>VFQQ010000496.1_pt1 | contig 76641 bp, 143 predicted proteins | sample 3512341 | NCBI WGS metagenome assembly VFQQ01 (sample SAMN10412373, study PRJNA504923) | tailings metagenome | isolation source: Relicate 2 Philex TSF1 revegetated site | place: Philippines: Tuba, Benguet | collected 2017-08-29
TTCTGCTTGGGCGGCTGGGGCTGGGGCTGGGGCTGGGGCTGGGGCGAGGGCGAGGGGGAGGGGGAGGGGGCGGTGGGCGGCACCGGGCTGCTGGGCTGGGGCGACAGGGTGGGGGAGGGGCTGTTGTCTGGCTGGGGCGACTGGGTGGGGGTGGTGGTGTTGTCGGGCTGGGCGGGATCCACGGGAGTGGTGGTGTTGTCAGGCTGGGCGGGGTCCACAGGAGTGTTGTCAGGCTGGGCGGGGTCCACAGGAGCAGTGGTGTTGTCACCAGGGGCAGGCTCGCTGGGGCTGGGAGCCGGGGCGGGGACGTCAGCCTTGCACGCGCCCTCGGCAAAGCGGGGAGCATCCTTGGCGTAGGCGGCGGCGATGTCCTCGGGGGCCAGGGCGCGGGAGTAGACGGCCAGGGAGGCGATGCTGCCCGACAGCCAGCCCAGGTCGGCATCAAGGGCGGAGGGGTTGATGGTGGGCGCCGTGCCGTTGCTGCCCGGCTCCGCCAGGCTGGCAATCTCCACGCCCAGGCCGATGGTGGTCGCGCCGTAGTCGGGCACAACGAAGGAGGCGGCGCCGGTGCCTGCGCAGGAGGGTGGGTGGGCAATGGGGATGGGGGCGTGAGCACAGGATGGGAGGGCGCACAGGCGCTGCCTTGGCTTGATTGGCCACAGAGGTTGGGAGGTGATGGTCTGGCACAGGGCCTCCCAAGCAGCCTGATCCACCAGCCTGTACAAGGCGGCTGTCCCTTGCGGGCCAACAGCAGCTGCGCCCTCACCTGCTGCCTCGCCGTTGCGGAAGAAGGCCACCTCGGGGCCGCTCTTCACCACCGCCAGCTGCTGCCAGCAGTCCTCCAGCGCGCCCCAAGTGGGCTGGACGTTCTTGAAGCCGGCCAGGGGGCGGGAGCTGCGGGAGGGTGGGCAGGGAGGGGCAGCCAGGAAGGGTTGGAGTGAGCTGAGAAATGGAAGGGGAGCAAGGGACAGCCTTGGTGGGCCAACCAGGCGTGAGGAGTCTGCACCCCAAACTGCTTCATGCGTCGCGCTGCTGGCTGCAGTGGTTAGCCGGTGCCAGCAGATCCGACTGGCCTGCCACCGGCAACCACACACCCGCTCCCCCAGCGCCCCTTGGCAGCCCACCAGCCCACTGCTGCACTCACCCCTGGGCCACGTCAGAGAAGCCGCCCACACGCCAGGTGGCCGAGGGCTTCAGGTCGCCAGAAGTCTCATCGGCGTACGCCACCTGCAGCAGCACGGCGTTGGAGTCGGCCGCCTGCGCGCCCTTGTACCAGACGACGGCTGCAGGGGAGGGGCATGGGAAGGGGGTGGAGGCTACGGTTACGGGCACCCTTGGTTCAGTGCAGTGAAGCAAGGGTGAGCAGCACAGTTGCAGCGGCACAGCATGCTTTGCTGCGAAGCTGCAAGCCTGGCAGGCTGGGTACCCCATTCCTCTTTCCTCACCAGTGAACTCGCTGCCCCAGGCGCCATCCTTGACGGCCAGCAGCTCGCTCGACTGGCCGTAGGTGCCCAGGTCGCCGGTGGCGGCGGGCGGGGTAAAGATCACAGAGCCCTCGTAGGCGGCGTCGTAGCCTGCATGGGGAGGCAGGTGGGGTGACGGGTTGGGGAGACGCGATGGGATGGGCGGGCATGCCGAAGGGTGGCGAGCCCAGCAGACGTGCAAGCGTGGGGGACAAGTTGTGGAAGAGGTGGGCAACACACACTGCAGGTGCCGCACTCCTCCTGGCACAGGAGCCAGCAAACAAGAAGGCACACATGCAAGTCCGCACAGCAGCTCGCAGGGCATGCGGCAGGGTGGGGCTGCACGCATGCATGCGGCGAGGTAGGGCAGCCCCTGTGCAGGGGCGGCCGCACCTGCGTTGGTGAGCTTGACGGAGACGGAGGGGTCAGCGGAGGGCCAGGTGGCGTCGCCGCTCAGGTCGCCCGAGGAGGCGTCCAGGGATAGCACCAGGTTGAGGTCCTCGGCCAGCAGGCGGCCTGCAGAGCAGCAACGAGGGAGGAACGGCGGAGGGCAGATGGGCGGTCGTAAGGGGATGACGCGGAACAGAAGGGGAGGCGCCCGGCCAGCAGCAGCGGTGCAGCCAAGAGTGCAGCTGAGGACGCCCACAACAGCAGGGGCTTGACAGCACTCACGCTCAGCAGTGTTGTGGGGCAGCGCGCTGCCAACCAGTGGGCGGCCTGCAGGTCAGGGGCGGGAGACGAATGGCGGCGGGGGTGTGGGTGGGGCGGTCGCCCGGGGCTCTCGCGTATCGCCAGCGGCCCTGATTGGCATGCAGTGCAAGTGTGGGAGGTGTGAGGCGAGATACAGGAGGTGCAGAGGGCTTTGAAAGGAAGGCCGCATGTCCGACTTCACAGTGGTTGCTGCCCATGGGCTTCGGCACTGCCCAGAAGTGCAGGGAAGGCAACCAGGACAGCGCGCTAGGCGCCGCGGCGCGGTCAGCGGCAGAGGTCGCTTGGTCCACTGCACCGCGTCCCGAACGACCGCCGCCGCGTGCGCCCGCACCGCTGCCCGCCGCTCACCTAGTGCGCCCACGCTCATCAAGAGCACGAGGGGCAGGAGAACGCCCCTAACCATGGCGTGTTGGGCTTGCAAGCTCGAAGAAGTTCGGTTTGCGAGGGCTGCAGGTAGTGCTGATCGAGTTGTTCGGCAGCAGGTGGAGTCAGTAATGTAGGAAGGCTTGCCGAAGGGCCGCGGAGGCCGCATATAGCAGTCTCCTGCATGCTGCGCTATGCGCGGCAGTGCCAGGCCCGCAGGCAGCTGCCCCGCCTGCAGGGGCCAAAAGGTTTGACTTTACAGTCTGCAGCGCCTGCCAAACGCATTGACTCCCCAGTTCGTGGCCCACGGGTTTGGTCCCCCAAATTGTGGCTGGTTCAAGAGAAAGAAGGGTAGTAGGCTCCCCCTCTCCCGAGCCACCCTCGGGCATGGCTGCCTCATTCCCTTCTGCAGGCTTGGGGCATCTTCCTGAAACAGCCTTCACTTCCTAGTTCCTTTTTCCCCCTTGCTTTGCGTTAGTTAGACAGTACATTGAAAATCAAATTAGTAGTATGAACGAAATGCGTGGGGCCACAAAAAGTGCGGGCGCGGCATTGTCATTCATGCTTGGGGCGCGGTTCGGATCATTGGGGAGCCGAGGTCAGCGCCACGCAGGGCGGCGCCGCCAGGTCGCGGGGCGGCGCCAGCCAGCTGCGCAGCGGTGCTGTATGTTGGGGGGGGAGGGCCCTCTCGCCGGGGAGGAGCGAGCGCGGGTGGGTGCTGCGTGGCCGCAGGCTCACGGCGCTTTGGGCGAGTCGGCTCCGAGCATGGAGGCGCGCGGGGCCTCACGAGAGGGAGGGGACATCAGGGTCCTAGCGGTGAGGCGGCATTCGTTGCTTCTAGGCAGAGGGAGGCTGCAAGAGCTGCAAAATGAAATAGGCAGCGGCGCTACTCGGGCCGGTAATGAAAGAATGGGAAAAGGGGTCCAGGAGCGGGGAAGGCAGTTGGGGCACAGGGAGGCAGCCAAGGCCGAACGACATCTTCGCAAGCACTGGGGAGTGGCATGCGGAAAAAAGCTTCCACGTAGCGGGGAAAAGACAGGAGAGAAGGTGGCATGAGGGGTGGGGCATGGCAGGGTGGAGTGCGTCTGTTGGAGATGGCGTGTGTGTGCGTGTGCATCTGTGTGTGGCAGAATGGGGCCTCGCAACTTGAACAGAGGAAGGGGCGGAAGGGGGAAACAAATGAAACGGCGGTGAGCTACCAAATGGGGACAAGCTGGTAAGGCTAGCTGGTTGCAACGCGAGTGGGAAAAAACGCATGCTAGGCACACAGCATGCGTAGGCAGGAGAAGGCGGCAGCGGGGAGGGTTGACCGCGCCTGATGCATGGGCGGGCCCTGGGCCCACGAGCCCCTGTTTAGCGGGCTCGGGCAGGGCATAGAAGCAGGGGACAAATGGGGCCGAACAGGGGTATCCAGGAGGCGGATTCCTTGGCGCCCGCGGCTGGTGGGTTGGCTGCCGCAGGCCAGGGTGCAGGGCCGCCGGCGGGGGGCAGGGGCGCGCGCGTCGCGCCACCGCCGCCCCAAGCCTGGCGAGCGATGCGGCGTCAAACGTTGCCTTGGTGGCTGAGGCATCAGAGGGCACGGCTGCAGAGGAGCTCGGCGCCGCGCCGCCGCTCCGGGGCTGGAGCGCGGCTGCAGGCGCCGCCGCAGCTGCTGCAGCGCTGGGATGGCTGCTGGTTGCCGCGCATGGCCAGCCGTGCTGAAGGGCAGAGTTGCCGGATGGGTTTCAGAGGGGTGTGAGCTGCTGGCCCGCGCCAGCCGACCGGCAGCATGGGGCTGTGCTGCACTACTTGCTGGGGGCTGCTGGTCGGGAGGCAGCGAGGGCCGCTGCCGCACGCTAACATGTGGCGGCGCCGGCGTGGCGGCCGGCCACTCACTGGTGCTGCGCCTGGAAGGCCACAGCGCCGTTCAATATGGCTGCTGGAACCACGGGGGCGGCCAATGGCGGCAGGTGCTGTGGCAGCAGCTGCGCCGGCACCGCCATGCTCACACCGGCAACCGGTGGCGGCGAGATGGTTGGCGACCGGCTGGCGCCTGTGGCCGCGCGCAGGCTGGTGAGCGCCTGCTCCGCAGAAGCGACGCGGGGCAGCATCGAGATGGGTGTGGCAATGGGCTCCGCCAGTGGCGCACTGACGGGGGCCGCGCTGGCCACCGCTGCCAGGCTGGCAGAGGGCAGCGGGCCGGCGCCGATGCCGGATGCCGCGGCAGCCGCAGCTGCCACAGCTGCAGCCAGGTCGCTGTGCACCATGGCTGCGCTGGTGGGCAGCGCCGTGCTGACAGGGACGACTGGCGGTGGCACAGCCGCCAGGGCAGCAATGCCCGCCACCGGCAGCGAGGCGCCGCTGCTGCTGCTCGCGCTGCTGATGCTGCCGTTGCCGTTGACCAGCGCCTGGGCGCTGCTGGAGCGGGAGAGGGAGCGGGCGGTGGAGGCGGGGCGGGGGATGCCGCCGCCGCGCCCGCACATGCGCTGCGCCGCCTTGATGGCCACCGACAGCTCGGGGGTGCTCATGTCCTGCCAGAGCAAGGGAGAGGAGCAGTGGGCAGGGCTGCAGTGAGCAGAGATCCGCCGAAAAGCAGCTGCAGCCACATGCGCCATGCATCCGCAGCCCCAGGTGCAACCCCAGCTGCTCCCCAGCCAGGCGGCCACACACCCCCATGCTCGCACCTGGTACCCCGTGAGCTTGGCGAGCATGGAGGGCCAGAAGGGGATGATGCCGCGCGAGCGCCGCTCCACGTACAGCAGCGCGGCGGCGATGACCGAGGGGCGGCAGTTGAGGAAGGCCATGTCGGTCAGGGAGTCGCACACCTGGCGGGAGGCAGGGGGCAGGGGCAGGGGGCGGCGGGTGAGTCAGCAGGCAGAAGGAGGGTCAGGCAGCAGAAGGAGGGTCAGGCATGCAAGCAGCTGGGGCGCCAGCAGCCAGCAGCTGATGAGCCAGCCAGCCAGCCAGCCATGCTGGAACGGCGCTCTCACCAGCTTGCTGGCGCGGCCCGCCATGGCTGCCGCTGCCGCCTCGTCCAGGTGGTGCGCCCCCATGCGCTCCAGGAACAGCTTCAGGCAGCGCAGCGTGGAGATGGCGGCCGTGTCCTGCACCAAATCAAAACAAGGAAGCGGGAGCAGCGGTGGGGCGGATCAGTGAAGGGCGGGCGGGGCAGCAAGCAGGCGGGCCGGTTACAGGGCTGGGGAGAGCCAGGGCAGCACAGGTGGTGCTTATGACAGGCTGCTTGCTCGAAAACGTGCTGGCCACTCTCCTAACCCGCCCCTCCCCTCCCTGGGTCGCACCTGCACCAGCACCTGCCGAACGTTCCATTCCATCTGGTCCACCGCAGCACGCGGCAGGCCGCTGGCCACCTCCACATCGGCGCCAGGTGGCAGCGCGGGCGGCACGCCACCGCTGGGGGCGGGGCCATCCACCTGTACGCAGGGCAGGGCGCAGCACTTGTTTTGTCAGCGCCAGTGCGGATGGCAACCTCTTTTGGTGGCAACAATAAAAACCAGGCACCAGCAGGCCTCCCCAACAGCACCTGCCCGCACCCACCTGCTTGGCGCAGATGACCACGCAGCCCACGGCCAGCAGGTCGAGCAGGTCGGGCGCCAGCTGGAGCGAGGTGGACATCACTCGGTCCATGAGCAGCACCGCATCATGGCCAGCCTCCTCGCGCACGCCCAGCCTGCAGGCAGGAGGGTGGTGGGTGGGTGGGTGCATGGGTGGGCCGGCCAGTGTTTTCAAGCCGGGTTGGCAGGTGCCCAGAGGGCCGCCATGTCAACTGAAGCCAGCTGGAGCACACAAGCCTTGAAGCAGCTGGGGCCAGCCCTAGACAGTGCAGAGGAGCAGGAGCCATCCTGACGCCCACTCCACTCACCGCGCGGCCACGTCGAAGCACTTGGCCACCAGCTCGGAGCGGCGCTGCAGGTAGGTGTATCCCATGTTCTGCAGCGCCAGGCAGTGCGTCTTCTCAAAGTGCCGCACCGCGGCAAACGCCTCGGAGCAGCGCTGCTCCACGCCCGCCTGCGGGACGACGAGGGTGGGGCCGGGGGTGCAGAGCGGGTGAGCGGTCGGCAGGCAGAGGTGCAGGTATGCAGGGGGAGCTGCTGCACCCAACACGCCTGCCACAACAAGGCTGTGCACCCCCTCAGACCTACTCAAACATCCCAGCCCCGCACCTCCTTGGAGCAGTCGGGGTCGTCCAGCATGGTGCTCACGGTCTGCACGCTGTCGCGGCTCTTCACCTGCACAGCACAGCACATGGAGGCGGTCAACAACAGTCGGCAGTGGCAGCCTCGGGCCAACCGTTGTGCATGTTCCATCGCCTGCCTGCTTTGCTGCTCAGCACCCTGCCTTGCCAGTTAAATCACGCACCTGGTTGGCCACGGAGGGCAGGATGTCGGTGCAGGGGAAGAAGGTGAAGAGCCGGGCCTCAAAGCCGTCGGACAGCAGCCAATCGCAGACGTCAGCGCCTGACGCCTCCAGCATGCCAGTGTAGCCGCCATCCATGACGGCCCTGCGGGGAAGAAGAGGGGCACGATTGAGGTGACGCAAGGTTGGGTTGCAATATGATATGACGAAGCGGCAGGGCTGCGAACCATGCCAAGCCAGCCAGCCTGCATCCAGGCTGTGTAATCGCCAGCCACTACGGCAGCCCCGGCGCCCAGGCACCCGGCACGTGTGCCTCACTTGAAGGGCGCCTCCCAGAGCGCGGTGCACGCCTGCACCGCCTCTTTCACCACCAGGTTGCCCTGCTCCTTGCTGCCCTTGCCGCGGTCGGTCACAATGGCCAGGCGCACAGGCATGGCGGCTGCGGGTGGGGGCGTGGCGGGGCGGAAGGAATATGCGTGTGGAGCCCATGCAAGTGTAAGGTTTGCAAACAGGCGGGCAGCATTCTCACACTGCTGCAAGCTGCAGTGGCACCAACAGATGCGGCCAGCACACACCCCAGCAACACCTGCCCCCTCACCTGGGCCGTGCTGCGACAGCAGCTGCTTGAGCGAGACGAGCCAGGCGTAGAGGGAGAGCATGGCGACGCCGGCGGTCATGGCGTGCAGGTTGACCTCGGCGCGGGCCAGGCCCGGCACCAGCTTGCCCTGGTGGAAATGCCCCTCCTCGACCGCCACCCTGGGGGAGACAAGGGCAGGGAGGGGGTGGCATGGTTGAGTGTTCAGCGCCAGAGGGATACTAGCTACCGCGGGCTCTGCAAGGGTGCTGCCGAACAGCGCGCTGCCGCCCCAGCAGCGCACCTGAACAGCTTGAGGGCGCGGCGCTGCACCCACACCACGCCCGTCTCCCACAGCGCGTCGATGATGGCGTTGTACACAATGGCGTCCGCCTTGCAGCCCTGGGCCTTCATGCGATCGTATGCCTGGGCAGGGAGGGGGGAGAGCAGTGCGGCAGTCGTGGGTGAGCAGCAGTGCTGGGAGGCAAGATAGGTGGGAGGTCAGGCCATGACTGCTCACTCTCAACTGCCAAGCAAGCATGCGCAGACTGCACCCTTGCGCAGACTGCAGGCCGAGCCGTACAGGACAGAGGTGGGGTCGCAGCGCACCTCAAGTGCCAGGCGCCACTGCCCGCCCTTCTCGAATGCCGAGATGAGGGCTGTGTACCTGCGGCAGGCAAGTGGTAAAGCGCAGCGGCAGCTCAGCTGCCTGGAGAGGCGTGGGAGGCCTGGCATGGCACACAGAACGCTGCAAGCTAGGCTGCTGGCCAGGAGACTGCTGGATGGACTCACGTGACCACGTCGGGGTTGCAGCCCTGGGTCAGCATCTGCTCAAACACTTCGCTGGCCTTCTGCCACTGGGCGCCTGCAGGGCCGGAAAGGGAAAAGGCAGAGCAGCTTGAGGCCCAGGAGGAGGTTGGGGCGGTGGGCTGCAAGCAAGCCCAGCCAACTGTGCACAGCCTAATGCAGCAGAGAGCAGAGCCAGTCGCACTAAAAGAGCAGTGCGCGCTCACCCTGTGCCAGAGCGGTGATCAGCGAATTGTACCTGCGCAGCGCAGCCGGGTTGCAGGTGGAGTGGCGGATGGTGAACCAAGAGAGCAGCCAGTGCATGCACATTGGACAGAGCAGCCCTCGCCGCCTGGCCTAAACCAGCAGGTGCTCCTGCACGCTGCCCACTGCTAATCCCACAGCACTGCCCTGCACCGCCCGCCTCACGTGACGGTGTTGGGCGTGCACTGCTCGCGCAGCATCTCCTGGAACAGCTCCAGCGCCAGCTCCCACTGCCCCGCCTTCTCGCAGGCGGAGATGAGGGAGCTGTAGGTGATGACCGAGCGCTCGCAGCCGCGGTACATCATCTCCTGAACGATGGGGTGGGAGGGGGCAGGCGGGGGCATGGAGCCTGGTGAGGCAAGGGTGCTGGGAAGGCATGTGCATGCTGGGAAGGGAAGCAGCCAGCACCTTGCATCTTCTTGGCCACCCAACTAATCCCCATCAAGGCCCTGCTGTCCCTCGCCAGCCCACCCAGCCGACCCAACCCTTGCTCGCCACCCCGCCGCACCTGGAACACCTCCATGACCTTGTCCAGCTGGCCCGCCTTGCCATAGGCGGAGATGAGCGCGTTGTACGTGGTCTGCACGGGAAGGAGGGCAAGCGATCCGGCTCAGAAATCATGGGCTGGTGGGCGCCACCTGGGTAAGCCGGCCGACTACATGCCTTTGCATGCATGGCGCATGCAAGCCTACATACTGCACATGCAGTGCTGTGCGCCCTGCCCGACCACTCCGCCACAGCTTTCAGCCCTCAGCTGCGCACCGAGTTGGGGGAGTAGCCCTCCTCCAGCATGCGGCGGTACACGGCCATCGCCTCACGCGGCTGGTTGCACATGTTGCATGCAATGATCAGCGTGCTGCAAAAGGGTGGCGGTGGGGCAGTGGTAAGGGCGAGATTGAGTGGGGACGGCGGCAGAGCAGCAGGTGCTGCGTGCTGCACCAGGCCCAGGCACGCTGGCTGCATGCTGTGCACACCGCCCCATGGTCACCCTGCAGCGCACGCACTTGAATGTGCGCAGCACCGGCTCCACGCCCTCGCTCTTCATGAGGGCCAGCACGTTGACCGCCTCCTCCCAGTTGCCCATCTTGCCGTACACGTCAATCAGCGTGTTGTAGCTGCGGAGCAGGGTGGAAGCGTGGGCAACAGGGCGGTGGGCGGGGTGGGCATGAAGCGCGAAAGAGAGCAAGTCGCTGGCAGCAGGCGCAGAGCAGCAGGGCTGCAGCAAGCGGCAATTGCATAATCAGGGGGGGCCGTCCCCGGCCAAGCTTTCGCCATCCCTCGGCTCACGTGACGACGTTGGGCGTGCAGCGGTCCTGGCGCATCAGCTTGTAGGTGTCTAGCGCCAGCGAGTGCTTGGAGCACTTGATGCACACGTTCATCAGCGCCTGCAGGCGGAGCACATGCAGGGCAGGGGCAGCTCAGACCAGCGCTGCATGCAGGCGAGGCGGCCAGCGGGCAGTGCTGAGCCAGCTGCCGGGAGTGCAAATGCCTGCGGCGGCATCATCATTGCAAGGGACATCCACCCAACCAGCAGGCATGTCATGCAGGCAGCAGCAGCTGGGCTGCCCGTCGCCAGGTGCCTGCCTGCCGCTGCCCACACCCCCGCTCCGCGCTCACCGTGTAGGTGTGTACGTTGCGCTCGATGCCCTTGGCCTTCATCTCGCCCGCCAGCTGCAGGCAGGGTGACAGGGCGATAGCAACTCCACGTTGGACTCAGCTGGTCACAGCCTAGTGGTGGGTACCAAACCAGCAGCCCACCTTCCTACCATGGCCGGCCTGCTGCTGCATCTGACCACACAAGGGCAGCCAGCACGCCCCAGCACGCCAACTGTACCCCAGCTTGCCGAGCCACAGGCCCGGCAGTTCAGTGTGTGCGCGCACCTTGAGGGCGCGGTCCACGTCGTGCTCTGTGATGCACAGCGAGATCATGGCTGTGTAGCTGTACACGTCCAGCAGCGTCTGCAGCGGGTGGCTGCCCTCCAGGGCGCGGATCCAGTCAAACAGCTCGGTGGCCCTGCAGCAGGGCAGGCAGGGAGGCGAGGCAGCAGTGGGAGGGGGCAAGGAGGGCATTGGCGCAGCTGGGGAAGTGATGGGCAGGGGGGCACGCCGTGGTAGACGCCAGCTCAGCGTGTCACCTCATCCCCGCCATGTGCGCCACATGAGCGGTAATGCGCCAGTCCAAGCAGCCCACAGCAGCAGCCAGCCAGCTGGTGACTCCCTCGCAGGTGCAGCAGCCCGTGTGGTGGCGCACCTGAACTGCAGGCCCGCTTTCGAAAGCTCCTTGAGCAGCAGGGCGCAGGCGCGGCCGTCCAGCTGGAACAGCGCTTGGTACACCGTGTCGCTGATCGGCTGGGAGGCGGGGATGGCTCCCACCAGCGCCACCAGGCTGTCTATGCTCAGCTCATCGCCCGGGCCGCCCATGCCGCTGCCGTCGTAGCGGCGCAGGCCGTTGCGGCGCAGGCCGTTTGGAGCAGCGCCCGGCGGGCCGCCCCGCCCGCGCCCACGCCCACGGCCACCCGCTGGGCCCCGCCCGCGCGACTTGCCAAACCAGGGGGCCTGCAGGTGGGAGTGTGTATTGTGCACGGCATCGTGAGCGGGTGGCCTGGAGCCGCGCAAGGTGCACATGCCAACCGACCGGCCACGTCACGGGCAACCACACACACCCTCTGCCGGCAGCTTGCCTTGAATGTGCCGTTTTCTGGGATGCTCTGGCCGCCCCAGCCAACGCTCTGGGGCGCGGCAGGTGCTGCGGCGTAGCCGTTGGGCAGCGCCACGCCGGCCGGCGCGCCGGCGGCGGCCGGTCGGTAGGGCGCCGCCCCCGCGGCGGCTAGGTGTGCAAGCTCGGGCGGCAGGGCGGCGCCATGTGGCAGGGCCATCATGGCGTGGTGCTGCTGCAGGTGCCAGGCCTGGTCGGGCGCCTGGAAGGCCTTTGCGTGGGGCGGGGCGTGACTGCCCAGGTGCAGGCTTTGTGACATCAGGCCCGCCAGGGCCTCCGGCCCGTCCCAGCCGCGCTGCATTGCTGCCAACTGCTGTCAGGCGGCGCGCAGCCTGCGGGGAGCGAGAGGGCAGGAGCGCCGCAGGTTGGTGGAGCCCACCCCGCCGGCTCCCCAGCCAATGAGCGCCAGCCAGTAGCACCCGAAGGTCGCTCCGAAGCGGTACAGCGGCCTGGCCCACCTCTAGCAAGCGCGAGCAGAAGCGCCGACCATTCCTTCTTCTTCCCTCGCTGTTGCCCTCGTGTGCTCGGTCAGAGTGATGCAGGAATGAAATAGTGTGATTGATGAAGTGCGGGCGCTGGACCACTCCCAGCCGTGAGTTGCGGCCATGGAAGCAGATGCGCCTTGCGAGCGCCAACAGCCTCTGCCGCTGCATTTCCGTGTGCCTCGACCCCTGACCTGCCACTTTCGAAGCGTGCAGGCGCCGCTCGGGGCGCAGTGCCAGCCAGGGGCTGCCAGTGACCGTCCCTCTGCCGGCCCTCTGCCTTCCTGCCCGCCCCTGTGGAGCCGCCAGGGGCGTGCAGGAAACCCAAATGCACTCTCCGGACCGCGATGTACAGCGCGGAAGCTGGGGGGATGGGCTCCCGCCGCCAGTGGCGGCGGCGCACAGGGTTGTTGGCCAGTTGCTGGCTGTCATCCCCTGCAGGCTTCCCAAACTCGGGTGCCTCCCTCGCCTGAGATGTCTGCAAGTCGTGTGCGTCGCCCTCCAACCCGCCAGCTCTGTTCCTCTCCTGCATCGCCGCACAGCCGGTGCTGCGGGGCTGGAGGGCAATCTGGGGCAAGCCCTATTGCACGGCAGGCCTGGGCCCTTAACCGTGGAGTGTGCACCCTGCTGAGCAACGAGGGAAGGCTGGCTGCCATGTTTGCACAAAGCTGCTGGGTGGGCATACAGAAGAGCGATCTGCTGCCTAGCACGGGCGCTGCACTGGCTCGGCCCGCATGCGCCGCCAACCGTCCTTCGAGCGGCAGGTGGAAAGGCGCGGCCAGGGCAGCGCCTCCCGCTTCCGCACGATCCCGGCAGCCTTTCTGCACACACTTGATCCCGCCTGCGCACCTGGAAGATGGCGGACTTGCTCGCGCAGGTGCAAACTGTTGGCTGCTGCTTGGCTGCTGCCTTGAAAAGCCCTTCAGCGGTGATCACTGCTGCGTGTGCAGTCGCCGCCGGACTGCGGCGACCGCCGCAGCTGCCGCCGCCTCGTCGCCGCCGCCGCCCACCTGAGCGGCCACGCGCACCTCCCCACTCATGCTGCAGGCGCAGGCGCAGCCAGTCACCACCGTGCTGGCTGTGGCGCTGGCGGCCCTCTTCCCTGCCCTGCTGAAGCGCGACGTGGGGCTGTCTTTTGCGGCTGTGGTGGAGCACCGGGAGCTTTGGAGGTGTGCTGTGGCGCAGCTGGCGCATGTCGACCTGATCCACCTGGCATTCAACCTGTCAGCGCTGTGGAGCATCGGCATTGTGGAGCGGACGCAGGAGCTGGGCAGCTTGTACTACCTGAAGACCATGGCGCTGCTCCTCCTGCTGTCCCCCCTGGTGAGAGCTTGCAGCGTGGCGCTCTGTGATTGCAACAGCCAGGCGGGTGCTGCGACTTGGGGAGCGTACACTAAAACCCTTCAACACTTGGTGCCTTCCACCCACCACCGTACACACACCATACCGCAGATGATCCTGCTGCTGACCTACCTGCTCATCCACGTGGCGCACAAGCCCGAGTATGCCCACACCTCAGCCGTGGGCTACAGCTGCGTGCTGTTTGGGTGGATGGCGCTGCTGTCCTCCCCCAGGCACCCAGGCGCGCAAAGGGTGGGGTTGTAAGGCGCTGCAAGCACGTGGCATGTCAAAGGATGGGGCATGGGTGCGTGCACCTGCCGCAGCAGCAGTGACAACGGTGCCTGCACCCTGCTCAACCGCCCCCTCATTGCCTGCAGGCGGCATCACCATGCTGCCGGTGTTTGGGCTGGCCAGCGTGCCTGCGTGGGCCACGCCCTGGGCCAGCCTCGTCATCACCTCGCTGCTCATCCCCTCAGCCAGGTGGGCACGCCTGGCCCTGGCTGGGCGCCCCCGTGGCTGCTTGCACACATTCTGCATGCATTTGTTGTCACTGTGATGTGTTGTCACCTACTAGTCACCCCTTCCCGCCTGCTCCCCGCAGCTTCATCGGCCACCTGGGCGGCATGCTGGCCGGCTATCTGGTGGCCCTGGGCACCTTCCAGCTGCTGCCCGCAGGCTGGGTGCTCAGCCTGTGTGGCGGAGCAGCGCTGGGCCTGGGCTGGGCGGCAGCACGCGGCAGGGAGCTGGTGCCCTACATCCGCCTGCCCAGCAGCATAGCCGGGCTGGGTGGCGGCGGCAGCGGCGATGTGGAGAGCGGTGGCGGCGGTGGCGGCAGCGGCAAAGTGAGGATCGCTGCCAACGGAGAGATCGTACGCGGATGAGCTGCTTGGGCTTTGCAGCTTGCACACCTTGCGAAATTCTGTTACAGGAGCGTACAGTTCAGTCAGATAAAATGCAAAGCCATGGTGGCTGCTACCAGGGCCGTCAGGGATCTGTGCCAGGCTGCTGCTGCTGCTGCTGCTGGCCAGGGTCGGGCAGGCGCAGCCCCAGCAGGCCTGCCAGGTTGCCTGCCGGGCCTGCCAGCCCTGCCTGCTCCCCATACGAGGCCAGCAGGCTGTTGACCAGGTTCAAATCAACATCCACCGGGCGCAATGCAGCAGCCTCAGCCGCCGCCTCGGCACCACCCCCGCCGCCGCCAGACTGCTGCTGCGCCTGCTGTGCCTGCTGCTCCTTGCCAGCCACAGCCCCGGCCTCCGCTGGGACGCGCTCAAAGCTCTCCGCCATGCGGGTGGCGGCCAGCTGGGCGTCCATGGCGCGGCCGTAGGCAGCCATGAACTCATCATCGCTGTCCGTCTCCGTCTCCGCCTCCCAGGCATCACCCTGCTGCTCCTGCTGCTGTTGCGTGGGTGCTGTGCCTGCGGCGGGTGGGTGGCCGCCATCTGCGGGCAGCCGGGATGCTGCGGCGGCGGCTGCTGCTGGCGCTGCTGCTGGCCGCTGCGGCTCTGCCTCTCCATCCGACTCGTCCTCGGAAGAGGAGCCGCCATCCGAGTAGAAGGAGGAGCCCTCGTCGGACGACTCGCTCATGCTGTCCTCACCGTCAGCCCCACCCAGGCCTGCAAAGTTGCAGAGAGGAAAGCAGCTCAAAGGGGCATTGAACTGTAGGCCACAGCGCGCAGCTTCGCAAAGCATTTAAAGCTGAAAGATGCAGATCGGGATGCATGTTGCAGGGATGCATGTTGCAGTCACACCCCACACAGCCGACCCACCACAGTCAACCTGTACAGCCAACCAGGGTTTTTGGACTTGGCGGGCTCCGCCAAACTGGCGGAATTTACGAAAAATTGAGAAAAACTGGCGGTCTGGCCGAAGGCCGGACCGCCAAGGGACTGGCGGTACGGTGCCCGGAAACGGCGCCGCTACCGCCAAGTTTCAGGGTACATGCGCCCCCAAAACGACCATTTTGAGTGTTTTTTGCAGCCAAAAGCTCGTGTTTAGCGCAACTGGTGGCTCAGGCTTCCGCTGCGCGGCTAAATAGAAAGCTAGAACCATCTGGCAGTGAACAAGAGCTGCCTTCGTCGGCGCCAGCCTGGCACCGCCAAGGCGGACGCCCCCCACCGCCAAATGACCTGCCGCCAAATCGGCTGACTCCACCGCCAAACACCGCCAAGCCGCTCAACCCCTCAAAAAACCTGCAGCCAACCAGCCGACAACAAGCTGCCCCACTGCCTCACTCTTGAGGGCCGCCTTGCCCAGCCCCAGCACCCGGCGCAGCTCGTCCGCAAATGCCTCCTCGTCCAAGTCCACGCCGCCTGGTGCCCCTGGCGCTGCTGCCGCCCCCGACGCAGAGGGCAGCTCTGCGCCCTCCAGCCCAGACGCCATGTCCACAAACGCTCGCAGGCTGGCTATCAGCTGGCCGGGGTCAAAATCGCCCTCGCCGCCGTCGCCCGGCTGGGCCGGCTGCCGCTGCGCCTGCCGCGCTTGCTGCCGTGCCTGCTGCGCCTCCAGCTCAGCCTGCCGTGCCGCCAGCTCAGCCTCCAGCTGTGCAGGCGCCTGCTCATGCAGCCAGGCCTCACTGCCTTCCTGTGGCAACTCCCCTGGGGCCGGGAAGCTGGCCGGGTCTACCGGCTGCCGCAGCAGCTCATCGATGCACAGCGCTGGCGCCGTCAGTGCCGCGGTGCTCTGCCGATACGCTTCGCTCTCCCGGTAGCTGCTCACTGCTGCGGACAGCAGCTGCGAGTGCTGCACTGAGCTGGGGAGGCTGCCCTGGAAGTAGCCGCGCCGCTCCAGAGCTGCTTTGAAGGCCGCCCAGCCGGGGTTGTTTGCAAGTGTGGCCTCAGCGGCTGCTGCACTGCCTGGTGCCGCATCAGCTGCCGCTGCCGCTGCCTCGCCCGCGCCCTGCCGCAGCGGTTCCTCCTCATCCTCTGCCCGCCCAAACCGCGCCCGGTTGGCACAGACCATCTCAAAACCAGCAGTCAGCTTGAGCCCCACCTCCGCCGCCTTGAACTGCGCAGGGATCGAGAAAGGCAGTGCGTTCCAATCAAGACCTCACTCTATCTTGCATGCGCACAAGCCGGCCATCCTGCAAAAGCTGTGTACAGGCATGCTAATGCTGCCACACTCCAGCCTGAGCGGCCCCACAGCCCCAGCCCAGGCACACCTGTGCGTCAGAGGGCAGCGGCATGGGGTAGCCTCGTGGCGGCGCATACTCCTGCAGCGCCAGCTGCGCGAACAGGCAGCGGCTGAAGGTGGGGGCCGCCAGCACCATGTCGCGCGGAGGGAAGGCGGCCATGCGGCTCGCAGCCTGGCATAGGGTGGGACAGGGCAGCATTGGAGAAGGGGTCAGAACGGCAGCAGAGCCGCAGGCAAGCTTGAGCGAGCACTGCATCCTGCTGCTCATGTGCACTACTGCCATACCCACTTCCGCACACAACCTTTTTGTTGCCACCCTCACCTTGACATCATCAGGGTCGCGGTAGTGAAACGCCTCCACTGCCGCCGCCAGCAGCTGCGGCTCCGCATGCAGCAGGTGCGCCACGGCGGCCGGCACCAGCGCATGCGCCACATGCATCTGCTCCAGGGCATGGGCGGGGTAGCCAGACAAGCGGGGCGCAAGCGCCGCCTGCAAGCGGCAGGGAGGGCGACGGGTTGGGGGCTGGCGGTGAGCAGAGTCGGCATGCAATATGGCTGTGTTTGCCAAACTGCCTGGCGCAGGGGACATGAGGCAGCAAGGCGGCCGAGAAACAAGCACCCTAACGCCCACCTGCAGCTTGGGCGGCGCAGCAGTGTCGATCTCGGTGCCCCGCACAGCCGCCAGCGCCTGGGCCAGGCTGGGCGTGGCGGCCAGCAGCGGGTCGCCTGCAAGACCAGGAGATGCAGACAATTGGGGAGCATGTTGGCCAACTGCACAAGGCAGAGGGGCGGGCGTGCGATATCATAAAGCTGCCTCAACTGCTACAGCTGCCTCCTGCATGGTGCCACTCCCACCTGCAAAGCGGGGCAGCGGTACCAGGTGCACTGCACCGGCGTGCAGCCACAGCCGGTTCTGCGCGGTTTCAGGCTTGAGCCAGCGCGGCAGGCCATATGCGGCCTCGATCAGCAGAAACTCGCCGTCATTGTCCCACACCCTGCAGAAGGGTAGGGGCAGTGGCAGCGCAGGGGTATCAAGATGGCAGTGCAGCAGCGGCAGGGGGAGATGAAAGGCAGTGCATCGCAACAGAGCCAATGGCTTGGAGGCTGGACCTCCTGTCCGCAACACAGCCCTGTGCCAGCCAGCAAACCTGGCGGTGACCGGGAAGGCACGGGTCAGCTCCAGCAGCAGCCACACGACCAGCCACTCGTCCTCAATGTTGTCGCCAAAGCTGACGCTGCCCCACAGGTGCGGCGGCATGCTGCCCACGTCAGCTGCTGCTGCCGCTGCACCGCGCCGCCGGGCGCCGCCGCTGCGTGCCCGCTGCCACGGCGCCTGCCGCTGTGTGCTGAGCCGCAGGTTGAACCGGTCGCGCTGCCAGATGTAGCCGCGCAGCAGGGGCAGCACATGCTCCAGCAGCTGGCTGCGCAGGGCCTCCAGCTGGTCTGCGGTCGCATCTAGGCGGCGGCGACGGCAGCGGCGGCGCGGTAAGTGCAGGGCAGCACAGCGCAAGGTGGCAGCCTGATCAGCACTTGCAGGAGGTTGTGCGCACAATTAGCTGGTCAAGCCGACGGCTGGGACCTGAAACGCGACGAACGCACTCGGGGCGGCGCGAGGCTGCATGGCTGCACTCGGCGTCTGCGCACCTGTCGAAGCTGAGAAGATCTCGAACGAGCAGGTGTTTTCCTCCGAACCGCCTGGCGCCGCCTCCAGGCCCAGCGCCGCCCTCAAGCCCTCCATTCCGCAGCTTCCACGGCTTGCCCAGCCGGAGATCAGGGCTGCAAGATACGTTGAATCAGCGATGGACGGCGGCACGTCCAAAGGCGTCCACATGCATGCCCATGCGCCTGCCGCGCTGCCCACTCCGGCCTCTGCGACAGCAGCTGCGGCGGCCATCACACTGCCGCCTCTGCGTTGCAACCAAGATAGCTCCTGCAGCCACAGTTACTTTACGACCTCGGTGGAATCAACTTGAAAAAGCATACATGAATCAGGCAACAGAGGTAATTTGGAAAATGCAAAACACCCAACTAAGGGTCCCACTTGTGAGGGACATGAGAGCAGGATCCATGAGATGTTCTCGCTGAGTGGCACGCCATGGGATAGATGCCATGGAGGTTCTTTTTCGTAAAGTGTGCCCGCTAATCAATCAAGAAGCATGCTCCCAGGTGTCGGCTGCTGTCGCCAGCCATGCACTCCCGCCTGCGCTGCACAAGCGCCTTGCCGAGCTGCCGGCTGCCCTCAGCGCTTCTGGAAATTGACTTTGGTCAGCACGACCATGGCGATGACTGCAGGGAAGAGGAGAGGCGGAGAGTGGTAATGGATTGAATGCACATGCAGCGCACCCACAAACGACTTGTGTGCTCTGACCGCACACTCCCAACTCGCAGCGCCTGCCGCCCTGGGCCTCACCCCTGAACACCAGGCAGAAGGCGAAGACGATGAGCACACACCACCAGACCATGCGTTGCTCGTAGCCAAAGGCGGTCTCCATGAACTGGCTGACTGTCGTGGGCTGGCCGTTGAAGCCCTGTTTAGGGGTGGGAGGTAGGGCAGAGGGTAATGTTTGCAGCCCATGTCCGCAGTGCTTTGGCACAAGTGTTTGGGCACACGCAGTGCACTTGGACAGGCAAGCATGCCACAATAATGACATGCCCCCAGCTTGCCTGCATCGGGTTGTCCCGATCGGTCAGCTGCGAGCCAGCCAGGCCGTACAGGATCCTGCAAAGCAGGAGGATCGGGTGGCAGGGGTTTGCATGAGTGAGCGCGCCACGCATGCAGCAGCTGAACGCCGGCTGGCCGCCTTGCGGCTCCCTGGGCAGCCAGCCTGCAAGCCATCGGCTTGGCACTCACCACGTGGTTGGCGAGATGCGGTTCATCCACTTCCAGCCCGAGGGCATGACCTGCTCATGTGTTGAACATGCAGTTGAGAGGTAGCATGAAAATTTGGGACAACAAGCACAGGCCAAAACAGCCTCTTGCAACAGGCCACACCCATTCTCACCGGGTACGGCACCATGAAGCCCGCAAACAAAGACCATAGCTGGTTGATAAAGCCGGACAGCAGCTGGGCCAGCAGCTGCAGGGGTTGGTGTGGTTGGAAGGGTTGACGTTTAGTGGTGTTCAGTGCGCCCCAGGTCACCGCTCATTGTAAACAGCTGGTGATAAAGCACACATGGTTGCCGCGGTTGAACCAGCTGGCTCACGCATGCCAGGCTCGACACTGCGGCCCTCCCACCATCCCACCTGGTTGGGCGTCGCAAACGTGAGCAGCTGCCCAAAGTAGGTGAACATGGTGAGGGAGAAGAAGTAGAGGATGGTGTACAGGATGACCTTCCTGGTTGCAGCAACAGGGCGGGGCGGCGTGGGATGGGTCAGCTGTTCGGCTCGGAGAGCCAGGCAGCAGCCCGTGTAATCGTATGAGACAACCCACCCACCCAACAGCTCCCTCCCCTCTGTCGCACCACGCAACGATTTCGTAGCCAACCATCCAGCTGCAGGGTGGCAGAGGGTTGCACAGGGTTGGCATCTTTCAGTGCTGTTGATCACATTGCACGAATGGCACCAGGCTGAACAGCACACAGCGCGCCCGGCTGCCGTGCGGCGGAGGGGTGCCCTCGCTCACTAGGTGGTGACGAGGACCATGAGGATGGCTTGCACCGCCAAGTATGGCAGCTCCACCACACCCGTTGCCTGCAGCACACGGCATGACAGCAGGTGGCGGTTACCGTGGCCACTGGCTGCTCAACGCCACAGCATGACATCTGCCGTGCTCCACAAAAGCTCCCACAATGCTCGCCCTGGCTGGCCCCACACCATTGTGTACGGCGCGGCACTGTAGTAGCTGGCGGCGCGCTCGCGGTAGAACACCGTGCGCTCGGCAGCCATGACCGGCTGCACCGTCATGCTGCAACAGGGAGGTGGGGTGTGGGGATGGAGCAAGCCTGGGTGGCCAGACCAAAGGCCGTGGCTGCCGCCACAGGTGTGGCAGTGTCCCGCCAACGTGAGTGGGTAATGCTGCACCCACTCAACAGCCTGGCCAGCTCACGCACCAGTTGAACATGCCCTGGAAGATTGTGAGCGTGAAGGTCAGGCCCATGATGTTTTGCACCTGCGGGAGAGGAGAGGCAAACACATCGGCGGGATGAGGGCGAAGGGGCCCCAGAATTGGTGTGGGAGGTGGAACTGGGCACAGACGCGGTGTCTGCTAGCAGAATAGGATAGGTCACTGCCAAACACAGCAAACAGAGCCCAAACACAGCCAAACAGTGTTCGATTTGAGCGTAAGCGTCCCCTCCGTCTTTGTTGTCATCTGCTTCGGTGGCCTGGCGGCCAGTCCTGCTGCCCTCACCGTGCTGATGCTGGTCTCGCCGTCCCCCAGGTTGCCCTGGTCCAGGTACACCAGGCCCAGGATGAGGCCTGGCAAGGAGGGGGGGTGGTGTTTGGTGTGAAGGATGGGCTACTTATGGTGGCAAGGGGCGAATGAGAATAGGCAAACCTGCATGGCAAGGGGCTGGATGCACTCGAGTACCACTTCAAGCAACAATCCAGCGGCCGCGTTGCTCACCGATGCACACAGTCATAAAGAACCGCACGGCGTTGTAGTTGGGGTTCCTCCAGTAAGCAATGAAGAACTGCAGGCAGCAGGCGCAGCGCAGCAGGCGTGGGCACACAAGGATGCCGGGCAGTTCACGCAGGCAGCTGTTTGCAACGGTCGGCCGTCACCCAGTCCACCGCCCCACCCACTGAGCTGCACCTTCTTCAGCAGCATGTTGCGCTGGGTGGACCGCGAGGCCGCGTAGCGGGAGGACAGGCTGCGGGGTGGAGATGGGGTGGAACCGTCTGGTTGGAAACCTGGCAAAGTGACGCCATGATGGCAGGCAGCCATAGACAGCAGCGCAGCCCGTTCAGCACCCATGCACTGGAGCTGCCTGCCGTGCACACCTGAGCGGCGCGTGGTCCTTGGCGCCCTGCGCCGCCAGCTCATCCATGTGCGCCTCATTGCGCCGGCGCAGCTCGCTCTCCTGCAGGTGGTGGGGCGGCGGGAGGGTGTGCAGGTGATGATGGGTTGGATGGACACGTGAGTTGGCTGCAGCGCTGTGATGTGCCGCTGCAGCATCAGTACGGATTACAGCGGGCGGTCTCAGCCCATCGCAGCACAGCTCAAGCCAGCTGACCTGGTACAGCGTGGGGAAGTCATGGCCGGAGCTCTTGAAAGTGGTGCTCATGCTGCCGCCCGTGACCTCCAGCATCCATGTTGCGGGGTTGTAGCCGGGCCTGTGCGTGGGGCATGGGGGGAAGGCGTGCAGCAGCATGTCATGCAAGACATGCAAACGTGCCCAGCCATGGCATGGGCATGGCGTGGGCACCCCAGTGTTGATAGTGAATGGCACGGCAGGGCATGTGGCATGTACATGCAGGCATGGGCATAACATGGCGCGTGTGCATGCATGCACGGCATGGCATGGCATGGCATGGCATGGCATGGCATGGCATGGCAGGCATGTGGGAAAGTACATGCAGGCATGGCATTGCAAGTGGCACGCATGGCATGACATGGGCCATGACGTATGGCATGTGGCAGTACACACAGGCATGGCATGGCATGGAAGCCCATCTGAGGGACCACCATTGCTGCCAGCCCTTGCCCCTCACTTGATGGGCTCCACCCCAGGCTGGCCCTCCAGATAAGCAATCAGGTCCGAGCTCTCGTTGCCCAGCGGGCCAAAGTACGTCAGGCGGCCGCCGCGCTGCAGCAGCACCAGCTCCGTGAATTGCTGCGCAGCGCGGTGTGGCAGTGGAGAGGGGTGGCTCAGGGCTGCGCTCGTGGGGTACATTGCGGCTGGCACAAGGTGTGCATGAGCAGAATGGGACGAGAGCAGGCACACATGGAGGCACACTGCAGGCACCAGCCTGCGGCTCCCGGCCGCGGTCAACTGGTAACCCGCCAGCACCGCACCTCGAAGATGTCCATGGAGGGCTGGTGGATGGTGACCATGACGGTGCGGTTGGACAGGCTCACGTTCTTCACAGCCTGCGCACCAGCGGGCCCACAACAAAACAAACTTTGTTGCTAGGTCTGGTTCAAGCCTGTGCCAGCCATGCAGCCCCAGCAAGCAAAGGCTGCGGTGGCGACCGCCCAGCCCTGTAGCGCACCCGCATGACGATGGCGGCGGCGCGGGCGTCCAGCCCTGCAGCAGGCAGGCGGGCATGGAAGGGCAGCGCTGATGAGGAGGCTGTGGCTGTGCAGCAGTGTTGGGTCAGTGCAGGGTGGAGGCCGCTGTGATGTTGACACTCTGTGATAGCATGCAGAAGTCGCCCTCCCAAGCCCTGAGCCGTGCAATGACCTCCAATCCGCAAAACATCTGACCCGAAGTCGGTTCGTCCACTGCAGGAAGGTTGGGTAGGGTGGGAGCAGGGAGGGTCAGCAGGCACAAGGGCAGCACGCGCGGGCCAGGCATATTGCAAGCTACACAATTGTGACGCCCATCGCTACTCTGCCACCACTTCTGCCCAATCAACTTGAGGTGTGTAAGCAACCTGAAGGCACACTCACTGAAGACGACAGACGGGTTGGCCACCAGCTCCACAGCGATGGACAGCCGCTTGCGCTGCTCCACAGACAGGCCAGCGCCGCCTGCGTGGGGGTCAGGTGACAGCCTCATTGCAGCGCGGCGCACTTGCATTGTGCTATTGAGCTAGCGGTACTACAGTACTGCGTAAGAAAACCGCATGGGCTGCTCTCAGTTTGATTACCGTTGCTTTATCACCGCAGCACCCACCCAACGCGGCCCACCTGGCTCCCCCACAATGCTGCCCACCAGGCCCACCAGGTCCACTGTGCCCAGCGCATTGTCCACGATGGCCGTCACCTGCGGGGTGGGCGCCTCCCGTGGGGGTGTGACTACATGGGCTGGAGAGCATTGAGGGCCCCTCCGGTCAACCCTCGGCTGGGGTGCACCCTGGACTGCCAGCGACCCAGCGGCGTCAACAGCCCACCACCACCTCCCACAGCGCTGCCCAGGGCGCACCTTGTCCCAGCCGATGCTCTCGTCCAGGCGCAGGCGGGCGGAGAAGACGAGCGCCTCGCGCACTGTGGTGCCGGGGGAGTGGATGTCCTGCGTGAGGGAGGGGCGGGTTGGTAGTGGAGAAGGGCAGCTTTTTGTACTGCAGCCATGCCTCGGCATGCCAAGAGGCTGCCAGCGGAGCATTGCTGACTCCGGCTTAGCCTTGCTGCCCAGGCAAACCAGCGCCCCAGCTCACCTGCTGCTCCACGTAGCCGGTCACGCGGGACCAGGTGTCCTGCTGCTTGGGGTGGCCATTCACCTGCAGAGCGGGGCACGGCGGGGAGGCCAGGAGTTGGGAAATATCATGAAGCCAAAGCACGCGGCAAGCTGAGGCGCGCTGTCCCCTTGCAACACAAGGCTGTCATTCACACGCGCCCTCCACTCCGCCCTCACCAGGATGTCTCCGCGGATGAGGCCCACCGTCTTGCGGCCCAGAATCACGTCCATCAGCGTCTGCGGGTCAGGTGGGCAGCGGCATGCAGTGCGTGGAGGTGCCATGCTGACATGGAGGAGTGTGGGGCCAGGCTCACAGGACATGCAGCCGAACCTCGAGTCACATTTGAGAGACACAGCTCTGTAAAGCTTGCATGCCACGCACCGTCTTTCCGGCGCCGCTGCCACCCATCAGAGCGGTCAGGCTGCCCGGCTCAGCATAGAGGTTGATGCCCTGTGCAGCGGACATGCAAGATGGGCAAGGAAAGTGAGGATCCCGAGCATGCTGCCGACGATGCCCTGAGGGTGCCCCTGATCACCCTCTGTCAACCTTTCCCTGGCACCGCTCCGTCCACCCGCCCCAGAAAGCGCCCACCCCACAGGCGCCCCACCTTGAGCAGCTCCAGCTTGCCCTCGATCTCGGGGTCGCTGCTGTCCTTGACCACGCCGGGGGCGGCGCCCTTGGAGGGGTCGGGCACAAAGTAGCTGGGGAGGAGGGGGAGGAGGAGCAGTGAAGGGGTGGGTGTGCAAGGGAGGGTGTCGGCATGGGCTGCAGCACAAGAGCAAGCTAGCCGCTGGGCGCTACGTTGAGCAAGTCCGTTGCAACCCCGCTGCAACCTCAACTTCAACCCCACGGGGCGCCACCCGTGAACAGGAGCTCACCGGATGTTGCGGCACACAAGGGTGATTGGGGTGAAGGGCACTGCCACGGCGGCAGCGGCCGCCTCGTCGGCTCCCCGGGAGGGCATGGGTGACAGGCGGGCGCTGCCGGCTGTGGAGGGCGAGCGATGGGTCAGCGTGGTGTGCTGCAGGGCGCTCATCGCGCTGCGCTGCACCTCCTCCTTCTGCTGCTCCTCAGACACTGGGAGGTAGAGCGTGGGGATTGAGATGGAGGGAAGAAGAGAGGTGGGGATGGAGGGATGAGAGCAATGGGAGTTGGCAAGGCTCATGTGAAGCGGCTTCAAGGCAAGACTGAGGACTTGCAGGCAGGCACAGCACCGCAGGCCCACGCTCCATGCGCCCCTGCTGCACCTGTGGGCTGTGGTGAGGGCGGATCGGTCCAGCGCAGCGCCAGGGCTCCGACAATGGAGTAGAGCACGAGGGAGCCCCAGTTGAGGCCCACTGCGCCCCAGATCCACTGCGCCCCCAGCTTGAAGTCGAAGCTTTGAGCCACCTGCTGGCCCACTGTGGGGAGGGACAGTGGCAGGCGCGGGTGGCGGCGGCGGAGCCAGCTCAGAATCGGGCAGCGGAAAGGAAGCAGAAAGGCAGAGCCGAGACTGTAGCAATGACAACCAAATCCTCATTGGCAGCTGCAGCAGGCAGTTGTGCTGCTCATTCTGAGGAGGCCCACACTCACTGCTGAGCCCCGGTACGCCGGACGGCACGTCCCAGCGCGGGCTGTTGAGCTCATTGGTCACGAGCGCACGCAGCGTCCAGGCCAGCGGGTTGATCCTGAGGAGGCACCATTTTGCGGGCGGGCGTGGCCTTGGTGAGACGTGCATCAAGAGTGTTCTGGTTGGCTGCCTCCCACACAAAAGAGTGGCGTAATCCTGCCGCCGGGCGCTCCCCTGCACTTGACGCACCATGCACACGCGCACCAACCCACCAGTAAATCCACTTGAGCCAGGAGGGGATGGAGCCCGCGGTGATGCTGAAGCCATTTGTCACCATCAGCATGAGTATCATGAGGCCGCCCGTTGCATTGGCCACGATCATGGACGGGACGGCATACGCGATCAGGCGGTAGAAGCCCGCCATGCCTGCAGGAGCCAATGGCAGTCATACCGCATCAGCTGCTATGGTCTAGGATGACGTATTGCAATGTATGTTGCAGCTGTCCATCCAAGCGCACCCTCCTTTGCCCTCCAGCTGCACCAGCCACAGCAGCCCCGCCCGACTCACAGTTGCTGACGCTCCAAACCACAACCAGCCAGACGAAGAAGTTGCCGGCGGAGCGGTACAACCCAGAAATCCAGTAAACTGCAAGCAGAGGGAGACGCAGAGCGGCGGTGTGTGCAAGCCAGCTAGATCAGTGACTGCTGTGCTGCTGTGCTCTGCCCTGCGCACTCTGCGCTATCCACCACTCACCGACGAGCGAGAAGAGCAGCGTCTCCATGGTGCTGATGGGCAGCTGGGTCAGGTTGAAGCTGAGCACGTAGCTGAAGGGCGCAAAGAAGCGCGCGTCGCGCTGCTTGTAGAACACCCTCTTGTTGCTGTGAAGCAGAGGGGGGGCGCAGGTGGCGGGTTGATTCTTGCCATGCAGCCATCTTTGTTTGGGAGCATGAGCAGGACAAGCCATTATCTGAACCAAGCACACTGCCACGGTTCTGCCCTGTTGCTGCCACCACACCTGAACACCAGGCCGATCTGGGGCATCGACATCATTGCCATGGTCTGCAACAGTGGGAGAGCAGTCGTACGGCCAGCCAAGTTGCTTGGACAGCCAGCACGGCGGGTAGTTGGTAGTGCACAGTTCCATTGCCACGGGCTGTGCAACTGCGGCAGCGCACCTGCCCAGACAGGGAGGCCAGCGCCAGGACTTGGCGGCCGTCTTCGGCGGTCACGTCGATGGGGGCAAACAGGCTGGCAATGATGAGGCCGATGATCACGGCCTGTGGAGCAGCAGGGTTGGAAGGGTGCATGCCGGCTGTTGGTGTCATGGGGTGGATGGTGCAAGGTCTGGACGGCAATCACTAACTTGCAGGAGGGTGTAGGAGGCTGCCTTGCAGCATGCCTCTTGTAAGTGCATTCCACCGCATCCTTACTTGCACCCATCCTCCTCCTACCCCTCCTCCTTGCCTGCAGTGTGCGTGCGATGTAGAATGCCTTGTCACGCGCATTGAGCAGGAACTGGCGCTTCAGCACCTGCGGTACAAGGAGCAGAGGGGTGGCATGGGGGCATGGCATGGCGTGCAGGCAGTCAGGCAGTCTGTTGGCAGTAGGAACACAGTTGGGCGGCAGCCAACCCCAACCCCATCACGTGCCAGGTGCGGCAGGGCGCACCAGCTTGGTGAGGCGCCACATGGTGTTGGCATAGGGCGTGGTGTACAGGGCTCCCGGCGGCGCGTCCTCTGGCTTGAAGGGGTGCTGGTCCAGGCTGTCCAGCAGCTGGCGGCCCGCCTGCAGTGTGGGGGGCGGGTGAGGGGTGCAAGCAACAGCAGCAGCAGCAGTGGGTGAAGGTCACTTCCATGTGCTGCCATGTAGGCTTGGGGCGCTCAGCAAGCTTTCATGGACGCGCCAGCTTGTGAGGCCTCATGTTCAGGCCATGACCGTCGCCCTCCCGCACCTGGGTGTCCTTGTAGAAGGCCGCCTCCATCTGCTCCACAGGTGTCAGCATGTTCTTGGGCGGGGAGGTGAGCAGGCGCATCGGGTCGCGCGCCGCCTCACTCAGGCCCCGCTGCGCCAGCAGAGTGGGAGTGGCGTACGCATACTGGCCCACGGGCGTGGTCACCTCCTGCAGGCGTGGGGACAACAAGGCAGGGCAGGGCGTGGGGTTGTGGGATGGGTGGGTGGCGATGCAGGCACAGAGCAAGGTGCGCTCCGGCCCGGCACAACCTGCCCGTGCCCACTGCCGCAACGAGCCACAAGTGCATACTGCGGCCAGGCATACACCCTGCCGCCAGCCACGCAGCGCACCTGCAGGAAGCTGCCCTTGTCCTTGCGCACGGGGCACACAAAGCCCAGCTGCTGCTCGAAGAAGGGCAGGATCTCGCCCACCGGGCCGCTGCGGGCATGAAGGGAGCGGGGGAGATGGTGATGAGCAGTGCAGGGTGGTCAAAGGAGCCCGTCGGCTGGCTGACTGGCCGCCAGCGTGACGTTTCCTGAGCAGCGGCCCACACATTGGCAGCCCATTTACTCACTGGAAAACCACGTGACCGTCGGTCTGTGGGGTGGGCAGGGGTTGGGAGGAGGCATGATGGGGTGAGGCACATGTGGAGTTTGGCATCCGGCTGGAACCTTGGCATGGCAGTTAGACGGGCATGCTGCCACGTCTAGCAGTGCACTAAAAGATGCGATGGGAAAGGACTGTTCTTGATCACATCCGTGCACCAGCCCTGCCATGCGCCCTGCCTCCCAGCCGCACACACCAGCAGCAGGATGTCGTCAAACAGCTCCACCACCTCGGGCGGCGGCTGCAGCAGCGAGATGACCTGGCGGGAGGAGGAGGGGGGGCGGGGTAGGGGTAGTGAAGGGCGGCTGAGGGCTGCATACAAAAGCCGGCACGTGCTTGTGGGCTGCGATTCACGCTTGTAAAGCTAAGCTGTCTCCTGGCACGGCCGCCCCTTGCTTGCCCCTGCTACCACCCAGCAACAGCTTCCTGAACCCCCACGCCCCACAACCGCTGGCCTGCCTGCCCCTCCAACTCACAAAGGTACGGCGCATGGCGTGGGCCACGTGCCAAAAGGACTGGACCACCGAGTACGTTGTGGCGCTGTCCAGGCCCGTGGAAATCTCGTCAAACAGGATGGCCGAGGCGGGGCCGCACAGAATCTCGCCGGTGGTGACGCGCTTGCGCTGGCCACTGCACGTGTGCAGGTGCAGGATGGGGGGGCAGCAGCTGAGCAGCATGGAATGGATCCTGCGCCTCGCCAAAAGGGAGGCAAGCACTCAGCTAGTATGCTACTGCCCTACGCTGCCGCGCTCCTCTACACCCGGGCGGCCCGGCGGCCTCACCCGCTGATGCCGCGCTTCATGGCATCGCCCACCTGCAGGCGACAATGGAACCACAATGTTGTGCTGCATAAGTGCAGCGGCCTGCAGGCAACCACCAGGCGGACAAAGACAGCTGGCAGGCAAGTGGCTGCGCAGGTGTGCAGGCCTGGCTTACCACTGTGTCCGCCACGTCAGACAGGCCCAGCAGCCTGCAACAGCAAGGACATGCCGGGAGCGAGCGGTCAGCAGGCAAGCAACCAATCGAGGGCATCCGGCAGGTTGCAGGCAAGGCAATGCCACCACTGCACCCTCAGCCAGGATGTCGCCTCACTTGAGCACGATGTGTGGCTTGGCTGCGTGCTTGACGAGCTCCCTGCACAGGCAGAACAGGCAAGGGCGCCCCTCAGCACATGTGCGCTGGGCAAGGCATGCTGCGGGGCTGCATGCCCGCTGGCTTGAAGACCCTTTCACTTGTGTCCTCGCAGTCAGGCAGAACGTGTGAGCCTGTTGCAAGCTCACCTGAACTGCGCCACAAACTCGGGGTCGAACAGGTGCTCTCCGGGGAGCCGCTTCTTGTCGGAAGACCCAGCGCCATTGGTCGCCTTGTCACCCTCGCCCTCCGCCGCCCCGCCCTGCACGGTTGGCAGATGGGTCTTCTCAGCAGGGCTTTTGATAACCAGCAACGGTTGTCAGGGCATCAATCTGCTGGCAATTCCCACGTCGCCCCCCTCCCGTCCCCCACGCACTTGCCTGGTGGCCCGCCTCTGCCTCCGCCAGCGCCTCCGCCTCCTCCTCCAGCTCCCGCACATCCGCGTCCCGCTCCAGCCGCTCCAGCACCGAGTCCAGCCCCGCCAGCAGCTGCGCCGACTTCTCCAGGTTCACCAGGCAGCTGCGGTTTGAGGGGGCAGGGAGGGGGAGCTTTGTAGATGGTCAGAGGGGCAGCGCAAACCACACAGTAGAGTAGCAACTAACTGTATGCCGAAGGGAGGCTGATCTCGAGCATCCAAGGGCAGGCGCTGAGAGAGCCTAGAGTGTGCGACATGATAGGCATCATTAACATGCCGATGCGGCCACAACTCTTACCCCAGCCTCCCTGCTGCTCAACAGCCTCTGCCCCTCCCTCCTTCACGTCACACCCGCTCACTCGTGCGAGAACTGGCACGTCTCCAGGCAGGTCAGGTTGGGGATGTGGTAGTCCAGCTGGTCCACGTACGCCACCGTGCGCTGCACCACAAACTCGCTGGCCGGCTGGCCGTTGAACTTGATGGAGCCAGAAACCTGCGGGCAGGGGCGGGAACAAGGCAGGCCCGGGGTTGCGCACAGCACTGCCTGCACGGATGAAGCAATGTGACACAATGCTTGGGTCCTGCCCGCCCGACCCCAGCCCACTTCCCGCACGCACCCGCACGCCGCTCTTGCCCTGCATCCGCCCCGCCAGCGTCTGCAGGAACACGGTTTTGCCGGCGCCGGGGGGACCCAGCAGCAGCGTGACCGTGCCAGGCCGCAGCACGCCGTTCATGCCGCGCAGGATGGGCAGGTTGGCAGTCTGGAGGCCGCCCTGTGGTGGTGCAAAGGGGATGAAGGCAGAGCGGGCAGCAGCGGCGTGAGGCGGGGTGACATCTGGTGCAGCCATTCTTAGCTCCGGATGGGGCAGCCACGGCTGTGAATGTTTTCCGGCGACGCAGCAGCTGCCTTCCGACACGATTAAGGCATGCATCGAGCTTCATCAAACAAACTTTGCCTGGGTCACCGCCAGGTCGGCGTACCTGGCACAGCGCGCGCTTCAGCAGGCCCTTGGCCACATTGCCCAGGCTGGGGATGCCGGCGGTGCCCACCAGCGCGTCCGCCTCCTGTGGGGGCAGCGGCCAGTGCGGCTGAGGGTGGATGACCGGCGACTGGCACGCAGGCAGCCGCTGTGGCCAGCAGAACTCAATGCAACGCTGCTGCCCCAGCTTTGCCAGGCCACGCTTCCAATCAGCAGCAGTCTGATGGCTGGAAGGCGGCAGCCTCCCAGCCACCGACATGTGCTAGTGACTGATAAACCCAAGCCCCCTCCCGCCAGCACGCACCACGCGCAGGTCTCGGTACTCAATGGTCACCTCGCCCAACGGGAAGTGCGAGGCGTGCATCAGCGCGCTGATCTTGTCGGCAAAGCTGAAGCCCTCCTTCTCCTCGCCCCCCTCCAGCGCCAGACGCGCCAGCTCCGCCTTGCTGGCGCTGCGGCGTGAGGGCAGCGCAAGCCAGGGCGGTGCGATGGGGAAACGACAGCAGGGCAGTGGGTTGGGAGCGCTCTACCTGTCTCAACGCTCACATCATCCACAGCGGCACCAAGGCTGCTGCATGCCCACAACAACGAAAAAACGTCTGCCTCTCCATGCCACTCACTTGGCCATCTTGTCGCCGCGGCGCGCGCGCCTCAGCTCCTGCCGCGCCGCCCGCATCAGCTCCTCCATGTCGTATGCGCTGGTCAGGTCGTCCCGCACATCCGGCTCCAGCAGGCTGCCGCGCCGCAGGTTGCACAGCACGGCGGTGGGGTCCCATCCTGCGGCGGGGCGCAGCGTGAGTGGGCACTTGGTGTTGGCTGGTTCCCACTTAAGTTGGGCAGTAAGTAAGGCTGGCAACGGCCGCTGGTGAGGTGTGCACTTCGGGGGTCCTTCGCAGCTGGCGGGGAGAAAGCAACGCGCTGACAAACAGTGGGTTCAAGTGAGTCCTCCCGAGCATGGCCAGGCCGAGCACAGCCAGGCCAGCAAGCACTTCTGCTCGACTCGCACAATGGGCGGGAGCAACAGTCGGCGGCAGCCGCGGTGCCAGCGGCAGGGCGCAGGGTCACTTGCAAGCAGGTTGCACCTTCCCAACACACAAACAGCACACTTCACAATCGCCTGGCAGGGCGTTTGCGCTGCGAGTACCGACCTGTCTCCACCAGCCAGGGCTTTGCTGGCGCTGAGGGTGGCGGAGCCAGCCTCTCTTGGCCTGCATCGTCGTCGGGATCCTTGAACGTCATGATGCCGCGCCCGATGGGGCCTCTGCGATCGCTGGCCGCCCGCGGCCCGAGTGGTACGCTTGGCGACTCCGGCGCCCTCTGAGGCAGCCTGCTACCGTCCAAAGCAATGCAGCGAACGTAGGCGAGCAAGGATGGTGTTATGGCATCATGGCACCGGTGGTCGTGCCTTTCTCCCAGCGCTGCCGTCTGGGGACGATTGCGATTCCTTCTCCCACGTGCCGATCCAGGGCTGCTGGGCCAGTGCTCCTTTAGTTTGGCATTGGAGCCAGATCAGGCTTAAATGTGTGTTTTTGGCGGCAAAATTTCAAGAGAGCCAGAGTGTAATTGGAGCCAGTTCCCTCGGCAGTCAATATGAGAGCCGGACGTCGGCGGCAACCATCGGAGCTTCAATATGCAAGGCACTGATTTTGTCTCAGAATGGACAGGGAAACCCAGATGGACTCCTACGTTGGTACACCCTTACAATCTAGCTGCCAGCTCGACCACACATTGAGCAGCAAGGGCAGCGCCGTGGCGCCCCTGTGCCGCCGCGTTCGTAATGGCCCTGCCTGCCCAGGCTGCTCGTTGCACGGCTGCTTCCCCTTTGTGTTTTGATTGTGTTTGTGTGGGATCCAGGCGTGGCTCCAAAACCACTAAAAAGCACTGCTGCTGGCCGTTCCACAACCTGGGCCACTCGGTACCGCCGGACGGTGCTTGCAACTTCCCGAAAAGAAGGGACCGCAGCCTTTGAATGTGAGCATCGGTCGGCCAGAGGGACAGATCACCGCCAGCCAGCCTTGTTGCCAGTGAAGTGCGGTCGAAACCAAACAACAGTCCCAGCATGACTTACAAGAATGCTGCCGGAGCTCTTAAAACTGCCAACAAACAATGCCTGGCCCATCATCAAAGCTCCTTCTTCTCCTGCTGGCCGCCCGCTGCCACTGCCGCTGTCGCCACGCCGTCGCCAGCGGCAAATGCTGCTGCTGCCTGCTTCTTGACAGACGCAGCCTCAGCAGCTGCTGCGCGTGCCCCCGCCTGCTCTGGCTGCAGCTCACGCCGCATGCGGCGGGGAGGCACCACATTCCCCAGCAGGATGATTGCCAGCATGGCGATGTGGCCCAGGAAGTGCACGCTGCGCCAGATGGCCAGGCAGTCGTGCAGCCACAGCACCTGCGCAATTGGGTGGACGAGGCGGCATGTCGGCTGTTGGTCACGAGCAGCACAAGGGAATGCATCCATGCCGTGCAGGCCAAGCTGCGTGGGCTCTGCTTCTCCTTGCACACCCGGCGTCAGAAATGTGGGACCATCTGTGCCCACCCACCAACGACCAGGCCCACTCCAACTAGCCCACTACACCAAGCCCACGATCGTTGCAGCGCTGGGTGCCCACCTGGAAGGCTGCTGCGCTGTAGTTCAGCAGCACTGCATTCACCACCACTTTCAGAGCGATGTAAGGCGGGAAGCGCGCGGCGCCAGCGGGCCACGTCTGCTCATACCTGCGAAGCAAGAAGGTGAGGCGGTGGCATGTTAAGGCTACAGTAGTGGTGCGCACACAGCGAGCCTTGCAGAGCCGCAACAAAGAAGTGGGCAAGCAGCCAGCAGCACTGGCCGAATTTGGGTCGTGGATTTGGGGCAATGCATTTTCCGCACGGCCGGCACCTTGGCTGCAAAACCGCCAGCTCACCTGTACAGCGTCTTGCCCGCCTCAAACATGACTGCCGAGGTGGCAAAGAACAGCCAGTAGCCAGGGAACAGGCCGTGCCACACGCCGCTGACCAGCTGCGTGGCCACGAGCGTGCGGAAGCCGGGGCGCTTGCCCGCGGGTGTCAGCCGCTCGTACACGTCTGGTGGGGGAGAGGGAAGGGAGTGTGGTGTGCATCAGCCCATGACCACAAAGCTACCCCGTGCCAGGGTAAATGCGTTGCTGCAGCAAGCAGGATCGTCCCATTCAGAGACAGCACATCCCTGGCTGTCCCCATGCTTCTCCTCACAATGGCGGAGCCACAGGCCGGTGCAGACATTCCTGCAGGGACAGATGAGGGAAGAAGCATGTGGAACAGCAACACTGCTGCCGCTGGAACGCAATCTGCCAACTGCACTGGTGCCTCCAGAGCCCTTGGCCCGCTGATCACATCAACCGCTTCTTGCTGAGAACTCACCAGTTGGCGGCCAGGTTGGGCAGGGACAGGTTGAACTCCTGCAACAACCATGCAGGCAGGGCCTCCGTGAGTTAGCCGGCAGGCAATAATGCCGCAACTGCGCCCGCAGCAGTGCAACAGTTCACAAGAGCTTGTGCAGCGCAGCATGTGAGCTCACCACGCGGCGAATGCGTGAGTTGATGTAACGGTTCCACAGTGGTGCGCCCTGCTTGCGGCAGTGGGATGGAGTGTTCTGTCAGCATGCCCGGGTAAACTTCGTGCAGGCATAGCAGCCTATGGGTCACAATTGATACAGCCCTAAAGTGCTCTGCTGGGAAGCCAGGCAGTGCGCAATCCACAACATCCGCACCTCTGGTGTGCGGCCATTGTAGCAGAGGCCGCTGAAGATGAGAGCGGACTCCGCCACAGCCCAAGCAAAGCTGCAAGCAGGGAAGGCACGCAGGCCATGAGGCATCAGCCACAGGCCATCAGCCGGAAGGGCAGGTGCCAGCACAACACCAGGCACTGTACAGGCTGCTTTGCCAACTCCACCTGCCCCTGCCCCCTGGCCCTCGCTCACTAGTACTTGAGCCGCGCCACCAGGCCCACAAACCACAGGAGGAAGAGCTTGTGAGCCAGGCCGGCCTCGTGCAGGAACCAGCGGCTCTCCAGCAGGTCTGGCGGAGGTGGGCAAGGAGGAAGGAATTGTGAGTAAATGGATGAAGCGGATGAAGCACTGGCACTGTACTGATCGTTAGGCGGGGCCAGTGTGCCACGCCGCGGGAAGTTTTCATCAACAAACGAAGTGTGCCAGGCCATGGTTGCCGAACAGCAGGCGGGCCCGTGCGTCCCAGCCTGGGCAACTCTCTCCATCAGCAGGCACGCACCCGGCCCGTAGCTGCTGGACAGCTTGGTCCACAGCGCGGCACAGATGAGGCCCTTGAAGAAGCGCAGCAGGCCCGGCACCAGGGGGCTAGGGATGCGCTTGGCCGGGTCGCGCTCATCCCACTCGCCCTGTGGGCAGATGTTGAGACGGGGTGGGGAGGCGGTGTGGAATCAGGGGCGAAAGCTCGTGACGCGGGCGCAACACATCCTGCCAAAGCCCCGCATGTTCGGCAACACCGGGGCCCTCCGCAAGAGCATCAAACCATACTGAAACGCCCCCACCTTGCGCTGCACGTAGTCGAAGAAGTCGGAGGCCTCGAAGAAGGGCCCCGCCAGCAGGTTGCCCGCCGCAAACAGGTAGGAGAAGAACTCGAGCGGGGACAGCAGCTGGCGCAGGCGCTTGCGTGCAGCATACTCCTGCAGCTGCTCCGCCGACTTGCCGCCGTCCTGGTAGCTGCATGGAGGAGACGGAGGTGCAGCAAGCAATGGTGGTCAGTGCGCAGGGGCAGGCTGCTGGCGTCCCCGGGCAGGCACCAGTGCGTCACAACATGGCAGCCCTGGCTGTCCTCACCTGACCGCCACAGCAATCAGCCGCAGCGTCAGCACCATTTGGGCGCCGGTGAAGTCCAGGTGGCCCTCCTACAGCGGCAGAGTGGGGTGGACAGCAGCGCTGCTTGACGGGGCGCATCAGGGGCTAGCGATGGAGCTCCCCCGTGCTGCTGCTGCTGCTGCTGCTGCTCTGCTGCCGCGCCGCCGCCGTGGTCCTCGCCAGAAAGAAGGTCCACAGTGCCAATTTGTAGCAGCTGCTCACGGCTGCCTCCCTCCACATCCTGCCTACGCACCTTCCAGGCCGCGCCACTGGCCTGCAGCACATGCCTGCACGCCCGGTGCGCAGTGTGGGGAAGCGCTAAGGCAGTGGATCAGCATCGCGGCATGCAGTACACAGACCGAATGAAGCAAGACAGGAGGCTGGCTGACTTCTGGCAGCAAATGCTCAGCGGCCGGTGCTCACTGCAGGATGAGGTAGGGGAAGGCGATGAGCCAGGCCAGCGTGCCGCAGCGCGAGCGGGCGTGGCGCATGCACGCGTACACCAGCGCTGCTGGCACAAAGGCGTGCATGCAGCCGCTGCCAAAGGGGTAGACAATCAGCGCCACGCCCGTGACCAAGCTGAATATGTGGCGGCCTGCAGGTTTAGGTGCAGTTAGCACAGGCGGGGGACCAGAGGTGTGTTGCAAGCCGGCTTGGCTGACTGCAGGCCTGCAATGTGCACCGCTGCAACATCTTCTTAACCCCAGTGCACGGCAGATGCAAAGTTCCCAGCGTACCTCGTGCAGAAGGCACGTGCTTCAAGACGGCTCCTAGCACCACGCTGAGCATGAACGAGATGAAGAAGCGCAGCTGCGACAGCGTCAGGCCACCCAGTGCTGCTGCCTGCAGCTCCCATGGCTGTGCCGGCAGCTCCAGGAATGCGCCATTCTTGACCATGTTGCCCTGCATGTATGGGCGAGACGGCAGCTTGACAGATGGTGCAGCAGCCTGCAAAGCAGCAGCCTGCCGCCTGGCCAGCGGGCGGCGGCAGAGTACTGCACGCTGCAGGACTCCGTTGCAGTGCTCTGGCAATGTTGCATACGCCTCAATTGCGCCTAAAGCAGTGCGCGCACAACGAGCGGCGCTCCTCAGGCGGAGCCCAGTGAGCGGCAGCACCAGGGATGCCGATGAGCGTTGCGCTTGTGTTTGATCGCTGATCCTACCGCTGCGGCGCAGCAAGGCAAGCCTGACGCCTGGCAGGAGCACCGCCCCGCGCAGCACCAGCCAGCCCTTTTCAGGGCCTGCGCAAACTGGAGTTGCAAGGCTTGATCTGGGACCCCAGGCCGTGCCGCGTTTGGATGCAGACTTGCTGGCTGCTTTGAGGGTGGTTACCGCCGCCGCACGCTGCGCGTGCCGGCTGCCGGCCGGCATGCCGCGGCAGGTCTGCGAACTGGCGGCCACCAAGCCCGTCTGCAACGGCCACTGCATCCCACGCACGTGCACCATCATTTTACAGGCCAGTGGCTCAACAATTCAGCAGAGTACTGCTGGGCAGGCGGTGCTGCTACGCCGCAGCCTCCACCGCCGCCGGCCCCAGCTCCAGCTCTGCCGCCTCGCTGCCTGCTGCCGCCCTGGCCTCCAGGTCGATGAACTGCAAGCAGATTGAGCAACAAGGTTCGTCTTAATGGCAGGGCTGCATCAGGTGAGTTGCCAGACTGAATGCAAGCACTCACTGCTAACGCAGAAACGCCAGGCATTCGCAGCTCAAGAGAGCCTACAGCACCAGCCTCAAGGATGCCACACAGCATTTCTCAGTGTTCCCAGCTCTCCAGGCTGTACCCATTCGCTCCGGCCGCATTTTAGCAGCCCACCTGGTTGGACTTGGCCGCCAGCTCAGATATGGCGATGCGGCCGCGCTGCCGGATGAAGTCGGCCACTGCTGCCATCTCCTCGGGGCTCACAAAGATGAACTGCGCACGGGCAACCGGCGGCAGCAATACGGGGCTGATGGCGGATGCGCACTCGTGTGCAGGCAGGACAATGGGAGTGGCAGCGATGCAGCTGCTGAGTACAATGGCAGCACAGCTGCAGCCGCAGACAGATGCTGCAGCCTACGCTCCCTTTCAACAGCAACCCTGCCTGCCCTTCCAACCAACTGTGCACCATCGCACCCCCCACCCACCCCGACCCCCCTCCACCTGGCACCCACCTTGCCACGGTCGTCCATGATGCCTGTGATCGCGCCCTCCGCCTCCAGCGCCTGCACCCGCTTCACCACCTCGGCCGTCTTCATGCGGAACTCGGCCGCCAGCTCGTCCAGGCCCACCGTCTTGCGCGCCTTGACGTAGTCCACAAACCGCGCCTGCAGCGCCTGTGCTGGCGGCAGGGGAGCAAGGGAGGGCCGGAGGTGGGAAAGCAAAACCCAGGGCCACCTGCCAAGGGTGCCGAGGTCTCGCTGCCTGCAACCGCCTTGTTTGCAAGCACACCAGCACGCGGGTACTTGCTGCCTTCCCAGCCCAGCACCCCAGCGCTCTCACCGCTGACTCCTCCTGGCTCAGTGCCTCCTCGCCCGCCGCCTCCACCGAGAACAGGTGCATCCACTTCTGCGCCTCCTCCTCCTCGCGCCGCGCCCGCTCCTCGGCGGCCCGCCGGATCTCCTCCTCCTGAGCCGCCTCCTGCGCCTCCCGCTCAGCATCCCGCGCTGCCCGCCGCGCCTCGTATGCCTGTGAAGAAGAGTCGAGGCAGGCCAGCAAGCTTGCAAGGGACACTCAGCATGCCGACCGAGACGTTTCCGGCAGCGACGCACACCAAGTAAATGTACTGTTGAGGCCCCACAGACCCACTCACATCTCGCTTGGTGGGCTGCCGTGCCGCCTGCTCCGCCTCCGGCTCGTCGGCCGCATCCTCATCCGACTCCTCGGCTGCGGCAGCCCGGCGCCGCCGCCGCCGCACCGCGCCGCCTGCCGGCCGGTTCAAGCCCCGCATCGGCACGTCCACGCCCAGGTCCTGCACCGATCGGCAAGGGAGGGTGGACAGGCGGCGAGGAGGCGCAGGGAGGCGGCAAGCGCGGCCAGCCCAGCCTGCAGGCTGCACACCTCGGGCTGCGCCGCTTCTGTGGGTGCATCCTGGCCCGCCTTGGCGAACACGCGCGACAGCAGGACGCCCAGCACCGCTATGGCTGCAACCAGGACGGTGAGCACAGCAAAAGCGCTCATCTTGAGCTCTGCAGTGCAGTAATGGGGCGCTGGAAGCGATCGGGAATGATGCAATGCGAGGAGAGGCGCCAGGTCATGCCGCCGCTGATGGCTGCGGCGCCAGCGAGACCCTCGTTGAGGCCTCATTGCCCTGGCTGCCGTCATCTTCGCCCGCCCTACTGCTCAATAGTTCGATCCACGAGCTGCCAGCCGCCGTACAGGCCTCTTAGCTCCCGGGTTGTTGGCGCTTCGGCCCCGGCGCTCCTTGGAGGCGCCATGACGCGCGTCAACTGCAGGCACTGAGCATTGAAATTGGACCGTGGCCTGGCGAGGGCCTCCGCGCGCCCATGCCGCTGCCGCCGCCGCCCGAGCCGTCCACCGCCGCTGCCGTGCTTGGGGAGCTGCAGCGGCGCTACGCCAAGTGGCGGCAGCGCAACTACAACTACTCCCGCCTGCTGGCGTTCCTGGCGTTCATCGGGCTGCTGCTGGGGGTGCTGTTCCTGCAGCGCGGCTCCCACACCAGCTTCGAGGTGCGTGGGGGCGGCGTGGCTGCCCGCCTCCCACGGGTTGGCATGGGGACGCCGGCAACCATTGATATCTGTGCATGCCCTGGTGCAGCACAACCGAATTGCATCGCCAGGCTGTGCGACGTGGCCTTCACAGCCTCACTATGCTGCGACAGGTGCACAGCACGCTGGCGGCGGGGATGCTGCCCACCGGCGACGTGGCCTCCATCGACGACGTGTACGCCTGGCTGCGCGGCCTGCTGGAGGGCGTGTGGCGCGACCCCGTGTGCGGGGATGGCGTGTGCGAGAGCCCCTTTGAGTATGCTCAGTACGGTGAGTGCAGGCCGTGTGCATGTTGAACTGTCTACCAACCGCAGCTGGTCCCAGCCCTGCACCCAGCCTGCCCGCCTGCTTCTGCCCGCAGGCCGGTTTGGCTGCCGCGCCGACTGCGGCCGGCTGCAGGACATCCAGAACCTGACGGCAGTTCGAATTGACCTGGACTATGACTTCAGCCACCCCTCCGGCTCCATCCCTGCTACGGCAAGTGTTTTAGGCGGCAGGAGAGGCAGCAGGCCAGAGCAACCGTGTGCCGTGTGCTGTGGCAAGCTCGGTTGGTGGACACCCCGTGCCGCTTGCCCCGACACGGAGTGCAGGAGCTGATGCAGCAGGCGTCTTGGAATCTGTGCCCTGCCGGCGACAGCAGCGGCTGCTACTGGAGCATCGACCAGACATTTGAGCAGCTGGCGGGCAGAGTGTCGGTGGTTGTGCCTGACGTGCCCGACGGTGGGCTGTGACACAACCTGCTTGCAGGCAGTAGCGGGTTGGGACTGCAAGTTCCGCATGCTGGGCTGCAGGCCACTATAGCTGCCAGGTTGCATGCGCTCTGCCTAGCCACCACAACTGCCGCCTGCCCCAGCAAGCCGTTCCAATTCTGCCGTGCAGGCCGCTGGGCGGTAGTGATCAAGCGCGACATTTTCAATAAGGTGGCCGGTGGAGTGCGCATTGTGCCCCTCATGGAGCGCCAGGCGCAGGCAGCCAAGGTGGCGCTTGCGCAGCAGGCAGCAGCTGCGGCGCGCGCCAACGAGACAGCAGCGTTGGAGGCTGTGGTGCAGCTGGGCAGGCAGGATGTGCAGCAGCTGGTGAATGCCACGCTGCTGGAGCTGCACGAGGCGGCGCTGGTGGCGGCGGGGCAGCGCCTGGGGGCGGGGGAGCTGGATGACGCCACGTATGAGGCAGAGTTAGAGATGCTGGCTCAGCAGCTTGGGGATGACACGGCAGAGATGGTGGCTGCCGCAGCGTCCTGTGCAGACCTGCCCTTCTATGCCCCAGGTGGGATGCAGTGCTGGTGCTGCAACCAATGCTGCTGCTGCTGCTGCTACTGCTGCCGTCGCAGCTATGAAAACGTAGCATAGTGTTCGTTTTATGCAGCTAACATCGTCAAGTTGAGTTGCTCAATGTCACCCATACCCCTCAACATTGATTGCAGATCCGGATGCAGCACCCCTGGACCCTGACATCTGCAGCAAGTGGGCCAACCTGACTGCACTAGCAGAGCAGGACCAGCTGGCAGGCATGGTGGCGCTGGTGCTGGGCCGCCTGGTGCCTGCAGCCGCAGCTTCAGATGCAGCACTTGCAGACGGCTTGGCGCAGCTGCAGCAGGAGGCCCCCAGCCTGTACACTATTGTGGCAGCCAGCCGGGGCACGAATGCCTCGCTGCCTGCCAGCGCATCACCCACCACGCTGGCACAACTGTATGACGAGCCGCTGCCCGCCGCACCTGCAAAAGTGGCACTCTCTGGGCGGCTGATCAGTGCAGCCAGCATGTCGCCAGCGGCTCTACTTGTCCGGGCTGAGGCACGCCTGGCTGAGATGGCAGCGGCCGAGGCAGCAGTGGCGGCACGGCCAGAGGTGCAGGAGGGTGCGGCCCTCATGCAGCCGGGTGGGCAGCTGGCCTGGAATTTCACCAGCTGGGAGGGCGGTAGCACCGCCTACACGTCTTGCAGCCCGCCAAGGTGGGGCCGGCCCTGCTTGGTCTGGTTGGCTTGGTGGCCTCTGGTCTTGGCGCAGAGTGTGCTCAGCTGAGCCGGCTGGCCCCGTAACAGTTTTCTTGCTGCTGCCCTCCTGCAGCCGCACGCCGCAGTATGTGGGCACTTGTACCCCACGAGCCCCGTGCAGCAACAACACGGCATCTGATGCCGAGGGCCGCCTGCAAGTGCTCTATGCATGCACTGCTGCGGGCATGCCCTCCCCCAGCACCGCCTGTGGCAACTTGTGCGACACACAAAACATCTGTGCTGCACTCTGCGAGTGTGACGTGGGGTGCGGAGCAGATCAGGTAGGCAACTGCTGACTTGGCAGGTGCATTGCTGACTTGGCAGATGGCGCTGCTGCAGGACTTTGCAGCCCAGTTGGGGGGCTGGTTGGAATGTTTGCCTCCGACCTGGCTGTCCTGCTGGCCAACGCTGTAAACGTACCTACTAACCATGCCCGTCTCTGCCCCTGGCATGCCCCAGGTCTGCCAGTGCGAAGCGTGCCTCAAGGTTGGGGCTGCAGACGGCGACCCAGATTTTGTGGCAATGCAAACGGCAGCGGGCCTTGCCGAGTTTGCCAATGTCCCAGCCGACGGTGCAGCGCTTGCGGATGGCTTGGTGCCACTGGAGCAACAGTGGCCAGCAAGCAACAGCGGCGGCGAAACAGAACCTGCGGCAGGCGGGACGAGCTCTGGCCTTGGCCTGGACAGCCAAGCAGCAGTGGGCGGCACGCAAGAGCGCCGCCTGCTGCAAAGCGACGATGCCATGCTGCAGGCAGTGCTGGATGCGGTGAGCTCGTTGCAGCAGAGCCAGGCTGCCTTGGAGCAGCAAGTGCAGTCGCTGCAGGCAGCGGTGGCGGACGCGGCAGCCGCCTCCGCCGACACCAGCATGCAGGCGCTCATCACCGCAGGGCAGCAGCAGATTGTGGCGGGGCAGGCGGCGATCAAGGCCCTGCTGTCCGACATACTGGGCAAGCAGACCGCCGCAGCTGCCACAGCCGCCGCTCAAATGCAGGTGCTGGCCAACCTGCAGAGCCTACAGCAGCAGCAGCTGGCAGCCCAGGCGCAGCTGGAGCAGTCGGCCAAGGACCAGACGGATGCCATCGCCATTGCGCTGCAGCAGGATGTGATCACGCTCAGGTGGGGGCTTGCGGTGGCGGAGGTGCTCTGTTCTTGCATGGTGCATGGTGGGCGGCGGGGGGCAGCCACCGAGGCATGCCCTTGTGTGAGCATTTCAGGTCACAGTTGGAACGCTGCATCAGGCTCTCAATGGGTGTCCCTGTCTCTGCTCGTGTCCTCGTGCAGCCAGGCTCTGGAGCTGTACCGCCGGGTGCGCTTGCAGACGCTGGTGGCCAGCAAGGCGGCGGTGCTGGCCTCGGTGCCCTGCAGCTCCGCCACGTTGATGGAGCACGAGTTTGAGGTGGAGCAGTACCTGGAGGTGAGGGGCCGGGGTGGCGGGAGGAGGGTTGACAGGCCAATGTGGCCAGGAATGGCTGCCCAAGCACAGGTAAACAAAGGAAAAGGACAGAAACAAGTCGTTTCATGTTGTTTTGTGCCGCCCCTTGTGCCCCTTGTGCACATTCGCAGGTGCCAGTGGACACGGCTCGCGTGCGCATACTGGGCACCAGCAACCGCCTGATCGGCGGCCTGCTGCTGTTCAACCAGCGCGGCCTGCCTGCGGCCTGCGCGAACTCCCGCTTCTCTGGCATCGCCGGTACCTGCAAAAATGGTGAGAATGGGCATCTGGTTGATGTTTAATGGCAGTTGAGGTCTGGAGTTGCAGGTAGTTTGATCAAGTTTGCTGCTGAGCATGCTTTCAACGCTCTGCCCACCCATGCTGTTACCGCTGCAGGCTTGGACACCGCACCCTACGGCGTGGACCCCATCTTCAAGTCCGGCACCTCGCTGTACAACCCCGACCTGGACAGCGCCGAGGCCGTTGCAGTCTATTACAACTGCTCGGCCCTGGCCACGGCCACCTACAACGTCACTCGTGAGCGGGCGGGGGGCGATGGGGTTCACAAATGGCAGCAAAGATGCAACAGCAGGTGAAGCTGCTTGAAATGCGAGCCTGCTAATCCAGCATCCACCCCCTCCTGCAGAGGAGGGCAGCACAGGCTTGGCTGCGCCACACATCAGCAATGCACCACCCTTCTGTGCCGAGCTGTTCAGCCCGCGTTCGCTGCCCTACAGCTTCCACGCCGCCAGGCTGCAGCAGTTTGGGGACGGCTTCCCCGTGCTCTTTGACATCAACCTGGATGCAGCGGCTGCGCTGGATTGGCTGGCATTCATCCAGGCGGGTGGGAGGGCTGCAGGGGTGTTCAGGATGGTGGGATGCACGACTGCCGGCTGGCTGGCCCTGCGCGCATGCCTGCTTCCTCACCTAGCCGCCTCACGCTCCTGCCTCGGCCCACCACCTGCCGCAGGAGGGGTTGTACATGGACAGCCGTACTCAGCGCCTGCTGGCCCAGGTGGTGGCGTACAACCCGGAGCTGCGCCTCTTCTCTTCGGCCATTGTGGCGTTCGAGTTTGGCAAGGGAGGCTCGGTGCAGGTGGCGAGCTGTGTGCCAATGTCGCTCTCTGGAGATGACTGTTCTTGCTGTGCACCTGCAATGTATGGCTCATGCAACTCCCTGTCACCTGCGCTGGTTCCACCCCAACCGTAGGTGCGGCACAAGATCCAGACGCTGCGGGTGGAGCTGTACGCCACGCGCCTGGATGCCTTCCGCCTCTTCCTGGAGGTGGTGCTCACCCTGTACATTGCGGGCCTGGCGGCCGCAGAGCTGCGCAGCTTGTACCGGGTGGGTGGCGGGCGGAGCAGTCTTGGTTTGGTTGCCTGGGGTGTTTGAGTCATGGTTTTGGGGCGGGGGCAAAGCACATTGTGGCATCGCTGTTCCTTCCCACCAACCATCCAGGTCATCCGCCTGACGGGCAGCGTGCTGTCCTACTTCACCAGCGGCTGGCACGCCATGGACTTTGCCTCCACCTGCCTGCTGGTGGCCTGCTGCACCATGTGGTGGGTGCTGGTGTGGCGACACGCCATCCCCTTTGCCATCGACCTGCGATTTGATGTGTACCGCGACCTGGGAGCCGACGCCGCTTGCCTGGCGCTGGCAAATGATGGCGCGGGGCTGCAGGCCATGCACGCTGCCTTCTCGCGCCTGCAGGTGCGGGGGAGTAGGTCTTGCAAGTGTTGCAGCCCTGTGCTGACCTGGCATGCACTGCCACTCCCCTGCAATTGTTTAGTTCCCATCCATACGTTATGCTATGGTGGCAATGCGCTCATCTCCGCCAGTATGCGCTCTTCTGTGTAGGCTCTGTCTGACAAGTTGGCATGGTATGCGGCCCTCACTGGCATCAACTTGCTGATGCTCATCGCACGTCTGCTGCAGCTTATGGACTTTCAGGTGGGCCGGGCTGGCAGGTGGAGGGGCACCCCTGTTCAGGCGTGCAGGCATGGCATGCTGATCATTCCTTGATTGATTGCATCACGCCTCCTGTCGTGCGCCCCACTTCTGCAGCCACGGCTGGGCGTGGTGACACGATCGCTGGCACATGCTGGACCCGACCTTCTGCATTTCGGCTTGGTGTTTGGCCTGGTGTTCATCGGCTATGCTTTCCTGGCCCACCTGATTTTTGGCAACGCCATTGCAGGCACGGTGCAGCGGGGTCTGGTGTGTCACAGTGTGTGCCACGTGCCAGGTTTGCAGGACCAGCATTGGAATGTTGCCTGATGCAACCCACACCTGAGCTCACTTGACTGGTGTGCCTTTGGCTGCCCATTGTGCGCCACAGGGTTCAGCACGTTTGGCGGGTCCGTCAACACGTGCTTTGCTCTGCTGCTGGGTGACACGGCAGTCAACAGCGACCTGCAGGCGTTGCGGGGCCTACAAGGTGAGCCCCCTTTGGTGGCACAGCCAGGCAGCATGGAAATGGGTGCAAAACCCACGCATGCAAAGATATTGTGGGGTGTGCACCGCATTACCGTCGTTGCCCTCCCGCTGGTGTGCAGCTGTGGCTGGAGCGGCCTTCTTCTGGACATTTGAGGTGTTGGTGTTCCTGGTCCTGCTCAACTTCCTGCTAGCAATCATTGTAGACGCTTTTAGCCAGGTAGGTAGTGATGCTGCAAGCCGACAGCTGAGGTATTGGCCCACCATCACCACGTCCTACCGACCCCTTCTGTGCCTGTGAACCTCTGGGTCGGCATGTGTGTTTTAGGCGCAGTAAAATTAGTTGTGTGCCTGCTTCCCATCCGCAGGTGAAAGAGCGCACCACCGACACCACCGGCCTTCACACCGAGGTGGCACAGATGCTGAGGCATGCCTGGGAGTCAGGCAAGCATAGGGCTGGCATTCAAGCAGCGCTTCATTTTTGCCCTGGTAGTTTAGTCCTGGCCTGGTGCAGGCACCCTTCCTGCCTGGCGTGTCCTGGCAACCCAACATCTCATCCCTCCGTTGCACCACCTGTCCCACGCCAGCCACCAGCCGGTTCAGCCGTGACCACCTCAGCGACACCGAGCTAGCTCGCCTGCTGCACTGGTGGCAGAGCACGGAGCGCAGCGCAGCCGACATCAACGGCGATGGCATGGTGGATGCCAGCGAGGCGGCGCTGCAGGTGGGGGCAGGGGAGCCGCTGTGGGGCCTCAGTGTTGGAACACACACTCAAAGTTGATTCTGCCTCCTTGCAAGCAGTAGCCTGGCACCCTTTCCTTATCTAACTGCATCCCTGCTGCCCGCCCTGCTGTCTCCTGCCCTGCAGGAGCGCGTCAAGCCCAAGGCGTTGCGGGTGCAGGGGCGGGTGGTGGCCGAGGATGAGCTGCGCCAGATCCTGCAGGTGGGTGGGTGGGTGGGTGGGGTCGCTTAGGCTAGCAAGGGCGCTGGTTGGCCACTCATGACAACGGTGCACATCACTATGCAGCCCTGCTGGTTGATGAGACGCATGCCTGCTTTTCCATTGCACGTGCTGTGCAGGCATACGTCGTGGTCGAGGGCCAGTTGCCAGGCGACATTGAGGCATCGCCGCCCAAGCTGCCACCAGCGGCGCGCCTGCTGGGCTCCCTCGGGCTGAAGCGGGCGACACGGGCTGCCAGCCACCGGCCCCTGAACCTCAACGCGCCAGGTGGGTTTGCACGGGGACCAGGGTTAGATGCCGGGGTGGTGTCACCATTGCAAAGGAGCGCCGGCACTGAGATCCGATGCCCATGCCTGGTTGCTCTGCAGATTTGGACAAAGTGGCGCATTATGTACTGCAGCGCTTTGGGGACGAAGCTGAAGGTACCGAGGATGAGGAACGGACGACTGGTGATGGCAGCAGGTCACACAGCGGCAGTGGCGACGGGGCCCACAGAGGTGTGCGGCATGGCAAGCAGCCGCCGGCTGAGCATGCAGCAGCCCAGCCAGCCCCTGCGCGGCATGACAGCGGCGACTTCAGCATCGCTGCCATCCGGGCAGGGGCCCTGCCACAGAGTGCTGCAGCAATGCAAGCTGAGGGTGGAGGCACCACCCGCTGGAGCCCCAGCCACCTGCCCGGCAGCCCAGGGGAGCCCAGCAACGGGCGGCGCCTGCTGCACGCCATGCAGACAGAAACGGAGCAGCGGGGTGCAGCGGATGCTAGCTCCACTCTGCTGCAGCTGCAGGGCAGCCTGGCTGCCACACAGCAGCGGTTGCTCGAGGCCAGCAACCAACTCATAGCGCAGCAGGCCTCGTTGCTCCAGGCAGTGGGCTCAGCTGTGGCTGGCGGCAGCGGACTGCAACAAAGCGGCGGCAGCAGCGGCGTTGCCGACACTGGATGGGGCCTGTTCACGCAGTTGAGCTTGAGGCAGCGGTCCATGCTGCGGAGCGACAGCGGGCGGGCAGCGGCGCTGCTGCCACCAGGGCGGCCGCCCATCAGCAGCGCAAGGGGTGGCGGACTGGAGCCACTGGGCTCGGACGATGGGCGCTGAGGAGTGCGCACTCAATTTTGGTGACTGTGAGTTGGTTTTTGCAGCGCGTGACTCAATGCGGTGACGTGATCTGAAATCCATTATCGACAATTCATTTGTAATCTACACCTGAAGAGGAACAAGCCGGCCATTCACCTAAGCAGGCCACCTGGCCCAGCGGGGCCGTGGTGGCAAGGACGTTTAAACTTTGCACTAAGCTCCATGACAGACCGAAATGGGTGCAGACCGCAAGCCAGTTTACAGCACTTCCTACTGGACTACACACAGAACTCGGGAGGTGAGCAGTGCGCCTGCACTGCTCGGCATTACACCCGGTTTCAGCAAACATATGACAAGTCAAGCATTGCCCCGCAACACAAGCAGAGTAAAGCATCAGGGGACGATCAGCAGGAAGGATGAAAAATGCAGCGCGTGAGAGGACGGAACAGCAGGAAGAAATCAACAGCATCGGAGGCAGTGCATGGTCAAGAGGCGGCGCCCAGCCAAAGGGTTCAATCGACATCCCGCCAGCGAGCAAGCACCTCGCGCATTCTGGTCAGCTCGGGCTCGCCTTTCAGCGCCACGCTGGTGACCCAGGACTGGCTGGGACACCACACCACATCCAGGCTGGGCTTACGCTGCTGCGCCTGGGCCACAGCCTGATGCAGCTCGACAGCAGGGTCCTTCCCCTCATCCAGGACCAGCCGCTGCAGGCGGGGGTGCTCCGCCGCAAAGCTGAGCAGCGCCTGGCCTGCCTGCTGGTCTTCCTTCATGTCCGTCAGGCCAAGCACCTCCAGGCGCGGCACCACTTGGGGCGCCGCTAGGCTGGCTGCTGCCGTCTGCTGCGGCACCACCAGGCGGTGCAGGCCGGCCAGCCAGCCGCCCTGCGGCAGCGCCGGCTGTTCCATCCTGCCATCCAGTGCCAGGTGCCGCAGCTCAGTGCAGGCTGCCAGTGCTTGCGGCCACTGTGGCATGCCCCGGGGCTGCAGCTGCAGCTCGGTCAGCTGGTGCCCCACTGCCTCGAGCGCAGCATTCAGGGTGACGACACTGCCGGGCTGCTGGCGGTGGTCCAGGCTGAGTGCCTCCAGGCTGCTCAGTTCCTGGAGCACTTCGACCGCTGGCAGGTGCTCGCAATACTCGAGCTCCAGGCGCTGCAGGCCGGTCAGGGGCGCCAGCACCGAGTACTGCTCAGCCGGCGCCCACAGAGCATGGATGCTCAAGTGGCGTAGGGCCGCCAGGGACGACAGCTGTATGGACAGGAAGGGGCGTTGCAGAGGGAGGTGCTCAGGGCGGCGCAGGGCTGAGGCAGGTGGGCAGCGGTGACACCTGCAACAGCAGCCGCAACATGAGACCAATGCGCACACCCAGCGGGAACACCATACGCGCTGCAGCCGGGTTGGCACCATTGCAAGTACAACTGCCCACCTGCTTAGGCAGGCGGTCAAAGGTCCGCTCTACATCGCTGCCCAAGTGCAGCTGGGTGAGCCCTGGCGGCAGCCGCAGGCGCGGCTTGAGGTGCAGAGGGCAGCCCTTGAGGTGCAGCTCGCGCAGCCCCGTCATGATGTGCAGCGGGCCGACAACCGCCAGCAGGCCATCAAAGAGGTCCTGCTCATCTGGGATGCCGCCCCCCTGGACTGTCAGGCTGAACTTGCGCAGCCCCGCCAGCGCCGCCGCCGTCGCTGAGCTGAAGCGGAAGGCAGGCAGGTACTCGAAGCACAGCTGCAGCTCTGACAGGGAGCCGCGGGCGGCGCAGAAGGCCACCGCCTGCAGTGCCTCAGTCAGCAGCTCCAGCTGGTCTCCCCTGTCGGTGGCCTCGCTCTCAAAGTCGAGGCCGTCGCCCTCGGCTGTGCTGCCCTCGCTGCGCAGGTTGACGCTGAGCTGCATGTTCAGGCGCTGCACGCTGCCGCCGCGCTTGATCAGCCACTCGGCCAGCGAGCGCACGCGCACCAGCGCGGACAGGAAGTGCGACTGCAGCACGACCGCCGTGAGGTGCAGCTGCGGCGCATCCCGGCTCAGGTCACGGAAGCGGCGGCACACCAGCTCAACGCTGCCCAGCCTGCAGGGTTGCGGAGTGATGGGTGGTTGATTAGTTGTAGCCACGGGCTGATGGGCTGCAAGGGCATGTGGGCTGCTCTGCTGCTCCACTGCTCATTGCAATGCATGGACGCTCTCACGCTCACCGCTGCTCAAGGGGCAGAAATCCAAACACATGGACCAGCACTTTGTCGTGCAGGTCCATCAGGCACAGCGGGTTCTCGCGGTGGGCTGCACCAGGAGCAAGGCGAGGGGAGGGGGCAGATCGGCCGGGTGGAGTGACGGCGGCGGCGGCGGCGGCGACAGTGGCCGGCGGCTGCAGAGCGCTACTCGAGCCATGATCTGCGTCGCGTGGCATTTGCAAGCGCTGTAGATTGGTCGGCATGCGCTGCAAACGCGCGCACCCGCCATGTTCACGCGGGGCGTGAAGCTCCAAGCAGGCTTTTGCAGCAGGGCCGGGCGGAATGTCAACAGGGACACTCGCGGAAGTGCGATTCTGAGATGGGGCCGCAAAGCAGTGTGTCCCTGGCAAGATGAGGCTCGGCCAGCTGGCCATCGCCCAGCGCAGCAGAAGCAGGATCAAGTGCAGGCATGCTGCTTCCAGTGCAGGACTGCAGTGCTTAGTATTGATGCGATGCCAGCAGCATCATGTCAGTGAGGATGCCTGCGGCTGAGGTGCAGAGCAGCCGGTGGGCAGCGGGACGAACGGCTGAGCTCGGACGATGGGCGTTAAACAGCCCACGCCTTGAGAGACTGTTCATCGGCAATTGCATCACGTCAAGTTCTGGTAGTAATTTGTAATGAAACACTGACCCAAGGACGGGAAAACCAATTACACCCCTGCCATGGCTGCCTGCTGCTGCTGCTCGCTGCCTGCCGCCGCCGCTGCCGCCTGCTGCTCGCCTGCTGCTGCACTTGCGTCGCTGCCGCCCTGCAGTGCCGCCACCGCCGCCTCCTCTCGCTCCTGCTCCGCGATTGCCTGCTGCAGGCGCGCCTCCGCCTCCATGCGCGCCAGCGCACGCGCCGACAGGGCGGGCACCGGATGGGCTGCAGGGGGCAGGCAGGGCGATTCGTGATGGACATGTGGTGGAGGCTGAAGGCATGCATATGCTACTGCTTCAGGCGCTCTTCACACCATCCAATTTCAAACCGCCTTATGAATAAGCGCCAGCACACAGCCCAGCCAGCCGCCCGCCACCCCCACTCACTGCGCCCTGTGGCCTCGATGCGCCCCAGCATGTCCATGACCAGCCCCCGCAGCTTCTCCGTGTCCCACTCGTGTGAGCGGTTGAGCTGCTCCCGCAGGTCGGTGAACTCGGTGAGCCAGGGGCCTGGCGGTGGCAGCAGGGAGAGCAGGGCAGGGCAGGGTGGGGTTGATGAGATGGGAGCGCGGCCGTGACACAGCACTTGGAACATTGCACGTAATTCCTATCACAGGTGCAGCACCTTCAGGAACATGGAGCATGGCGCACAGAAGACAAGCGCGTCCTGTTCAGCAAGCTGCGATGTGAAGTGAAGAAGCCAACCTGCCAGCCCACCCTCCTGCCCACCCTCCTGCCCGCCAGCAGCAGCGCAGCGCACCCAGCAGCTGGAAGGCGTGGCCCTTGACCATGCGCCAGGGCGTGGGGTGCAGGTCCACCAGGTCCAGGTACTCCAGCAGCAGGTGGCAGCCGTCCAGGTGCCCGTACTCGCCGCCCGGCTGCGGCCAGAGCAGTGGGCAGGCGGGGCCGGGATGAAGGTGTGGCATGGCAGGCTGCTGACTGCTTCTTTCGCAGGCTGCTGACTGCTTCTTTCCGCCACAACCACACCAGATCTGCAGCAGGCGCAGGCGAACCACTGCTCCCAGCAGCTGCTCACGCACCTGCATGCGCCGGCGTGAGAAGAGGGCTGGGTCCACCAGCAGCGACTCTGCGCTCATGACCCCGTCCACGCCCGTGGCCTCCATCAGCGCCTCGCAGTCGTGCAGCGTGCGGATGTTGCCGTTGCCCAGCACAGGGATGCGCAGCGCCTGGGGGTGGCGGGGGAAGCAGGGGCCAGGGCAGGGCCGGATGGGCGAGAGGACGGAGGGGAGAGGGCAGCTGGCAATCTGAGGCAGACCTGTGCAAGCCACATTTCCGTCTGCCACACAACCCTTTGTGACCAGCCAGGCCTGCCGTCTTGCCGGGTCACTGAGCAAGCCGTGTGTGCCCACCTGCTTGACGGCGCGCACATGCTCCCAGTCGGCCAGCACCTCGCTGGCCCTCTTCTGCTCCCGCGTTCGCCCGTGGATGGCCAGCAGCCAGGCGCCCGCACGCTCCAGCATCTGCATTGCGAGCGGCAGCAGGCGTGGGGCTGCAGGTGAGGCCTCCCGCTGCAGCAAAGTGCCTGCTCCACTGCAGCCCCAGCGCCAAGCTGCATGGCCAGCATGCCTATGGCTGCATCTCTCAGCAGCAAGCCCACAGCCAGGCCTCTGATGCAATCACCCTGCTGCAACGCACAAGCTCTGCAGGCAACCTACCTCCCACACCTAGGCCCGACCCACCCACCTGCGCATACTCCACCGTCTTCTCCACGCTGTGGAACCGCCGGATCTTGACGGTGACGGGCACCGACAGGTTGGTGGCCAGCGTGCGCACCATGCGCTCAATCAGCGGCAGGTCGTCCATCAGGTAGGCGCCTGGGGCGGAAGCAGGAGGAGGGCACACGTTGTGACCAAACGGCGGCAAATGGAGCCGGTGCGGGGGTGCATGCAGCCACTGCAAAGCACAGGAGTGCTGCTGACGCAGCATGTGCCGCCAGCTGACTGCTCACACTACTGCAGAACGGTGTCCTCAAGCAGCATGTGCCTTCCCCCCTTCTCCCCGCCAGCCGCCACGCACCGTACTTGCCGCGGCGCGCGATGCGCTGCGGGCAGCCCAGGTTGAGGTCCACGCCGTCGCAGTGCCGCTCCACCAGCTGCGCCGCGCGCAGCAGGACTTCGGGGTCGTTGGCGCAGAACTGCGTGAGCAGCGGGCGGTCTGCCTGGCAGGTGGTGAAGTGCTCGGCGCGGTAGGCGGGCGTCTCCAGGAACAGGCGCGCGTGCAGCATGGGGGTGTAGGCGCCCGTGGCGCCGTGCCGCCGGCACAGCTGCCGGAACGCAAGCTCGCTCTGGTCCACCATGGGTGCCACCTGCGCTTGGAAGGGCAGCAGGTGTGGCAGCAGTGGTGGGGATTGAGCAGGGCAGGCGGCAGGCGGCAGCAGGCGGCGGCTGGCGGCGGAGGCGCCTCTTGCACTTGCAGCAACAACTCACCCAGTACTTGGGCGCCCCCATCTCCTCGAACCATGCCCAGGCCCGCTCGGCCTGCGGCACCAGCTCTGCGGGCTGCTTGCAAACCTCCATCGCCCTTTTGCGGCGGGGGTGAGATTCTGGAGTGCCGGGCGTGTGTACGCAGCGGACAGCAATGCTAGCACGGCAAGCCCTGGCCGCTCGCTGGCCTACGCCCCACGTCCTGGCTTGCTGTTCAACAGCGCACGCCCTCAGCATAGGAAGGCGACTCCTTGGCAGGTGCAGACAGCACGCAGGACAGACCGCTGGCCCAATTGGTAGTGACCGCCGCTGCCGCCGCTGCCGCTGCCGCCGCCCGCCTGGCGAACAAGCATACTGTTTGGAGGGCTTACATGCACATCCTACAACAAGTGCATGCTCAGGCCGCTCAGCTGTCCTGCTCCATGGCTTCTGGTGCCTCTGAAACGCCGCGTGTGCCGGGAGCCGGCGTGCCCTCGCCTCCGCCCGCTTCCGGCCCGCGAGTGCCTGCTGCGCCCGCTGCGGTGGGCCCGCCGCCCAGCAGCGGCTGCAGATGCAGCGACAGCATGGGGTCGTATGCAGGGTTGGGCTTGTACTCCTCTGCAGATGGAAAAGAAGGAGGTAGGGAAGCTGCTGAGTTGCATTGCAAGTTGTGCATGCCGCACGTGCAACCCCAAGTGTGTCTCCAGGCTCGGGTGGCGGACAACACTCAATCCCGCCAGCTACCATCACCAGGCAGCAGCTGACAACTTGATTGAAACAGCCCACTGGATGGCTTCCTTTGGATGCCCACCTGGTACGCTGAAGTACTTGGCATGCCGCTTCACCTCTGTCATTCGTCGCATCAGGTCGTGCAGCTGCTGCTCCAGCCGCACCACATCCTGCAGCCAAAGTGAGGGAGGAGGGGCTGCTGCTTGGCTGGTTGCCACATGGACTGCAGTATGCATGCATACCCACAGCCGCAGGTTGGCAGCTGGCACAGCAGGCCATCGCGCCAGCAGCGTGCATGGCAACGGCATTGCATGCAGCGTCGCCTGCTTGCGGCGCACTCGTCTACGCTTCTTACCGGCGGCGTCATGAATGCCACAGGCACCAGCTCAGGCAGCTTGACAAACAGGCGGACCAGGTGCTCCGCGCCGTACAGCTCGCTTGGAGCCTTGCCGCCTGCACTGCTGCTGCCATCCGCTTGGCCGCCCTCTGCACGTGCAGCACAACAGCGGAACCGGTGGGGAGGTCACTGCCTCCATCTGCTGCACGGCGACCAGCAGCCAACACAGAACAGAATGCAGGCCCCCTACTGTGCAAACACCTGTCTCGCCTACCTAGACACCACCCACCCACCTGCTGGCCTGTCCGCCGCTGCTGCCGCTGCGCTGCCGCCGCCTCCGCCGCCGCGCAGCGCTTCGTCGGCCTGCTGCACCTCGTGCGAGTACAGCAGGGAGTGGCGCAGCGCCTGGTCAAAGTAGGCGCGCACGCCCGCCACCATCTCGCGCACCGCCTCGGCTTTCTGGGGTGGAGCGCAGGGGCAGGGGGAGGATTGACCATCAGGGTGGGTGGCGGTCTTATCATCCTGTCATCCGAGACAGGACCAGGTGGTAAAGCAGCATGCAGTGCTGGGCATCAGCAGAAGGGATAGCTCGGTTCCCAGCCCAGCCTCGCCCAGCCAAACAACGCACACACACACACCTGCGGGTCCTGCTGCTCCCCCTCCGGCACCTCCTTGGCCACCGCCGCCTCGTAGTCCTTGAGCAGGTCGCTCACGGTGGGCCGGCCGTGCGCGCTGCGCGGCAGCGGCAGCAGCGTGCCCTTCAAGTTGACCTGCCAGGGGGAGGGGCGAGGGGGTTGCGGCCCTGAACACATTGGTAGGAGGACGAGCTGGCGCAGCTGCTGCTTCATGCCCCGCCATACAGCCTTCCGCCACCCAGCCAGCCGCCGTCGCCCCTGCTCGCCCCACTACCCGCTGACCACAGTGTCACCCACCTGCGTGGAGTCGTCCAGCACCACCTTTTTGAGCAGCGGCGGGATGTGCAGGCGCAGCTGCTGCGGGATCTCCACCGCCAGAGACGGCTCCGCCGGTGCAATATCCGCTTTGCGCTGCAGGCACCAGGGTGCGGCAAGCAGGCAGCAGTCACGTTTTGGGACGGTACCAATCCTTGCGCCTTGCACTGCCATCCTCAAGACTGCTGCCCCACTGGCAGGCTGTAGGCGCGCGCAACGCAGGCTGCAGGCCTGGCAGGCTGTAGGCCCGCCCAACCACTCCAATTGCCCCCAACCACGCCAACCACCGCCCCAACCCCACCTTGCGCCCCGCCAGGTCGCCAGGCGGGTTGCCCGCCGCCGCCGCGCTCTGCTCCAGCAGCGTCTTGTCCCAGCGCACCAGCCCGCTCTCCTCCACCCACTCGTTGTATTTGTTGCTCCAGCCTGGGCAGGGGGAGGGCAGTAAAGAGGCGCGGTGGTTGCACAGCAAGGGCCAGCAAAAGCGTGGTGGCCTGCTGCAGGCCTCCAGCAGAGAGGCAGCCCAGCAGTGCCCCTCCGGCGCACCGTCGTAGTGCAGCAGGTACCACTGGCCGTCAGCCCGCTTCTGCCCCTGCAGCACCACCGCCGCCTGCAGAGCACCAAGGGCAGGCGAAGAGTGTGACATTACAGCTCACAGTGGGCAGGGCAGCGCAGGCAAAGCTGAGACATCCTGGCACAAGCAGCCTGCATGCCCCCCAATTGTTCCACTCTTCCACGCACGTAGTACTGGTCTGTGTGGGGCACCAGCACCTTGCTCCCCTTCTTCCACTTCGCTGTGCCGCCCTGCAGCAGTGGCAGCAGGGAGCAGGGCAGAAGGACGGCTGCTGAGCGCAGCTGGACGAGCCGCTGGTCCACACAGCTGACCATGCCCTGCCGCTGAACCATGATGTGGACACAACACTCAAACTTCGTGCAGCCCTGCACCCACCTTGCGCGGCTGGTAGTCCAGCTCCAGCTGCCTTAATTCGGCCTGTGTCGTCTTGGCAGCCGCAGCCGCCTCATTGATGGCGGCGGCTGCCGCCGCGGCCGCCTGCCGCCGGCCCATTCTTGCTGGCTGAGCTTCCCCTCGTGCGTGTGGGGCGCTAGGATGAAATGAATCTGAGTCTGGCAGCTACGCAAGCGTGCCGCCCGACGACAGGCACCGACTGGAGTGGTGGCGGCGGCGGCGGCCGCTCGCGGCACGCCAGCAGGGCGCTGGGCAGCTGAGTGCTCTGCCGACTGATCTGAGGAGGTGGGGATGCGCTGCAGCACCTGCACGGCCCGTGTTCGAGCTGTGCGAGCGAGAGTTTGGTGGCTGGTCGGCCGCTGGGCGTTTTGGCTGCAAGAATGGTAACGATGGCCTGATCGCCGTCACGCACAGCCTCCAGGAGGGCCGAGGCGGCGAAATGAAATGGCTGCTGCGCTGCCCGCGCCCCATGCCGCTACAAGCGCCGATTGCTGAATGCGAGGAGGCAGTCCTGCAGCCGAAACACGTCCACGCTGCAGCCCAGGTGCCTGCCTGCAAACGCTGTGTTTTGCCGCAGCCTGCAGGAGAGCTGCTTGCTTGCCCAATGCCTCCAGCTCTGTTGCCAATCGAGGCATGATGCGCATGAGCATCACCCAGTGCCCTCAGCGACCGCTGCAGCTACTGCCGCCGCCACCCGCCGCCAACAGCTTGGGCGCCGGCTTCCCACCCGCAGGCACTTGCAGCCATGCCGCTGACCAACTCGCCCGTCCACCCCTACTTCCCGATCGACCTGCACCTGCCCGACTATGTGCCGCTGCAAGCGCACTTCAGCTACATCCTGGGGTGAGCGGGGGCAGCGTCAGGCAGTCAGCCAGCACAAGTGCCGCACCTTGCGCTGCGCAATGCTGCAGATCATGCCATCTGCTCAACATGCTGTTGCTCACCGTGCAATCTGCTTTGTTCTGCCCCTGGCTGCAGAGTGTTCACAGCTGCTGTGGCGATTGTGTTTGCGATCACCTGGAAGCTCTCAGGTGCGCACAGCCTGCTGCACATGCCTTGCAGTCCCAAGTGTCACCTTCAAAACCTTGCGTGCAGTCCACAATTGCTGCTGCTGGCAGCTGCTCAGCTGCCACTTGCTGGGCTGCTCTGTTGTCCCACCCCGTCACGCCCTCGCTGCATGCTGCCTGCAGCCCGGCACAAGCACCTGACCGCCGTTGAGCGCGTGATCGCCTGCTGGTTCATGGTGACGGGCCTCATCCACTTTGTGATCGAGGGCTGGGTGGTGGCCAAGGCCGACTTCTACAAGGACACCTCCGGCAACTACCTGTCCGACACATGTGCGTGGGGGCGGGCATGGGGTGGCGGGGCTGGAGGGGCGGCAGGGCGGGAAGAGCGCTGCAGTTGCGGGATGCTGCACTGCGGCTGCCGAGTGTGGCCACCTGCCCTGCCTAGCTGACCGGCATGCTAGGTCGACGCCTGCCTTCCTGCATTTTGTGCCTCACTGCTTTGCCCGCCACCTGCCCGCCGTGCTGCCGCAGGGAAGGAGTACTCCAAGGCGGACTCGCGCTACGCCAGCCGCGACTCGTTCATCATCTCCATGGAGGTGCGCGCAGCTGGGGGCGGTGGGCGCGGCTGCGGGAGGGTGCTTAGCAGCCTGCGAGCAATGGGGCAGTCAGTCAGCAAGAAGTGGAAGCGGTTGCTGCACACCGTGCTGCCGCATGTGCTCATTCTAGCGCAACCCACCAGCCTGCCTCTGGTTGCACTCTGCACCGCCTGCCCCAGGCCATCACCGCCTTCCTGTGGGGCCCCCTCTGCCCGCTGCTCGTCTATGCCATCTTCAACGCCAAGCCCTGGCGCTACACCCTCATGGTCATCGTTTCGGTGGGCCAGATCTACGGAGACGTGCTGTACTACGGCACGTGCTACCTGGAGGGTGCGGCGCGGGGCATGTGTGGGGCTGGCAGCTGGCAGCTGGCCTGCGTCCTGCAACAGCGCCTGGCGGCTGTGCTTGTACATACCAGCTGGCTACCACCGTTTGCCGCACGCTCTCCTTCCTGAGGATTGCTGTTACGTTGGGCCTGACTGTGATGTGCCGCTCCTTTGCCCACCCCCTGCATCCCCAACCCTCCTGTCCTTGCTCCACCCCTTTTCACAGGCTTTGTGCACTCCCGCCCCGAGCTGCTGTACTTCTGGATCTACTTTGTCATCGTGAACGCCATCTGGATTGTGGTGCCCGGCCTGTGCATCCTGCACGCCTGGCGCAAGGAGGAGGGTGCAGTGGCAGCCAGCAGCAGTGGCGGCGGCAAGGCCAAGCGCGGCTGAGCAGGGCGGGCGCCTTCCGGCCGGCCGTCTGTGAGCGCATATTGCATACACTGCTTGTACACATTTTGATAACAATGGATTGGTGCTACAGGGCTGTTGTATTACAAAGCAACAGATGCAACTGCAGTTGGAATAGGGTTGGTCAGAAGGTTGCAAAGAGCCGGCTCTCTGCCCCCAAGTCAACTGACATGTTGCCACATGGCCTGCGGCAATGCCAAGCAGCAGGGTCTGCATCATCCTCTCTGTGGTTTGGGAGGGCATAGGCTAAGGCGGTGCAGTTGCAACCTTGCCCAAGCCTCGCACTGTCATTGCTGTGCGGTGCAAGCTGCAGTGCGGGACAAGGCGTGCCCCCTCAGCTGCCTCTTCACAGCTGCCACCAGGCCGATGTTGCACTGCATCACCTAGGCAGGCATCTGCAGTCTGTTTGTTCTGTTGCTCCGGCATCTCTGTGGCGCTGCCAACCACGCGTTGCTCCACTGGGCTGGCTACAAAGCGAGGAGTAGCTTTACAGCAGGCGCATTGATCAGTGGAGGGTGGCGAGCGGCAGAAAAACAATTGGGAGGGAAGGGGAGGGGGCAGCAGGAACTGAATGCAATGAGGGAGCAACGTTGAGGCGTATGCACATCCACTTCCACAGTACGAGGGGGCACAAAACTGGCCACTGGCAGCGCGGCATGATGAACAGAGTAGAGTGCAACGGAATGACGGAGGGGAGCGATGGGGACCGGCGCGTCGGGCACCGGCTGCTCGCAATTTGTTGTTTTGAGTTGCAGGACCAGGCTGCGCATTGCTGCAGCCACACAGGCACAGTCGCCAGCTCAGGGCTTGATGATGAACAGCGGCTGGCCTGCACACGGACGGGCAGGCAGAGCAGGCGTTGCGGTGAGACATCACACAGACGGCGGATGAGACATATCACACAGCACCAGCAGCGGCAGTAGCCGCCAAGGGGCAGGCAGACGCAGCGGCTCCAATACGCAATGCATACAGAGCACGGAGCTCGCACCGGGCAGCACCGCGTCGCCGTTCTCGCACAGGATCTTGACAATGGTGCCCGACACCTCGGCCCTGCAGGCGGCGGCGGTGGGGCGACAGTCAGTGAGTGCACCCTCCCCTAGAGGCAGCTGGTGCGTCCACGTGCGGCAGCAAGGGCAGTGGGACAGTGGCAGCAGGCCCCATCAAGGCGAGCCCGGCACTCACTCGAGCTCGTTCATCAGCTGCACGTGGGGCAGGTGGAGAAGGGACGTGTGCTCAGTACAAAGATCGGAGACCACGGCTGCTGCAACAAGCAGCTGCCTGTGCTGCTTGCGCTCCAGCAGCAGCAGCACGCTCCAGCTGCAGGGCTGCCCAGCTTGGAAGCACAAGCAGCGCACCTTCATGGCCTCAATGATGCAGATGACCTGGCCCTTGGTCACGCGGTCGCCCTCCTGCGTGTTTGCAACAGAGAAATGGGCTGGGGTGAGCAGCCAGCCGATGGTGGCCTGCCAGCACCAGCACACTGCTGTGTTCCACTGCCCCGCATCCCACCCAGCCAGCTGCCGGCGCACCTTGACAAACTGGGGCTCGCCGGGCGCGGGGGAGCGGTACATGGTGCCCGCCATGGGCGACACCATCTCAACGCCGTCCGCGGCGGCGGCGGGGGCTGCGGCGGGGGCTGCGGCAGGGGCGGGCGCTGCGGCCGCTGGCGCGGGGGCGGGCGCAGCAGCGGGGGCGGCGGCCGCGGGCGCGGGGGCGGCCACGGGCGCCGGCGCCGCAAAGGCGGCGGGTGCGGGCATGTGGATGATCTGCGGCTCCGCCGCCTCCAGCGCCTCCTTCTTCTTCACCGACAGCTTGAAGCGCTTGCTGTTCAGCTCCAGCTCCACAATATCGGTGGAGTGCACCATCCTGCGGCGTGCCGGCGGCGGGGGTGCGGCCGCGTCAGCAAACTGGCGGGTCAGCCCGGCCTGCATCGGCGGCGGCGCCCCAGGCACGCTGCCAAACCCAACGGCAGACGCGGCAGCGCTTGGGAGGGGTGCTGCTGTGCCCTGCTGGTCGAATTCACAAGGCACAAGCTACTGGTGCAGCCCTGCAGGGCCACAGGCCGGTGCTTCCGCGACGTCCACCCACTTGATCAGCTCCGTCAGCTCGTCAAACTCCAGGGCGGTGGCGGAGCCCTTGACCGGCGCGCCATTGCTGCTGGCGGTCTTGACCTCCTCGGCGGCGGCACGCACCACGGTGCGGGGCTGCGGGGGCAAGCAGGGCGAGCCGGGTTGCGTTGGTGGCTGCGAGGTGGCGTCGGAGCAAAGCTGGCAGGCCCGCTGCCTAGCGCATTGTTGCTCGGAAGGCCTGCCAAGGCTCACCTTGGCGCCGGCAGCGCGCCGCTGCACCGTAGCGGCAGGACGGCCCGCGAGCACGCTGGTGGCGGCCTGCATGCTGCTTGATCTCCTGGCAGCCGGTCGGAGGGAGGGAGATGCGTCAGGGGGCGGCTGCGCCAGGGCTGTGGGCCGCCCAGCATTCCAGGATGGAACGATGGCTCCTCATGCAGGGCGACAGCAGGTGCAGGGCACGGCCGATATCCTGAGCTCCGCATCCACCGATCGAATTGTAAATTGGGAAAGCAGCGGCGGGCTGCAGGCCGGCCACTCGCTTGGCAGCACCTTGAGCAGAGACCCAGCGGGCCTGCAAGCGGCAGCAGCAATGTCCACATAGTGCAGCATTCAGTTTGCGACCAGAGCAGCTCCAATCGGGATGCAGGCAGCAGCGGTGCGCCCCCGTCCCAGCGCCCCGGCCACCCGGTGAGCCCAAGGAGCTGTGCAGGCGTACGAGAGAAGTAAGGGAACCGTTTGGGGCAACCTAGGCCAACAGGCAACCCCGTGTCTGCTGCAGGCGCCGTGGCGGCGGCCCTGGCGGCGGGCGGGTCGTCTTTTGCAGCGCTGCTGGCAGCAGTGCGGCTGGGCCGGGCGATGCACCAGGGCCTGAAAGCCGCGGTCCCTTGAGTGGGCAGCAGCCAACAGGTGCAGCGGATGCCACGGCCCCATCACGGCCCAGCTATTATGCGACGGCGCAAGGCACGGGCCCGCCCGTTCGCCGGCCGGCCCCGCCACCCCAGCGCCAACAGCAGCAGCAGCAGCAGCAGCAGCAGCAGCAGCAGCCGCAGGGGGTGTGGATGTCACAGCCACGCCGGCCGCACGCTGGCTCAGACTACCAGCAGCGGCCGCCCCGCTTTGGCAGCAACGGCAGCCGCTCAGACGATGAAGGGGTGCGGCGGCAGCGGGCGCAGCGCCAGGACAAGCTGCGCTCGCTGCGACACGACCTAGGTGGCGGCGGCCCGGGAGCCTCCCTGCCCCGCATGCCGCCTGCGTACGCTGGTGCGTCCCTGGCCTCCAGCGACGGCGGCGAGTCGGACCTGGAGGGCGAGGGCGGCGGGTGGCGGGCCCGGCGCGAGCTGCGGCCGCCGCGCCTGGACGAGGCTGTGCTGGCCAGCCTGGGCAGCGCGCCGCGTGACCAAGCCGGCATGCTGGAGCCCGGCTACTTTTTGCGCATCCTGCAGGGTGGGTGCCTGCTGGTTGGGGAAAGCCGCACCGCACACGCCTGCCCAGCCCTTCCCTTCTGCCGGGCTGGCCTGGGTGCCTGCAGCCTGCCTGGTTGTCTTCTCGTGCCCAGCTGGTGCGTACTGCTGCCTGCTGTCTCCCTGCCTGACGTGCCGCTGCCTGGTTGCTGTGTGCTTCGCAGACCTGGGAGCTGTGGATGACATAGCGCAGCCCACGGAGCAGGGGCTGCAGCACTGCGTGGGCCAGAGCACGTTCATGAATGTCTGCATCAACAAGCTGCTGGCGCACTGCACCGAGTGAGACGGGCATCGTGGCAGCCGTTGGCACGGGCTGCATCTAATCCTCGCAGCTGCAGCTTCTCTTCAAAGCTGCAACTTGTGCGAGCTGCATGGCGGGCGTGCCGCCGAGCGCCGATGCTGGTGTGCATGCAGCTGAGTAGTGCAGTAATGGCACTGCTACTGCTGCCTGCTTGCCGCAGCCTGGGCACCATCTTCTCCATCGTGCGTGATGCGGGCCACCTCATGGACTCGATCAACACCTCCACAGCCGTGCACCGGCTGGGCAAGGTCGTGCGCCGGCTGCGTGACAAGGATGCAGGTGCGTGGCTGCACAGCCCTGGTAATGCGTGGCTCGTGGCTGCCTGCTTCCAGCCCGCCACACCCACCACTATGAGCTACGTCACTGCTACGCATGCTTCTCATCGCAGCTGTGCTCAGCATCAGCTTGTGCACCACAGGCTGCCCCTGACCTGGCACGCTGCCTGCCTGCCTGCAGGGCTGCCCAAGCGCGTGGTGCAGGATGAGCAATACCGGCGGCTGGTGGCGCGGGTGCAGAAGCTTGCAGAGGGGCAGGGCGAGGGCGGGACCGCGCGCTACAGGCCGCGCGGGCTGGCCAACACGCTGTGGGGCCTGGCAGGTGCGCACTCTTGAATAGCTGAGGGACGCCACCTGATGGCTGAGAATGCATACAGGCATGGCAGCAGCTGTTTCTCCTGTTCCGCCCGCACGCCATGCTCACCTCACCCTCACCATGTTGCTGCCATGTCACTGCATCCCACCGCAGCGCTGGGCGATGTGGGCAGCAGCGACCTGGCGCTGACGCTGGCGCTGCGCGTCTGCGACTTCTATCACACCGAATACCGGCCGCAGGAGCTGTCCAATGTCGTCTGGGCGCTGGGCACGCTGGGGGTGCTGTGTGCTCCCACCCTGGACACTGTGCTGGCCGGGGTGAGCAAGTTGGCTGCAGTATTGGGAGCTATACAGGGCCGCTGCGCTTCTTGCACGCGACACTGCTGGCGCTGCCTGGCTGGCTCCACTGGATGCCTGCACCTGTGAGCGTTGCGCCTCACCTCCTGCCCCCCTGCGCACCTTGCCTGTGCTGCAGGTGGTGAGCCAGCTCAAGGAGCGCGGCATGGGCAGCGACGGCTTCATCCCGCAGGCGCTGTCCAACATGGTGTGGGCGTGCGCTCACCTGCGCAACGGCACGCGCGGCTGCAGCGGACCCACCTCTGGCGGAGGCCCGCCCACCACGGTGGCCAAGGACAGCCGGCCAGACTGGACGCCGTCCCCGCAGTTCCTCAAGGCGGTTGCCAGTGCGGCCACAACCTGCATGCCCGACTTCCAGTCGCAGGTGAGCAGAGGGGCCAGGGGAGGGCCTGCAAGGAGAGGCGCCGTGACAGGGCTGCAGGCGGCGCGCCGTGCTCCAGCCTTGACAGCCGCCCTCCTCACCCCTGCGCTGCCGCAGTCGCTGGCCAACCTGCTGTGGGGCTACTGCAAGCTGGATGTGTACCCCGAGGAGCTGTTCAAGGCGGCTGCTGCTGAGCTGGTGGAACGGTGGGTGTGGGTTGTGGGGGTGGGGCGGCAACAGCAGGCCTGTGTGAATGGTGCTGCACTGCAAAATTAGTTCTCGCTTGTCCGCTGCTGGTTGTGTGTGATGGTGTCCAATGGCTGGCTGTTGCTGTCCCAGGTGTAGAGAAGTGCCGCTGCAAAGTAGCCGCCTGCGCCTCACGCCTGCCTGCAGGTTCCGCACACCTGACCTTGCACGCCAGTTCCGTGCTCAGGAGCTGTCCAACTCGCTCTACGTGAGCGAAAGCTTAGGCAGGCTGCATTCGTAGCTGTCTCTTGGTCATGGAGGATGGTCTGGTGTGTTTCAGTGTCACCCATTCGGCCGGGCAGTCATTCCTGCCCACGCAGCGCCTGGCTGGCTCATCGCTGCTCCCTGCCGCCGCCCCCCACCCCTGCCCCCAGGCCTTTGCCCAGGGCAACATCATTCACGAGGACCTGCTGAACGCGTTTGAGCGCGAGCTGTCGGCCAGCTGGGTGGAGCTGGACAGCGCGGGGCGGGAGACGCGGCGCAACCGCCTCGACGACTTCACCTCGCAGGTGTGGGGGTATGGGGGAGGGAAGAGGAGGGTGGGAGCGAATGTGGGTTGCTGGCCCAGCACTGTGGCACGCCGGCATGAGAGTTGCCTGCAATGCCTTGCAGCAAAGAGCGTGTGCCGGCACTGAGCTAGCACTGAGCCCTCCACCCGCTGGCCGGTGCTCCTCACTCTGGTACACCTATCAACCCTTGGGTTTCCCCCTAGGCACTGGCCAACTCGCTGTGGAGCTTTGCCAACCTGCGGTGGTACCCTGTGCGGCTGCTGGAGGTCATCACGCGCGCGGTGGGCCGCAAGCTGCACAGCATGAGCCCCCAGGAGATCTCCAACTCCATCTGGGCCTACGCCAAGTGAGCCCACCATGCGCTGGGGCAGCAGCGGGATGGCAGCAGCATTTTGCAACCGCCTTGGCCTCGCTGCGCGGAGCGGCGCTTGCCCACTTTTCCCACAGTCAATGCGCTGCATGCCATTGCAGCGCCCAAGCTCTAGTGGGATGCTTGGTACGCGCACTTGCCCAGAAACTGTGGAAACCAATCCCAACTCGCTGCCATCCCGCCCTGTCGCTGCGCAGGTTTGCATACCACCCCGGCCCGGTGATGGTGCAGTACCAGGCCGAGATTGGCAAGCGTGTGGACAAGTTTGACGGGCAGAGCCTGACCACCACGCTGTGGGCGCTGGCCGCGCTGTCGGTGAGGCCACGGAGCGCTGAGGGGCTGCAGCGAGGGGCTGCAGTGCTCGTCACAATCTGCCTTACCTGAGGCTACCATCTATGCATGCAATGGTGTGCACACGCAGCCAACATGTATACTATACCCACTCCACTCCACTCCTAACCCCATGCGTCGCGCAGTCCACCCACTGTGATGCTTTCAAGCAGCTGGTGGAGCGATTTGTGGAGCTGGAGCCTGACGGCAACTTCCAGGTGGGGCGCAAGGCATGCCACAGATGCTCACCCTCTGCTTACCTAGACTGGCACCCCTCCCCCGGCGGTGCTGCTTCCTGCTGTGCGCCCTGCGCGTGGCATGCTTCCCTGGGCGTTGGGCCAAAGCATTGTGCCAGCACCTAACCCTCTCTCCACCACATCGCCTCCCGCTGCCGCCCGCGCAGGACGTGCAGTACAACCAGGTGCTGCAAGCGGTGCTGCTGGCGCAGTTTGAGATGCAGCGGCGGCCGGGGGAGTTCCGGGAGGAGATCAACCTGCCCGACCGCATCGTGGACCGAGCGCTGGCGGCCTGGAGGCAGCAGCAGCAGGTGGGGCGGGTTGGCGCAGCCAAAGCGCGGCTCCAGGCTGCCTTGGCATGTGCTCCTGCTTGCATCCGTGATGCCCTTGCGCCAGGCCTGCCTGCATCCCTGCCGCACCTGACCCCCCAGATGTGCTGCACCCAGCTCGCCCTGCTGCCCGCCTGCCGCCACCCCCAGGCCGTCAAGCTGTCTGCCTTCCACCTGGAGGTCAGCGCGGCGCTGGCGCAGCTGGGCGTGCCGTTTGAGGTGGAGTACAAGACGGAGCACAGCCTGCTGAGCGTGGACATTGCCATCATCGATGGCGGTGAGCGGCGGCTGGCAGGCCGGGGGCGTGCGGGAAGGGAAGGTGGAGCAGCAGGGTGCCAGCTCAGGGAGCAGGTGCACAGCTTGCCGCAGCATGCAGCACAGGCAGCGGTATCTGTGCAGTGCAGGCTGCCTGCCCCTGCTGCTCCCTGCCCCTCACTGCTCCCGCTCCACCCTGCTCCTGCCGCTGCTCCTGCCGCTGCTCCAGACCGCAAGATTGCCATCGAGGTGGACGGCCCCTTCCACTTTGCCGTCAACACCAACTCGCCGCTGGGGCAGACCATGATCCGGCGCCGCCTGCTGCGCGCCTGCGGCTGGATCGTCATCAGCGTGCCCTGCCACACCTGGTGGGTGGCGCTGGTGGGCAAGTGAACAGCTGTACAACCAGCTGCCCCGACTCTGCTGAGTCGCAACATTTGACTCTCTGTCTCGGTCTGCTGCTCGGCTTGCTCAACACCCTCCATGAATTGTCCACGTCCCCCTGCCAGGTATCGGCTGCCCATTGAGCGGCGCGCGGAGTACGTGTCTCGCCTGCTCATGCGGGCCGACAGCTCGTTCCACAGCCTGCTCATGCGGGTGCGGCACTGTTGGGCGGGGGGGTGGGTGACTCGTCAGCCAGGGAGCGGCGGGGTCGGCTGACTGCTGAAGATGGCAGCAGAACAGCGCTGTGTCGACCAGCTGCTGGCTCGCTTGCCGTGCGTGCCCCCCTCATGCTTGCACCAATGCCTTTCCCCCGCTCATCCGCGCAGGTGCCGGAGGACCTGCTGTCCACCGAGTTCAAAAAGGGGCTGGGCCAGCCGGCAGACGGCGACGCCTTTGACGCAGCGGTGGAGGAGCAGGGCGGCGAGGCGCGCCCCGGCGAAGGCTCCGCTGCTGCGGCCGGGCCCTGGTCCAGCGGCCGGGTGGGCTTCACCCCCGAGCACCTGCGGGAGCTGCTGAAGCGCCGGGACATCACCTTTACCAAGAGCGCCTTTGAGTGAGTGTCGGGGCGGGGCATCGCACCATACAGCTGCCGGGCCGCCCCCTGCCCGGCAATGCGTATCGGCATGTGCATGGCGTGTCCGCAGCACAGCATGCAAGGCTGGCTCACAGGCTCGGCCAACTCCTGCCCCGCACTCTGCAGCAAGCTGGTGGACCAGGGGTGGGTGAAGCCGGGCGGCGAGAGCCAGTTCCGGGTGGACGAGGTGGACAGCGAGAACCCGCTGCGCCCGCGATACACAGGTGAGTGTGCGCTCCGCAGGCACCGGTCACACGGCCTAGGCATGGGCAGGCAGGCCTGCTTTCCTTGCAGCTGGGTGGAGCCTGCTGCCTTGACTGGCACATTGCTCTGACTGCCACCAGCCAGCCTGAGCTGGCCTGTGTCCACACCCCACGCATGCTGCGCAGATTACGCCGGCAACGTGCTGATGGAGTCCAACGAGCCCTTCAATGTCTCACTGGTCTCGCCTGAGGCTCAGCAGCAGCAGCAGCAGCAGCAGCAGCAGCAGCAGCGGAGGCGCTCCGGAAGGGGCCCTCCGCTGCCACAGGTGCAGCCAGAAGCGCCCAGCGAGCGGCGGGGCCTGGGCAAGGCGCCCCCGCCCCTCCGCAACCCCTTGGCTCGCCAGCCGCTTCAGGAACGGCAGCAGCCGCCGCCGCCGCCGCCGCCGCCGCAGCAGCAGCAGCCACAGGCAGGGAGCGCAGCAGCAGCCGCTGAGCCACCGGCGGCCGCGACAGCCGGCATGCCCAAGATGTCGCCGCCGCCTGTGCGGCACCAGCTGCCCGCCCCCAGTCGCCAGGGGCTGAGGCCCTGGGAGGTGACGCAGCGCGCTGGCGGGGCATCTGGTAGCAGTGCCGGCAGCGGCAGCGCAGCCCCTCTGGCCTCCAAGCCCATACGTCCGTCTGGCCAGCAGCCGGCGGTGCAGTTTGCGGGCAGGGTGCAGCAGCTGGCTGCCCAGCTGTCCCTCAAGCAGCTGCAGAACTTGTGTGCCAAGAAGGGCCTGAGCACCTCGGGCACCAAGGCGCAGCTTGCAGAGCGCCTGCTGCGGCATTCGGCCAAAGAGCAGTGACGCCCTATCGGTTGCAGGTTCCTCTGGTTGTCTTGTCCTTCTACCTATATTAACTCAATATCACGTGCAATTGTATTTGCCTGGCAAACAGTGAGTGAACAAGTGTAGCAGCGAACCAGATGGAGGCACAGGCACAGCGCACCACAGCAGGAAAGCTGGCAAGCGCGCTTTCTGCGCTCCAAGCCGCTGTATCACTCGATCGCATTGTGTCGCCGTATCTGACCCTGCGTCAGCCCGCCAGTGCGACCGTGAGAGCTCATCGCGTTTCGACCGAGCAACCCGGCTCAGCCATCGCCGCAGTCCTTCGCGAGAATGGCAGCCATGCACCAGCCCGAGGAGCCGAACATGGTGGAATGCGGTGAGCGCGGTAGTCTGCGGCAGGCTGCCGCTGCCGCCCCGCCGGAGCATGTCCTTTCGCCTTCTGCCTTCTGCTTGATAATTTTCTGCCCGCTCCCAACGCCTTGCAGCCAACTGTGGCGAGACGGAGAACCTGTTGAAGTGCAGCAGATGCCACACCGTTTGGTTCTGTGGTGTACAATGCCAGAAGGTGCGGCACAGAGTGTGCAGGTACTGTGGGCGGGTCTCGCCATCATGTTTCCATGGCGGCGGTTCCAACGCCACCACCGCTGGCTGGCTGTCCCTGCAGGCGTACTGGCCGTTCCACCGCCCTCAGTGCCGGCGCAACGAGTTTGCAGACGCGGTTGAGGAGCAGGAGCCCAGGTTTGCGGCCTGGATGCGGAGGCACGGCAAGATGGCGGTGCTCAAGGATGACGAGGTGGACCGGCTGGAGCGCGCGGCGCAGGCAGCCAGCGGGCCGGGGCGCGAGGTGGGTGGCTGGGGTTGCAAAGAGAAGCAGGGGGCGGCATGGCTGGTTTCAAGTGGTGCCTCCTCGCCCTGTGATGCTGCTCAAGGCGGCATGGCTGGTTTCTCAAGCGGTGCCTGCTCGCCCTGTGCTGCTGCTGCTCTATGCACCCTTCTGGCCCGCCCCAGCTGCCCCTCCCGCCACCGCCATCTGCCTAGCAGGAGGTGATGGACAGCATGTATGGCCGGCTGGAGCCAAAGCCCGCGGCACCGGCGTACAGCAGGGAGGAGCTGGCAGCGATGCGGGCGGCAGAGGAGGCGGGCAAGGCGGAGGCGCGGGCGGTGCTGGCATCCGCCGGCGGCCCCGCCTACGCTGCGCTGGAGCTGCCGGCGCCTGGGGAGCTGTCCCTGGACTGCCAGCGGTACAAGTGGCGGCAGAACCAGTCGCACGTGGAGGTGTTTGTGCCGCTGCCTGAGGGCCTGCCGGCACGGCGCTGCGCGGTGCAGCTGAGCACCACCAGCATCTCCATCTCGGTCAACGACACGCGGGTGCTGTCTGGGCAGCTGTACCGGCCCATCAAGGCGGAGGAGAGCACCTGGTACGTGCAGGGCGGCGTGCTGGAGGTGACCATGCTCAAGCGCAACCGGCGGGGCCACTACGAGGCGGGCACCACGAATGCAGGTGGGTGGGGGCCAATGGGTGGGAGCCAGGCGTGCTGCAGGGCTTGGTGTGCAGCGTGCTGTGCAGCTCACCACAGCTCATGCCTTTCAGGCACAGCCAGCAGCAGCCAGGCCTGACAAGCAGCAGGCTATTGATCTGTCCACTCAACAGACCTCTGCGTGCCCGCCGCCTGCAGACACATGGTGGAGGTCGGTGGTGCAGGGCGCCATGCCGTACGAGCAGCTGCCGCTGGAGCACCCGCCCATCAGCTACTACAGCGCGCACTGCGAGGGGCTGGAGGCGGAGAAGAAGCGGGCGCCGCGCCTGGCCAGCGGGCGTGACCGGCAGCAGCAGCAGCAGCAGCAGCAGCAGCAGCAGCGCAGCCTGGAAGCAGAGGCACCTGCCGCGCTGATGGCGGGTGGGGCGTAGATAGCGGTTCACACAGGTTCATTTACGTTACACATGTGATCATGGTAGACCCATGGTTTTGGTGCACAAGGCTACACAAGGCGTGCCGTAGAAAAGGTTTGTTCTGCTACTGGTACATGACAGCGAGGCACACAGGCTCAGGACAGGGAGACAGGTGCATGTGTGCATATTTTAAAGGGGAGGGCTCACAGGAAAATGGCCAGGTGCAGCGCCACCTTGAAGCCAATGACCAGCACCACCACCAGAATGACTGCAATCAGGAACATGAGCGTCATGGTCTTGCACGAGCCGCTGCGCCGCATGACCAGCTTGAGGCGGCGCTGCGCTGCCGCCAGGCGCGACCGTGTGCCGTCCACCTGCTCGTCCAAATCATCCAGCAGCCGGTTGTGCAGCTCCGCCTCCTCGTTGATCTGTGCAGCAGACGGAGCAGGGAAGAGGGAGGGCACTGGAGCAGCAGCGCTAGCTGGCGTCCAGCCCTGGCGCTTGAGAGCCAGCATCCCCACACCTGCCTGGAGTCAGCAGGCTGCCTCCACGCAGGCTGACTCCACTCATTCATGGCACAGCTGTCGTATCATATTGCAACAGTCAAAGCCAGCTGCTGCTTTCCAGCGTGGCCCCACCCATCCGCCCTGGGCCCCCCACCTGCAGCGCAATGTGCTTGGTGCCCACCACCGTGCGCTCCAGGCTCTCCAGCGCCGCATCCTGCTGCGACATGACCTGCTGCTGCAGCTGCAGCAGGCCCGCGTTGTTCAGCTCTGCAGTCGCGTCCGTCTCCCGCCCCCTGCCTGCCATGGCGCCGCTGCTGCCGGCGCCGCCGCCCAGCAGCGCCTCACGCGCCGCTCGTGGCGCCTCCCGCTTCAGTGACGCCTGCATCTTCTCCCGCTGGGTTCGCAGGCCGGCCACCAGGTCACGCCGCCGGTTGCGCTCATTCTCAGTACTGCCAAAGGGGAAGGGAGCATGGGCAGGAGAGGGGTGGGCGGCAGCACAGGGGTGAGGCAGTGCTGCACAGCCATGGCATGCCCAACTGCAGGCACAGCTTACTGCGCAGCTGCCAGCTGCAGCAGTGCGATTTGCCAGGCACATTGGCGCCACTCACAGGCCTGCTTGCTCCGGTCCTTCCAGCGAGGACCGCAGGCCGTCCAGCAGGCTGCCCAGTGTGCCGAGCTTGCGCCGCGCAGTGGTCGTCAGCCGGCTGGCCTCCGGCCCGCCCTCTGGGAACTTGAGGTTGCGCTCCTGCAGGCATGCATGAGGTGGAACAGGGGAGTCGGGCAAGTCCGGCCAGAGCAAGCACAGGCGACTTGCAGGGCAGGCGGTGGCGGCGGCGGCGGCGGCAGGCGGCACCTGTATGAGCTGCAGGGTCTCTGCCGCGGTCTGCTTGGCGGCCTCATAATCTGCCAGCCAGGCCTCTGCCATGTTGACGGCACGGCCAGGGGCCGGGAGGCCCGATGTGCTCTGGTCGGGGTTGCCTCGCGTGCCTAGAGGCTCCAGCGGCTGTGATCACGGCTGCAGTGGATTGCGGTGGCAAAGAGGGCGAGAATGAGAGGCCTGCAGCACTGCAAACCAAGTCAACTCGGCAGCAGGCAAATACTGCGTTGCATGGGGAGCTTTTGCACGGGCGCCCGAATGCAGGGGCACCTTGTACGCACCTGCATCCGCTGTATCTGCCGGCAGACCCGTCCCCTCCCCACTGCTCGCAATCAGGCAACGATGAGCGGTCGTGGCGGCGCAGGGGGCCGTGGCGGCCCTGCAGGGCCCCCGGCAAAGGTCAGCAACCTGGATGGAGCGGCGCCCGACAGCACAGGTAGCGGCAGCCCCCGCAATGCATGTGGGCGCCGCCTGTTGGCTGCCTGCCGCCTGCTCGTGTGCCCGCTGACGGGCAGTCGACACTCATGCGACGCTGTGGGCAGCGCCGGAAGCCGTGCCATGCCGGGTTGCAGCATCTGCCGCCGCTGCCGCCTGCTGCTCACCGCTCTCCCGCCCTGTTTGCCCCTTCCCTCGCTCCCCTGCGCCAGACTTTGCCAACTACTTCTGCACGTGAGGAAGGGTGCAATAAGTGCTGGCTGTGGATGAGAGAGGCATGAGATGCGGAGGAGTGTGGCTGCGCAGCTTGGCCATGCCGCCCAACGCAAACGACCATGCATGGTGGCGGGGTGGTGCGTGCCCACCTATGTGCCTGCTGCTCCCGCCGCAGCTACGCGTACCTGTACCACCAGAAGGACATGCTTGAGGACCACAAGCGCACAGGAGCTTACTACAACGCGTGCATGCAGAACCGCGCCCAGTTTGCGGGCAAGGTGGTGCTGGATGTGGGCACCGGCAGCGGCATCCTGGCCATCTTTGCCGCCAAAGCAGGTGGGCGGGTGGTGGAAGGGACATAGTCAGCCGTGAGATGTTCAGTCAGGATGTGACGCGGTGTGGTGGGGCGGCGGGCACTGCTGCTACACTTGGCTAGGCTGGCACTGCTGCAGGCAGTGCCAACTGCGTGCATGCCACAGGCCTGCTGCTGTTCATCCCCCGCGCCAGCATTGAAACCAGGGCCTCACGCTCGCATGCTGTTGGCCCTCACGCACCAATCCTGCGCCGCCTGCCTGCCCGCCCTCCCTCCCTACGCAGGCGCGCGCAAGGTGTATGCGGTTGAGGCCACCGACATGGCCAAGTTTGCCAAGCGGCTGGTGGCGGCGCAGGGGCTGGAGGGCACTGTGGAGGTGATCCAGGGCGTGATTGAGAGCGTGGACATCCCCGAGAAGGTGGACATCATCATCTCCGAGTGGATGGTGAGCGCAGGGCGGGGGCAGGGGCAGTGGGCAGGCCGCGCTGCCTGCCCGGGCGGGTGCATGGTTGCCTCAAGTGTGAGGCAAGGTAGGCGAGGGCTGTGACATGCCTGCACTGAAACCTGCAGCTCAAGTTCCTGGAATGCAAGCACTGCTGCTCTGGCTTGCTGCTGCCCCAGCCTCCCAGCCACCACCCTTGTCTGCTCCCCTCAGCCTCCCAACCCGCCACCCCTGCCTGCTCCCTACCTCCCTTCCAGGGCTACTTCCTGCTGCGCGAGAGCATGCTGGACAGCGTGATTGTGGCGCGCGACAAGTTCCTCAAGCCCGGCGGCTCGCTCTACCCCTCCCACGCCCGCATGTTCATGGCGCCCATCCGCAGCAACCTGTGGTGCGCTGCTGGGGGCGGGCATGCTGCGGCGGGCATGCACGGGCAGCAGATCAGCATGTGCCAGACGTTGCTGGCTGTGAGCATGCCCCAGCCAGCTGTGCACATGCCCTGCACAGCTGCAAACCTGCATCCTTCAAGCCACAAACTGCCCAACCCGCTTGTGCCCCGCCGCAGCCGGCAACGGCACAGCGACTTCCAGAACAGCATGGAGGGGTGGGCGGAGTTCCTGGATGAGATGAAGCAGTACTACGGCGTGAGCATGGACTGCCTGTCAGGTGCGTGTGGCGCAGGGGCGGGTGTGGGCTGCTGGTGCTGGGCATGCTGCTGGCTCCTTGCCTGCCTGCCTGCCTGCCAAGCTGGTTGGATATGCTATGTGTTCCAGCCTTGGCATGCCGTTGCCACAAACAGCATTTTGGACCAGTATGCGCTGCAGTACTTCAGCCTGGTCAGCACAAGGCAGGCTTGCGCATGCTCAGCTGCCTCTGCCCACTTTCTGCCCTGGTGCCCAACATCCCTCGCAATCGGTGCAGCTGCCTCACTGGTTCAACAACTCAACCCCTCTGCCCTGCAGATGAGTACCGGCAGGAGCAGCTGGACTACTTTAGCAAGACGGCGGCATGGACGGACGTGCACCCCAGCCAGGTGGTGGGCTCGGCCGCCTGCTTCAAGGCGTACGACCTGCACACGGTGACGCTGGAGGAGCTCAAGGCGCCGCTCAAGGTGGGACGGGCAGGCTTGCTGCTGGTGGGGAATTGCAGTCCAGCCCAGCAGGCAGGGCTGAGGCGCACGTGTGTGGTGTAGTCGCGCTACATTGCAAGCTGCGCTGCAGCTGCTGCGCTGCAGCTGGCCGTCTGCAGGCATCAAAGGGGCTGCACACAGGTTGTGCAGACGTGCTCATGTGCCGCACCGCACTCCTGCCCTCCCGCCCCTGCCCCAGGCCTCCTTCCAGATGCGGGTGCTGGAGGACGGCCCCGTGGACGCTTTCTGCGGCTGGTTTGACACGCAGTTCAAGGGCAGCGAGCAGAACGCCACCACCACGGAGGTCACGCTCAGCACGGCGCCAGACCCGACCGGCGCCACGCACTGGGGGCAGCAGGTGCGGCTGCAGAGAGGCGCTGTGGCGGCTGAGGGCCTGCGTGTGCTGGAGGGCGCCTCAACTAATATGCTTTTGGTGCATGCATTGTGCCACGGACAGAGATACCAACGTTTTGGCTGGACAGATGCACTCACCCGCCGCCGCCCTGCTGCCACCCCCGCCGCAGTCGTTTTTCCTGCACCCGCCCATTGAGTGCGCGGAGGGCGACGTGCTGGCCTGCGACATTGAGGTGGTGCGGCGCAAGGACAACCAGCGGCTGATGGACGTGCTGGTGCGGCACCGCGTGGAGGGGCGCGCCGGCAGCGAGCGCACCAGCGCCTTCCACATCGAGTAGCCTAGTAGCCTGTGCTGGGGCCCTGTGCATTGACTTCTCCCCCCTCCCAACCATTGTGACGCCGAGTGCCCTGTAATCATACACTGACAAGCCACACAAGCGAATGGACACTCATAGCTCCCTGTGTTAACGCTCGGCAGGCACTTGGGTGGCAGCATATGGTGGCTGTGAGTCACAACGTGCCCTCCCACTGTCTACTTGCTGCGACTGACTGTCCTGTAGTTACACTGACTGTTGTGGCCAAAATTGGGGTGGAGCGAGCCTGTCAAAACACACCAAAAAGAAGCTGGGCAAAAGAGGGTAACGGGGGTAAAAAAACGAAAGGAAAAGATGCAGTGCTGGAAAAGAAACCGCGGCTGAGCGCGTGCATATGCGTATGTGCATGCGTGCATGTGTGCAACAGCGGGCGGTACTTGGGCAAGTATGGTAAAAGGGTACGTGCAAGGCAGGCTTCTTTGAGGCGGCAGCACAGAGCGAGCGAAAAGGACAGGGGCGGGACTGCCAGTCTTCAGATTGGCAGCGCAAATGCTGGGCGGCATGAGGTTATCGGACGAGCAGCGCGTCGGCGTTGCGAGCGAGGGAGACGGAGCGAGATACAGGTTTAGCGGCAGGCATGGGCTGCCTAAGATATTCAACCGACAACCGGAGGTGCAGGCAAGCAGTGCGGTGCAAGTACTGCTGCGTGCGATGGGGCAGGCGGGTTCTTGGTGCCCACTCTCGGGTGGGGGAGGGAGAGGCTATGCTGGGACGCCGCCGGGCGCCAGGCACCCCGCACATAGCAGGGCGCACAGGCAACGGTAGGAAGTGCGAACAAGTGTGAAGAAATGCGTCATGCGTTCGGGGGTTCGTCAAGGAAGTCACCAGGTTAGGGGGGAAAGCGAGAGGGGCAGTGCGCACGGGCAATGCAGCAGGCGGGGCAAGCTGGCATCCAAGTCGTGCGCAGCGAAATTTTCGTTCAGGCTGAGGGCATCTGTTCAAGAGATGCCTGTGCCCCCAGCCAGCAAGGCATTTGCTGAGGGTCATGGAGGGGCATCAGATGGGGGGAGGGTCGCACTTCAGCGCGGCCGCAAGGGGCTGGACGGGACAACGGTGGTGGGGCAGGGCGGCGCAACAGCCGCGGGGCCCTGGGTGCGGGCACATCAGATGGAGACGTCGATGGCTGCGGCAGGCGGGCAGGGGAGGTGGGCAGAAGGTGAGCAAGCGCGAGGGCCGCAGAGAGCAGGCCGCCTGGGTATGAGCTGCTGATGAGCCACCATCACAACGGCCACTGCAATGCAGCAACGGCAGTTGGCAGCTGTGCATTCTGGCCCGTGCACCGCCTGCCCACCCACAGCCTGCTGCAGCGCTCACCTCCCAGGTCAAGGGTGAGGAGCGGGATGTCGTCGTCCTCCTCGCAGGCGGCGCTGCTGCCGCACTCCATGGGCAGGGCGGCGGGGCCCAGCACCGACAGGTCCAGGCTGCCGCCAAAGTACCAGGGCTGACCAGACACGTCGGCGGCATCCCAGGAGGCGTCCTGCGGCAGCACAAGGGCAGGCGGCAGGGGCGGTGTGCGTGAGCAGGCCAGCCATGGGAGGCAGCTGCCGTGGGGTGCGTGGGCTGGGAGGCATGTGGTACAGCTGCATGCAGCACCATACGCTGCAAGCGTACTGAGCAGCAACCAGCAGCTGTGCTCCTCCAGGCAGCAGCTGAAGGACGGCTGCTGCATGCCTCCAAACACTGCAGCACGCGTACTACCCCTGTGCAGCATCAGCAAGGCATCGCCCACCTGCTCCAGGTCCATGGGCTTGAAGGAGGAGCCGGGCAGGCCGCTCAGCTCATCGGCGCCCGCCTCCATCGACAGCGTGCGGCTGGCGGCCGACAAAAAGGGGGCGGCGGCAGGTGGCTGCTGCGCTGGCGAGAAGCCGTCCGCCCAGTGTAGGCCGCTGGCCTGCGGCGACTGCGGCTCCGACGGCGGCATGCCCGGCAGCGGCACAAAGCCGGCGGGCGGCGCCAGGCTGGGCAACTGCTCCCGCGGCTGGCCGCCAAACAGGGCTCCCGCGGCAAAGGGCAGGCCCAGGCTGGAGCGCGGCGTGCCGGGGGCCGAGGTGTGCAGCGAGGCTGGGAAGGTGCCGTGCGAGCCGCAGCCGTCCTCAGAGTCGGAGGCGGTGGTGCCCCCCGACAGCATGTCCGAGTAGTCAAAGATGGACATGCCGCCCTGGGGGCTGGCGGGCAGCTCGCTGGGGCGGCGCGCCTTGGGGGCCGCAGCCGCCTTGGCGGGCCGCGCCTTGCCGTCCTTGGGGCCGTGCCCGCCAGACTTGCGCGAGGCGGAGGAGGAGGCCGCCTTGCGCGCCTTGCCCTTGGTGCTCGCCTTGAGCGGCGCCACGCCCACAGCCTCGTAGAGCTTGCGCCGCAGCCAGCTGTTGTTGTTGGACTTGGTGGCGCTGCCGTACACCTCCTGCGGGGATGCAGCGGCGGCAGCAGCGGCAGGGGTGAGGTGCGCACCAGCTGCAGCCAGTGCGGCTGGGAAACACGTGCATGCAGCATTCAGCAGCAGCATTGCAGCAGCAGGAGTGGACTACGAGCAACAAAATGATGCAGCATGTTCTGCATGCATGTGCCTGCCCACCGCCGCCGTACCGCACCTTAAACTTGGCTTGCAGCTCCCGCTGGCCCATGCGTGCAATCTCCTTGGCGGCCTCGCGTGGGTCGCTGGTGTTAAACTGCTGCAGTGCCGCGCCGCGCTGCGACTGGCTGAGGCAGTGCTTGAGCAGGTGGTGCGTGCGCTGCGCCGGGTCCATCGAGTCGCACGACTGCTGGGGCGCGGGCACGGGGCCTGCCGCCTGCTGCGTCACCGTCAGCGCCACTGGCACCGTCAGCTCCGTGCTGCAGCTCTCCAGGCTGCCGTTGCAGCTGACCGAGGCCTCAGCCATGGGGGCGGCCGGCAGGATGAGGGGCGGCTGCGCGGCCGCTGCCGCGGCGAGCGCAGCGCAGGCGGCGGCAGAAGGAGGCGCCGCGCAGGCCGGCAGGCTGCTGCACTGCATGCCTGCTGCCAGGTCCATGGGGGCTGGCAGGGTGAGGGCCTCCATCAGGGTGGCTGTGAGGGGTTGAGGCTGCCGCGGTGCGGCGCTGCAGCAGGCAAAGGGGGTGGGGTAGGGAGGAGGAGGGTGTGGGAGGGGGCGGCTGGTGGGGGCCGGGCCGAAGAGTGGAGATCAAGAGCTAAAACGCCGTCCGAGGCGGTGGATCAGCATGTGGGAGGGGGAGGAGGCGGGCCGAAGGCGGGCCACCCCTGGTCCCGTGGGCACCTTCGAGGCGCCGGCAATACTTAAAGAACAGGCGCATCGGGGTGCCAGGAAAGCCATGTGATAGGGCGGGGAGCGGGCGGGGAGGCAGGCGGAAGTTGGGCCATGACGAATGCGCGGGCACGCTTGCAGCGCCCTGCCGGCCCCACACAGCGTGGTGCATGTCATGGCGGACCCCAAGCAGGCGCCGGGACTGGCCCGGGACGGCCAGCTTGGGCGGCAGAGGTGCCACAGGTGGCAAGGAGGGAGGCGAGCAGGGGCCCTAGCGGCGCCCTGGCGGTGCAAACGGG
>VFQQ010000497.1_pt1 | contig 76267 bp, 59 predicted proteins | sample 3512341 | NCBI WGS metagenome assembly VFQQ01 (sample SAMN10412373, study PRJNA504923) | tailings metagenome | isolation source: Relicate 2 Philex TSF1 revegetated site | place: Philippines: Tuba, Benguet | collected 2017-08-29
CCTCCTCCTCGAAGATCCACCGACGGTAATTCCCACGGTTGATCACGTGGTACATCCCGCCCGCCTCCTCCAGCCTCACTTTTCTCGCCATCGCTCCATCGGAACGACTTCCTCTTAGCTGTCAATGGTTAATCATTGACCCCTTCGGATCGTCCTCGGAACGACTTCCTCTTAGCTGTCAATGGTTAATCATTGACCCCTTTGGATCGTCCCCATTCTTGAGCACTTCGACCTCGCCCGAGACGAGGAAGTAGAGGCCCTTGAGCGGACGGTCCTGTTCGATCAGGACCTCGCCTGAAGGGACGGCGACGAGCGGCAGGGCATCGAGGGGCGAAAGCGACATGGTCCCCGATGAGCAGGTTTCGCGCCCGGAGCCCCCGCGGGCCGCGCTCAACCCACCCAGGATATTCGCTGGATGCGCCGCGCGAGTTCCGCGTCCTTGGCCGTAACCTTGTTGCCGAGCGAGTGCGTCGTCAGGCGGATGCGCACGGTGTCGTAGCCATTGCTCCAGTCGGGATGATGATCGAGCGCCTCCGCCTCGAAGGCGACGCGGGTCATGAAAGCAAAGGCCTCGCGGAAACTACCGAACGCGAAACTCTTCGCGAGCGCCTCGTCTTCGAGTTTCCAGCCGGGAAGATCCTTCAGGACGGCGGCAATTTCCCCGGAGGTGAGCACGGTTTTATTCATGGAAACACCTTATCCTCCGAGGCGCGACGGGTCAACGCGGCGGCGTGGCTTCCCCCTTGTCAAACGCCGCGCCCGCTTCCTAACTCGCCCTGACATGCCCACGCCGCCCGCGCTTCCCCCCACTCACGTTGCCATCATCATGGACGGCAACGGACGCTGGGCGAAACAACGCGGCCTGCCGCGTCTCGAAGGGCACCGCCGCGGCGTCGAAGCCGTGCGCGGCGTCATCGAAGGCGCCCGCGAACTGGGCATCCGTTACCTCACGCTCTACGCGTTCTCCGCCGAAAACTGGAAGCGGCCGCAGGACGAAGTCGGCGGGCTCATGGGCCTGCTCGAGTATTTCCTGCGCAAGGAGACCGCCACCCTCGTCAAGAACGGCGTGCGCCTGCGCACCATCGGCCGCACGCAGGACCTGCCGCCTGTCGTGCGCACGGAACTGGACAAGGCGATCGCGGCCACCGCGCACTTCACCGACCACACCCTGGTGCTCGCCTTGAACTACGGCGCCCGCACGGAAGTCATCGACGCCGCCCGCGCCTACGCCGCCGCCGTCGCTTCCGGCAAGGAAAAGCTCAACGACGAATCCTGGTCGACCTTCAGCCGCTACCTCTACACCGCCGGACTGCCCGACCCCGACCTGGTCATCCGCACCTCGGGCGAGACGAGGATCAGCAATTTCCTGCTCCTGCAGGCCGCCTATGCGGAGTTCATTTTCTCGCCCGTGCTCTGGCCCGATTTCACCAAGGCCGACCTCGCCGCCGCCCTCGCCGACTACGCCCGGCGCGAGCGCCGCTTCGGCCTGACCGGTGACCAACTGAAGCCCGCCGCCACGTCCTGAGCGACGCCCCGAAACGACGCCCCGCCCCTTTGTGCGCAAACGCATTCTCAGCACGTTCCTCCTCTGGACGATCGTTCTCGCCTCGATCGGCTTCTTCAAATCCACCGGCGGCATCTGGCTGCTCACGCTCATCGCGGTGCTGACCCTGCGCGAGTTCTACGGACTCGTCCGCCGGCTCGGCCTCGAACCCTTCGACCGCGTCGGCATGCTCTTCGGCGGACTCCTCACGCTCGCGCCCGCGTACTCCGAAGCCTACGGCGTCGGTCCGACCGAGCTGCTCGCCCTCGCCGTGGTCGTCTTCGGACTGCGCATCCTCGGCGAGCGGCAGGCGCACGCGCGCGTCGAGGCCCTCGCGTGGACCCTCTTCGGCCTGATCTACATACCGTTCATGCTGCACTTCCTCGTGCGCGTGATGTTGATCGTCGAGCCGCACACACACACCGGACTCGTGCTATGCGTGTGGCTGATTGCCGTCTCCAAATTCTGCGACGTCGGCGCCCTGCTTGCGGGCATGGCCTTCGGTCGCCACAAGATGGCCCCCGTCATCAGCCCCAAGAAAACCTGGGAAGGCGCCGCCGGCGGCCTGCTCGTCTCCGCCCTCGTCGGAGCCGGCATCGCCTACGGCTGGAGCGACTACCTGCCCGCGGCCTTCACTCCGCTCGCCGCCGCCCTCGTCGCCCTGCCCGTCGCGGCCCTCGCCATCGTTTCCGACCTGATCGAATCGATCATCAAGCGTCGCGCCGACGCCAAGGATGCCGGCCAGACCATCCCCGGCATCGGCGGCGTCTTCGATCTTTCCGACAGTCTGATCCTCACCGCGCCGGTGGGGTACATCGCCTTCATGTTGTTGCGGTGAAGCCGGCGACCGCACCACGTTCTCTCCACTCGTCGCGGTTGCCGATCGGTCGGATCGGACCGATCGGACGGGTCAGTCGGATCCGCGGCCGGCTCCGGCCGTCGGAATCCTCACGCACGCACGCATGACGTCCCCCTCCCTTTCCCGGCCCAAGCGCGTCGTCCTGCTTGGAGCCACCGGCTCCATCGGCGAAAACGCCCTGCGGGTCATCGCCGCGCATCCCGACCGGCTCGAGCTCGTCGCGGTCGCCGCACGCGCGAGCCGCACGCGCCTCGCCGAGATCGCCGCGCAGTTTCCGACCGTCCGCCACGTCGGGCTCTTCGAGGAGGCAGCTTTTCTCTCCGCTCGCGCGAGCAGCTCGTTCCCGGCACACGTCCAACTGCACGCCGGCCTCGAAGGCCTCGTGCACCTCGCGCAGCTGGCCGAGGCCGACATCGTGCTCGTCGCCGTGGTCGGCACCACCGGCCTCCGCCCGGCCCTCGCCGCGCTCGCCGCCGGCAAGGACCTCGCCCTCGCGAGCAAGGAGATCCTCGTGCTCGCCGGAAAGTTCGTCATGGCCGCCGCACGCGCCAGCGGTGCCCGCCTGCTCCCGGTCGACAGCGAACACAGCGCCGTTTTCCAATGCCTCGAGGGCAGCGCAAGCGCGGAAGTTTCCCGCGTCGTCCTGACAGCCTCCGGAGGTGCGTTCCGCGACTGGCCCGTCGAAAAGCTCGCCCACGTGACGCCCGCCGACGCGCTCAAGCATCCCAACTGGGCCATGGGGCCGAAGATCACCGTCGACTCCGCCACGCTCGCGAACAAAGGCCTCGAACTCATCGAGGCCCAGTGGCTCTTTGACCTGCGTCCCGCGCAATGCGCCGCCGTGTTGCACGCCCAGAGTATCGTGCACTGCCTCGTCGAATTCACCGACGGCACCATGCTTGCCCAACTTTCGCCGCCTTCGATGACGTTCCCCATCCAGCACGCCCTGCTGCACCCGGACCGCGCCCCGGGCGTCGACGAACCGCTCCCGCTCGACCGCCTGTTCTCGCTGGAGTTTCGGCCGGTCGACACCGACCGATTCCCGATGCTGCGGCTCGCCCAGACGTGCATGTCCGCAGGCGGCACGGCCCCGGCAGTTCTCAACGCGGCGAACGAAGTCGCCGTCGCCGCCTTCCTCGGCGGACGGCTCCCCTTCCTGCGCATCGCCGAGGTCGTCGACGCAACCTTGCAACGCCTGCCCGCCACCGACCCCGCGGATCTCGATGCCGTCCTCGCCGTCGACGCCGAGGCCCGCCGCGTCGCAACGGAGATCGTCGAACGGGGACCCTGAGCCTCCCGCCGCGACCACTTCACGCCACCGCATGGCATCAACCCTTAAAGCTCACCGTAAACAAGCCCGGACAGGTTTCACGGCGCGGCGCCGTCGCAGCCAAGACTCGATCAACAGAATTTGGCCACAAAGAGGCGCAAAAGGCGCAAGAGTTCCGGAGATCCCGACCGCTTGTTTTTGCGCTTTTTGTGCCTTTTTGCGGCCGATAGTCTGGATTGCGGGTTGAACCCGGCGAAAACGGCGTAGTCTTACCTTCCCGCCAATCGTTTCACCACGCTCCATGGAATTGCTCGCACCTCTTTTCTCCAACGTCTGGGCGATTTTTCTGATCGTCCTCTTCTTCGGCGGCTCGATCTTCGTCCACGAACTCGGGCACTTCCTCGCCGCCCGCCGGCGCGGCCTCCACGTCGAGCGCTTCTCGATCGGCTTCGGACCGAAGATCTTCGGCTGGCGCGGAAAGGACGGCGTCGAATACCGCCTTTCCTGGCTGCCCCTGGGCGGCTACGTCGCCCTGCCCCAGCTCGCGGACATGCGCGGCATCGAGGGCGAGAGCTCCGTCGACGTGCGCGCGCTGCCACCCATCACTTACACGACCAAGATCATCGTCTTCGCGGCCGGCGCCGTCTTCAACCTGCTCTTCGCCTTCCTGCTGGCGACCATCATCTGGTTTGCGGGCCAGCCGACGAGCAGCGACATGGCCACCACCCGCATCGGCTACGTCGTGCCGACCCTCGAACTCGAAGACGGCACCTCCGTGACCAGTCCGGCCGTCGAAGCCGGCCTGCGCGTCGGCGACACCGTCAAGGCCATCGACGGACGCGTGCTCGCCGACTGGCAGGACCTCATGCAGACCCTTGTGACGAGCGCCGGCCGGACCGACGACGGGCGCCGCCGCGCCGTATTCACGATCGAGCGCGACGGGCAGTTGCAGGAAGTGGTCGTGCATCCCCGCCTTGGCGGCGACGAAAAGGTCCGTCGTGTCGGCATCGCCCCGGCCTACGAACTCGTGGTGCACGCCGTGACGCCGGACACGCCGGCGGCCCGGGCCGGCCTGCAACCGCAGGACCGCCTCGTCGCTCTCGACGGCAAGCCCATCCTCAACATCCAGCCCTACGTCGACCATCTCACCGCCAACGCCGCGCGGGAGGTCGCGCTGCAGGTGCGCCGTGGCGACGAACTTCTCACACTGCCGCTTCCGGCCCGCACCGACGCCGCCTCGCCGGCGGAAATCGGCGTCGCGTTGGCCACCGATGCCCAACTCGTCTATCCGAGCCCCCTCAAGCAGTTTCAGGCCCATGTCAGCATGACCTTCCGCACGCTCTGGAGCCTGATTCATCCGCAGTCCGACATCGGCATTTCCAAGCTCAGCGGCCCCGTGGGCATCATCCGCGTCTTCCATCTCGCCGCCCAGGCCGACATTCGCGTCGTCCTCTGGTTCACCATCCTCGTCAACATCAACCTCGCCATCTTCAACCTGCTGCCGATCCCCGTGCTCGACGGCGGCCACATGCTCTTCGCGACCATCGCCAAGCTGCGCGGACGCGCCCTGCCGGTGAACTTCATCATGACCACGCAGAGCGTCTTCATGGTGCTCCTCTTCTCGATGATCCTCTACGTGACCGTCTTCGACGTGCGCCGCATCGTCCGCGACGTCGCACCGGCGCGCTCCGAGCAGCCGGCGGAGGCCACCGAGCCGGCTCGCTGAGCCGTCCGGGCAGGTGTCGTTCCCGGAATCGTTCTCGTTCTCGGAATCGACAAATCGGAGAACGAGAACGAGGACGATTCCGAGAAAGAGAAAGATTTAAGAGAAAGAAGCAGCCCCCTTTCCCCCATGTCCTACTGCTCCTCGCGCTTCCACACCGTGCGCCGGCCCACCCTCGAGGTGAAGGTCGGCGGGGTCGGCGTCGGCGGGTCCAACCCGCTGCGTATCCAGTCGATGACGACAAGCGACACGCAGGACGTCGCCGCCACCGTGCGCCAGTGCATCGCCCTCGCCGAGGCCGGCTGCGAGATCGTGCGCATCACCGCTCCCAACGTGCAGGCCGCGCGCTGCCTGCGCGACATCCGGGCGCAGTTCGCCGCCGCGGGCTTCGGCCATGTGCCGCTCGTCGCCGACATCCACTTTCTCCCCCAGGCCGCCATGGAGGCCGTCGAGCACGTCGAGAAGGTCCGCGTCAACCCGGGCAACTACGCCGACAAGAAGAAATTCGCGGTCCGCGAGTATTCAGACGCCGACTACGACCGCGAGCTCTCGCGCCTGCACGACGCCTTCTCGCCGCTCGTGAAGCGCGCCAAGGCCCTCGGCCGCGCCCTGCGCATCGGCACCAACCACGGCTCGCTCAGCGACCGCATCATGAACCGCTACGGCGACACGCCGCTCGGCATGGTCGAGAGCGCCCTCGAGTTCCTGCGCATCGGCCGCAGCCACGGCTTCGACCAGATGATCCTCTCGATGAAGGCCTCCAACCCGAAGGTCATGATCCAGGCGTACCGCCTGCTCGTCGAGCGGATGAACCGCGAGGACATGCACTACCCCCTCCACCTCGGCGTCACCGAGGCGGGCGACGGCGAGGACGGCCGCATCAAGAGCGCCATCGGCATCGGCAGCCTGCTCGTCGACGGCCTGGGGGACACCCTCCGCGTTTCCCTCACCGAGGACAGCGTGTACGAAATCCCCGTCGCCCGCGCCCTCGCCGACAAGGCCATGAGCCTCTGGCGCGAGGCCCCCTCCGAATCGACGCCAGTCCAAGTCCCGCCCGCGGCCCCCGACGCCGACGCCATCGACCCGTACCATTTCACGAAGCGAGAAACCACGTTGGTCGCCCTCGCTCCGGACTGCACGGTCGGTCCGGACCAGCCGCCGCGGGTGATCGTCCGCATCCCCTCGGCCGCCCATCTCTCCGAGGCCGCCCAAGCCCTCGCCTCCCCCCGCCTTGAAGACACGCCCGCCGAAGGTGTGCTGGTCCCCGTGTCCACCGCGGCCGACCTCGCCGCACTCGCAGCCGCTCCCGCCCTGCCCGCACGCTTTCTCGCCCTCGAGCTGGATCCTTCCCTTCGCCCCGCCGACCTTGCTTCGCTCCTCGCGGCCGCCCGGATCCGGCTGATGCTGGTACGCGACTTCGCCGGCACCGACGGCGAAGCGCTCACCGCCTTCGCCCGCCTCGTCCACGCCCACGGACACACGCTCGCCGTCGCCACCGATGCCGAGGCCCTCGGCTCCCTTGCCCCGGCCCTTCAAGCCCTCGCGGACGCGCCCCTCCTCATCACGCTTTCCTCCCGCCTCCCGTCTCCCGCCTCCGGCCTCCGCCCGGCCCACCCCATCGGACGCCACCGTGCCCTCGCCGAGGCCCTGCGCGTCGCCGGCGTGCGCGCCCCCTTGTGGATCCGCAGCACCGCGGATTCCGCCATCCGCCGCGAAAACACCTTCCTCTCCAAACTGCTCGAAGCCTCCATCCTCGCCGGGGCCCTCCTCTGCGACGGTGTCGGCGACCTCCTGAGCATCGAGACGGAGGCCGATCCGGCGCGGGCGACCAAGCTGACCTACAACGTCCTCCAGGGCGCCGGCGCCCGCATTTCCAAGACGGAATTCGTGGCCTGTCCCTCCTGCGGACGCACGCTCTTCGACCTGCAGACCACGACCCAGCGCATCCGCGAGAAGACCGGACACCTCAAGGGGGTGAAAATCGCCATCATGGGCTGCATCGTGAACGGCCCAGGCGAGATGGCCGACGCCGATTTCGGCTACGTCGGCGGCGCCCCCGGCAAGATCAACCTCTACGTCGGCAAGACCTGCGTGCAGTACAATATCCCCCAAATCGAGGCCGACGACCGCCTGATCGCCCTCATCAAGGAGCACGGAAAGTGGGCGGAACCGCGCCCCGCCCCGGTTTTGTAACCGTCCGCACACTACCGTAACCGGTTCGTCACACAGCCCGTTTCAGTCGTGAAAACCGGCCTGCGTAGTTTCCGCATTGTTACAAAATGTCCGAACGCGAACGGCGCCGAAATCCGGCGGTTTCTGGCAACCAAAAAACGCCGGAAGTTATGCCCACCGTCGATGTGAATATCTTGTTGGAAAGTTCGCCTTGAAACCCCATTTTGCTTTCACGTTACTGCGACCTCTTTCCGCCAGCCCGTCGCCTTCACGGCCGTTCCTTCACACCCCTTCCGGAATTTCCGTCCGGCCCCCTCCCAGAGCCAGCCCACTAACCGCTGACCATCAGTCATTTACGCAATCGCCCTCATCCCCAGCCTTGCCGTGATGGTCTCCACCGAATTTCTCTGACGAAGGAGCGACCGCGAGACCCTCCGAAAGTGAGTGAAAAAACCGCCGCGCGAGCCGACATGTGAATAAAACCGTCATCCGCTTCTCTTTCCATGCCGACTGCCGTCTCCTCCACCTCGCTTTGGGAATCCGTCAAACGCGATTTCAAAGGCCTCTTTCCGGAGGACGTTTACCAAATGTGGTTCGAGCCCATCGTGTGCCTCGAATCGAGCGCCGACTCCCTGACCTTGGGCGTGCCCAATGACTTCGCGGCGATCTGGATCAACGACAACTACCTCGATCTGATCGTCCAGCGACTCCGTCTCACCGCCGGCCACCCGGTCACGGTCAAGTTGAAGAAGGCCTCCGAGTCCGAGGGCGCGGCCCCGGCCGAGCCGGCTTCCGCACCCGCCACCCCCGCCCCCCGCCTGGCACGCACCAACGGGCAGCGCCGCGTCGAGGACCGCGGCATCCACACGGGCACGCTCAACCCGCGCAACACCTTCGAAACCTTCGTCGTCGGCAACAACAACCAGATGGCCCAGGCCGCCGCCCGCGCCGTCGCCCAGTCGCCCGCCCAGGCCTACAACCCGCTCTTCATCTACGGCGACACCGGCCTCGGCAAGACCCACCTGATGCACGCCATCGGGCACACCATTCTCAAGAACAACCCGAACGCGAAGATCGCCTACCTCTCGACCGAGAAGTTCACCAACGAGTTCATCCAGGCCCTCCAGGAAAACGCCCTCGTCAAGTTCCGCCAGCGCTACCGCCACGTGGACGTGCTTCTGCTCGACGACGTCCAGTTCCTCGGCGGCAAGGAGCGCATCCAGGAGGAGTTCTTCCACACCTTCAACGATCTGTTCGAGTCGGGTAAACAGATCGTCATCTCCAGCGACCGTCGCGCTTCTGAGATCGCCAAGCTCGAGGCCCGCCTCGTCTCGCGCTTCGAGTGGGGCCTGCCGGCCGACGTGCAGCCGCCGGACTACGAAACCCGCGTCGCCATCCTCCGCACCAAGGCCGCTTCGTTGAAACTCGAAGTGCCCGCCACGGTCATCAATTTCATCGCGCAGAACATCGCGAAGAACATCCGCCGCCTCGAAGGCGCCCTCATCAAAGTCGCCAGCTACGCAGCCCTCACCGGCAAGCCGCTCGACGTCGCGACCACCGAGATGCTCCTCCAGGACGTCCTCATGGAGCAGGCGCAGCAGATCCTCACCATCGAGACGATCCAGAAGCGCGTCGCCGACCACTTTCAGCTGCGTCACAGCGACATGCAGAGCAAACGCCGGCCTAACAACATCGCGATCCCCCGCCAGATCGCCATGTACCTGGCCCGCACCCTCACCAAGCACTCCCTTCAGGAAATCGGCGACGCCTTCGGCGGCCGCGATCACGGCACCGTCATCCACGCCTGCAAGGCCGTGGACAACATGATGGAGCAGGATCCCACCACGCGCGGCAGCATCGAGTTCCTCAAAGCGCAGCTCAGCCGCTAGGATTTCGTCCTGCGGACGAAATCCTGAGGAGTTGTGGCAACGGCTGTCCCCAGCCGTTCGGGTTCATCACCCGCCCGCCCCTCCCGCCTCCCGACCTGCAAGGTCATTCCCTGGAGATTTGATGCCACCTCTGCTCGAGGTTCGATGTTCAGCATTGGATGTTGGACGTTCGCGTCGTGCCGCGCGCGACGCGCGCCTTGCCAAGCGCGGGTCCGGCGCTGAACATTGCGATTCAACCCTTTCGTTTCCATGAGCCTTACGCCCGAACAGACTGCCGCCGTTTCTTCCTGGGTCGCCGCCGGCGACAACCTTTCGACCATCCAGAAACGCCTCCGCGAGGAGTTTCAAGTTTCGCTGACCTACATGGACGTGCGGTTCCTCGTCGACGACCTCAACCTCGCCCTGAAAGACCCCGCACCCAAGGTCGACGCGAGCGACGTCTCCAAGACGCCTCCGCCCGCCGCCAAGCCCGCGCCGGCCGCGGCCCAAAGCGCTCCTGACGCCGAAGGCGCCTTGGAAGACGAGGGCTTGCCGCCGGAAGATTTCGACGACGCCCTGCCCCCGGCCGGCGCCAGTTCCGTTTCGGTCTCTGTGGACAAGGTCACCCTCATCCCCGGCGCGGTCGCCAGCGGCGAGGTCACGTTCAGCGACGGCGTGAAGGGCAAGTGGATCGTCGACCAGTACGGCCGCCCCGGCTTCACGGAGATCAGCCAACCCGGCTACCGTCCGACCCCCGAGGACGGACAGGCCTTCATGCAGGAACTCAGCGCCGCCCTCCAGCGCCGCGGCTACTGAGGTAGCCCAAAGGCACGCAGCGGAAAGCCCCGGGCCTGCAACGCCGCCTTCAGAGCGGTCATGTCCAACTGCGCCCCGGGCCGCACCTGGTTGGCCCGGTACCAGCCCTGGTTCATCTCGACGGCGAACTGCAGGTCGTCGCGCACGGAGGTCACGGAGGTCTCGTCGAACGGATGCATCGCGTAGATCTCCCGCAGCACGCCATCCGCCGTAAAGTAGCCGATATCGAGCGGCGTCGGCGTATTCCGCATCCAAAAGCTGAGCTTCTGCGGCCGGGCATACACGAAGATCATGCCTTGATCGGGCCCAAGGTCGCGCCGGCCCATCAGCCCGCGCTGCATCTCCGCGTTCGTAACCGCGAACTGCAGCTGCACCGTCTTTCCGCCGAGATCGACGGCAAAATAATCCGCGACGGTTTTCGGCGCGGTCGTCTCCGGCGGGGTCGCGCTGCGTCCACAGCCGAGCAGGAACATCGACACGACCAGCATGCCCAGCCACCCCCTGCGCACCGAAACCGGATTTGCGTTTTTCACAGCGGCCGTGGGTAATCGGCGCGACGTTCCGGTTCAATCCTCTTCCCGTGGCCCACCCCGCTCTCCTCCTCTACGCCGACACCCAACGCAGCGCCGATATGCGCTATTTCTGCGGATTCGAGGTGCACGATCCCTTCATCGCCCTGCGCATCGGCTCCCGTAAGATCGGGGTCTTCAACGCCCTCGAGTTCGGCCGCGCCCGCAAGGAGTCGGCCCTCGACGAAGTACTGCCGCTCGAGCCGCTCCAGGCCCGCCTCCGCGCCCGCCAGCCCGACCGCCGCCCGGGTGCCGCCGATCTCATCGCGTTGCTCGCCGCCGACCGCCGCCTGAAGGGCGTCGTCGTGCCGGAGGATTTCCCCGCCGGCCTGCTCGAAAAACTTCGCGCCACCGGCCTGCGCGTCGACGTCCTCGACGGCCCCGTCTTCCCCGAACGCGAAATCAAGACCGCCCGCGAAGCCGCCGCCATCCGCGCGGGCAACGCCTGCGCCGCCGCCGGTTTCGCCGCGGCCGAACGCCTGCTGCGCGCCGCGATGCCGCGCCGCGGAATGCTCCTCCTCGACGGCAAGCCGCTCACCAGCGAACGCGTTCGTTTCGCCATCGAAGTCTCCTGCCTCGAGGCAGGCGGCGTCGCCGCCGACACCATCGTCGCCGGCGGCGACCAAGCCTGCGATCCACACATGCGCGGCACCGGACCGCTGCGACCCGATGAGCTCATCATCATCGACATCTTCCCGCGCATGTCCGCCACGGGTTACCACGGCGACATGACGCGCACCTTCCTGCGCGGCCGCGCGAGCGAGGCGCAGCGGGCCCTCGTGGCGGCCGTCCGCGCCGCCCAGCAGGCTGCGCTCGCCGCCATCCGCGCCGACGTGAAGGGCAACGCCGTTCACCAGCGCTGCCTCGATCTCTTCGCCAAGCGTGGCTACGAGACCCGCCACACCGCCAAAGGCTCCGTCGGGTTCTTCCACGGCACGGGCCACGGCCTCGGCCTCGCCGTGCACGAGGCGCCGCGCGTGAGCGTGGCCGACAACGCCCTGCCCGCCGGCGCCGTCGTCACCGTCGAACCCGGCCTCTACTACCCGGGCCTCGGCGGCTGCCGCATCGAGGACGTCGTCCAGGTCACCGCCGGCCGGCCGAGGATGCTGTCCAAGTATCCCTACGAATGGGAGCTGAGCTGAGACGTTTACAGCCGTCCCGGTTTTCACGGTGACCAACTCGCGACCAGAGGCGTCGCGCCGGTGCTAATTAAGCACCGTCCAATATCCTCAAGTTTTTCATCTGCAAATTATTATACCAGCACGCACCTTGCGCCCCTAGTTAACAATTTAACGCTAAAAGGACTTTCCATGCCGGTCCCGAAGTAAGTTCACTCAGGCACCCCGAAGACTTGGCGACCCCTTTAAGCCAGTCTTCCCCATCCGTCGGTTAACCCTATACCATGAATACACCCGTTCGCTCCGGTCTGGCGGCGCTCTCCCTCAAGCCCGCCCCTTACGTGCGCCTGCTCCGCAGGGCAGCGCATTTCGGCCTGATTGCCGCTCTCACCCTTCTTTCTTCGCTTGCGCCCACCGTCTACGCACAGACTGGCACGGGCACCGTCCGCGGACGTGTCGACAGCGCCGTCACCTCGTCCAGCCTCAACAACGTCCGCGTCAGCATCGTCGGATCCACCCTGACGACACTGACGGACGAAGGCGGATTCTATCAACTTAGCGGCGTTCCCGCCGGCCCGGCCCAAGTCCGTTTCGTGTTCACCGGACTCGAGGAACAGATCGTGAGTGTCACGATTACCGCCGGAGGCTCCGTAGAGCAGGACGTGCAATTGCGTCCAAGATCCGCCGGCACAGGCGGCGAACCCGCCGACGTCGTAAAGCTCGGTGCTTATGTCGTCGATTCCACGCGGGAGACGAACGCCTCCACGATCGCCGTCAACGAGCAGCGCATCGCCGGCAACATCAAGAGCGTCGTTTCCGCCGACGAATTCGGAACCATCGTCGATCGCAATCCAGGTGAGCTTCTGCAGTACCTGCCCGGCATCGACGTCGAGTATTTCGCCAACAACATCACCGGCGTCAGCGTGCGCGGCCTGGGTTCCAACAACACCGAAATCAACTTCGACGGCATGCCGGTCGCCTCGATGAACGCCGAAGGCGTCGGCCGCGGCATGGAGGTCCAGTATGCCAGCGTCGCCGACATTGCCCGCGTCGAAATCCGCAAGCTGCCCCTGCCGGAGGACAGCTCCAACGCCCTCGGCGGCGCCATCAACATGGTGCGCCGCTCCGCCTTCGAGTACAACAAGCGCCGCATCAGCTACCGCGCCCTCTTTCAATCCGACGGCGAGCGCCTCACCCTCGATCCCATGGACGGACCCAAGGACCGCGAGGTCACACGCTGGCGCCCGAACTGGGAGGTGAGCTGGACGGAGCCGCTCAGCCGCAACCTCGGTTTCTCTTTCGTCGTCGGCCAGAACGACACGGTCGTCAACACCCACTGGGCCCTGCCGCGCTGGAACCTGGGTAGTGCCGCGAACAATACGCTCGCCGAAACCGCTCTCGCCGCCGGCCAACCGCTGCCGACCATCCCCAGCATCTACAATCCGGCCATCCAGAATCCCCTCAATCACAACGCCCCCCTGCAGCAGGGCAAGGACTACGCCTCCCTTCGCGTCGACTGGCGGCCCGTTCCCGAGCTCACCCTGGGCTGGTCGCTCAGCGGCACGCGCGGCTGGAAGGAGGTCGCCGACGACATCCGCTACGAGTGGAACGCCGCGGCCACCGGTTCGGGCAACGTCTCGCGCTACAACGACCCCACCACCTCGCTCGGACGCGTGGGCGGCGGACGCATCTGGCACAACAGTCCCCTCTGGCGCGACATCGACAACCCCACGATCTCGACCGTCTTCAACAGCATCTGGAAAAAGGATGGCTGGACGATCGCCGGCAACATCGGCTGGTCGGAATCCCGCTACAGCTACAAGGATACGGAGAACGGCTTCTTCAACAGCACCACGGTCAGCGGGGTCACCGGACTCAACAACATCAACGAAACCGGCGTCGGCATCAACACGGCCAATCCGCTCTCGCTGACGATCGATTTCCACGACGTCGACTACTACGGGCCGAAGACCATCAAGGCCTGGACGACCGCCACCGGTGCCGCCAGCGCCAACATGGCCGACTACAATGTTCCGGTCGAATGGTGGAAGAACGACGTCATCCGCATCGGCGGCGCCCGCTCCCGCCCCGGCAACTCGAACGAAATTGTAACCTCCTTCAAGGGCCACATCAAAAAGGACTTTCGCACCAAGGATCCCCTCTCCCTCCAACTCGGCTTGGACTGGAGCGAGCGCTTCCGCAACCGCCGCTATGACTCGCTTGCCTGGCAGTTTGTCGGCGCCGACGGGATCCCCAACACGGCGGACGATTCAGCCAGCCTGATCGCCGCGGAGAACCTGCCGGCGCGGCCCGACTCCGAGTATGGCTTCCCCGCGATCGAGCGCATCAGCATGTCCAAGCTCTACGACCTCTACGTCCGCAACCCCTCCTGGTTCCGTTTCGACGAAGAGCGCAGCGCCCGCCTCTCGCTCACGCAGAATGCGGCCTACGACATGACCGAAACGGTGGCGGCACCGTATTTGCAGTTCGACACCCAGCGCTTCAACGGCCGCCTCCGCCTCACCGGCGGCGTGCGCTACGAACGGAGCAAGGCTGACGCACGCGGCCTGCTCACCGACAACTCCGCAGCGTACATGCGCTACGCCGACGGCACGCCGGTCTTCTCCGGCGACCGTGACGCGAACGGCAACCTGACCGTCACCAACCTCGGTTCGTCGACGAGCGTGAATTACCAGCTCTCCAGCCCCAACATCGTCGCCGCAACGCGCGCCGGCTCGCCGGTCTTCACGCGGGAGATTCAACTCGCCGGCAACGCCCTGCGCGCCGCCGGCCGCACCACCGACACGAACACCAACCTCGGACGCGGCACCCTCGCCCACACCAATGCGGTCTACAAGGAAAAGGGTGCGCGCGGCAGCGGCATGAACGACAACTTCTTCCCGAGCCTCCACGCGACCTACAACTTCAGCGACAATCTCGTCCTGCAGGTCGGGTACGCAAAGACGCAGGCGAAGTTGAATTTCCAGACCGTGATCATTCCCGGAAGCACCATCACCGACGAACTGATCACCAGCGGACCGGGCGAAGGCGCCCTCGGCCGCGTCACCGTCAACAATCCCAACCTCACTCCCTGGACGGGCGACAACTACGATATCCGCCTGACCTACTACACCGACTCCGGCGGCCTGATCGCCCTCGGCGCCTTCACCAAGGACATCAAAAACTTCCAGGTGCAGATCGACACCGAGCCCATGACGGCGGAGGACGTCGCCGCCTACGCCGCCTTGCTGCCCGACGCCAACATCGGGCCGGATCAAATCGGCTACACCCTGCGCACCCAGTTCAACGAGGGCACCGCCCAGCTTGACGGCGTCGAACTCGAAGCCCGCCAGAATCTCGGAACCATCCTGCCTTCGTGGGCGCGCGGCTTCACGATCTCAGGCAACGTAACCTACGCCAATCGCAAGGGACCCCGCTCCAACGAACTCGGCGTCGATCGCGCCTGGTCCGGCACCACCAACCTGATCTACAACCGAGGGAAGTTCATGGGACGCATCGGCTATCGCATGAACGGCCTGCAGATCGAGAATCCGACGATCACGAGCAACGGAAAGACCGGGCAGCAGGTCCGCGAGGCCCAGCACCTCGTCAACCTCAACCTCGAATACTCGATCAACCGCTGGGCTCGCGTCTTCGTGAGCGGCAGCAATATGTTCAACGGCCTCCGCATCACCGAACAGCGGTACGACGAGCGTCCGGGCTACGCGAGCCTCGCGACGTCGAACTCGCTCGGCCGTACCTTCACGGCAGGTATCACCGGCAACTTCTAAGTTGCCTTCTTACGCAACGCCGGCCCCGAAAAAGGGCCGGCGTTTTCAGCGTTCCCGCATCGCCTTTTCCGTCAATTCCATCTTAATTCCCACACCCCACGAGCCCGCCTCCCCTGCAGGGCCCCGACGTCATGCCCAAGGCCCCGCGCTTATTCCTGCTCGCCTTCTTCCTTCCCGCTGCCTCGGCCGTGGCGAAGGTGGACTTCAATCGCGACGTCCTCCCGATCCTTTCGAAAACCTGCTTCAGCTGCCACGGCCCCGACGAACGCACCCGCGAAGCTAAGCTGCGGCTCGATGTCCGTGAAGACGCTGTCTTCGCCCGCGACGGAATTGCCGCCATCGTCCCGGGCGACGCCGCGGAAAGCGAACTCTACCTGCGCATCACCGCCCAGCACGTGGCCGACCGCATGCCCCCGGAGGAGACCGGGCATTCGCTCACCGACGCCCAGATCGCCACCCTCCGCGCCTGGATCGACGAGGGGGCCGAGTACACCGAACACTGGGCCTTCGTCCCGCCCGTGCGCGCGCCTCTCCCCGAGGTTCGGGACGCCGCCTGGCCCCGCGACCCCATCGACCGCTTCATCCTTGCGCAGCTCGAACGTTCCGGCCTCTCCCCGGCCGCCCCCGCCTCCAAGGAAACCCTCGCCCGCCGCGCCTACCTCGACCTTCTCGGCCTCCCGCCCACGCCCGCCGAGCTGGACGCCTTCATCAACGATTCGTCCCCCGACGCCTACGAGCGACTCATCGACCGGCTCCTGGCCTCTCCGCATTACGGCGAGCGCTGGGGGCGCCACTGGCTCGACGTGGCCCGCTACGCGGACTCCGGCGGTTTCGAGACCGACATCTTCTTCGGCCACGCCTGGCGCTATCGCGATTACGTCATCCGCTCGTTCAACGCCGACAAACCCTTCGACCGCTTCATCAAGGAGCAGATCGCCGGCGACGAACTGTTCCCGGGCGACCTCGAGGCGCTCGTCGCGACCGGACTCTACACCACCGGCCCTGTTCTTCAGGAGGCCGGCATGGTCACCGGAAAGCTCGAGTACGACCAGAACACGGACTTCGCCGACACGACCGGTTCGGCCTTCCTCGGCATGACCTTCGCGTGCGCCCGTTGCCACGACCACAAGTACGACCCAATCTCCCAGAAAGAGTACTTCGGACTGCAGTCGATGTTCGCGGCCAGCGATCAATTCGATCTCGCCGCCGACGGCTCGCGTATTCGCGACCGCGCTGCCCTCAAGACCACCTTGCGCGAATTCGAGGCGGAGCAGGCGCGCCTGCGTGCCTTGCGCGAAACGGATCCCGACAAACGCGCCGACTACGTGCGCATCATCGGCGAAAACTTCCTTGCCTCCGACCGCCAGTTCGGCGCCCGCGTCACGGCCAGCAGGCGCTACAAGGCCATCAAGGCCGCCGTCGAACGCTACCACCGTGTCGTGACCGAGGGCATCGCCACCGAACCCAGCCTTGCGGCCCGGCTGACGGAAGAGGAAGAGGGCGACGATCCCAACACCATCGCCTTCAAAGCCGAACTCGCCGGCCTGCTCGTCGCTCCCCTGCCGGATCCGGTCGAACAGCAACTGCTCGAACTCGGCATCGTTGCCATCCAGCATCCGCTTCGTGGCGACCCCAGCCGTCGGAACTTCCGCGAGATCCAGGATCCCGCGGCCAAGCGCACCTTTCTCGTCGACTACGGCCGCAAGCAACTCGAGATCCAGCCCCCCGAGGGCTACATCGCCGACCTGAGCGCCCTCCGCCTCGAAGTCGGCTCCCGCTACCTCGAGCGCGACGACCTCATCCCCCAGCGCGTCCTCGCCCATCGGGACACCCCATTCGAGACCCGCCTGCTCAACCGCGGCGAACTCGACCAGCCGGGCGAGATCGTCGAACCACACCTCCCGGCCCGCCTCGCCCCGGGACATCGCATCCAGACCGACGATCCCCGCCGGCGCCGGGCCGCTCTCGCCGAGTGGATCGCCTCGGACACAAACCTGCTCACCGGACGCGTGATCGTGAACCGGATCTGGCAGTGGCATTTCGGCGCCCCGCTCCACGCGACGCCTAATGACTTCGGCGTCGCCGGCGGAAGCCCGAGCCATCCCGAGCTGCTGGACTGGCTGGCGCTCGATTTCATGGAGAACGGCTGGACCTTCAAACGGCTGCACCGGCGGATCATGCTCTCGAGCACCTACCGGATGGGCTCCTCTGTTTCGCCTGAGGTGCTCGCGCGGGATCCGGACAACCGCCTGCTCTCGCGTTACCAGCCCCGTCGTCTCGAAGCCGAGGTCATCTGGGACCTTCTTCGCGCCGTTCCCGGCGTCCTGAATAAGACGATGTACGGCCTGCCCTTCGCACCCGAGCTCACGGCGACCGAGCAGATCGGCAATTACCGCAAATGGCCGGTGAGCACACCCGACGAAAGCGATCGCCGCGCCGTCTACCTGCTGACGCGACGCTCCTTCCGCTTCCCGATGCTCGCTGCGTTCGACCTTCCGGAGAACATCGTGAGTTGCGGCCGTCGCGACTCGACCACCGTGCCCACGCAGGCGCTCACGCTGCTCAACAACGGCACCATCGCCACGCTCGCGGACGCCTTCGCCGGGCGCCTTCTCGCCGAGTCGGACGGCGTTGCCGCCCATATCCCGGACCTCGCCTGGCGCCGCGCCTACTCCCGCGCGATCCGCGACGACGAACGTGCCCAGGTGTCCGCCTTCCTCGACGCCCGCCGCGCCGAACATGGCGGCAACCTTCGCCCCGCGGTCCAGGAGCTCTGCATCGCGATCTTCAACAGCAACGAATTCATCTTCATCCAGTAGCCCGCCCGGGTCCACCTCCTGTCCGCCATGAAAACTCCCGCCAACCCCACCCCTCCCGACCTCTCCCGCCGCCATTGGATCACCCAGGTCGCCTCCGGCATGGGCGCCTGGGCCCTCCTCTCCCTGCTTGAGCGCGACGCCCGCGCCGACCTCGCCGCGGCGATCTCGCCCGACGTCATCGACAACCCCCTCGCCCCCAAGCCGCCCCACTTCGCGGCCAAGGCCAAATCGGTCATCTTCCTGATGATGGCGGGCGGGCCCAGCCAGATGGAGACCTTCGACCCCAAGCCGCTCCTCAACAAGCTCGCCGGCCAGCGCATGCCGGACAGCTTCGGCACCATTCCCGCCCAGTTCACCGACGTATCCAAGGAACTGTTACTGGCGTGCAACCTGGAGTTCAAGGCCTGCGGTCAGTCGGGCATTCCGATCTCGGAGGCCTTTCCGCACCTGCAGAAACACGCCGACAAGCTCGCCGTCATCCGCAGCTGTTACCACGACGCCTTCAACCACTCGCCCGCCCAATATGTGCTGACGACCGGGCAGTCCCGCATGGGCTTCCCCAGCGTCGGCGCCTGGGTGACCTACGGCCTCGGCTCCGAGTCCGCCAACCTTCCCGCCATGGTCGTCATGACCGAGCCCGACGGCCAGTTGAAGGGCGGCACTCCCTGCTGGGGGAACGGCTTCCTGCCCGCGCTTTATCAAGGTTCGCCCGTTCAGGCCACCGGCACACCCATCCGCTACGTCGAACGATCCGACCATCTCACCGAGCACAGTCAGCGCAAGATCCTCGATCTCTCGCAGTGGCTCAATCGCCGCCACTCCGAACAGGTCTCGGCGGCCAGCCAGGAACTCGATTCGCGCATTGCGTCCTACGAACTCGCCTTCCGCATGCAAAGCGCCGCGCCCGAGGCCGTCGACGTGAACAAGGAGTCCGCCGCCACCCGCGCGCTTTACGGCATCGACGAGGAGGTCACCCGCGACTTCGGCACGCGCTGCCTCATCGCGCGCCGGCTCGTCGAACGCGGCGTACGCTTTGTTCAGGTCGTCTCCGGCAGCGGCGACACGAAGGACTGGGACCACCACGACGACGTCTATCTCGGCACCTTGCGCCAGGCGAAGAAGACCGACCAGCCGGTCGCCGCCCTCCTGCAGGACCTCGAAGCCCGCGGCCTGCTTGAGGAGACCCTCGTCGTCTGGTCGGGCGAGTTCGGCCGCACGCCCACCTCGCAGGGCGGCAAGGGTCGCGACCACAACCCCAACGGCTACACCATGTGGATGGCCGGCGGAGGCATCAAAGGCGGAAAGATCATCGGAGCGACCGACGAGATCGGCCTGCGCGCCATCGACGACCGCGTCCACATCCACGACAGTCACGCCACCATCCTTTCGCTCCTCGGCCTCGACCACCGCCGGCTCACCTACCTTTTCCAGGGCCGGCAGTTCCGCCTTACGGATGTGCACGGGGAGAACGACCTCTCCGCCCGGTTGCTCGCCTGAGGAACGCCTGCCGGTCAGCGTTGCGCACGCAGGGCGGCCGCCGCCTTGAACTGCTCGGCGGCCTCGGCCTCCCGCCCTAACAGCAGCAGCGCCTTCCCGTGGTTCTCGCGGATGTTGGGGACACGGGGAGCAAGGCGCGCCGCTTCCGCAAACGCCGCCAGGGACTCCTCGACCCGGCCGGCCCCGGCCAGGGCGATGCCCAGGTTGTTGTGGGCCTGGTGAACAAGCGGCTTCAGCCGGATCGACTCTTCCAGGTACGGTAACGCTTCGCGGGGCCGCCCGGTCTGGGAAAGTGCGAGCCCCAGGTTGTTGAGCGCCTCGGCGTAGTCGGGTTTCAGCGCCAGGGCTGCTTCGAAATGCCGGATCGCCTCCGCGCGGCTTGCAGGCGAAACCAGCAATTCCTTGCCGAGGTTGTTGTGGGCCATCCACGCGCCGGGATTCCGGGCGAGCGTGGCGCGATAGAGCGTCGTGGCGTCGCGATAGTCGCCGCTCTGACGATGTGCGAGCGCGGCCAGCCCGAGAAGCACCGCACCCGCCAGGGCGCAACGCACCCGCGGCGGGGTCTGCCGGGTAACCAGCCAGGAGCCGGCGCCCGCAAGGGCGAAGATCGCGAGGCTCGGCAGGTACTGAAAATGGTCCGCAACGAACGAGTACCGGAACGGGTACACGTTCACAAAACCGAGGGCAGGAAAGAGGGTGCCGACGAAAAGCAACAGGGCGGCAAGCGGACCGCGAAATCGACTGCGTATCCGATGCGCAAGGACAAACACCCCTGCAACCGCAAGGAGCGGCAGCCAGCGCAACGGATCGGCGGCATCGAGCTCCCAGCGGGGATAGACAAACGAAAGGTCGAGAGGCACCAGGAGTTTGGATGCATAGAACGACACCGCCTTGCCGGAGAGTTGCAGCCGCTCCAGCCAGGAGAGTTGAAAATCGACGCCTTCGGCCCCGATCAGAGTCCTCTCGACCCACGCGGTGAGAAGACCGGCCGAAACACCAACCGCAAACCAGGGAAGCAGCGGGACGACATCCCGCCTCGCTTCAAGACGGCTACGCCGCCACCAGAAGATCACCAGCAGCACCGCCGGCAGCGTCGCCGTGACGGTCTTCGTGGCCAGGGCCAGGACGAACAGGAAACTTGCCAACCCATAATCCGCCGCCCGGCGTTCCGCGTCGAACCTCAGGTAGGCCAGCAGGGCGCCAAGAAACAGGGCGGTCGAAAGCGTGTTCTTCAGTTCCGAAATCCAGGCGACCGACTCGACCTGCACCGGATGCACGGCAAAGAGCGCCGCGGCAAACCAGGCTCCGGCTATCTCCAACCGGCGGAGGACGACGAAAAAAAGTCCGGCCCCGACAAGGTGACACACCAAGGTGACCACATGGTACCCCAGAGGCTCGTCGCCCCAAAGGTGTGCCTGCGCCCAGAAGGCCGAGTGAAGCAAGGGGTAGTATTGCTGCGTGGCTCCCAGTTCGAACCAGATCCGCCCAAGGCCTTCCCACGAGCGCAAGGAAGGCGCCGTCACATGCGCATCGTCGTCCCAGACAAATCCTCCGCCAAGAGCCGGCAGGTACGCGACCACCGTGAGCACGATGACCGCAAGCAGGGCGAAGGGAGCGAACCGACCGTTTCGCATGGTGGGGCAGCCGCAAAGGTGGCGGCTGCCCCGGCGCGCTTCAAGCGCGGCGACGTCGCGGTGCCCAAGAAACGTGCTTCTGCTTTCGGGCAAATTCGTGTCCATTCGTGGACCTCTTCTCATCGAGGATACGACCTGACGCCTCCTTCCCGCTCCCGCCCAATGGCCATCTCCACCGCCAAGACCCGCGCCCTGCTCAAGAAGATCGCCGGCCTGCGCCTGCTCGTCATCGGCGACGTCATGCTCGACCACTACATCTGGGGTGACGCCACGCGCATCTCGCCCGAGGCGCCCGTGCCCGTGGTCGAGATCAGCCGCGACACCTACACACCCGGCGGCGCGGCCAACGTTGCCCTCAACTGCGCCGACCTCGGCGCCAAGGCCGCCATCGCCGGCTTCATCGGCGACGACGAGGCCGGCCGCCAGCTCGACCGGCTCCTGCGCGAACGCGGCGTCAAGCCCGTCTCCACGTCCGGCTCGGGCATGACCATCATCAAGACGCGCGTCATCCTGCAAAGCCAGCAGCTCTGCCGCCTCGACCGCGAATCGGCCCCCTCCGCCTACCGCATGGAGCCGGCCGCTGCCGTCCGCCTGCTCGCCCGCGAGATCGCCGCCTGCGACGCCGTGATCTTCTCCGACTATGCCAAGGGACTGCTCACCGACGGGCTCGTCGCCGCCGTCGCCGCCAAGGCCCGCGCCGCCGGCAAGCTCGTCGCCCTCGATCCGAAGCCGAAGAACCCGCTGCGCTTCCAGGACCTCGACCTCATCACGCCCAACCGCCGCGAGGCCGCCCAGCTCGCCGGCGTCGAACTCTCCCCTCACGAACCCTTCCCCGCCGAGGAGATCTGCCGGCGCCTGCACGAGCGCCACCGCGTGCGCAACCTCGTCATTACGATGAGCGAGGACGGCATGCTGCTCAGCCGTGAGGGCCGCGTGCTCAAGCAGATCCCCACGGCCGCCCGCGAGGTGTACGACGTTTCCGGCGCGGGCGACACCTCCATCGCCGCCCTCGCCCTCGCCCTCGCCGCCGGCGCCGACCTCGAAACCGCCGCCCACTTCGCCAACGCCGCCTCCGGCGTCGTCGTGGGCAAGCTCGGCACCGCCACCGTCACCCCCGAGGAGCTGCTCGCCTACACCGCCGGGAAATGAAGGCCCTCTTTCTCGACCGCGACGGCACCCTCATCGTCGACAAGCACTACCTGGCCGATCCCGCCGACGTCGAATTGCTCCCGGGCGTCGCCGCCGCCCTCGCCCGCGCCCGCGACCTGGGTTACGCCTTGTTCATCCTTTCCAACCAGTCCGGCATCGGCCGCGGCTATTTCACGATGGCGGATGCCGAACGCTGCCACGCACGCATGCTCGAGCTCCTCGGTTTCGGCCCCGAGCTCTTCGCCGGGGTCTGCATGGCGCCGGAAGCTCCCGACCAGCCATCCGCCTACCGCAAACCGTCGCCGGCCTACATCCTCGAGTCGATCTCCCGCCACGGCCTCGACCCGCAGCACTGCCTGATGGTCGGCGACCGCGAGTCCGACATCCAGACCGGTCTCAACGCCGGCATCCACGCCGCCGCCGTCTGCACCGGCAAGCTCGACGCCGCCGCCTGGGCCGCACTCGCCTTGCCCAACGTGCCCGTGTTCTCCGACTTCCCCGCCGTCGTCGCCTCGCTCGACTGATCCGCCGCCATGCCCGAACTCGCTGAAGTCGAATACTTCCGCAAACGCTGGGACCCCGGCCTGGGCCAACGCATCCGCGAAGTCCTCGTCCACCCCCGGGCCAAGGTTTTCCGGGGCACCGATGCGGAAGCCCTCGTGCGCCATCTGACCGGCGCCACCCTGCGCAGCTCGGCCGCCGCCGCCAAGCAGATGGTCTTCCGCGCCTCCGGCGACGCCTGGCTCGGTATCCACCTGGGCATGACGGGCGAACTGACTGTGCAGCCCGCCGGCCACGTGCCCGGCAGGCATGACCACCTCGTGCTCGCGCAGGACGGCCGCTCCCTCGTCTTCAGCGACCACCGCATGTTCGGCCGGATCCAATTCGCCACCGGGCGCGAGCCGCCCGACTGGTGGGCCTCCCTCGCCCCCGCGATCCTGTCGGATGCCTTCACCGTCGAGGCCGTCGCCGCCTTCCTCGCGCGCCGCGCCCGCACTCCGATCAAGGCCGTCCTGCTCATGCAGGAGCGTTTCCCGGGCATCGGCAACTGGATGGCCGACGAGATCCTCTGGCGCGCCGCCCTCCACCCCCGCCGCCCGGCCGGCTCGCTCACGCCGGTGGAGATCAAGCGCCTGCACCGCGAATGCCGTTGGGTCTGCTCCCACGCCCTCGCCACCATCGGCCAGACCTTCGCGGATCCGCCGAAGAGCTGGCTCTTTCCCCATCGCTGGGAAGATGGCGGCAAGTGTCCGCGCACGGGCACCCTGCTCGTCCGCGAAGAGATCGGCGGCCGCACGACCTGCTGGTCGCCGGGCCGGCAAACGTTGTCACCGTGACCGCGCGACGCCAACGCCTCGACGAACTGCTCGTGGCCCGCGGGCTCGCGGAAAGCCGCGCGCAGGCCAAGGCGTTGATCATGAGCGGACGCGTCCGCCACGGCACGGAGCGCCTCGAGAAACCCGGCAAGGAGTTCCCCGCCGACCTCGACGTCTCCGTCGACCAGCCCCCGCGCTTCGTCAGCCGCGGTGGCGAGAAGCTCCAGGGGTTCCTCGACCGATTCGCCGTCGACCTGCGCGGCGCACACGTGCTCGACGTCGGCGCGTCGACCGGCGGTTTCACCGACTGCGCGCTGCAGGCGGGTGCCGCGGACGCCGTCTGCCTCGACGTCGGACGCGCCCAGTTGCACGCCAAGCTGCGGGCCGACCCCCGGGTGACGAATCTCGAGCAGGTCAACGCCCGCCATCTCCAGCCCGACGACCTGCCGCGCGCGACGTTCGACGCGATCGTGATGGACCTTTCCTTCATCTCGCTGAAAACCGTGCTGCCCGCCGTCTGGCCTTTTCTCGTCTCCGGCGGCGTGCTCGTGGCCCTCGTGAAACCGCAGTTCGAGGCCGGTCGCGAGGAGGTCGACAAGGGCCGCGGCATCATCCGCGACCCGGAAGTTCAGGCGCGCGTGCTCGCCGACGTCACCGCCTTCGCCCTCGCCAACCTGCCCGGCGCCACCCTCTTGGGCACGATGGATTCACCGATCACCGGGACCGACGGCAACCGGGAGTTCCTGCTCGGATTGCGGCGGGTGGCCGAGTGATCGCGGGTTGCGGATCGCCAGGCCGCAGATCAGGCGACGGCGTGATCGCCAACCCACGGATCGGTCGGATCAGTCGGATCCGTCCGATCTTCTCTCAAACCGGACGGACAGGAGCGTCCTCCAAGGGCGCGACCCACCTGCGCGCGCCCTTGCCAATTGCGGGCGGCGCCCCAACCGTTCCCGCCGCATGCCTCCGCTTCGCAAGATCGCCTTCGTCATCAACGAGCAGAAGTCCGGCGCCCCCGAAATCGCCAAGGTGCTGATCGATCTCGCCCGCGAGGCCGGCGTCGAGGTGAAGCAAACGTCCGCCTTCCCGCTCACCGACGGTTTCCTTGCCGGTTGGGATGCCTGCTGCGTGATTGGCGGGGACGGCACCCTGCTCGGCGCCGCCACCGAGGCTGCCCGCCAACAGGTTCCCATCATCGGGGTGAATCGCGGAAGCCTGGGTTTCCTCACGACTTTCTCGGCCGAAGAGGCCCGCCTGCAACTGCCGTCGCTGATCGCCGGCAACTATGTCCGTGTCGAGCGCGCCTTGCTCGACTGCTCGACCGGGCCCGGCCAGCACGACCTCGCGCTCAACGACGTGCTCATCAAGGAGGAGGTCAACAGCCGCCTCGTGCGCCTTGAAGTCGAGGCCGACGGCGAACTCGTCACCGATTACCTGTGCGACGGTCTCATCTTTTCGACGCCCACCGGCTCGACGGCCTACAACCTCTCCGCCGGCGGCCCGCTCATCCATCCGGGCGCCGAGGTGATCGCGATGACCCCGATCTGTCCGCACACGTTGAGCAATCGCTCGATCATCTTCCGGCAGGACGTGAAGCTGCGGGTGCACAACCGCATGTCGGGTTCCCGCCTGCTCGTCGCCATGGACGGCCAGCGCAACCTCGTGATGTGCGAGGGATCGCCGGTCGAGATCACCATCGCCAGCGTGCGACTCCCGCTGATCCAGCTCCCCGACCACTCCCACTTCGCCGTCGTCCGCACCAAGCTCAAGTGGAGCGGAGGCGTCGCGAAGGAGTAGGCAGCGTATTTCACCGGATGAACGGTGTGGACGTAGGAGCGGCTTTACGCCGCGATGAACACCGTCCGCCAGCCATCGCGGCGTAAAGCCGCTCCTACGCAAACCTTGCATAACGCAACGCTGTGCTCGTGAGACATGCGGGCTGGCCGCTCACGCCCCCGCGCGCAGGAAAAGGTAGCGGTCGCGTCCGGTCAGGTCGGTCTTCGATTCCGAGCCCGCGTAACCGAAGCGCCCTGCGTGTTCGAGCAGAGCCCGGTGCTGCGCGATGCCTGTCTCCAAGGCGAGCAGGCCGCCTGCCGCAAGATGACGCGGCGCCGTCTCAAGAATGAGTTTCAGATCCGCCATGCCCGCATCGTCGGCCTGCAACGCGGAGATCGGTTCGAACTGGCGCACCTCGGGTGACGCCACCGCCGTTTCCTCCGCCGTCAGATAGGGCGGATTGGCCACGATCAGATCGAAGCGCCGGTCCGCCGGCACCGCTTCGAACCACGATCCTTCGCACCACTCGACGCGGCCGGCGAGCCCGGTCCGCTCCGCGTTCTCCGCCGCGAGGGCGAGGGCGTCCTCCGAGAAATCCACCGCCAGCACCGCCGCCTCCGGATAACGTTGCGCGAGCGCCAGGGCCAGCGCACCCGTGCCGGTGCCAAGATCCAGGATCGTCTGCGGCGCCGTCTTCACGCGCTCGACCGCGAGTTCCACGAGGTACTCCGTTTCCGGCCGCGGGATGAGCGCACGTCGATCCACCTTGAGCGAGAGTCCGCAAAACTCCACTTCCCCGACGATGTATTGCAACGGCTCGCGCTGCCCCCGCCGACGCACGAGCGGACGGATCTTCTCGAGTTCCGGTTCGGTCAGCATCCGCTCGAACTGCAGGTAGAGCGCCATGCGCTTCAGGCCGAGGGCATGGCCGACGAGAAGCTCGGCGTTGAGCCGCGCACTCTCCACGCCACGCGCGGCGAAGAAATCCGTGGTCTTCTGAAGAACCTCGAGAACGGTGAGCATCGTCACGTCGCGACTCTGGGAATACGGCGGCGCCGGGTGCGAGCCTCAATCGTCATCGTCCTCGCCGGCCGCCGCCGCGGGCCTCAGGCGGTAGGGCTGCCCGGTCAGGGTCGCGAGGCGTGCCTCGAAATCCGCGCGCTGCAGGGCCTCGATGACCGGGGCGAGCTCCCCTTCCATGACCTGCGGCAGGCTGTAAAGGGTGAGCCCGATCCGGTGGTCGGTGAGCCGGTTCTGCGGAAAGTTGTAGGTGCGGATCCGTTCGCTGCGGTCGCCTGTGCCGATCTGGCTGCGGCGGTTCGCGGCGTACTTCGCCTGCTCCTCCTCCTGCTTCTGCTGCAGCAGCCGCGAGCGCAGCACCGCCATCGCGCTCGCCTTGTTCTTCTGCTGGGATCGCCCGTCCGCGCAGTACACGGTCATGCCGGTCGGTTTGTGCACAATGCGCACGGCGGAGTCCGTCGTGTTGACGCCCTGTCCTCCCGGACCGCTGGCGCGCATGACGGTGATCTCGAGATCCTGCGGATTGATCTGCAGGTCGACCTCCTCCGCCTCGGGCAGCACCGCAACGGTGACGGTCGACGTGTGCACGCGGCCGTTGGCCTCCGTGACGGGCACGCGCTGCACGCGATGCACGCCGCTTTCGAATTTGAGCCGCCGGTACACGTCCCCGCCCGAGATGAGGAAGCTCACCTCGCGGAAGCCGCCGCGCTCGCTAAGGCTGCTGCCCATGGGTTCGACCTTCCAGCCGCAGTTGTCCGCAAACCGCGAATACATGCGGTGCAGCTCCGCGGCGAAGAGCGCGGCCTCCTCCCCGCCGGTGCCGGCGCGGATCTCCATGACCGTGTTGCGCGAGTCGCTCGGATCGGGCGGGATCATCGCCGCGAGGACGGCCCGCCGCAGCTCCTCGCGGCGGCGCTCGAGTTCCGGACGTTCGGCCTCCGCCAGTTCGCGCAGGTCGGCGTCGGCGCCGGCGTCGCGGCAAAGCTGGTCGGCCTCGTCAATCTCGCGTCCCGCCTTTTGCCAGGCCGCATGGTCCGCGACCAGTTGGGAGAGTTTCTGCTGCTCGCGCGTGATCTCGGCCGCGCGCCGGGCGTTGGCGTAAAACGACGGCTCGGCCATCTGCGAACTGAGTTCGTCGAGACGGCGTTGAAACGGAGCGATGTCGGGAAGGTTTTCCATGGAAGGGACGGAAGGGCCGTCGAAGGCGGACGGCGGCGCGAAAGCGGGGCGGACGATTTGCGCATTGCGAAAGCCGTGCGCGCCGGCTTGGTTGGCCCGCAAAGGACCCGGGGCGATTCCGCCCTAACGGTGTTGATCCGCAATGGCCACGACGCTTTTCACTCAGAACATCATCGCCTGCATCTGGGATTTCGACAAGACCTTAATCCCCGACTACATGCAGACTCCGCTCTTCCGCCGCTACGGCGTGAACGAGCCTAACTTCTGGGCGGAAACCAACAGCCTCGGCGAGCACTATCGGAAGCGGGGCTACCACATCTCGGGCGAAATCGCCTACCTCAACCACCTGCTCACCTACGTAATGGCCGGCCACATGCCGAAGCTCGGCAACAAGGTGCTGCGGGAATGCGGCGGCGAGATCGTTTTCTATCCCGGCCTGCCCGGCTTCTTCGATTCCTGCCGCCGCTACGCACGCGAGAAACCCGAATTCCTCAAGCACGAGATCCAACTCGAGCACTACATCGTCAGCACGGGCCTGGCCGAGATGATCCGCGGCAGCGCGATCGCGCCGAAGGTCGACGGCATCTGGGGCTGCGAGTTCGTCGAGAACCCGCTCCAGCCGGGCTTCCTCACGCAAAAGGAGTTCGAACTGAGCGCCGAGGCGGAGATCGCCCAGATCGGCATGGTCATCGATAACACCACCAAGACGCGCGCCATCTTCGAGATCAACAAGGGCACCAACAAGAACCCGGCGATCGACGTGAACGCCAACATCAAGCCGGAGGACCGCCGCATTCCGCTGATGAACATGATCTACATCGCGGACGGCCCGAGCGACATCCCGAGTTTCTCCGTGGTCAAAAGCGGCGGCGGCAAGGCCTACGCCGTCTACAACCCTGATTCGACGCCCGAGTTCGAGCAAAACGACCGCCTTCGCCAGGTCGGCCGCATCGACCACTACGGCCCGGCCGACTACCGCGAGGCCAGCCCCACCGCGAAATGGCTGCGCCTGCAAATCCACAAGATCTGCGACCGCATTGTCGCCGACCGCGAAGCCGCCCTCGCCCAGCGCGTTTCCCGCCCGCCGCGCCACCTCAACCCCGACCCGGCCGAGGCCGCCGCCCGCCCACTCCCTCCAGCCCCGCGTCAGGACACGTTCCTGGACGAGGCGAAATAGGACGCGCACTTTTGCATCGTAAACGCCGCCGGCGCCCTAAACTGGGCGCATGCAATGGCTCGCGCTGGCGATCTTTCTTACGCTTGGGATCTCGTTCCTCTGTTCCCTCATGGAGGCGCTCATCCTGAGCACGACCGTGACCGAGGTCGAATCGCTCAAACGCTCCCGGCCCAAAATCGGCGAAATGCTTGAGAAGCTAAAGATCAACCTCGAGGAAACCATCTCGACCATCCTCACGCTCAACACCATCGCCAACACCCTCGGCTCTGTCACCATCGGCGGCCTCGCCACCAAGCTCTACGGACAGGCCGTGCTCGGCGTAATCTCCGCCGTCCTCACGCTGGCCATCCTGATCTTCTCCGAGGTGCTGCCCAAGAACCTCGGGGTTGCCTACCGCCGCACCTTTCAGCCGCTGGTTGTCTATCCGCTTACGTGGATGTGCAACGCCCTCCGGCCCGTCACGTATTTCTGCGGCCTCATCGTCAAAGTCGTCATCCGAACGCCCGAACAGCCGGCCAAGTCCGACGAGGAGATCATTTTGCTCGCCGAGCGCGGCGCCCAGCAGGGCACCCTCTCGCGCAACGAATCCAACATCATCGCCAACGCCCTCTCGCTCGACGACGTGCGCGTCAGCGAGATCATGACGCCACGCACGGTCGTGACCGCGCTGAAGCGCAACGCCACCGTCGGCGAAGTCTTCCGCGACTATCCGAACATCCCCTTCGCCCGCATTCCCGTTTACGGCAAGAACCTCGACGATATCGTCGGCCTCGTCCGCCGCCGCGATCTGCTCAAGGCCAAGGCCAACGACCAGGACTTCGACCTCGTCGAGAAACTGATGCAGGAGGTCCACTTCATCCCCGAAACCGTCACCGTCGCCAATGCCCTCCAGGCCTTCCTCAAGGCGCACCAGCAGATGCTCGTGGTCGTCGACGAGTTCGGCGCCACCGCCGGCGTCGTCAGCATGGAGGACGTGATCGAACACCTGCTCGGTCGCGAAATCTTCGAGAAGGACGACGTCGCCGTCGATATGCGCGAGTTCGCCCGCGCCCGCCAGCAGAAGCAGGCTCGTGGCCGCCGCCCAGGCGACCCGTCCGGCCCAACCGGTTCCCCCTTTCCGAAACCGTGACCGCCGCCCTCGCCGCCTACTGGGTTCACGACCTGAGCCCGTTCCTCATCCGCTTCGGCGAGAACGCCGGCATCCGCTACTACGGACTAGCCTACGTGCTCGGCTTTCTCGGCGGCGCCTGGCTGTTGCATCGCTACGACCGCGCCGGCCGCTCGCTTTTGCCGACGGCAAAGATCGGCGACTTCATGTTCTTCATCGTGGCCGGCGTCTTCCTCGGCGGACGCCTCGGCTTCTTTCTGCTCTACCAGCCCGAGGTTTTCTTCCGCGAGCCCTGGCAGTTGCTCCGCGTCTGGGAGGGCGGCATGGCGAGCCACGGCGGCTTCATCGGCGTCACGCTGGCCCTCGCCTGGTTCGCCCGCGCGCAGAAGATTCCCTTCCTCCACCTCGGCGACCTCATTGCGTCCGTCACGGCCCTCGGCCTCATGCTCGGCCGCATTGCCAACTTCATCAACGGCGAACTCTGGGGAAAGCCGACCGCCTTCCGCTGGGCCGTCGTCTTCCCGGACAGCGGCGACGCGCTCCCGCGCCACGCCTCGCAACTCTACCAGGCCGCGCTCGAAGGCGGCCTGCTCTTCGCTTACATGCAGCTCCGCTTCTGGACGTCGTCCACAAGCCGCCGGCACCCCGGTCAGCTCGCGGGTGAATTCTTCATCGGCTACTCCCTCCTCCGCGCCGTCGGCGAACTGTTCCGCGAGCCCGACGCCACCCTCATTCTCGGCCTGAGCCGCGGTACGTTTTATTCTCTCTTCCTCGTCGTCGCCGGCATCGGCCTCATCGCCTGGGCTCGCCGCCGCGGGCGACCGCTCGACCTGCCGCCGAAGCCGGCTCGCTGACCGGGCCCGGTTCCCCCGCGCAGGAGCGGCTTTACGCCGCGATAAACACCGTCCGCCAGCCATCGCGGCGTAAAGCCGCTCCTGCGCACCGGACACCTCAGGCGCCGGGCCGCCGCACCGCGATGCCGGCGGCCTCCAGTCCTCGTCGCAGCGTTCGTACGAGCGCCACCGCTCCCGCCGTGTCGCCGTGCAGGCAGAGCGTGTCCGCCCGCACCGCAACCGGCACGCCGTCCAGCGACATGACCGCGCCCTCCCGCACCAGCGCCAGCGCTTGGGCCAGGCTTGCCGCCTCGTCCTCGATCACCGCACCGGCCAGGCTCCGGGCGGCCAGCGAGCCGTCTGCCCGATAGCGCCTGTCCGCGAACGCCTCCTCGACCACACGCAACCCTCCACTCCGGCCGGCCCGCGCCAGTTCGCTCCCGGCAGGTGCAAAGAGCGCCAGCCCCGCACCGCAGGCCCGCACCCCGGCAACCACCGCCTCCGCCACGGCCGCATCGCGCGCCGCCTGGTTGTAGAGGGCGCCGTGCGGCTTCACGTGGACCACGGGAGCCATCGCCTGCAGCGCGGCCACCTGTTCCGCAACGAGCCGTTCCACCTCGCCCGGGGGCAAACTCCGCTCGCGGCGACCGAAGTATTCGCGATCCGGATACCCGGGATGCGCCCCGACGGCCACGCCGTGGCGCCGCGCGAGTTCCGCCGCCGCGCGCATCGTCGCCACATCCCCGGCGTGGCCGCCGCAGGCGATGCTCGCGGAGGTGATGTAGGGCATGATCCCGGCATCGTGCCCGCAGCCCTCGCCCAGGTCGCAGTTGAGATCGACGACCGGGGCCTTCATTGCCGCCTCCTCTCCAGCGCCACGCGCAGCCGGGCCAGTTTGCGCTCCCTCGCCACCGCCAGCGCGCGGGCCTCCGCCACCGTCACGAGTTCGAAACGGACCTCCTCGCCCGGACGCCGCTGCGCGAGTTTCGGCAGATCGACAGAGGCGACCGTCGCCATCTGCGGGTATCCGCCGATCGTCTGACGGTCGGCCATCAGCACGATGGGCTGGCCGTCGGGCGGCACCTGCACCGTACCCGCCGCCACCCCCTGCGAAACCAGCTCCTTGTCGTCGTCGCGCCCGAGGGCCGGACCCGTCAGCCGCAGGCCCATGCGGTCGGATTGCGCCGCGAGGCGATACGTCGATTCGCAAAAGCTCCGCCACGCGTCCGATCCGAAGCGGTCCGCCTGCGGTCCGCGCACGACGCGCACCGTGTTGCCCGGACGATGAAACGACGCCGACGACACGAACCAAGCCCCGGCCGCAGGCGCACGAGCCGGACTGCGCAAGCCCAACGGAACCGTGTCGCCCGCCGTCAGCGCCCGTCCGGCCCAGCCGGGCAGGCCCGACTTCAGATAGGTGGAACGCGAGCCGAGCACCGCCGGAATTTCGAAGCCTCCGCGCACCGCCACGTAGGCGCGCGCACCGTCCTCGAGGGCCTCGAGCGCGAGGGCTTCGCCCGCCCGCACCGCGAACGGGCGCCCCCACGGGATGCCGCAAATCCGCGCGCCGGCGACGGCCACGACCGCATCGTTCGAGAAACGCACCACCGGCCCGCGCAACGTACACTCGAGCACGACGGCGTCCTCCGCATTGCCCGCGAGCAGATTGGCCAGCCGGCAGGACAGTCGATCCATCGCCCCGCCTTCAGGCACGCCATACTCCTGCTGCGCGGGGCGTCCGAGATCCTGAAAGGTGGTGAGCACGCCCGCCTTCACGACCGTCATGGCCGGACCTGCCACCCGCGAGCCCGCCTGGCCCACCAGCAACCGTTCGACGCAGGCCGCCTTGGCCTGCTCCTCGGCCGCGAGGCGCTCGAAGGCCTCGGCGTCGATCTCTTCGAAACGCACCCGGTCGCCACAGCGCACCAACACCGGCGGCGATTCCTCCGGACGAAAGAGACGCAGCGGCGTGCGCCCGATCAGGTGCCAGCCGCCCGGACTCTCCAGGGGATAGACCCCCGTTTGCGCCCCGCCGAGGGCGATGCTCCCCGCCGGCACGCGCGTTCGCGGAGTCTCCCTTCGCGGCACGCGGAGGCGTCCGGACAAACCGCCGAGGTAGGGAAACCCAGGGGCAAACCCCACCGCACGTACGTCGTACGTCGCCGCCTTGTGCAGGGCCACGACCTTGGCCGGCAAAAGACCAGTCCGGGTCGCCACCTCGGCGAGGTCCGTTCCCCACTTGCCCCCGTAACAGGCCGGAATCGCCACCGTCCGCGTCGTCCGCCGGGCGCCGCGGCCCGGCCGATCCTTCGCCGCGCGCACCCACGCCTCCACCCGCGCAGGCAGCCCCTCCATGCCGCCATCGAAATGCACCACGACCGTCGTGTAGGACGGCACGATGGCCACCACCCCCGCCAGGGTCTCCTCCGCCAGCGTCCGCGCGAGCCGGTAGACCCCCAAAGCCGCCTTCGCGTCAGGCTTCGAGCCGAGCTCCACGAGCAACGCCGCATCGCCCAACGGGTGGATTCGCATGCCCCGGGAGGTAAGCCGTTCGCCAGCCCACCTCAAGCGCAGCCTACAAGCCCGTCACATCCCGGCCACGCGCCCGGCTGATATCTTTCCGGTTTTATTTGCAGTTCCCTCTCTCCGCGGCGAGAGGTTACGCGTTCATGCGCTCCCGAAACCCTGTCCTGCTCGCCGCTGTGCTCGCGTTCGTCCTGTCCGGTTGTCGCGACCACGATGTCAAAGCGTATCGCATCCCAAAGGAAAACGTGGCGGCGATGCCCGCCTCGCCCGCGCCGGCTGATACGACGGGTGCGGCCGCACCCTCGGCGCCTTCCGGAGGCGCTCAACCCGACATGGCCTCCACGCCCGTCGCCACCGCCGGCGGCGAAAACCTCGTCTGGACCGCCCCGACGTCCTGGGAGCCGCGCGCCGGCTCCGCCATGCGCAAGGGCACCTACGTGATCAGCGGCCCCGACGGCGCCACTGCGGAACTCGCGATCACCGCCTTCCCGGGCGACGTCGGCGGCGACCTCGCCAACGTCAACCGCTGGCGCAACCAACTCGGCGTGCCCCCGATCAGCGCCGCCGAACTGCCGCTCGCCTTGCTCCGTTTTGAGGCCAACGGGCTGCAAATCGCCGTGGCCGAGATGGTCGCGACTTCCGGCAATCCTCCGCAGCGCGTGCTCGGCGGCATCGTGCCCTACGGCAACGCCACCTGGTTCTTCAAGCTCACCGGTCCCGATACCCTCGTGACCAGCGTGAAGCCCGCCTTCCTCGACTTCATGCGAACCGTCAAAGCCCCCTGAGCCATGCGCGATCTCTGGCAACAGTGCGTCAAGTTCTTCGTGTCGCTCCAGCTCACGGTGGTGCTGCTGGCCCTGTCGATGATTCTGGTCTTCGTGGCCACCCTCGACCAGGTCAACCTCGGCATCTGGGCCGTGCAGGAGAAATACTTCCGCACCTTCGTCGTGCTCTGGCACGTCAACGGATTCCCCATCCCGGTCTTCCCCGGCGGCTACTTCATCGGCGGCCTCCTCCTCATCAATCTCGTCTCGTCGCACTTCTACCGGTTCAAGATGGCATGGAAGAAGTCCGGCATCTTCCTCACCCACTTCGGCCTCATCTTCCTGCTCGTCGGCGAACTGCTCACCGGCCTCTGGCAGGAGGAGTTTCAGATGCGCATCGACGAGGGCCACACGAGAAACTACTCGGAGAGCTTCCTCTACAACGAACTCGCCATCGTCGACGTGACCGATCCGAACTGGGACGACGTCGTGGCCATCCCCGAGGAGCGTCTCGCCCGCGGACACACCATCCAGCACGCGAAACTGCCCTTCCAGGTGAAGGCGCAGATCTATTTCCCGAACGCCGGCCTGCAGATGCGCAATCAGATGGGACCGGCCCAGCTCGCCTCCGGTGCCCCGCAACTCGCCACCCAGGGCGTCGGCACCCAGATCGCCGTGCTGCCGCAGCCGATGACCTACAAGCAGAACGAGCGCAACCTGCCCGCCGCCTACGTCGAACTCATCGGCACCGAGGGCTCTCTCGGGACCTGGCTCGTCTCCCCCATGCTCACCGCCCCGCAGCGCTTCGAATACCAGGGACGCACCTTCCACCTCTCGCTCCGCTTCGAGCGCGCCTACAAACCCTACTCCATCACCCTGCTCGAGTTCTCCCACGACCGCTATCCGGGCACGGAGATTCCCAAGAACTTCTCGAGCAAGATCCGCCTGCAGACCCAGGACGGCAGCGTCGACCGCGAAGTCCTCATCTACATGAACAACCCGCTCCGCCACGACGGGATGACCTTCTACCAGGCCGGCTTCGACAACAACGACACCACCACGATCCTCCAGGTCGTGCGCAACCCGAGCTGGCTCCTCCCTTACATCGCCTGCGCCCTCATGACCCTCGGCCTGCTGATCCAGTTCGGCATCCACCTGGGCCGCTTCGTCGCCCGTCCGCGCACCGCCGCCGCCAAACCCGCCGCCGCATGAAAAAGCTGATCCCGCTCCTCGTCCTCGCCCTCGGCGCCCTCTACCTGGGCAGCACCCTGCGCGCGCCCGCCCCCTCGACCGACTTCGCCACGGACGACTTCGGCCGCCTGCCCGTGCTGCTCAACGGCCGTATCAAGCCCATGGATACCGTGGCGCGCACCACCCTGCTCATGATCCAGAGCCGGCAGCGCGTCGTCACGCCCGAGGGCCGCACCCTCGCGCCCGTCGAGTGGCTGCTCGACGTCTTCTTCCACGCCGAGAAGGCCGACACCTACGAGGTCTTCCGCATCGACTCCGTCGAGCTGCTCGAACTGCTCGGCATCACCGAGGACGGCCGCCGCATCTCCTACGACAGCGCCGCCGGCAAGACCATGGCCGTGCTCGGCTTTCTTCCCTCCGTGCGCAGCCGCTTCTCCTTCCGGGAACTGCAGCCGCGGCTCCCCGAACTCCAGCGCCAGGCGGAGCTCGCCAGCCAGGTGGATTCGGCCGTGCGCACGCCTTTCCAGCGCGCCGTCATCAACCTGACCCACCACCTCATGACCTACCACCGGCTGAAGCACAGCCTGGTCATGCCGGGCACCGAAAACTTCTTCGCCGAACTCGTCCGCTTCCAGGAGGGCATGACCGCCGGCGTGGCCGCCGTCCGCGCGCGCCAGGCAGGCCAGCCCCACGACGAAGCCGCCGCCACCGCCGTCATGGAGGCCGCGCGCAAGTTCGACTTCATGGCCAACGTCGGCTCGATCCTAGCCATCCCCCCCGAGCTTTCCAGCACCGACGAGACGGCCTGGCGCAAGTCCGGCGAAGTGCTCCTCGCCGCCTTCCAGTCCGGCCAGCTCGACCCGCATGTCATGGCCTACGTCGGCCTCGGCCACGCCTGGCGCGGGGGCCAGGCCGAGCAGTTCAACACGATCCTCAAGCTCTACGAGGATCAGATCAAAAAGCGCTTCGAGACCCCGCTCGTGAAGTCCAATGCCGAGGTGCGCTTCAACCAGGCCTCGCCCTTCGGACGCTCCACGATGACCCTGTTCGTCACGGCCTTCCTGCTCGCCTGCATCTCCTGGCTCCGCTGGCCGGAGACGCTGGCCAAGTCTGCCTTTTACCTGACCGCCCTCGCCTTCATCGCCACCACCGCCGGCATCGCCACGCGCATGTGGCTCGAGGGCCGGCCCCCCGTCACCAACCTCTACTCCTCCGCGCTCTTCGTCGGCTGGGGCTCGGTCGCGCTCTGCCTCGTGCTCGAGGCCATCTACAAGAACGCCGTCGGCAGCGTCGCCGCCGGCATGATCGGCTTCTGCACGCTCGTCATCGCCCACCACCTCTCGCTCTCCGGCGACACCCTGGAAATGATGCGGGCCGTGCTCGATTCCAACTTCTGGTTGGCGACCCACGTCATCGTCATCACGATCGGTTACTCGGCCGTCTTCCTCGCCGGCTTCCTCGCCATCGTCTACATCGTGCGCGGACTGCTGACCCGTTCGCTCGACAAGGCCACCGCCGACGCCCTCACGCGCATGGTCTACGGCACCGTCTGCTTTGCCACGCTCTTCAGCCTGGTCGGCACCATCCTCGGCGGCATCTGGGCCGACCAGTCCTGGGGTCGCTTCTGGGGTTGGGACCCGAAGGAGAACGGCGCCCTGCTCATCGTCATCTGGTGCGCCATCATCCTTCACGCCCGCTGGGGCGGCCTCATCAAGGCCCGCGGCCTCATGGTCCTCGCCATCGGCGGCAACATCGTCACCGCCTGGAGCTGGTTCGGCACCAACATGCTCGGTGTCGGCCTGCACAGCTACGGCTTCATGGACGCCGGCTTCTGGTGGTTGACCGCCTTCGTTATCAGCCAGCTCGCCTTCATGGCCATCGCCGCCGTGCCTCTCTCCCTGTGGCGCAGCTTCCGCGGCCAATCGGCCTAGCCGGCAAGTCACAGGACTAAAGTCGGAAGGTCTAATGTCATCGCCGGCCCGCCGGGGCGGGCCATATGAGCGTGCTGCGCTCCGCCAAGCGGAGCCGCTGGCGACTTTGGACCTGCGACGTGCGACTGGACACTGACCTCCGATCGCGACACCCGGCACGACAAGCGCGTTTGCGTTTGCGACCGACCCGGCCCTCGAATCCTGTGTTCTCCATGAAGCGCACCCCGCCCCGCCTTCTCCGCGCCGGGCCCGCCCGGTTCGTCCTCCTGCTCCTGCTCTCCGCGCTCTGTCCCGGTCTCGCCGGCGCCGCGCGCACCGCCGTTTCCATTGTCGACGGCCGCTGGTTCATCGACGGCCAGCGCACCTTCCCGGGCGCCCCCGCCCAAGGCCTCCTGCTCAACGTGCGCATGGTCAACGCGACCTTCGAGGACACCCGCCCGACCTCGCAGTGGCCCGCGCAACTCCCGGCCTCGTTCGATCCTGATGCCAACACGCGCGCCTTCCTCGAAAAACTCCCCGCCTACCGCGACAGCGGCGTGCGCGCGATCACGCTCAATCTTCAGGGGGGCTGCCCCGGCTACGAGGGCGCCCACAACTCCGCCTTCGAGGCTGACGGCTCCCTGCGCCCCGCCTACCTGGAGCGGATCCGCTCCGTCCTCGCCGCCTGCGACGAACTCGGCGTGGCCGTGATCCTCGGCTGCTTCTATCAGCGCCAGCACGGCGAGGCCCCCACCCACCTCGACCGCGCCCTCGCCGGACGCGAGGCGATCCGCGCCGCCGTCCGCAACACCGCCCTCTGGCTGCGCGAGAGCGGCTTCCGTCACGTCCTGCTCGAGATCGCCAACGAGTATCCACACCATGGATTCAGTCGCTGGCGCGACGGCGACTGGCTGCGCACCCCGGCCGCCCAGATCGAGCTGATGAACCTCGCCCGGCTCACCCACCCCGGCCTGCTCGTCTCCACCAGCGGTCTGGGCAACGGAACCGTGCCGCCTTCGATCGGCGAAGCCGCCGACTTCATCCTCGTCCACCTCAACAACACCGGCCTAGACGACATCGCCGCCCGCCTCGCCGCCTTGAAAGCGGCCCATCCGAACAAGCCGATCGTCGTCAACGAGGACGCCAAGACCGGCGCGGCCGGCGCCCGCGCCGCCGAAATCGCCGTCGGCGCCGGCGCCTCCTGGGGCTACATGGGCGCCGAGGTCAACCAGTACGCCCCCTTCGAGTTCCGCGGCCCGGCCGACGATCCCGCCGTTTACGCCACGCTCGCCGCCCTCTCCGGCCGCGCCGGCCCGCGCCTCGCCTCCGGCCCGCTCATCAGCGTCGTCATCGCCCATCCCACCGACGGCCAGGCCTTCCCGGCCGGCGCCTCGATCGAGATCGCCGCCGCCCTCTCCCAGCCCGTCGACCAACCCGTCCGCCGCCTGCGCTTCTTTGTCGGCGACGCGGAGCTCGGCACCGTCTCCTCCGCCCCGTGGACCGTCGCCTGGCGGGACCTCCCGGCCGGACGCCACCGTCTTCGCGTCGAAGCCGTCTCCCGCACCAACGCCATCATCGCCACCGCCTTCGCCGACGTGACCGTCGGCGAAGCAACCGCGCCGTGACCGGCGCGGCGCGGACCGCGTCCGGTTTTCGCAAAGCGGACGACGACGTCGGCACTCTCCTCGCGCTTCGTCCAACCGGAGCGCAGGCGGCCCTCCGGGACAAGGTCATCCGGCCGACACCACGCGCTCGAGTATCCTTGGGCCGAATACTACGATTCCTATCGTCGCGGCGCCCAGCGCCGCGACCAGCACGCCGAAGGCCGCCACGTCCTTGGCCCGGCCGATCCCTTCGCGGCGCTCCTGCGTGACTTCGTCCGCCAAGTGCTCGATCGCCGTATTCATCGCCTCCGCCGTCCAGACCAGCGCGATCCCAAGGACGACGAGCAGCCACTCGGAAGCCGCCAGCCGGCACCACACACCCGCCGCGAGCGCCGCGAGCGTGGCGACGGCGTGCAACCGGGCATGGGGCTCCGAACGCAACATCGCCCAGCCTCCCCGCAACGCGTCGCGCATGGCGGCAATTCGTCGTTTCATGACGTACCCTCCCCGGATCCCACGGCCCTGGCAAACCTGCGTTCATCCGGCAGATGCGTTTCAACCGGGGCAAATCCGAGCCGTCCGAGCAGCAGTTGCGAACGCACGTTCGACGCCCGCGTCCGCGCCTGGACAGCGCGTACACCGGCTTCGGCGGCCCAACCGAGCAGGACGGTCAACGCATTCGTCATCGCGCCGCGCGCCCGTTCCGAGGCCCAATAGCCGATCTCGGGCACGTTGTCGGCACTCTTGAAATCGGCCGCCCCCCAGGGTTCGCCGGACTCCGCCTGGATCATGAACACAAAGTGCGTCCCCTGGGTCCAGCCGGCCTCCGCCCAGGCTCGGAAGGCGAGCGCATCATTCGCCGAGTAAGGCCGGCCTGACCAACGCTCCCGGAAGTGCGTATCGTAGACCGCGGGTTCATTGCATATCTCCGCCACCCGCGCCGCCCATCTCTCGTCCGGCCGGACGTCGCACAGCCTCACCAGGGCACCCGCCTGCCCCGTCAGGTGATTCCTGAAAGGGCGGGCATGCGGAGGCGGGAAAGGGCGGCGTGCGGTCAAGGAGGTGATCTGATGTAGGACCTTAGCCTCACGGCCGCTTCGCCCACCTCTCGGCGAGCACGCCGCAGATGACCAGTTGCAGCGAATGGTAGATCATGATCGGAAGCAGAATCAGGCCGATGCCCGGATGGGCGCCAAAGATGATCTGCGCCATGGGCACGCCGGAGGCCAGGGTCTTCTTCGAACCGCAGAAGACCGCCGTAATGCGGTCCTCGACCGGAAAACCCAGTCGGTCGCAGACCACGCCCACGATCCCCATTACCACGAAGAAAAGAAGCGTCGCTCCGATTGCGGTCAGCGCAAGCGTGCCCCACCCTTGGCTCGACCAGACGCCTTCCTTCACCGAATCGCAGAAGGAGGTGTACACCAGCAAAAGGATCGTGCCGCGGTCGACGAGCGCGACACGTTTCTTGTGACGGCCGACGAAGGCTCCGATCAGGGGCCGCATCAGCTGTCCGGCCACCAGCGGCAGGATCAGCCAGATCACCAGGTCGAGCATCACCGAACCCAGGTCGAGACGTCCGCCCGCGGTCTTGAGCAGCAGACCCATCCACAGCGGCGTGAGCAGCACGCCGAGCAGGCTCGACAACGTCGCATTGAACACCGCCGCCGGCACGTTGCCCCGCGCCACCGCCGTGAGGGCGACCGACGACGACACCGTCGACGGCAGCGCGCATAGGAAGAACACGCCGATCCGCAGGTCCTCGGTTATGGAGCCACCGGCGACGAAAAGGAAGACCAGCCCGATCGCGGGAAAGAGCAGGAACGTGCAGAGCTGCACCACCAGATGCAGCCGCCACCGCAGCGTTCCCGCCTTCAGCGCCGCGAACGACAGGGCCGCGCCGTGCAGGAAAAAAATAAGGGCCACGCCCGCCTTGGTCAGGATCTCCGGATACAGCCAGCCCCCCCGCGCTCCGGGCTCGGGGTAGAGCCACGCAAGCGCGACCGCCGCCGCCATCCCCGCGAGAAACCCGTCGAACTTCAGTCCTTTCATCGGCCATCCTTCAGGGCGCATCGTTCAACAGATGAAAGGTTTGGAGGCAGGAGCGGCTTTACGCCGCGATGAACGCCGTCCGTCTGCCCTCGCGGCGTAAAGCCGCTCCTACGCAGTCCTTGCAACCAACAACGTCTGGGCGGGTGAAACATGCGGTTTAATGCTTCGTCCTTGTGCGCACCTTGCGGAGCAGCAGCGCCCGGAGTTCGTCGCGGCCTTCGATGCGCAGCGCCCACAGCAGCCCGGCGTAGAGCGCCACGCCGGCCGGGATCAGCAGGGCGAGCGCGCCGGCATCCCCCCAGCCGCCGCGCCCCACCACCCCCGCCCACACCTGCCAGCCCGCCGCCACGAATGCTCCCATGAGTGCGGAGGCGGCGGCGACCTTGGCCACCGTGGCGAGCAGCGAACCGAATCCCAGCGACGCGCGGCTGCGCGACAGGCGGGCCTGCAGGTAGACCGCCTGCACCACGACCGCGACGTTGCTCGCCAAGGCCAGGCCGACCGTGCCGAGCGGACGCATGAGGGCAAAACTGAGGACCACATTCACCACGAAGCTCAGCAAGGCCGCCCGCACCGGCGTGGCCGTATCCTTTTGTGCATAAAAGGCCCGCAGCACCAGGTTCACGAAGGAGAAGAACGGCAGGCCAAACGCAAAGACGGCCAGCACCGGCACCATCATGCGCGTGTCCTCCGCCCCGAAGGCGCCGCGCTGGAACAGCAGCCGGATCACGGGCTCCGCCAGCACCGTCAACCCGACCGCGGCCGGGATGTTGATCACGAGGATCAACCGCATGCCCTGACGATAGGCCGCGGAAAGTTCGCTCCAGTTGCCCTGCGCCGCGTGCCGCGAAATCAGCGGGAAGATCACGGTGGAAACCGCGACGGCAAACACGCCGATCGGCAGCTCCATCAGCCGGGTCGCCAGGTTCAGCACCGCGGCCGCCGAGTCGTTCGCCGACAGACCGATCAACCGCGAGACGGACATGTTGATCAGATAGATCGCCGACCCGAACACCGTCGGGCCCATCAGTCGCAGGATCGCACGGATCTGCGGACTCAGCCGCAGGTCGACGGCCGGACGCCAGCCTTCGCGCATGAGCGCCACCGCCGGCACCGCCATCTGGAAAAAGCCGCCCGTCAACACGCCTGCGCAGAGCCAACGCATGCGTCCGTCATCGGTCTCCGCCCAACCCAGCCAAACCGCGCCTGCGAGCATCCCGATCATGGCGAGATTGAGCCAGACCGGCGACAGCGCCGGTTCGAGAAACCGGTTCAGGGTCTGCAGGGCCGCGCTGAAGACCGCCGCGAGGCACACGAAGATCATGTACGGAAAGAGCAGCGCCGCCAGCTCCGCGCCCGCCAACCAGCGCGCCGCCGTCGCCGCCTCCACGCCCCACGCCGACATCCGCGCCCCCAGCCAGCCTGCGTTGCCCAGCGTCGCGATCGCCAGCACCACGAGCAGTGTCGTCGCCACCAGCAGCCAGCTCGCCACCTGGCTCACCAGCACGAAGGCTCCGACGCGCTGCCGTTGCGTAAGTTCCTCGTTCAGGGTCGGCACAAAGGCCGCCGTCAGCGCCCCCTCGCCGAGCAGGCGGCGAAAGAGATTGGGCAGTGTGAACGCCGTCACGAAGGCCGAGGCCAGCGCCGTCGTGCCGAACGCCGCGCTGATCGTCATGTCCCGGATCAACCCCAGCACCCGCGACCCCATCGTGGCGGTCGCGACGACGCTGATGTTGCGAAGGCTCTTGGACACGCGCGCTGTTCTCGCCGCGGCTCCGGCGGCTTACAAGTTAAGTTATTCGCCGTGCCGTGGCATTGACGATGCTCCGGCCGTTTCGCACGGTGACGGCCTGCCATGTCCCTCATTCCCAAACTCACCGAAAAACTGCAGCGCCACCCCAAGCGCATCGTTTTTCCCGAGGGCACCGATCCCCGCATCCTCCAGGCCGCCCGCCAGTGGGTCACCCGCCGCCTCGGCGCGCCGATCCTCCTCGGCGACCGTGCCGCCATCAAGGCCACGGCCATGCGGCTCGACATCAATTTGCAGGGCATGCGCCTGATCGAACCCGAGCGCAGCGAGGACCTCGAGGCCTTCGCCGCCCAGCTCGCCGACCTGCGCCGCGAAAAGGGCATGACCCTCGAGGCCGCCCGCGCCGCCGTGCTCCAGAACAGCTACTTCGCGACCATGATGCTCGCGAACAGTCAGGCCGACGCGGTCGTCGCCGGCGCCACCGGCACCGCCTCCAGCGCCCTGCGCCCGCTCTTTCAGATCATCCCGCGCCTCGAGCATGTGCGCACGGCCTCGTCGCTCATGATCCTCGACTTCGACGAGAGCAAGGTCGGCAGCGAGGGCTCGCTCTTCCTCGCCGATTGCGGCGTCATCCCCGAGCCCACCGCCGAGCAACTCTGCGACATCGCCGTCTCCACCGCCATGATCGCCCAGCACCTCACCAACGAAGTCCCGCGCGTCGCCATGCTCAGCTACGCCACGCGCAGCGCCTCCGACCATCCCCAGTTGCTCAAGGTCCGCACGGCCACCCGGCTCGCCCGCGAAACGGCCGCCGCCGCCGGACTCGAGATGGAGATCGACGGCGAGATCCAGGTCGACGCCGCCCTCGACGCCGCGGCCGCCGCGATGAAGGGCGTCAACGGTCCCGTCGGCGGCCGCGCCAACGTCCTCGTCTTCCCCGACCTCAACAGCGGCAACATCGCCTTCAAACTCGTCCAGGTCCTCGCCGGCGCCAACGCCTTCGGCCAGATCCTCACCGGCCTGAGCAAACCCGCCGCCGAGATCAGCCGCGGCGCCAGCGCCCACGATGTCTTCGGCGCCGCCGCCGTCGTCGGCTGCCAGGCCATCGACCGCCGCCTGCTCTTCGGCACGCGCTGAACCTTTCTTCGACGCCGGCCCGCCATGAACGCCTCCTCTTCGCCCACCGGAAACACGCGCAACCCCTTCCAGATGCCGGCGCTCCCGCTCCTGCGCGCCCCTTCGAACACGCAGACCAAGCGTCTCTTCGTCGCCGCCACGCGCATGAACGACGGCAAGACCACCACCTGCCTTGGTCTCTACGCCGCCCTGCAGTCGATCTACCGCCACATCGGTTTCATCAAACCGATCGGACAGCGCTTCGTGGAGGTCCAGGGTCATCAGGTCGACGAGGACTCCTACCTGCTCGACACGATCTACGACGTGCACGTCCCCATCGAGAGCATGAGCCCGGTCACGGTCGATTCGACCTTCACGCGCCGCTTTCTGAAGACGCCCGGGCCGATGCTCGCAGAGCTGGAGGACAAAATCTGCCGCGCCTTCGACCGCGTTTCCTGGGAAAAGGAGTTCACCCTCATCGAGGGCACCGGCCACGCCGGCGTCGGCTCCGTCTTCGATCTGTCCAACGCCCGCGTTGCCCGCCTGCTCAAGTCCAAGGTCATCATGGTGTGCCCGGGCGGCATCGGCCGCCCCGTCGACGAGATCGCCCTGAACAAGGCCCTCTTCGACAAAGAGGGCGTCGAGGTCGTCGGCGCCATCCTCAACAAGGTCGAGCCCGACAAGATCGGCCTCGTTGCGGAATACGCCGGCCTCGGACTCAAGCGCCTCGGCGTGCCCCTGCTCGGCGTCCTGCCCGTGCAGAAAATGCTCTCCGCGCCCAACCTCTCACAGATCGCCGAGGAGATCGACGGCGACTGGATCAACGCGCGCGAACGCGGCCTCACCCAGCGCGTCAACCGCGTCGTCATCGGCGCCATGACGGCCAAGGGCATCGTCGACGCGCTCCAGCCGGGCACGCTCATCATCACGCCAGGCGACCGCGACGACATCGTGCTCGCCGCCATCTCCAACGCCCGCCAGGCCGGCGAGACCATCGCCGGACTCGTCCTCACCAACGACCTCAAGCCCCACGGCCGCCTGCGCGAGTTCCTCTCGCAAACGCACATTCCCGTCATCTCCACCGGCGAAGAGAGCTACGCCGTCACGTCGAAGATCCACGGCATGACCGTGAAGACCCAGCCCCAGGACACCGACAAGATCCCTGTCATCAAGCGCCTCATCATGGAGCACGTCGACCTGAAGTCCCTCCTTGCCTCGCTCTGATTTGTCTCGCTGGCACCTACTCGCTACTCGCTACCCGCTACTCGCTACTTCCTTACTCCCCTTCATCATCCCCAACGGCTTTTTTCATCGTTCCCCGCGTCTTTTCGCTCCGCATTTCCCGCCCGCTTGGTGCAGCCTCGATTTCCTTCATCCCTTACCATGAGCTGGTCTCGCTTCCAGAAACACTACTACCACCACGCCGGGCTCGGCTTCGCGCTCGACATCAGCCGGATGCCGTTCCCCGACGACTTCCTCGCCCGCATGGAGCCCGACATCCAGTCGGCTTACTCCGCGATGGCTGAACTCGAGAAGGGCGCAATCGCCAATCCCGACGAGGGACGCATGGTCGGCCACTACTGGCTGCGCAACCCCGCCCTCGCGCCGTCCAAAGAACTCTCCGACGCCATCACCGGCACGCTCGCCTCCCTCAAGGCCTTCACCGCCAAGGTGCACGCCGGCACCATCGCAGGCCCGCGCGGCCGTTTCACGCAACTGCTCGTGATCGGCATCGGCGGCTCCGCCCTCGGACCGCAATTGGTCAACCACGCCCTCGGTCAGCCGGGTTCGGACAAGATGGCGGTCACGTTCTTCGACAACACCGACCCCGACGGCATCGACTACGCGCTCGCCTCCCTCGCCGGCAAGCTGCCGGAGACGCTCGCCGTCATCATCTCGAAGTCCGGCGGCACCGCCGAGACGCGCAACGGCATGCTCGAGGCCGCCGCCGCCTTCCGCGCGGCCGGACTCGACCCCGCCAAGCACTTCGTCGCCGTCACTGGCGCCGACTCCAAGCTCGACCAGGTCGCGCAAAAAGAAGGCTGGCTCGCCCGCTTCCCGATGTGGGACTGGGTCGGCGGCCGCACGTCCGAACTCTGCGCCGTCGGCCTGCTGCCCGCCGCCCTGCAGGGCCTCGACATCGACGGCCTGCTCGCCGGCGCCGCCGCCATGGACGAACTCACGCGTTCGACCAAGACCGCCGAGAACCCTGCCGCCCTGCTCGCCCTCATGTGGCATTTCGCCACCGACGGCCGCGGCACGAAGGACATGGTCGTGCTACCCTACAAGGACCGCCTGCTCCTCTTCTCGCGCTACCTCCAGCAGCTCGTCATGGAGTCGATCGGCAAGGAGCTCGACCTCCAGGGCAACGTGGTCAACCAGGGCCTCGCCGTGTACGGCAACAAGGGTTCGACCGACCAGCACGCCTACGTGCAGCAACTGCGCGAGGGCGTGAACAACTTCTTCGTCACCTTCATCGAGGTGCTCAAGGACCGCGCCGGCGCCTCCCTCGAGGTCGAGCCGGGCGTCACGAGCGGCGACTACCTGCAGGGCTTCTACCTCGGCACGCGCGACGCCCTCAGCGAGAAGGACCGCTGGTCGATCACGATCACCGTGCCCGACGTCTCCGCGCATTCCCTCGGCATGCTCATCGCGCTCTACGAACGCGTGGTCGGCTTCTACGCCACGCTCGTCGGCATCAACGCCTACCACCAGCCCGGCGTCGAAGCCGGCAAGAAGGCCGCCGGCGGCGTCATTGCGCTCAAGCTCAAGCTCACCGCTGCCATGCAGGCCGCCCCCGGCCAGGCCCTCACCGCCGAAGCCCTCGCCGCCAAGGTCGGCGGAGATCCCGAACTCGCCTTCAAGATCCTCGAACACCTCGCCGCCAACGGCGCGGTCAAGAAGACCGCGAAAACCCCCGTCTTCGCCAGTACCTACGGAGTCTGAGACCGCTCATTTCATGCGAGGGCAGGCAAACGTAGGAGCGGCTTTACGCCGCGATGACCGCCGTCCGCCCGCCTTCGCGGCCTAAAGCCGCTCCTACGCAATCCTTGCACCACGAGACGTCGTGGCGCGTGGCATGGGCGTCTCGCCCATGGACGGCGCTCCGCGCCGCACGCTCCCCCGGCGCCACGCCACCACCAGGTGGCGGTTGCCCATCCCCCCAACCGACGCCTGCACCGTGCAGGAAACGGCGATGCGCCCCTGACGGCCCGCCGACGGGAAAAAGTCCTTGCTCTCCCCGGAGCGCGGCCTTTGCCTGCTCGCCCCTTTCGGAGAGATGGCTGAGTGGTCGAAAGCGGCGCTTTGCTAAAGCGTTGTAGGGGTAAAACCCTACCGGGGGTTCGAATCCCCCTCTCTCCGCCAAAAATCGCCTGCGGCGATTTTTGCATCTTTCTCTTTCCTCTTTCTCTTTCTCGTTCTCCTGCCTTTCGCGCGCTCCGAGCACGCCCCCGCTTGAGCCCGCAAATCCGGCCTCGACACGCCCCCAATCAGCGCAACGCGTCCGAATAAATGCCGGGGGATTCAGCGAATCCCGCGGACGTCTCTTCGCCCGCCTTATCGCGTCATGCCCTTGTCATCCCTCACCGACCTCGAGGCCGCCATCGCAAGGCTCCCGACCGAACAAGTGGAAACGCTGGCCGCGTGGCTCGACGAATACCTTCAAACACTCCACGCATCCGCGTCGGTCTTCCCGACATACGACGACGAGGAAAGGTGCCAACGCTGATCGCCGCGCTCGATCGCGGGACAAGACAGCCGATCGACGATTCGTCCGCATACGGACGAATCCGCCGCCCCTCCCCCTACCGCGCCGCAACCTTGTCGCCGTTCGCCGCGGGAGCCGGGATGTCGTCCGCCGCCTCGGGGGCGAGCGTGAAATCCACGGGCAGGCGCATCGCGATCGGGCCGCGCTTTCCGGCGAATTCCGGAGCCGTGAATTTCCACTTGGAGATCGCTTCACGCGCCGCTTCTCCGAAGGCCACGTCGCTCGCCTTCGCCACCTGGCATTGCGAGGTCGTGCCGTCCAACTCGACCAGAAACGCGACCACCGCAAACCCTTCGATGCGGCGCTCCAGCAGCTCCGCCGGATACACCGGCTGCTCCTGATGCACCGGACGGAACTTCGGCTTCGCCTCGCCGAACGAAACGTACTCGCCCGCGAACACCACGTCGTTCACCACCGGCCGGAAGTAGTCCGTCTCCGCGCCCGCATGAACGAACAAGACCGACAGGACCAAGACCGGAAGGGCGAAGATTTTCATGCGGGCGCGGAGGGTTGAAGCGTGGACCTGGCCGTTCGGGCCGGTGCCCACGATCTAGTGGAAACACCCCAGGCACCCGCAAGGGCTTTCAGGTAAGCACTATTACGCAGCTTTCCGAACGACTATCGGCGTAACCTTACGCCGTTTCGCGCTATAGTTAGCATGCACGTTCCTTTGCCGAGGCCGGGCAGGCGCACGACAACGGAAACCGGTGCCGCACCCCGCCCTTCCCCGAGGCGAAATCCCTTCGTGCAGCCTTTCTCCCCGCCGTCGCATGACCGCCGCCTCCTCCGCCGCCCCGCAGCCTTCCGCCCAACCGGCCGCGTATCCATTCTTGGATACGGACCTCAGTCTTGAAGCGCGCATCGACGATCTCGTCGACCGCCTCACGCTGCCCGAAAAGGTCAATCAACTCGTCCACGAGAACAACGCCGTCGACCGCCTCGGCGTGCCCGCCTACAATTGGTGGAACGAGGCCTGCCACGGCATCGGCCGCAACGGCCGCGCCACCGTCTTCCCCCAGGTCATCGGCCTCGCCGCCACCTGGAACCGCGACCTCGTCGCCCGCGTAGCCGAGGTCATCTCCGACGAGGCGCGCGCCAAGCACCACGCCGCCGTCGCGGCCGGCCGCCGCGGCCAGTACCAGGGCCTGACCTTCTGGACGCCCAACGTGAACATCTTCCGCGACCCGCGCTGGGGACGCGGCCAGGAGACGTTCGGCGAAGATCCTTTCCTCACAGGCGAACTCGGCGCCGCCATGGTGCGCGGCCTCCAGGGCGATCACCCGGCCTACCTCAAAACCGCCGCCTGCGCCAAACACTACTGCGTGCACAGCGGCCCCGAGCAGCAACGCCATGGCTTCGACGCCTGCCCGTCGCGCAAGGACCTTTTCGAGACCTACCTGCCGGCCTTCGAAAAGCTGGTCGCCTCCGGCGTCGAGGCCGTCATGGGCGCCTACAACCGCGTGCTCGGCGAGGCCTGCTGCGCGAGCCCGTTCCTGCTCCAGGATCTCCTGCGCGACCGCTGGGGTTTCCGCGGTCACGTCGTCAGCGACTGCGGCGCGATCGACGACCTGCATCGCGACCATGGCCTCACAGGCAACGCCGCCGAGTCCGCCGCCCTCGCCGTCAAGGCCGGCTGCGACCTCAACTGCGGCTGCACCTACAACGACCTCGTCGTCTCCGTGCGCGAGGGCCTGCTCTCCGAGGCCGACATCGACCGCGCCTTGCGCCGCCTGCTCGCCACCAAGTTCCGCCTCGGCCTCTTCGATCCGCCTTCCCGGGTCCCCTGGTCGGGCATCTCCCCCGAGGTGATCGACTGCCGCGAACACCGGGCCCTTTCGCGCCGCGCCGCGGCCGAATCCATCGTCCTGCTCAAGAACAACGGCGTCCTCCCCTTGCGCCGCGACCAGGAGAGCATCCTCGTCGCCGGCCCGACGGCCGCCAACGTCTCCGTTCTCCTGGGCAACTACTACGGCGTCTCCTCGCGCCTCGTGACCATCGCCGAGGGCATCACCGAACGCGCCGCCGAGGGCTGTCGCGTCGCCTTCCGCACGGGCTGCCCGCTGCTGGGCGCGATGGCCCCGGGCATCAACTACACCTACGGCACTGCGGCCGAGAGCGAGATCACCGTCGCCGTGCTCGGCAACGATCCGTCCCTCGAGGGCGAGGAGGGCGACGCCGTGGCCTCGCCAGGCGGCGGCGACCGCGAACGCATCGAACTGCCGGAGGTCCAGCGCGCCTTCCTGCTCGAGCTGCGCAAGCACGCCCGCAAGCTCATCGTCGTCCTCACGGGCGGCAGCGCCATCGCCGTCCCCGAGGCCCAGGAGATCGCCGACGCCGTCCTCCAGGTCTGGTACCCGGGCTGCGAGGGGGGCCTGGCCGTGGCCGACGTCCTCTTCGGCGACGTCACACCTTCCGGGCACCTGCCCGTCTCCGTGCCCTTCCGCACTGAGGACCTGCCGCCTTTCGAACAATACGACATGGCGGGGCGCACCTACCGTTTCGCCGAAAAGAAGCCGCTCTATCCGTTCGGCTTCGGCCTCTCGTATTCGCAGTTCTCCTACGGCCCGCTCCGCCTCGCCCGGTCCGCCCTCGACGCCGGCGAATCCCTCTCGTTCAGCGCGACCTTGACCAACACCGGCGCCCGCGAGGCCGCCGAAGTCGTGCAATGCTACCTGCGCCCGCCGGCCGGCGTCCCCCACGCCCCCAAGGCGACCCTCGTCGCCTTCCGCAAGGTCAACGTGCCCGCCGGCGGCACCGTCGCGCTCGACTTCACGCTTCCGCCGGGCGCCTTCGACCAGGTCGACGCCGACGGCGAACGCGTGCGCATGCCGGGCGACTACGAACTCGTGGTCGGCTCCGCCAGCCCCGACCCGCGCGCGCAGGAACTCGGCGCCCCCGCCCCCGCGACCGCCCGGATCGTCCTCCGTTAACCCGCACCGTTCCACATCCTCGACCATGATTGTTCTTGGGTCACAAAGCGCACGGAGCTCCGACACAGAGGCCACAGAGCAGCATCTCTCCAATCCGGGCGTTCGTGCTCCAGCCCGCAGGTTTCGCCAGCCCGGGCGGAGCGTTTCCCAAGGATTGCGTAGGAGCGGCTTTACGCCGCGACGAACGCCAGGTGCGGGCCATCGCGGCGTAAAGCCGCTCCTACTTTCCCACCCTTCATCTGGAGAAATACAAGCAGTCGGGACCTCCGGAACTCTTGCGCCTTTTGTGCCTCTTTGCGGCCAAATCCAGTTGATCGATACTTGGAGTCGGCGGCACCGCGCTGTGAACCCTGAGCTCGCTGTTCTCGTGGTGAAATTTGCCGGTTAACCGCACGCCCCTACCCCGCATGTCCTCTCCCGACACCCGCCTGCCGGTCCGCGAAAAGGTCGGCTACAGCCTTGGCGACGCCTCGGCCAACTTCGTCTTCCAGCTGCTGATCGTCTTCCAGGCCGGCTTCTACACCGACGTCATGGGCATCAGCGCCGCCGCCCTCGGCACGCTCCTGCTGGTCGTGCGTATCAGCGACGCCATTACCGATCCGCTCATGGGCGTCCTCGCCGACCGCACCCGCCACCGCTGGGGCAAGTTCCGTCCCTGGCTGCTCTGGTCCGCGCTGCCTTTCGCCCTGCTCTTCTGGCTGGCCTTCACCGTTCCGGGCGACTCGAGCCCCGTCTTCCGCCTGATTTACGCCTACGCCACCTACACGCTGCTCATGATGGCCTACACCATGAACAACGTGCCCTACTCCGCGCTCAACGGGGTCATGACGGGCGACGTCAACGAGCGGACCAGCCTTTCCTCCTACCGTTTCTTCGCAGCCATGATCGCCGCCTTCGTCGTGCAGGGCCTCACCCTGCCGCTCGTCGGCAAGCTCGGCGGCGGCGACGACGCGAAGGGCTGGTCGCTCACCATCGCGATCTACGCGTCCATCGCCGTTGTTTTCTTCGTCATCGCCTTCTTCAGCGCCAAGGAGCGCGTGCAGCCGCCACCGGACCAGAAGCCCGACCTGAAGCAGGACGTCCGCGACCTGCTGCGCAACCCGCCCTGGCTCGCGATGTTCGCGATGACGCTCTTCGTCTTCATCACGCTGTCGCTGCGCGGCGGGGCCAACTACTACTACTTCACCTACTACGTGGACTCGTCCGCGCTGAGCGCCTTCGTCGCAAAGGTCGGCCTCTTCGCCACGGCCGCCGAGGTCGAGGCGCGCAGCTGGGGCTTCGTCCTGCTCGACACCTTCGGCCTCATCGTCACCGCCGACACCGATCCGTCGAAGGTGGGCTTCAGCCTCTTCAACATGACGGGCAACCTCGTGAACATCGTCGGTGTGCTGCTCGCCAAACCGCTCGCCGAACGCTTCGGCAAAAAGCTCGTGTTCACCACCGGCCTCGCGGGCGCCGCGATTTTCCAGACCGGGTATCTTTTCATCGGTGCCTCCGATGTGGGCACGATGTTCCTGCTCACCTTCCTGGGCAGCCTGAGCTACGGACCGACCATTCCGCTGCTCTGGGCGATGATCGCCGACACCGCGGATTACTCGGAATGGAAACACGGGCGCCGCGCCACCGGCTTCGTTTACGCCGGCGTCGTCTTCGCGCTCAAGGCCGGCCTCGGTTTCGGCGGCGCCTTGCTCGGCGTGATTCTCTCCGGCTACGGCTATACGCCCGAGACCGCGCGCCAGCCGGAGGTGCTCGCGGGCATCCGTCTCTCCGTGAGCCTTTACTCGGCCCTCCCGTTTGCGATCGGGGCCGTTTGCATGCTCTTTTATCCCATCGGCAAGGAACTCAACCTGCGCATCGGTCGCGAACTCGCGCAACGGCGCGCCTCCGCCGCGGCCTGATCCGCCTTTTTCGTCATGACGCACCTCTCCCACGCGCCCCGCGCGCGCCGACGGAGCCTGCCCGTCGCGGGCGCGATGCTCGCGACGGCCGCCCTCGTCGGCGGTTGCACCACGCCCCCTGCGGACGCGTCGTCGCCCTCCGCGACCGCCGCCTCCCAGGCCGCCCACCAGCCTCCGCCGCTCAAGGTCGGCATGACCGACGAGGAGATCCGCGCCGCCTGGGGACCGCCCGCCGAAATCCTTCCGCTCGAGAACGCACCCGCGCCCGGCGAGATCTGGCGCTACCGCGCCGTCCTGCGCAGCGCGCAACGGCAGGTCGCCGCGACGGTCGTCGAGGTGCCCTACGTCGATCCGATCAGCGGCCTCTACATTCCGCAAAAGGAGATCACCCAGAGCCAGGAGACCGTCTCACAGGTGCAGACCACCGACCTGATCGTCGTCGAAGGCCGGCTCGTGGGCTGGAAACGCTCTCTCAACGAAGAACGCACCTACCCTTGATTCACCGCCTCATGCGTCCCTCCCGCCTCGCCCTCGTTTTCGCCTTCGCCGTGTCCGCCTTCGCCGCCTCGTCCGCCCCGGCTGGGTCCGTCGGCGCCGTCGCCTCCGGCACCTATCGCAACCTCTTCAAGGAGTACCTCGGCAAGAGCGACGCCGAAGTGAAGGCGAAGCTTGAGGCCGCCTGGCGCCACTTCTTCGCCGGCGATCCCGATTCCCAGCGCCTCTACTACGAGGTTCCGGGCGACATGGCCTACGTGCCCGACATCAACAACAACGATGTCCGCTCCGAGGGGCTTTCGTACGGCATGATGATTGCCGTGCAGATGAACCGGAAGGCGGAGTTCGACCGCATCTGGCGCTACGCGAAGCACTACATGTGGCACCCCGACGGACCCTTCGCCGGCTACTTCGCCTGGCACACGGCCTTCGATGGACGCCGCCTGAGCAACGGGCCCGCGCCCGACGGCGAGGAATGGTTCGTGACCGCGCTCTTCTTCGCCGCCCATCGCTGGGGCAACGGCGAGGGTCCGCTCGACTACGCCGCCGAGGCGCAGGCGATCATCCGCGCGATGCTCCACAAGCACAAGCAGCCCAACCGCGGCCCGGTCGACGACATGTTCGACCGCACCGAGAAGCAGATCGTCTTCGTGCCCACGCCGCCCTTCAACACCTTCACCGATCCGTCCTACCACGTGCCGGCCTTCACCGAACTCTGGGCGCGCTGGGCCGCCGATCCGGAGGACCGCGCCTTCATGGACGAGGTCACCCGCACCAGCCGCGCGTTCTTCAAGAAGGCCGCCCACCCGCGCACCGGACTGATGTCCGACTACGCCCACTTCGACGGCCGCCCCTACGTCTACAACGGCCACGAGGATTTCCGCTACGATGCGTGGCGCACGCTCTCCAACCCCGCCCTCGACTGGTCGTGGTGGGCGGCCGATCCGTGGAGCATCGAGCAATCCAACCGCGTGCTTTCCTTCCTCGCCTCGCACGGCGACCAGGTGCCGTCCCTCTTCAAGGTCGACGGCACGCCCATCCCGTCGAGCTTCAACTCCCCGGGACTCACCGCTATGGCCGCCACCGCCGCCCTCGCCGCCGACCGCGCCATCGGCGAGCGCTGGGTGCGGGCCTTGTGGGAGCTGCCGTTCCCGGAGGGACGTTACCGCTACTACAACGGCCTGCTCGTCTTCCTCGCCCTGCTCCAAGTGAGCGGAAACTTTCAGGTCTACGCGCCGCCCGTTGCCACCCCGTGATCCCGCCGACGATGCTTCGCCTCCTCGCCTGCCTGCTCATGTCCACCGCGCTTGCGCCGTTCCTCGCCGCCGAGGATGGCTACCGCCTCTGGCTGCGGTACGATCCGCTGCCCGAAACGGTCCGAAGCGACTACGCCGCCGCCTTCACCGAGATCGTGACGCCGGCCAACCCAAGCCCGACCGTCGCCCTCGCCCGCGACGAACTCGCGCGCGGCCTCGGCGGCCTGCTCGGCTCCACCGTGCCCACCGCCACGCAAGCCTCGCGTCCGCATGCGCTCGTGCTCGGTCGCCCCAACGATCCGGCCATCGCCGCCCTCATCCGTGAATCCGACCTGCGCGCCGCCGGCGAAGAGGGTTTCATCCTCCGCCGCCTCGCCACGCCGGACGGTCCGCGCACCTACCTCGTCGCCAACCGCGATATCGGCCTGCTCTACGGCGCCTTCGCCCTGCTGCGCCACGTGCAGGCACGGCAACCGCTCGCCGCACTCGATCGCGTCGAGTCGCCGCGCATCCAGCGCCGGCTGCTCAATCACTGGGACGATCTCGATGGCTTCGTCGAGCGCGGCTACGCGGGCTTCTCGCTCTGGCAATGGTTCCACCTGCCCGGCGAGATCGACCCGCGCTACCGCGAGTATGCGCGCGCCCTCGCCTCCGTCGGTCTCAACGGCGCCGTCCTCACCAACGTCAACGCCAACGCGGTCATCCTCACGCCGCCGTATCTGGAAAAGGTCGCCGCCCTCGCCCGCACCTTCCGTCCGTACGGCATTCGCGTCTACCTGCCCGCCCGCTTCAGCGCCCCCATCGAGATCGGCGGACTCAAGACGGCCGATCCGCTCGACGCCGGCGTCGCCGCCTGGTGGCGCGCGAAGGCCGACGAGATCTATCGCCTCATCCCCGACTTCGGCGGCTTCATCGTGAAGGCCAACTCCGAGGGGCAACCGGGGCCGCAGGACTATGGCCGCACCCACGCCGACGGCGCCAACATGCTCGCCGACGCCCTCTCTCCGCACCGGGGCATCGTGATGTGGCGCGCGTTCGTGTATTCACCGGACAACGCCACCGACCGCGTCAAGCAGGCCTGGGACGAGTTCGCGCCGCTCGACGGCTCCTTCCGTCAGAACGTCGTCGTGCAGATCAAGAATGGTCCGCTCGACTTCATGCCGCGCGAACCGTTCTCCCCGCTCTTCGGCGGCATGCCGCGTACGCGCCTCGCCCTCGAACTTCAGGTCACGCAGGAGTACCTCGGCCAGTCCGTGCAACTCGCCTACCTCGCCCCGATGTGGAAGGAGGTGCTCGACGCCGACACCTACGCCGCCGGTCCCGGCTCCACCGTCGCCCGCGTGGTCGACGGCAGCCTGCGCCTGCAGAACCTTTCCGTGATCGCCGGCGTCGCCAACACCGGCACCGATCGCAACTGGACCGGCCACGTGCTCGCCCAGGCCAACTGGTACGCCTACGGACGCCTCGCCTGGGACCACGCCTTGTCGTCCGAACAAATCGCCGACGAATGGATCCGCCTCACCTTCGGCGCCGACCCCGAGGTCGTGGCCACGCTGAGCCGCATGCTGCTCACCTCGCGCGAAACCGTCGTCAACTATTCCATGCCGCTCGGCCTCCACCACATCATGGCCGTCGGTCACCACTACGGGCCGGGGCCGTGGGTCGCCAATCTCCCGCGCGCCGACTGGACGTCCGTGTACTATCATCGCGCCGACGAGGGCGGGATCGGCTTCGATCGCACGCCCACCGGCTCCAACGCCCTGGAGCAGTACGCCGGGCCGTGGCGCGAGCTTTGGGGCAACGTTGCCACCGTGCCCGAGAACCTCCTGCTGTGGTTCCACCGCGTACCCTGGGATCATCGCATGAAATCCGGCCGCACCCTCTGGGACGAGCTCTGCCTGCGTTACCAGCAGGGCGTCGACGAGGTGCGCGCGCTCCAGCGGGACTGGGCGTCCCTCGCCGGCAAGATCGACGCCGAGCGCCACGCGCACGTGACGACACGCCTCGCCCGCCAGGAGCGCGACGCCCGCGAGTGGCGCGACGCCTGCCTGCTGTACTTCCAGACTTTCTCGAAACGCCCGCTTCCGCCCGGCGTCGAAGCGCCTGCGCACGATCTCGCCCACTACAAATCGATCCGTCTCCGCTACATGCCGGGCAACCCCGGCGGAGGATAAGGATGCGCAAACGGAATCAGATCGCGGACAACCGCTCCAATGTAGCCGCCCATGTCCCCATGGGCGCGGCTTGGGCGCAATCCGCAACAACGCCCGGCACGGATGGGGACATCCGTGGCTACATGCACCTCAATTCAACCTTCTTATGCACAAACGCGCACTCACCACCCTGCTGCTTTCTGCAGCGCTTCCCTTGACCATGGCTGCCGAGACCAAGTCTGAAACGGTGGCCTTCCAATCGCTCGCCTACACGGGCCGCGACCCGCTCTTCGAGCGTCCGCTGCCCGAGGGGCACTTCCGCAACCCGATCCTCACGGGCTTCTTCCCGGACCCGAGCATCTGCCGCGTCGGCGAGGATTATTACCTCGTGACTTCGACGTTCGCCTTCTTCCCCGGCATCCCCGTCTTCCACAGCCGCGACCTCGTCAACTGGACGCAGATCGGCAATGTCATTCACCGCACCGACCAGTTGAAGTTCGACGGCCTCGCCGCCACCGGCGGCATCTTCGCACCGGCCATCACTCATCACAACGGCACCTTCTACCTCACCTGCACGATGGTCGGCGCCGGCGGTAACTTCCTCATGACCGCCACGAATCCCGCCGGTCCGTGGAGCGATCCAATCTGGTACGACTTCGAAGGCATCGATCCGTCCCTCTTCTTCGACGACGACGGTCGCGCCTGGATGCTCAACAACGGCGCCCCCGAAGGCACGCCACTCTACAGCGGCCACCGCGCGATCTGGATCCAGGAGTTCGACGTCGCGACGAAGAAGCTCATCGGACCGCGCAAGCAACTCATCGACGGCGGCGTCGACATCACCACGAAGCCTGTGTGGATCGAGGGCCCGCACCTCTACCGCCGCGGCGAATGGTACTACCTCTGCTGCGCCGAAGGCGGCACCAGCGTCCATCACTCGCAGGTCATCTACCGCGGCAAATCCCCGACCGGCCCGTTCACCGCGTGGGAAAAAAATCCCATCCTCACCCAGCGCGACCTCGACAGCCGTGCGCCGCACGCCATCACCTGCACCGGCCACGTCGACATGGAGATCGGTCCCGACGGCAACTGGTGGGCGGTCTTCCTTGCCTGCCGTCCCTACGGCGGCGACTTCTGGACGACCGGCCGCGAAACCTTCCTCCTCCCCGTCACCTGGACCGACGACGGCTGGCCCAGCATCCTCCCGCCCGGCGAGCGCGTCCCGCTGACGTTGCCCGCTCCGAAAGTCGCCGGCCCCGCCGCCGCGCCGCTGCCCGGCGCCCCCGCCCTCCCGGGCAACTTCACGTGGCGCGACGACTTCAACGGCACCGAGCTCGGACTCGAATGGCTGCGCCTGCGCACCACGCCCGAGCCGTGGTGGCGCCTGGCCAACGGCGCGCTCCACCTCGAACCGCGACGCGACACCCTCGCCAGCCGGGGCACGCCGGCCTTCTTCGGACGCCGCGTGCAGCATGCGAACTTCGACACCACCCTGGCCGTCGCCGTCCCCGCCGACAGCCAGGTGACCGCCGGCCTCGCCGCCTTCCAGAACGAAGCCCAGCATCTCTTCGCCGGCGTGCGTCGCAACGGCGCCTGGATGAGCCTCTTCGTGGAGTTGCATCATGAAGGCCGCCGCAGCCTGATCGCCAACGAGATCGTCGCCGCGGCCGACGCGGTCGACTTCACGCTGTCGGTGTCGGAGAAAACCTTCTCCGTCACCGCCCGCCCCGCCGGCGGCGAGACGCGCACGCTCGTGCGCGACCGCGACTCCTACCCGCTCACCGTGCAAGCCGCCGGCGGAGGCCTGCATTTCACCGGCCTCATGGTCGGCCTGCACGCGCGGAAAGATTAACGGGCAGGGGCAGTCACAGGTCGAAGGTCGGAACGCCCCTGGGAGCGCCGACGTCGCCGTCGGCCCTTCCCCCCTCCCCCTTCACGTCCACATATCGCGTCGCCGCCCCCGATCCCCTTTGCCACCGCGTCGCCGCCGCAACCACCACTCGATCAACCCGCATGCTTCATCAGTAGCCTGACCAGGGAGTAGGAGCGCTTTACACCGCGACCGGATCTCGTCCGCCTGCCATCGCGGCATAAAGCCGCTCCTACGCAATCCTTGCATCACACGCCGTCCTGGCTGGTGAAATACAAGATTTGGCCACAAAGAGGCGCAAAAGGCGCAGAAGTTGAAGAAACTCAAGACGAAGACGTCATGTCTTGACTCTTGACAAATTTTAGACCGGCGAACGCGTTCATTCGGAAAGCCGAAACTTGAGCAGGTGCTAAGTGGGGATGTTCAGGCGGGGCCGGGCGGTGTCGCTGGTCAAAATTCACGGTGTTAAGTCTGTGTCCTTGCCGACGAGGACGTCGGCGCTCCCAGGTCGAACCTTGGTGCACTCGGTGACCCAAGAAAAATCGTTGTCGATGCTGTGTAAGCGCGTGGGTTAACCTAGGCTCGCATCCCACCCGCATCTCGCCTCCTATCTTCGTCCCCCATGTCCAAGAAGATCCTCATCATCACCGACGACGCCGGCGAATCCCTCGAGATCTACTACGCGAAGCAGCGTTTCCTCGAAGCGGGTTTCACGCCGGTCATCGCCTCCCTGCAAAAGAAACTGCTCAACGGCGTGATCCACGACTTCGAGCCCGGCTGGAACACCTACGTCGAGCGGCCGGGCTATCGTATCCAGAGCGACATTACCTTCGCGCGCGCCCGGGCAAAGGACTACGCCGCCGTGTTGCTCATCGGCGGACGCGCACCCGAGTTTCTCCGCCACGAACCGGCGGTCGTGCGCCTCGTGCGCGACTTCGACCGCCAGGGCAAATGGATCTTCTCCGTCTGCCACGGCATCCAGATCCTCATCGCTGCCGGACTCGCCAAGGGCCGCAAGCTCACCTGCTACTGCAACGTCCGCCTCGAGGTGGAACTCGCCGGCGGCACGTGGATCGATCGCGAAAGCGTCGTCGACGGACGCATCGTCTCCGCCCAGACATGGCAGAGCCACCCGGAGTTCTATCGCGACGTCATGGCCTGCCTCGCGAAGGCATGATTCAGCCAGTCGCAGGTCAAAGGTCGGAAAGTCTCAGGTCGCCAGCGGCCCGCTCCAGCGGGTAAAGATGGAGGGAACTCGCTCCGCGAAGCGGAGCCGCCGGCGACGTTGGACGTGCGCCTTCGACCTGCATATTTCAGCAGATGAAAGGTCTGGAGGTAGGAGCGGCTTTACGCCGCGATGAACGCCGTCCGCCAGCCATCGCGGCGTAAAGCCGCTCCTACGCAATTCTTGCGAAACCTCCGGGTTAACCTGCGTCCACCGGCTGCACGGCGGGTTTCAGCGGATGCGCCACGTAGATAAGCACGCCGTTGGGGTCGCGGACCACGAAGTGGCGCTCACCCCAGGGCTTGTTCTCCGGTGCGTAGACGATCGGAACGCCAGCCGCGACGAGGCGCGCGTGCATTTCATCCGCGTTCTCGACCTTGAGGCCGAGCCAGAAGCCCCGCCCGTCGGTCGCACTGACGAGTTCCGGCACGTCGGCCGCCGTCTCGTGCCGCAGCAGGGCGAGCTGGCATCCCGTGGGATGCTGGAGGTGCACGTAGGCGTCGTTCTCCTCGATCGTGCGAAAGCCGAGGTGCGTGGTGTAGAAATCCCACGATTCGTAGAACCGTGCGGTGACCAGCCCCGGATAAAAGGAACGGACAGAGGCCGGAGGAGCGGAGGTGGCGGAGTCGAGAACGAGCGTACTCATGGCAGGAGGAAGGTCCGGGAACGGCGACCGGGCGGATCATTACCCGTGCGCCTTTCGCCGGGAATTGGCGAGAGAATTTCCGTGAAAAAAGGTCATCCCCGGCGACACAAGCGAGCCCCCCGACCGGAAGCGGCGGGCGGGCGAAGCGCGGAGCGCCTTGGGGAGGGGACTGCGGCGGGTCATAGGGGAAGACGGCGACGACGGAAAGTTAGCACGCGCCTCTGACACCGTTATGTCAGGAGGGTTGCCGGACTTTTGCGTGACGGGCGGCGACCTCCTCCGCGAGGGCCGCGATCTTCTCCCGCAACTCCGCCGGCGCGAGGGCCGTCGTCGTCGGCCCGAAGGACAGGAGCCACCGTGCAAACCAATCGAGCGAATGCGTGCGCAGCGTCCACTCCACGCCCCCCGGGACGAGTCGCTCGCCGGTCGGGCTGGTGAAGCACTCGCGCCGCACGCGATCGCGCACGTCGCGGTCGAAACGCACGCGCACCTCGATCCACTCCGCGCGCGCCATGCCTTCCTCCAGGTGGCGTCGCAGCGAGAAGTCGGGACGCGGCGCGAAGCGTTCCGCGAGCACCTCCATGCGCCGGATGCGGTCCAGCCGGAAATGCCGGTAATCCTTTCGCAACCGGCACCAGGCAACGAGGTACCACGCATCCGCGTAACGCACAACGCCAAGCGGTTCGACCTCGCGCGCGGTTTCGCTTTCCGCCCGGTCGCGGTACGCCAGCCGGAGCGCACGGCGCGCCACGACGGCCTGCTGAAGCGGCAGCAGGGTCCGCCGGTCCAGGTCCTCGGGCAGGCGCGGGCGTCCCTCGACCGCCGTCGATTTTGCAAGCCGGTCGAGGTCGTCCTGACAGGCCGCCGGCAGAACGGAGCGGATCTTCAACAAGGCTGAGGTCATCGGCGTCGCCAGCGAACGGTCGGTGAACTGCTTCACCAGGTCCTCGCCCACGGCCAGCGCCATGGCTTCCTCGGCCGTGAACATCACCGGCGGAAGGTGGTAGCCCTTGACGAGGCTGTAGCCCACGCCGGCCTCGCCCGCGATGGGCACGCCGGCTTCGCCCAGCGCGGCCATGTCGCGGTAGACCGTGCGCAAGCTGATCTCGAAATGGCGCGCGAGGTCCTCCGCCTTCACGAGCCGGCGCCCCTGAAGGAACATCACCATTGCAACGAGCCGGTCGGTGCGATTCATGGCACCGCCTCCGCCGCCGCGGTCGCAATAAGGAAAGCCGTGTCTCGATCAGTCGCCATGAGCGCGTGCCGCACCGTTCCGGTACGGAAGGGGCGAGGCTTTGCCCCCCGTAAGAAAATGCCAACGGCATTTTCTCGCGGTTGCCCGGGCCGTCTGCCTTCCCAACAGTCCGCCCCATGAAGCTGAAGCGCCCCACCCCGCTGCACGAACTGGGTCCCTTTCAAATCGTCATTCTCGTCCTGTCGCTCTTCGTACTCGCGATGCTCTGCGTGGAGCTGGTGCTCGACGTGCCCGAGTAGATGTCGCGGATGATGCGGTGGATCGACACGGCCGTATGCCTGGTTTTTCTCGTGGACTTCGGCATCCGCTTCCGGCGGGCGGAGTCGAAGCTCCAGTTCATGAAGTGGGGCTGGATCGACCTGCTCGCGAGCATTCCCGAGATCGAGGCGCTGCGCTGGGGCCGGGTGTTCCGCGTGTTCCGCATCATCCGGCTGCTGCGCGCCGTGCGTTCACTGCGTCTGATCTTCGAAATCCTTTTCCGCAGCCGCACCCGGAGCGGCATGGCCTCCGTCTTCATGATCACGTTCCTGATGCTCTCGCTCTCCTCCGTGGGCATCCTGCTCGTCGAGACCGCCGAAGAATCCAACATCCGCACCGCCGAGGACGCCGCCTGGTGGAGCCTGACCACCATCACGACGGTCGGCTACGGCGACCGATACCCGGTCACGCTGCCGGGCCGCCTCATCGCCGGTGCGCTCATGATCACGGGCGTCGGGCTCTTCGGAACGCTCAGCGGCGTCGTCGCGAGCTTCTTCCTCGGCGACAAGTCGAAGGAGGACCCCGACGAGAAACCCGTGACCAACGAGGACCTGCTCGCGCGGCTCGACGCGCTGGAGAATGCGCTGGCCGCTCGCCGGACGGCCGGCGGCTCCGGGGAAACGCGTCCGTCCTGACTCACCCGACTTCCCACTCCCGCATTCGCCATGGCCAAGCTCTACTTCTACTACGCGGCGATGAACGCCGGCAAAAGCACCGTGCTTCTTCAGTCGAGCTACAATTATCAGGAGCGCGGCATGCGCACCGTCCTCTTCGCGCCGGCGATCGACCAGCGCTCGGGCCTCGGCCGCATCGCCTCCCGCATCGGACTCAGCGCGCCGGCGCACGCGTTCACCGAGGCCGACAATCTCTTCAACCGCATCGACCGCGACCGCCGCGAAGCCGGACCGCTCGCCTGCGTACTCGTCGACGAGGCCCAGTTTCTCACCCCGGCCCAGGTGATCCAGTTAACCGACGTCGTCGACCACCTCGGCATCCCCGTCCTTTGCTACGGCCTGCGCACCGACTTTCAGGGCCATCTCTTCCCGGGCAGCGCGGCGCTGCTCGGTTGGGCCGATGATCTCGTGGAGTTAAAGACCATCTGCCACTGCGGCCGCAAGGCGATCATGAACCTGCGCACCGACGGCAACGGCCGCGCGGTCAAGGAGGGCGCGCAGGTCGAGATCGGCGGCAACGAACGCTACGTGCCGCTGTGCCGGCGCCACTACAAGGCGGCCCTCGACGGCGACACCGGGGCGGCCGGCGCGACATGATTCGCCTGCGTCCGCGGCAGGGCGCCGGCCGGCTTAAACGATAACAATGCCCGCCGGCTCGCGGCTTCCCGGGACCGCGGCCACGTTGCTGGCGAACCCCGTTCGTCCCGGCTTCATGCGCCCTGCCTCCCCATCTCTCCTCCGTCCCCTCCTGTTCGCCCTCTGCGCCGGCGTTGCCCCGGCCGCCGCGACCGAACCGCTCGTCGTTCCGCTCGGCAACGCGGAACCGCTGCGCTTCGTCCGGATCGAGGCCGGCTCCTACACGCGGGGCAGTCCGGAGGGGGAGACCGGCCGCGACCGCGACGAAGGTCCGGCCCACCCGTTGACGATTTCGCGCGGCTTCTACCTCGGGCAATTCGAGGTGACCCAGGGCCAGTGGCTCGCCGTGATGGGCGAAAACCCCGCGACCTTCAACCAAGGTGCCGAAGCCTTGCGGCGTCCGGTCGAATCGGTGTCGTGGAACGACTGTCAGGACTTCCTCGCGCGCCTCAACGCCCTCGGCGTCGGCACCTTCCGCCTGCCGACGGAGGCCGAGTGGGAATACGCCGCGCGGGCCGGCACGAGCACGCGTTTCGCCTGGGGCGACAGCGACGCCTTCGCAACCGTCCACGCCCACGCCTGGGCCAACAGCCGTTCGATGGCCACGACCCACCCGGTGGGCGGCAAGACCCCCAACGCCTGGGGACTGCACGACATGGCGGGCGGCGTCTGGGAATGGTGTGCCGATTGGTACGGCCCCTACGCGGGCGGGCCGCAAACCGATCCCGCCGGGCCGGCCGCGGGCACGGAGAAGGTCTTCCGCGGCGGCAGCTGGTACGACTTCGCCCCCGCCCTGCGGCCGGCCAACCGCCACCGGCATCCGCCGGACCGCCGCTACAGCGCCGTGGGCCTGAGGCTGGTGTATTCGCCAACGTACGACAGCGCCGGCGGCCGTTCGGAGGCCGCGCCGACGGAACCGGGGGGCACCCGCCTCGCCCTGCCCCACGGCACCTTCATGCGCTTCGTGCGCATCCCCGCGGGTTCCTTCCTCCAAGGTTCCCCTGACGACGAGACCGGCCGCGCCGGCGACGAGGGCCCGCGGCGCACCGTGACAATCTCGCGCGACTTCCACTTCGGGCAATTCGAGGTCACGCAGGCGCAATGGCGGGCCGTCATGGGCGAGAACCCGTCCGCCTTTCGCGGCGATCCGCGCGCCGACCGCCTGCCCGTCGAGCAGGTGACGTTTCTCGAAGTCCGCGCGTTTCTCGACCGCCTGAACGCGCTCGGACTCGGCCAATTCCGCCTGCCAACCGAGGCCGAATGGGAATACGCCGCCCGCGCCGGCCCGGAAGGGCGCTTCCCCTGGGGCGACGACCCCGGCTATCGCGAATTGCGCCGGCACGGTTGGTTCCATGGCGCCGCCGAGGGCCGCAGCCAGCCCGTCGGAACCCTCGCTCCGAATTCCTGGGGCCTGTACGATATGCTCGGCAATGTGTGGGAATGGTGCGCCGACTGGTTCGGCCCCTACGGCACCGAGCCGGTCGCCGACCCGATCGGTCCCGCCACGGGCGTCGCCCGCGTGATCCGCGGCGGAAGCTGGTTCAACGAGCCCGAAGCCCTGCGCCCCGCCAACCGCCACCGGCACGCCGAGGAATCGCGCCTGACCAACCTCGGGTTCCGCGTCGTCTGGTCGGGTCCGCCGGCGGCCGCGTCCGCGACCGCAGCCGTCCCGCCACCCGCGACCGCCCGGCCCCGGCTCTTCCTCGGCCGTCTTTCGCCCGCCGAACGCCGCGCCCTGCCCTCCGCCAGCCCGCATCACGAGGCCGCCTGGCGCGACCTGCTCGCCCGCGTGCACACGGGACTCGACGCCTACCAGGGACGCCCCGGCTACCGGCGCTCGGCGCTGGCCCGCGAGGCGGCCTTTGCGTATCAGCTTTCTGGCGACAAAGCCTTCGCCGAACTCGCCTTCGCGACCCTGCGCGAATCCCGCGCGGTCGACGACGACCAGCCCGACCGCAACTACAGCCTGTCGCGCGCCATGATGTCCGTCGGCTACGCGCTGGCCTACGATTGGTGCCGGGACGCCTGGAGCGACGCCCAGCGCGCGGAGATCCTCGCCGTCATGAAGGCCGCGGCCGACGCCTGGCCTTCCTACCGTCACGCCAACCTCGAAGCCCCGCATCGCGGCAGCAACTGGGTGGGCGTCTCCCGCGGCGGCGAACTCCTGCTCCACCTCGCGGCGCGCGGCGAAGGCGATTACGGCGACCGGGCGGAGCGCCTCGCCACGCTGCTCGACGACCTGTCCCGCCACCTCGACACCGCCTACGGACCGAGCGGCTGGTCGCAGGAAGGTCCGGGCTACCTCGAGTACACCTTCGGCTTCCTCGCGCCGGCCGCCTACGCGGCCCGCGACGCCGGTTTCCCGGTGCTCTGGGAGAAAATGCAGAAGCTCGACTGGCCGCGGCTCGCGATGATGTCGCGCAGTTTTCGCCCCGGACAACTCATGCTTCAGTCGGGCGTCAGCGGCGCGGCCTCGACCAACGAAGGCTTCGTCAGTCTGCTCTGGCCGCTGGTCGTTCCGGCGGACCGCGCCGCCTACCGCTGGTTCTACGATCGCCACGCCGGCCTGCTCGCCTCGCCCCCGCTCGCGGATCACCGGCGCGCCGCCGGGATCTGGGCGCTGTTGCACTATCCTGCCGATGCGGCCACCGGGTCCGCCGTCGAACCCACGCCAGGCGCCCTCATGGACGCGAAAAAGGGCGCGTACTTCTTCCGCAACCGCTGGCGGGACGCCGACGACATCCTCGTCTCCCTGATCACGCGCAACGACCACCACAGCCACGGCTGGAGTCAGAGCGAAACCTGGCAGATCGCACTCATGGGTTTCGGCACCACCTTCGCCGGCGGCCCCGTCAAGGAACGCGATCCGGCCCTCTACAGCAAGGTGCTGATCGACGGAAAGACCGAGCGTTTCGCGCCCGGCACGCTCGGCCGCGAGCTTCGCCGCGAGGCGTTCCCGCACGGCGGAGGCGAGGTCGTGCACGATGCCTCGGCCAACTTCGGCCTGCGTCAGACCGAGCGTCGGTTCGCGGTGGATTTTTCCGGTGCGCGCGGCTGGCCCGCCGTCATTGAAATCGACGACGTGCTCGCCAACGAGGATCCGTTCGCGGCCTCGTTTCAACTCCGGCCCGAGGCCGGGGTCGAGGTGGTCGCGCTGCCCGCCGCCGCTCCCGGACAGCCCGCCGGCTTCCTGCTCCGACGCGGGGACGCCTGGTTGCGCGGTTGGGTGCATGCCCCGGTCGACGCCGAGATTCTGGCCGGACCGACCTTGCAGGTCGTGGCCCCCCGCGGGGTGCGCACTGAGTTCCGGCTCCGCCTCGCGCTCGGCCAAGGTACACCGCCCGAAACGCTTCCGTAAGCCGGGCATATCGCGCGAGCCCCGGCGTCCCCCGCCCCCCCACCGGAGCCGGATGCACACGCTGCGCCCGCCCGGACTGTCTCCACGCATTCGTCCAAGGCTTCATTGACTCCGCGACGATTCGGGACAGTTTCCCCTCGAAACCAACATGGTCAGCCCATACCCCGCTGAAAACAACGGTGGCACTTCCGTGCGCGCCCTTGAACCTCGCTCCCTCAACGACGTCGTTATCCGCCTCGCCGGTAACTCTCAGGATGGCATCCAGACCATCGGCGGCTTCCTCGCCCGCCTCGCCGGTCGCACGGACCATGACGTGATGACGTACATGACGATCCCGTCCACCATCTCGGGCGGGCCGTCGATCTTCCAGGTGCGCATGGGCACCGGCGAGATCCTCTCGGCGGGCGACCAGGCCGACTTCCTCGTGGCGTTCTATCAGCACAGCTACGAGAACCACCTCGGTTCGCTGCGCGACGGCGGCGTGCTCATCTACGACAGCGACCACGTCAAACCGAACCCCGACGACCACCGCGTCATCCCCGTCGCCGTCCCCATCACGAGCGCCACCATCGAGAGCGTCGGCGGCGCGGCCAAGGACAAGGGCAAGAACATCTTCGTGCTCGGCCTGCTCGCCCGCATCTTCGACCTCAACGTCGAGAAGCTTTCCGCGCTCGTGAAGGAGCGTTTCGGCGGCAAGAGCGAGGACCTCGTGCGCAACGCCATGCTCGCCTTCGATTCCGGCTACGGCTGGCCGGGCGACGCCATCCGCGATATCTTCTGCCGCTTCGCCGCCCACGAGGTGAAGCCCGGCGGCAAGCCGCAGGTCACCACCGACGGCAACACCGCCCTCGGCTACGGCCTCATCGCCGCTGGCGTACGCTACGGCTCGGGTTATCCGATCACGCCCTGGTCGAGCATCATGGAAATGCTCCGCGCCGAGCTGCCCAAGTACGGCGGCATCTTCGTGCAGGCCGAGGACGAACTCGGCGCCGTCTCCTACGCGCTGGGCTTTGCCTACGCCGGCCACCTCTCGATCACTGGCAGCTCCGGCCCCGGACTCTCCTTGAAGATGGAGGCGCTCGGCTGGGCCGTCATGGCGGAGATCCCGCTCATCGTCATCAACGTCCAGCGCGGCGGCCCCTCCACCGGCCTGCCCACCAACGTCGAGCAAAGCGACCTCCTGCAGGCGATCTACGGCAGCCACGGCGACGCCCCGCGCGTCGTGCTCGCGCCGCGCAACGTCGAGGACTGCTTCCACATCGCCGTCGAGGCCGCGCGCATCGCCCGCAAGTACAGCACGCCCGTCATCATCCTCACCGACATGGCCCTGGCCTCGCGCATCGAGGCCTTCGACGAGCCCGACCTCGCCGCCATCGTCGCCGACGGCTCGCCCGACCTCTCCCCACGCGGCGCCGACTTCAAACCTTACCCGCTCGACCGCCTCACGCGTCACGCACCCCCGGGCACGCCGATTGGCTCCGGCGTCTACCCGACCGTGACCGGACTCGAGCACGACGAGTTGGGCCATCCGACGGGCAACCCGACGCTCCACGTCAAGATGACGGCCAAGCGCCGCGAAAAGCTGAAGCTGCTCGCGACCGAACTGCCCGTGCCCGAGGTCCACGGCGACGCCGAGGGCGACGTCCTGCTCGTCGGCTGGGGCTCGACCTACGGCCCCGTGCGCGAGGCGCTCACGCGGTTGCGCGCCGGCGGCGTCAAGGCCGGCCAGGTTCACCTGCGCCACCTGCATCCGCTCGCCCCCGGGCTCGAGACGATCTTCCCGAAATACCGTCACGTCCTCGTCGTGGAAATGAACGACGAGGGCCTCTACGGCCACGGCCAGCTCGCAACCTTGCTCCGGGCGCGTCACGCGATGCCGCACATCCGCAGCATCGCCAAGACCGACGGCCTCACCTTCAAGGTCCGCGAGATCGTCGACGGCGTGAAGGCCCGCCTCGCCCAGGCCTGAGTCTGCCACCCGCCCGCCCCTGCAACCTCCACGTCAACCTTTCCGCTCCATGTCCTCCGCCCCCGCCGCCGTCGCCCCCACCCCCGAACGCGCCCCCCTCACCAAGAAGGCGCTGACCGCCGACCATCCGACCTGGTGTCCCGGTTGCGGCGATTTCGCCGTGCTCGCAAGCTTCTACCGCGCCCTCGAAAAGCTCAACTACCCGCACGAGAAGATCGTCACGATGGCCGGCATCGGCTGCTCGTCGCGCTTCCCCTACTTCGTCAACACACACGGAGGCCACTTCATCCACGGCCGCTCCCTGCCCTTTTCCGCCGGCATCAGCCTCGGGCGCGACGACCTGCACGTCTTCGTCTTCGGCGGCGACGGCGACGGCTTCTCCATCGGCGGCAACCACCTCGATCACGTCGCCCGCAAGAACATCAACCTGACCTACGTGATCATGGACAACTTCGTCTATGGCCTCACGAAGAAGCAGACCTCGCCGACCTCGCCGATCGGCTTCAAGACGAAGACCGACCCGACCGGCTCCTTCGACCAGCCCATCAATCCGATGCGCAAGCTCGTCGACAGCGGCGCCACCTTCATCGCCCGCAGCCATGCCACGCAGGTCAATCACATGGTCGAGATGATGATGCGTGCCGCGAAGCACGAGGGTTTCTCCGTGGTCGAGATCCTTTCCGAGTGCGTGGAGTTCTACCCGGGCGCCTTCGACGCCGGCATCCCGCGCAAGGGCGGCGCCTTCACGCTCATCGACGAGAAGAAGCATGACGGGACGCCCGAGGACGAGGCCCGTCACGACACGACCGACGAACTCGCCGCCTACCGCCTCGCCGGCGAACCTTGGCCGGGCAAGTTCGGCGTCTACTACGAAAAGAAGCGCGCCACGAAGAATCAGCTGGAGGCCAACCTCATCGCCAAGGCGAAAGAACGCACCAAAGGCGCCGACGCCCTCGCCCTGCTGCAGGCGTCCTTCGCCCGCATGCGTTAGGCGCTGTTTTCGCCGGCGAAGACCGGGCGTTGCGCAAGGATTGCGTAGGAGCGGCTATATGCCGCGATGCACACCGTCCGCCGGTCATCCCGGCGCAAAGCCGCTCCCACCTCCACCCCCGTCATCTGGTGAAATCGGGGCACCTGGGAGGACGGACACTCTTGTCCGTCCCCTCTTGCGCCCCGGGTTTCCGAACGAACCGGGACGGACAAGAGTGTCCGTCCTCCCGAGGCTCGAACGCGCGGGCGCATTTTCCCGGATCGCCCTCGATTGCAGGCTCGCCCGACGACGCTGGTTTTGCAGGCTCGAACGGGCCCGGCCCATTTGGATGGGCCCCGGTCCTCGTTCTCCGCTTCCGATGCCGTCCTCCCCCGAAGTCAGCGCTGCCGCGACGCGATCCGCGCCCTCGCCCGACGACGAAGGCGTGCTTCGCCTCAACACGCTCGCCGCCCCCGAGGCCGCACACTGGTTGGCCGGCCTCCCTGACGCAGAGGCCGTCGATCTGCTCGCCAAGGTCAGTTCGTCGGTCGCCCGCGGCATCCTCGATCACCTGCCGCCCGATCGCCGCGAACGGCTCGTCGCCGCCGCCCCGGCGTCCTTGCGCGAACAATGGCTGCTCAACCTTGCCTACCCCGCGGGTTCGGTCGGCCGCATCATGCAGCCGCCGGTCGGCGTCGTTCCCGCCGGCTGCACCGCCGCGGAGGCCATCGCGCAGCTCCGCGAGCTTCACGCCTCGCAGCTCATCACCTACCTCTACGCCGTCGACGCCGGCGGGCGGCTCGCCGGCGTGATCGTGCTGCGCGACCTCTTCCTCGCCCGGCCCGACCAGGCCGTGCGCGAGTTCATGATCGCCCCTCCGTTTTACCTCACGCCCGGCCTGCCGATCCTCGAAGCGATGAAGCTTGTCGTCAGCCGCCATTACCCAGTGTATCCGGTCTGTGACGACACCGGCCGGCTCGTCGGCCTCGTCCGCGGCCACCTGCTCTTCGAGAAACAGGCCTACGTCATCAGCGCCCAGTCCGGCAAGATGGTCGGCGTGCGCGTGCAGGAGCGGTTGTCCACCCACTGGCTGCGCAGCCTCGGCTACCGTCATCCCTGGCTCCTCTTCAACCTGCTCGTCTCCATGCTGTCGGCGGCCGTCGTCTCGCTCTATCAGGACGCGATCCGCCAACTCGTCATCCTGGCGATCTTCCTGCCCGTCGTCTCCGCCCAGGCGCGCAACTCCGGAGCCCAGACCATGGCCGTGACCCTGCGTGGTCTCACCACCGGCGAGTGGGGCGAGCGCACCTCCGCCGCTCGCGTAATGCTCAAGGAAGGCGTCCTCGGGCTGCTCAACGGCGTCGCCATCGGCCTCGTCGGCGGCATCTTCATCTACGTGCAGGCCCGCTACCAGGGCATGCCCAACCCGGAGATCCTCGCCGGCGTTCTCATTGCCGCGATGGGCCTCGGCTGCACGGTCAGCGCCGTCTTCGGCGTGGCCATCCCGCTCGTCCTGCGTCGGCTCGGCGCCGATCCCGCCCTCGCCGCCGGCATCATTTTTACCACCATTGCCACCGTGGTCAGCCAGGCCGCCTTCCTCGCCCTCGCGGTCTGGTGGGCCCTCTGAGCGCATCTGCGTCTGGTGCACGGTCGAAAATGGCACGGGCGTCTCGCCCGTGCCACGGTTGACCCGCATGTTTCACCGGCAAAGACGCCGCGTTTCGCAAGGATTGCGTAGGAGGGGCTTTACGCCGCGATGAAGACCTTCCGCCAGCCATCGCGGCGTAAAGCCGCTCCTGCTCCCCCACCTTTCATCTGGTGAAATCTGCGGGCTGAGGTCCGCACCGTGCAAGTTCCCGAGACACGCCGGCGCTCCGCACCGCAGCCTCCCGCTGCGATTTGACTCCGCCCGCCTCCCGGGCCATGGCTGGGGATTGCCGCATGGCCGACTTCCTCGACAACACTCCGCCCACCGACTCCAAACGCTGCGAGCGCGCCTTTCTCATTGGCGTGCAGACGCCCCAGATGGCGCCCGGGGAGAGCGCCGAACTGCTGGAAGAACTGGTCGAGCTGGTCGAGAACCTTCGCATCGCCGTCATCCGCACCGTCAACGTCAACCTGCGCAGCCGCACGCCGGCCACGCTGCTCGGCAGCGGCAAGACGGAGGAACTCATCGCCCAGGCCAAGGCCGAGGGCGCCGACCTCATCGTCATCGACGAATCCCTCTCCCCCGCGCAGCAGCGCAACTGGGAGGAGCTCTCGGGCCTCGCCGTGATCGACCGCGAGGAGGTCATTCTCGACATCTTTGCCGACCGCGCCCGCACCCGCGAGGCCGTGCTCCAGGTCGCGCTCGCCCGCATGGAGTACTCGCTGCCGCGCCTGACCCGCGCCTGGACCCACCTTTCCCGCCAGCGCGGCGGCGGAGGCGGCAGCGGCGCCATGGGCGGCGAAGGCGAAACCCAGCTCGAACAGGACCGCCGCCTCGTCAACGACCGCATCGTGCGCCTGAAGCGCGAACTCGCCACCGTGCGCAAGCAGCGCGGCGTGCAGCGCCACAAGCGCCAGCGCGTGCCCGTCCCGACCGCCGCCGTCGTCGGCTACACCAACGCCGGCAAGTCCTCCCTGCTCAACGCCCTCACCGGTGCCGCCGTGCTCGCCGAGGACAAGCTCTTCGCCACGCTCGATCCGACCACGCGCCAGCTCCTGCTGCGCGGCAACCAAAAGCTGCTCGTCACCGACACCGTCGGCTTCATCCGCCGCCTGCCGCACCGTCTCGTCGAAGCCTTCAAGGCCACGCTAGAGGAGGCCGTGGTCGCCGATTTCCTGATCCACGTGCTCGACGTCACCGCGCCCAACGTCGCCGCCCACCACGCGACCACCCTCGGCGTGCTGCGCGAGCTCTCCGCGAACGACAAGCGCATGCTCACCGTCTTCAACAAGATCGACGCCGCCACGCCGGAGCAGCTGCGCCTCGCCCGGCAGCTCGTGCCCGACGCCCTCTTCGTCTCCGCCCTCACCGGCGCGGGACTTGATGCGCTGCAGGACCGCTGCCTCGAACTCATCGCCGACGCCTTCGGCTCGATCTCCCTGCTCGTGCCCCACGCGCGCTACGACGTCGTCGCCAAACTCCACGCCATCGGCCACGTGCAATCCGAGGAGCAGCGCGACGACGGCGTGTACATCCACGGCCGCTTCCCACCCGCCCAAGCCGCCCTTTACGGGGAGTTCGTGGTCGAGGAGTGAGGTGCGGAATCCCAAGGTAGGAGCGGCTTTACGCCGCAATGAAAACCGTCCGCCAGCCATCGCGGCGTAAAGCCGCTCCTACGCACAGCCTTCCCCCTATCGTGAAATCTTCAAGCTATCCCCGCGCAGCCAGCGCCCGGAGCCGAAGAGCAGCTCGACCGCATACCCCACCGTCTCCTTGATCATATCAGCCGCCCGCTCGCTCGAACGCCACCACGGCTCGCGGTTGTAGTGCTCCGGCCACCACGCGACCGAGCCGACGCGCATGCGATCGCCGAGCACCTTCCGATAGACCAGATGGCTGCGACGCGTGTGCGCGCCGAGCGTGAGCACGTTGACCGCCGTCGGTTGCAGACCGCGTTCTTCGAGCATCGCCCGCACGGCCAGCGCCGCACCATAAGTCCGCTGCTCGTCACGGCCCTCGTCGGGCGCCGCAATCACCTTCTCCGCCGGCAGGCCCCACCCCAGCAGCACGTCCGCCGCACTGAGCGCATAGTTGTACTTGCTGCGCGTCCACCGGTGTCCGGTCGGTCCGCCCGCCGTCACGATGTACGCGTAGCCGCCGCGGACAAACTCCCGCCGCACCTCGGCCATACCGTCTAGGCCAATCCAGCCTTCGACGATCAACACCTCCGCCGCCTCCGGCGCATTGCGGGCGAGGAACCGCTCACCCCAAAGCGCCCAGGCTCCGGCCGGCACGGCCAGCGCGACCGCGAGCGCCAGCCAGCCGAGCCACGTCGGCCACCAGATCGTGCGGGGACGGAAGAAACGCCGCACCATGACCGTCTCACCGCCGCGTCGCGCGGCCCTCCCCCGTCGAACGCAGCAGAAACGCCGCCGCCCCGTCGTGCCCGTGTTCCCACGGACGGCCGATCCGGGTGGCCTCGACTTCGAAGCGCCCGCCGGCGCGCTCGCAAAACGCCTCGACGACGCGCTCGTTCTCCATCGGGTCGAGGCTGCACGTGCTGTACACGAGACGCCCGCCCGCCGCGACCAGACGCGAGGCCGCCTGCAAGAGCGCGCCCTGTTGCTGGCCGTGTTTCTTGAAATCGCCTTCCTGCAACCGCCACTTCACGTCGACCCGGTGGCGCATCACGCCCGTGTTCGAGCAGGGCACATCGAGCAGCACCGCCGGGTATGCCGTCGGCAGGCCGTGCTCGTCGAGCAGGCGCCCGGCTCCGCGCGACGCGTCCCCCTGCACCACCGCCACCTGCACTGCCGAGGGCGCGAGGGAGAGATTGGCCGTCAGCCGCTCGATGCGCGCGCCGGGCAGGTCCATCGCCACCAGGCGGCCTTCGCCCATCGCATCGGCGATCGCCAGACTCTTCCCGCCGGGCGCCGCACAAAGATCGAGCACGGCTTCGCCGGCGCACGGAGCGAGCAATTCCACCGCAAGCCGGGTGGAGGGATCCTGCACCGCGAGCACCCCGGACGCCAGCAACGGGGCCACCTCCGCCCAGTGCCCAGGCTTTACTTCGAAGAACCCTTCCCAACGCGTGGCCTCGAGCGCACGCCGCTCGTCCTCGGTCGGCGCGCGGTCGCGCGGCCGCCAGCGGACGTAGACGGAGGCCGGCTGCTGGTTCCATTCCAGCAGGGCCTGGGTCGAGGCCGGGCCAAAAAAGGAACGCCAGCGCTCGATCAACCACTGCGGATGCGAATACCAGGTCGCCCAGGCCTCGGCGGACGCATCCGCGCCCGGGGCCGAGTCGCCGGACAGCGCCGCGGCGAGCTTGCGCACGACGGCGTTGACCAGACCGGCCTCCGCCGGGCTCGCCAGGGTTTTCGTCTGCTCGACCGCATGATGCACGACGCGCGCCGCATGGCCTTCCGCGCCGCCTTCGATCAACTCGTATCCCGCCAGCAGGAGCACGGCCCGCACGCGTGTGCGCGGCGCCTTTTTCAAGAGAGGATCCAGGTGGCTCTCGATCCGCCCCAGGTGGCGCACCGCCCCGAAGAGCAGGCCTTGCACCCGCGCCCGCTCCACGCGCGACAGATTCGAGGGCAGGCTTTCGAGCAAGGCGTCCACGCGTTCGTTCTCGTCGAGCCAGCGCACCAGCAGACGGGCGGCGGAGGGCCAGGCTTTCGACGCGGAGACGGGATCGGGAGACGACATCGCCCGAGCGTCGGTCCGCAGAAGGCGTTTGCCAAGCGCGTCCTTCGTTCCGCGCAAAGCATTCGCAGACGGCGCGTCCAGCGTCGGCCGCGGCATCGGCATCCCGCCCGTGGTGTGCCGCGGGCGTCTCGCCCAGTCTGCGGAGCGAAGCGCCGTTCACAATCGAGAGCGCCCCCCCACGGTTGACAATACCCGCCGCGGTCCACTCAACTCCTCGGTTCAGACGTCAAAACCCATTTCTATGCATTCGGAAGCCGTATCAGCGCTCATCGCCAAGAACCCGTCCCTCAAGGGGGCCAAAGCCAAGCTCGAAGCCATGGAGCCGGGTGCGTACTGCATCCACCGCAGCTGGGGCTTCGGCCAGATCAAGGGTTACGACGAGGCCAGTGGCCGCCTGACGATCGATTTCGCCACGAAGAAGGGCCACGCCATGGATCCGGCGTTTTGCATCACCACCATGGACGTCCTTCCGTCCAATCACATCCTCGTCCGCAAGGAGACGGAGGCCGCCTTGGTTTCCGACCTCATCGAGAACAACCCGGTCGAACTCGTCGTCCAGGCGCTGCAGTCCTACCCGAACAACGCCACGACCGCGATCGACCTCGAACTCACGCTCGCCCAGGTCATTGGCGAGGCCAAGTTCAAGAAGTGGTGGGCCGCCGCCAAGAAGGCCGTGGCCAAGGATCCGCGCATCGCCGTCCCGGCCAAGAAGACCGAGTGCTACATCCTGCGCGAGACGCCCGTCTCCGCCGAAGACGAGATCACCGAGGCCTTCAACGCCACCCGCTCCGCCCGCCGCCGCATCTCCCTCGCCGAGCAACTCATCCAGGCCACCGACAAGAAGAACATCAAAGCCGACCTGAAGCAGATCCTCTCCGGCGTCGCCGACGCGGTGAAGGACAGCAACCAGCTCGACGCCGCCGAACGCCTCTACGGCGCCGCCGTGCGCGATGACCTCGCCGCGCTCGCCGAGGTGGACGTCGCCACCCTCGAACCGTCCCAGGCCGCGCTCATCGCCAATCCGCGCGACCTCCCCGAGATCGCCGACAAGATCCCGGTTCCCTTCCAGAGCCGTTTCCTCGACCTGATCAAGGAGACCCATCCGATCGAATGCCGCGACATTGTCTTCAACCTGCTGAAGACGTCCCAGGGCAAGTTCACCACCGAGTGCATCAACTTCCTCGTCGAGAACGGCTACTCCGACGACCTCGCGGCCTCCCTCAAGCGCTGGCAGGTCGAGCAGAACCTGCGCGCGCCCGTGCTGCTCTGGATCGTCAAGAACCGCCATTCGAAGAAGTTCGCCAAACTCATCAACGAGCTCATCACCCCCCGCCTGCTCAGCGCCATTTTCTTCGCGATCGATTACGAGGCGCTCCAAGCCGCCAGCGCCCGCCGCATC
>VFQQ010000498.1_pt1 | contig 76199 bp, 132 predicted proteins | sample 3512341 | NCBI WGS metagenome assembly VFQQ01 (sample SAMN10412373, study PRJNA504923) | tailings metagenome | isolation source: Relicate 2 Philex TSF1 revegetated site | place: Philippines: Tuba, Benguet | collected 2017-08-29
GCGGCCGCCTGATCCGGCGAGAGGCCGGCACGCAGGCCGCCGCAGCGCTCCAGGGCGTCCAGGTAGGCATCCTGCAGCCTGCAGCGATACAAGGGGACAGCGAACGAGGGCTGAGCGGGCCCCAGCGGCACAAAGGCAGCGGGCACCGCCGCTCCCGCAGCCTCCGCCACTCACTCTCCAGTCCATCGCATGTAGCGCCGCTTGGCGGCTCCATCCTCGTCGTCGCTCATGCCCGCGCTGCCCCAGGTGCTAGGTCGCGCTCGGCGGGGGCTCAAACGGAGCGCTTGCGGGGCTGGGAGACGCACAATTGCCTCCGCACAGCGTCCTGAAGACGTGAGCAACCCGGCAAGTGAGCCCGCGCGAGCTGGAGCTGTGGCCACACCCTTGCCACTGCCAAGTGGTTCTTCTGCCCATGCAGCGCTCCAGGGCTTCCTGCTGCCCTCGCAGTTCGCGTCAAACGCATGTAAACAGCAACGACAGCGCGCACGTGGAGCCGGCGGCGCTACCTGCCCACTGCTGGGGCTTCCGCCGGCGACCGACGGGCACCGGTGTGCCGCCGCCGACCACTCCTCCAGGCCCCTGGGCTGTTGCGTGCTGTGATCCCTGAAGCCCAGCCAATGCAGAAATGCGACAGGTGGCTCTGAACAGCCGCTATTGGCTCCGCATTGGCTTCAAAGCGCCGGCATGAGAGGCTGATGGGACCGCACAGGGTGCTCCGTGGCACCGCCACAAGGCAGGGGGCACCTGCCTCGCCCACCGGCCCAAGTGTAAGCTCCTTGCTTGCGCCACTTGCTCTGCTTGTCTGGGCTATACCTAAGATAAAGCGCCATGGGCTCGTGCGTGCAAGCTTCCTCACCCGCACCCCAGCAGCCTCGACACATCGACACAACCTGTTGATGTGCCTTTTGCAACTGTTGGGTTCGGGGCTTTGCAAGAAAGGCAGGGGAATCAGATTCATCCTCCCTCATCGTTACACGTGCTGCGACCCCTTGACATCCAATGGTGTCAAAAATCTAACATGGTTCTGCAGCTGGCACCTTACAGTTGCTCAAGGCCTTGAAATTCCTCAGGGCATGAAGGGGTCCTGCTTGTCCTCGAACTCATCCTCATCTTGGTCAACCGTTACACATGATGCAACTCCCCAATATTCAATGGTGTCACATCTAGCAATCTAGAGCTTCTCAAGGCATGAAGGGGTCCTGCTCGTCCTCGAATTCGTCCTCCTCCTCCTCGTCATCGTCGCCCATGCCGCGGCGGCCGTCCATGCGGCGAGGGCCCCGCATGGGATCCATGGTGACCTCGGGCAGGAACTCGTCGCGCTGCAAACGAATCAGACAGGAATGAACGGGTTGGTCACAAGGTCGCTGCATGGGGTCAGCAATTCGTTGCATTGGGCCATCGACCTCGGGCAGGAACTCGTCACGCTGCGAGAGTGAACAACAACAGACCGGGTAAGCAATGTGAAGCTCAGCGGGGTACAGTGGGTCCATGGTAACTTAGGGCAGGCACTCGTCGCACTGCAAAGATTAAAGAATAAAGCAAGTGGGAGGGTGGTCAGAGGATGAGGCGCATGGGGCCCTTCGTCACTTCCCGCCACCCATCAGCAACAAAATATTAGCCCAGCACTCGCCTGCGGCGCCGGCCAGTCCTCATTCTCGCCTCCAAAGATGAGTGACTTGATGCCCAGCTGCTCCCTGTGCACGGGGTAGTGGGCTTTTCCAGGCAGGTGAGGATGTGAGAGGGTATGCCGCCCCTGATGTTAGCGGTGAGTCTAGAACGCTAACACCATTGCATGGCTGCACCCGTCTTTGTAAGGGCAACAAAGACACTACACAGCATCGCACTCCTCACTTGCTAAAAGTGGTCAGCGCGTTGATGAGCACATCCAGCGCCAGCTCGTCAGCGGTACCCATGTCCAGCCTGGAGGAGTGAGCGTAGCAAAGGATGGTTTGCATGATGGCGCAGCGCGAAAGGGCTCGATGGGTGCATCCATGGGTGCATCCATGGCAAGCCAACGCATCGGCGGTGCCCATGTACCCCCCATGCGTCTGGCAGATGCGCATGAACCTCACCAGAAGCGCAGCCAGGAGCCCTGGGCTTCGAGCGGCCCCATCTCGTGGAAAGTGGCCGACATCTGCAGATGGTGTGGATGATGTCCGCAGTTTGATTGTGTTCAGATGGACATGCCGTGCATGCTGACCATGCTGCTCATTGAAGGTCTCATCTGAACAAGCGCGGACTCCATGTGTTGCTGAACCTTCGCCAAAGGCGCCACAGCAGTTCTAATTCAAGGATTTGCCCACCTGCGCCCCCTCCTCGTCGTTGTCATACTCCAGCTCCTCCAGGCCCTCCTCCTGATTGTACAGAACCTGCAAATGAATGAATAGCAAACGAACCAGATTGCAACCCAGCGGGACAATCCACATGCGGCATGGGCACCCGGCAGGGGGCGGCGCGACAGCGATCTGCAGCCCATGCAAGGCACCACATATTATTGCAGCCACATGCTTGCGACAGGCTGAGCGCGCCGCAGCAGGCAGGCCCGCCCACAGACCTGCACGCCGTGCATGAGAGTGCTTGGTTTCAGGCTCTCATGAAGTTAGGCCCTCAGGGGCTGGCGCTAAGCTGTTCAACTAGACTAGAATAGCCCACACACCTGCAAGTTGCCCGAGTTGAAGCCGCCCAGGCGGCCCAACAGGAACCAGCTGTTGAGCACCTCCTGTGGCAATCAAGTTCAGGGAAACAGGGCAAAGCGACTGTTCAAATGAATCATTGACAATTTTGACTGGGAACCAGCTGTTGAGCACCTCCTGTGGCAGCACGGCCATACAAACGAGACGACTTAGTTTTGGTCTTGAGCGCAAGCTCGGCTGGCGGCAGCACACAGGGCGCCGCACCGCAGCTTGCATGTGTGTGCAACGCATAGCCCTCCCAGCCAGTCTGGCTCGCCATCCTGCCGGACCAGACGCTCTGCCTGCGCAGCAGCCCTGCTGCCACGGCAGCTTGCCTGCATCATCTCCAGATCGGTACCGCTGGGAGGCCGGTACAGCTGGACCCAGGTCCACAGGTTGAAGCTGTCTACTGGCCCCCGGAAGCTGCAAAGGCAGGGAAGGTCGGCGCACGAGCATGCATTCAGCCGTTGGGGGTTACAGCGGGATCCATAGGTTGCAAGAATCTAGCCGCCCCTCAGGTTGCAACAGAGGCGAGCAAACAAGGGGCGGCATGCAGGTTGAACGGCGCAGACAGGCGCGACCACTAGGCCAGCCAGCCAGCACCCAGCTAACATCGAGTGCGATGGCCAAGCCACTCTGAGCCGCCGCAGATGCCTGCGCAACGGTTACAACTCAAGAACAACAGGGGCACACCTGACTTCCATTGGTGCCTCTTCGCCGCCGTATTTGGTGCCCATGATGCGTGCATAGAGCTGCTCCTGCTCTGCAAGCAAGCAATATTGGGGGCCAGTGCAGGGCAAGGTAGGCCACATGTGCGGCTGGCATTTGCAACCGGTGCACGGTGGCAGCTGCGCCTGTTCTGCAGCAGCTGAAAACCAAAAAACCTTCTGAGCGCCGGATTGCATGGCTGCGCACAGCTGTTTCGATCTGCAGCATTAGAGTTCAGCAAAAAAGCAGGGGGCCCCACCCAGCAACCTGGCCCGCCCTTCAACTTGCCTGCCTGCATGCGCTGCCGCACAGCGTCTGGGTTGTTCTTGGCGCTGGCCAGCAGCCGTGCCACATCTTCATCCAGATGCGCTGTCTCCTCTAGCGCCTGAAACCACTCGGGCTTGTCTGAGCTTGCTGCAAAGAGACGGCTGCCGCCGCTGCCGCCGCCCGGGTGCCGCTGCCGCCACCGCCGCCGCTGCTGCCGCTGCGGGCAGCGCGCTTGCCAAGCGCAAGCTGATGATCTTGCGACGCCCGATGAGGCGGCGTGCTGCGCGCAGGCTCGACCGCTTGTCGAGGGCGCGCTGTTCGCGACGCCAAAGGCGGCCATTGCTGCTTGGTTGCTCGCCGCAAGCTTGTGGTGTTGTTGTCAGATGGCGGAGTGGCTTGCGCCATGCATGCAGCCGCCTGTCTGGTCCCACGCTGGCGGCGGCGGCAGAGCGGCAGCGCCCTGGCCAAGGCACCCGCCTGCTCTCACTAGCAGGGCCGCTTACACGTTCTGCAGCCAAAGAATTGGTTCGTTCTGAGCTGCACTAAGGGAAGCTTTGCGGGGGAGGGGCGGCATTCTATATTGCATGCATTCTTGCGAGAAGTATTGACCGCCGCCGGCGCCAATGTGGCACCTGGCGGGTGGAAGTGTCCGCCTCGTTGCTTCCGCCGAGGGCCCTCTTTGCGCTGCCGGCGCACAGCGCAGCTGCTGCTGCAGTCTGTAGCTGCTCTGTCACGTGTGCGGGTAGCCTCAGAGCCTCACAGCTTCAGAGCCGGGTTAATCTCAGAGCCAAATCAGAGCCGGAGCGCCTGCACCTCCTCCAGCAGCAGCTCCGCCTCCCGAATGGCCGCCTGCACAGCACATGCAGTGATCAAATGTCAATCAAACACGCATCAAATGCGTGTGCACATGCATAAGCAGCGCACCCGTGCATGCGTGACTGTCGACAGGCATTCGCGCTGAGCAACACTGCACGGCACAGCAGGCCACAGCATGCCACATCACAGCACGCCAGAACGCAGCACACCACAGCGCAGCGTGCTGCAGCGCACCTGCACTGCTGCATCGCCCACCGCCTTGTGTGCCGGCACCATCTGCTCCAGCCGCCTGTACAGTCAGCATGAAATGGACAACAAATGAGTGTGGCATGGACTGCATAGCAGTGAGCTGAGGTGTGTTCTAGGCGGGTGCATTGCTGCCGTCCAGCCTGCAGCACACGCCACCTCTCGATCACGCACAGCAAACACAGCGCACATGCCAGCCACAGAACATGTGTAAACCACACAGCCAACTTGCAACAGGCGCCTCTCACCCACGCTGGATGCCCCTGCCTCCCACACATTCTGCTCAATCATGCTGCTGAGGGTGGCACATATTGCAGGCAACAACAGCGAGAGGCACCTCTCACCCGCGCAGGATTACTCCGCCATCCCGTAGGTTCAGGATCATGCTTGTGCAGACGCACATAACAGACCAAAAAGTCCAACTCAAAACAGCACCTGCAGCAAGCCCAGGCCGCTCACCCGCGCAGGATTCCCTCCGCCTCCCGCAGATTCAGCTTGATCATGTTTGTGCGGCTGTCGTCTGTGTTGCTCTGCAGCGCACTCAGCTGCTCTCGCAGCGCCGCCACCGCCGCGTTCACCTCCATCACCTCGGCAGCTGCACAGGCAAGGGAACAGAAGGTGGCAGTGGTTGTCAGTCAGTCTGCAGCGCGCTCAGCTGCTCCCGCAGCGCCGCCACCGCTGCGTTCACCTCCATCACCTCGGCGGCTGCAAATGGTGGACACAATGTGCGTAGATTTGATGGAGAAGGCAATAAGCAGCACGTCCAACTCTACTTTCCGCCTTGCCTCGATGCCTCACAAGGCTTTGTCCGCGGCTGCCAACTAGGCTTCGGTTCAGCACCCAGGGGCATCTTAAGAAGAGAGGCCTACATGTCATTCCCAGCTGCCAGCACACCCACCCGTCTGGCTGGCGGCGATGGCGGCAGGTGTCATGGGCGGCAGGTCATCCTCCTCCCCAACCTCTACGAAAACCTCCTCCGTATCGCTGTGTTTGAAACCAGGCAAAAGGAATTGGTAGATCTTGGGTCAGCGACGCCTGTGGTGTCATGGGCGGCAGGTCGTCCTCCTCCCAAACCTCCACTACCAACTCCTCTGCATCGCTGCGTCACTAGGAATCACTAGGGAGTGGCGACCCAGCCCACCGGCCTTCAGCCTTGCTGACCATGTACCTGGCACAGGCATACAGCCAACCTCCTCCCCCCTTGCAAACTGGCGTTCAACACAACCCAATTAAGCTCACCTGAATCGTGCAGTGGGCACCCGCTGCTGAATGCAAGTTTTGAACGAGCACATCGCTGACCTACGTTTCACCCCAAACGCTCACCTAGTGATCGTCCAGGTAGCCAGCGGCTTTGCCGCCGCCGCCCCACCAGTGCTGCCGCTGCCGCTGCTGCTGCCGCTGCCGCCCTCCGCTGCCCGTGGCTTCAGCACATCTTTGATGGGCTCCGGCAGCGCCTCCTTCAGAGGATCTGGCAGCGCCGCCGCCACGCTGCTCAGCACCTCGGCCTCCGTGTCTGCAGGGCAGGCCAAAAATAAATGACAGCTCAACATAGAGGGAGAAGAACAAGTAGCACCACGCCTTCCTGCAGCTAGCCAGCACTCTCGCCGGCCTGTGTGTGCAATCAACAGTCAAGCAGGGATACAACAATGCTATTTTCAGGTAGATCGGTTAGGCAGCCCTCAAGACACATAAACAACTGAAGCATCAGAGCTGAGAAAGCGCACCGGTGCCCTTCTGCAGGTAGCCGACCAGGCGGTCCTCAATCTCCCCCAGCACCTCCGCCTGCAAGGGAGCATGCCCAAGCAACACAGCCACGCCCTTCAGTTCAGGCCGTGATCCGTCAAGCATCACCCTGTTGATTCATTCGGCCGCCGTCCCAGCCAGCACCCGCAGCTCGTGCACAGCGCTTGCCTTCGGCACCACCCAACCGCTTGTCGCAGCACCCACCTGCCGGAGGCAGCACCCACCAAACTGGCCTTTGGCAGCACCCACCTGCTTCTCCTCCATCGGCCGCGGGTCCTGCGCCAGCATGCTCAGCCGCTCCACGTCCGCCGGACTGCAAAGTTATACAGAAGGTGGAGCAAACATGAACAGGTGCACTGGGGAAAACAGTGCAGGAAAGCCAGGCAAGGAGGCGGCCAGCAGCGGCGGCACGCGGAGTGGCTGCCAGCTGGACAAGCAGCTTATGCTCAAATCATCGCTGCAATCAGCAACAAAATATGCCTTCAACTGCTTGCTGCAAGCCGCAACAGCGGGGAGGCTGTTGGCGGCGGCGGCGGCGCCCAGCTGCCACCCGCCCGCCGCCGCCCCAGGGGCCCCACCGCAGCTGGCGCTCACATTTTCTCCAGCACCTCGGGGATCGACTGCACTGCGCCCAGCGCAACGCGGCCAGGCAGCGCCAGCAGGTCGAGGGGGGTGCGCAGGAGCGGCAGCAGCTTGTCCCCCACCCCTCCAGCGGCCGCAGGCTGCTGCGCGCCCCAGGGCGTGATGGAGTTGCGGCTCCGTGCGTACACACGCAGCGAGGCGGCGCGGCCCACGGGCCGGGCGGCGGCCTGAGTCGACAGCATGGCTCCCAATCACCCGATCTAGCAAGGGTGCGAACTGGGCAGCCGTGATTTGCAGCGTGGGAGGCCGATCGCCAGCCGGGGCGCCAACATGAGCGGCGATCGGCATGGGAGGCCAAACCCCTCCCCTGCGCGGCCAGCTACAAGCCAGCACTTCAATTGGCCGCATCAATAACACGACAGCAAGCGCCCAGCCCGCACCTGACGACACCTGCGTCGCCTCGCCCCGCCTCTTTGCCACACTTGCTCCAGCCTCCCTTGCAGCAGCGCGACAAGCTCCAAACATCCACACCGTAGCGCCGAACAGCACAGAGGCAGCCACGGCCCCACTAGCAGGCGGCGAGCAGCGGCGGCGGCGGCGGCAGCAATGGCGGGCGACACGGCGCGGTTGCGAGGCAAATTCTCGCAGGCTCCCAAGGGCAACAAGCTGGTGATCGCGGCCAGCATAGCAGTGGCGCTGGGCGTCGCAGGTGGGTGGGTGCAATGCCACATGGCTGTGTGATGCGAGCCAGTCTGAGATATACATCATGCTTGCGCAGTTGCCAACCGCAGCGCCGCGGGTGGCATCCTGCATGCATCCTGCCTCCCCCACTGCAGCAAGCGCACGCATTTTATTGCCTCAACACACTGCAGCAATGCCGCTGATGAACAAGAAGGTGTATGACACGGAGCAGAAGATGGCGGCGCTGCGGGATGGGCAGGTGGGCAGGGGCACGGCTGTATACTGCATGGCTTGTAGACCTAACCAGGGGCTGCGCCCACTGTTCCTGGCTGTTTGCACAGCAAACAAACCTCAACTGTTCATGTTTGGAATGTTGACGCTTGCCCCTTGTGCGCAGTACGACCCAATGGAGGCCAAGAATGAGGCTCGCAACCAGCGGCTGCAGGGTCCCAAGTTCAAGAAGAGCGAGTGAGGCTGTTCGGCAGCCAGCCTGCTGGGGCGGGCCAGTGGCTGCAGGGGCCCACCTTTAGCAAAGAGCGAGTGAGGCGAGGCCGCACAGCAGCCTGCTGCAGCTGTGGGCCGGCTACGTGGTGCCCTGCTGCTGTTGCCAGCCGGCCACCCCATGCGGCATGTCCCTGCTGCAATGAGTCAGTCAGCCTCGCAGCATGCCCGCAACTGTACTCCCTAACTTGTCTACATGCCCTTGTTGTAACATTAAGAGGTCTGAAAGTGTGCAGTCGGGCTCAAGCACGCTAGCAGTCCAGCATAAACGCAGCAGCCCGCCGTCACTTGTGTTGCGGGTCGATGCGGCGGCAGCTGGCTGAGCAGCATGCCGTCAGCTGTGCTGCGGGTCGATTCTGCTGCAGCTGGGTGACCTGCCTGCCGTCAGTTGTGCTGCAGCTCACTTGCGCTGCGGCTGGGTGACAGCCAGGCCAGCAGCCCGGCTGTCACTTGCGCTGCGGCTGGGTCAGCAGGCCCAGCGCCTCAGTCAGCAGGCGCACCGCTGTGTTCACATCCTCAAACTGCAGTGCGCTGGTGGCTGACTTGGTCAGCTTGGCTGCCTCTGTAATCTCACGCAGCCCAGGCTGGTAGCCAGCCACCGGCTGCGGCACCACCACACCTGCCGGCACCGCCGCCGCCGCCGCCGCCGGCGGCACGGCTGCAGCCCGTGCGGGCGGCGGCGCCGCAGCGACGGCGGGGCGCGCTGCCGGTGGCGGCGCGGTGGCCGGCGCTGCAGGCGGGGCGGGCGGGTAGGCGCCGCCTGCGGCTGGCGCACCGCCGCTCATGCCAAAGTGAGAGAGGTCTGTTCCCTCGGACCGAGGCTTGGGCACGACCAGCTGCAGGCATGAAGGCAGAGGAAGAAACTTGTGAAAGGGGTTGGAACAGCGGCAAAGGGAGGAGCGGCAGGGAGGGGCCGAACATGGCACACCCTGGACGGCAGCTTTTCAGGCTGCAACTGCTGTCACCTCGTGTGGAATGCAGCTGATCCCCACCTGCACCAGCCGGCCGTCAGTTGTGTCCACATAATTTCCGTCCGCTAGGCGCACCAAGTAGGAGGGCGGCCTGCGCAGAAAGGCAGGCCAGCGTACTCGAACAATAATTCTTTATTTTAAATACATTGTTGGGGCTGCCAGCGGACCCGCCCAGCCCTGCCAACTCAAGCACAAGCTAGCCGCCGAGGTACAAATGATGCGAGTGACACGCCATTGTGCACTTCCCCACTGCTTTTGCAGACACCTACCAGTGCGACAGCTCCATCTCAGCCACAGTGGCGTCCATGCTCTGCCCGCTGGGCCCATGGTACCGTACTGCCTCCCCTGTCGCCAGCTCAAGAGCCAGCTGGGTGGGGTCGGAGACCGTCGCGATGCGGTCTGCGGCAGGGAAGTGCAACAGGGGAGGGATAGGCTGAACCGTGTCAGAAACAGAAACGCTGTGGTCTGCTGGAAAGGGAATAGCCAGGTGAGTGGTGGGAGCCGACGCAGTGGCGATGCGATCTGCGGCAGAAGACAGAGAAAGGAGTGTTTGTGAGCCTTGACAGGAAGCAGAGATGTATCAAGGGCGGCCAGCCAAGCTCCCAACCAGCCAGCTGCCACGAGGTGCTTTTCATCGACCATCATGGCAGGTGGAAGGCTGTATGCCCACAAGGCAGCCAGCAGACCAACCAGTCCCGCCCTCCCTGCTCACCCGGCAGGGCAACGCGGTAGGTGGGCTGCTCTGGGTGCGGCCCTTCCTCCACCATTGCCACCGTGCCGCGCACGGGGGCGGGGGCGCCGTCCGGCCGGAACAGCACCTGCAGGAAGGGCGGTTCTGGATGGCAAGCTGGGATCAGTGAAGACACAGGTGGCAGTGGCGGAGAAAAGACCGTAGCAAGGGGGCGGGGGCGCCGTCCGGTTGGAAAAGCACCTGGGGAGGGGGAAACGAGAAAAGGTGCATCTGAAATGAGCAGCTGGCACAGCTGGCTGTGGAGCAGCGCGCATTGCCAGGGGAGGCAGAGCATTGTTGGCAGACGCTGAGTCGAAGGAGGCTGTGTGGCGACAGCACCCGCACAGCATGCACAGCATGCACAGCGCAGCAAAATCAGAGTGGCCCCAGCACCCCCCAGCGGCCCCAGCAACCCCCTAGCGCGCCTTTTGGAAGGTTTGGAAGCGGCGCGGCGGCGGTGGCACCCAGGCGCCGTGGCTGTGCTGCGTTTCGATAGGCCGCTGCTTGGGAGGGGAGGGCAGCTCGAAATGGTGCTCCTCCCCGCCATCCTGCTGTCCATCCAAACCGCTGGGTGCTGCGCCAATGTCACTGGGTGGAGGGGCCGCTGCCGCCGCATCAAACGGCGGCGGTGGCATGGCCGGCGGCGGCGGCGCGCTGCCAGCAGCAGGCTGCCCCGGAGGCGCCCAATCGGTGTCCTCATCCAGAGCTGGGGGCAGCCCTGACAGGCGGGTGCTGGCTGCAGCAGTCGGTGGCGGCGGCGGCATGGCGGGCGGCGGCACGGCCGGCGGCGGCGCCGCCGCCGCGGCAGCGCTGGTGCTGGCGCCGCCGGCGGCCGCGGCCGGCAGGCTGCCGCTGCTGCTGCTGCCGCCCATCTCCAGCTTGGCGAGCTCATCCAGAATGGCTGCCTCTTCGTCCAGCTCTGCTGAGGTGGCGGAGGGCGGCGGCGCCGGCGGCCGCCCCTCTTTCACCGCCTTGTTAATCTCGGCTGCGCGCCAGGCCGCGTACTGCAAATGATATGTGGGGCGAGGCAGGGGCCGGAGCGTCAAGCGTGGCAGGCAGAGCATTAAGCGGGGCAGGAGCGTTGCATGCAGCAAAAGCCGACGTTGGATCGATGGAAGCAGCACACAAGTCAAAGCAAAGAGCGCACCCGCTGCTTCTGCTGGATGTCCGCCAGCGGCTCGCCAAAGTGGCGCAGCACCTGCAATGTGAAGTGGATCCAGTTGAATCAAAGGACGAATAGTGGCTAACCGTGGGTGCTGCATACGCACGCCTCCAACCACGGGCAGTTGGAAGTGTGCTCAGCCCTTGCACTCCTGGCCATGGTCCGTGCGCAAGCAAGGACCTCAACCCCTGCGTATCATCCTGTTCCGGCAGCTTGCCTCAGAGAACTAGGCCACGTACAAACCCGCCACCAAGTGGAGAAAAATCAATAGATAAGTCAGCAGCTTGCCTCGAAGAAGTAGGAGGCGGCATAAAAGGTCACCGCCGTGGCCTTGTCCGCCCGTCCTGCTCGGTCCACTCGGTCTGCTCGGTTGAACACCGCCAGCGCGAAGTTCTCGCAGTGGGCCTGGTCCTCGTCTCGAGCGCCCAGCTGCAAGCAGGAGGGCGGGGCTAAGGTGCAGCGGAGTTGGACGGACGGCAAGCTAGCGCAAAGCTCTAACAGTGGGCCTGGTCCTCATCTCGAGCGCCCAGCTGCAACCACAATCAATGGACCGGGGTTGAGATGTTGGCAAATGAATGAATCAAATGCAGTGCGAAGCAGGGGCTGCGCGACATGCGCGAGCGTTGCAGCGCCCCCGTGCCTCCGGCCGCACTGCAAACGGTTTCACAGACCAGGAGCAATTTGCGCACTGTAACTGCTGCCCGGTCCTTCTCCAGCTTGCATGTCAGCACACACTGCCTTATCACGAACAAAACTCCAACTGACTGTATTGATCCAGCCGAATTGCCTTACCGTGACTGCTGCCCGGTCCTTCTCCAGCTTGCCCATCAGCACTTCCAGCAGGCCGGTGATCTCTGGGGCGCGCGTGGTCTTGGGCATTTCCAGGCCCTGCAGTCGAAAATGGCAAAAAAAATCCGCATTTGATGAAGCAGGCCGGGGATTTCTGGAGCGCGTGTGGCCTTGGGAATGTCCAGGCCCCGCACCCACAACACCAAGGTGAGCAAATTGCGCTAGGTTCCGCAGTTGTCGGCCGCCCTGGGCTCTGCCCGCTCAACCGCTGAGCATATTCAGCCCTTTTTCCGCCCCTACCCACTCTGGAATTCTTCACTCTGCTATTTCTCACCTGCTCCAGAGCGTACATGCGGCAGTAGTAGGCCACTTTCCGCTCCGCTAACTTGCGACTATAATCAAACCGTTGCTGCCCTCGCACCTGCTCCAGCACGGACATGCGGCAGTAGTAGGCCACTTTCGGTTCTGCTAACTTATGATTCATATTTAACCCTTGCTGTACTCCCACCTGCTCCAGCGCGTACATGCGGCAGTAGTAGGCCACCTTTGGCTCCGCCCGCTCAATCTCCTGTGCCCGCTGCAGCACAGCACGGCATAGATGAGGGGGAAAGACAGGTGAGGCGGCCGTGCCACACGGTGGAGCATCGTTGAGCGGTGAGCATGCTGGCTGCCGACAGTATGAATCAGGCAGCTTTTGATAACAGATGCTGCAAGAGCGGATGTGCGGCGACAAGGCAGCACACACCCGGCAGCGGCGGTGAGAGCAACAACACCCAGAGCCAGGCAGCAGCGGCGGCGGCGGCCAGACCTGCAGGAAGGGCACCAGCAGCTTCTTCTGCTCCTCCAGGGTCGCCATAATTCCTGCTTCTCCTCAGTACAGCTAGTTCAGCGGTGTCGGCCTGCGCTGGAGCAAAGCGGCGGCAGGCGGAGTTGCGGCGGCAGCAGCGCGGCGGTAGCGGCGGCGGGTCACAGCTTGTGGCAGGCTCGGTAGAGGATCGGGCGCTCTCCAGTGCCTTCTCATGCAATCCGGCAGCTTGCCTGCTGGCCCGTCCAGCGGGGCGTTGCCCACTGTGCTCAACACGTTGCGGGCTTGCCGGGACTCGGGAGACTGTCGTCCTGTGGTCTGCTCACTGAGTTGTGATCACGCTGCAGACTACAGTGGTGCGCTTTGATCGCCCAGACGAACAAGTCGCGGCATTGGCTGCATCTCGCGGGGCAGGCAGGGAGGGTGGCAAAACGAACATTCAGCAGTGGCATTGGCATTGTCGGTGTATATAGTTTGCATTGCAATCAGTCAGGAGTCCGGAAAAGCCAGCAACAGGCCAAGCTTCCGCGCCGCTGCGTGTTGCAGGCTCCCCGGCGCCCTCCAGGTTGCTGTGTTATCACAGCAGCACGTGCACAATCGTTGCCAGTAGGCGCAGTCCCGGCAGCGGCCTCGGGCAGCCCCCCAGACCAGCCGCCGCCCAGCGGCAGCTGCCGCCGCCGCCAGCCTTAGGCGCCTGGAGCAGTGCTCACTGAAGGCCACAGACGCAGCAGTGGGGCGCAATGGAGGGCAGCTATGGCATGTTCAACCCCAACTCGGATGCCAAGGAGGAGGGCGGGCCGCAGAAGCCACAGCGCCGCATGCCAGGGCGCGGCGTGCTCGACGGCATTCGCCAAGACTTGAAGGTGTGAGAACATGCTCTGCCTTGATACTGCTGGTGCTGTTTGTGAGTTGCGGCACGTGCCGCTGCGTGCGGTGGGCTGCGCGGCATTCGCCAGGACTTGAAGGTGCGACGATGACATGCTGTTTTCAAGGTGTTGTCGTGGGTTGCTGGGTTGCGAGAAGCTGACCGAGGTGCTAGCGGGGCCAGGTCGCGCCGGCATGGTGTTGGCAGCATTTGCAACCTCAGCCTTCCAGTGTCCGCTGTGCTTGCTCTCCCTCCATGCACAGGCTGCCAAGGAAAGCGGAGACTCGTACGACCCTCGCGGCACCGGCGCCGCCTGGACCCACAACTTCCTGAACAGTGAGCCCGCTGGCTGCCATTCATGAGTGCTTGATTTCATTCTTTCTTGATGTTGGGCCCTCAGGGGCTGGCGCTAAGCTGTTAGACTAGACTAGACTAGCTGGCTGCCAGCAGTGCGCTGAGCCAGCAAAATTGGCAACTGAGCTTCCTCTGCTTGCGGTGTGCGCTGCCGTGCGGCATGAGCCGGCGGGTTTCACAGCCGTTGCAGCCCACGCCAGGCAGTGTGCTGGGGAAGAGGGGATGGCGTGTCTGCTTGTAATGCTACTCCGCTGCGTGGCAAGCACCTGGCCTCTGCTGCTGCCCTGCCTGCCAGCCGTCAATGCCTCTACCTGCTGCTGCCCCGCACTGCCTGCCAGCGATCCCTGCTGTGCCTGCTGCGCCCTGCTGCCCCTGCAGAGAAGCCGTGGCACCCGCTGACCTTCCGCAACATGGCCCGGGTGTATGAGAAGGAAGAGGTGGGGCAGCATCGTTGAATGGTATTAAAACAGCATTGAATTTATACACTCCCAAGCAGCCGAAATCACAACAACCATGGCCCGAAGCAGGGCGCTGGTGAAGGGGGCATGCTCGCATGTTGCGGGCACGCTGGCACGCTGCCATCGCCTATTATGCTGCAGCCCAGTCCTGGTTGGGGTTCTAAGCTTCACGGTTGCAATCTGGGACTGGCTTGCAGGAGCACTATGAGCAAGAGAAGCGCAAGGCGGATGCGCGGGCGGAGTTTGAAGCCGAGCAGGCCTACCTCAAGACGCTCTCGCTGCTCAGGTGCGCTTGTTCTCTATTTTTTAACATTTATGTTTTAGCAGTTGCTGCTGATTTGACAGCTGCTGTTACGCTGTGGCAGTTGCTGATAAGCACAAATGCTGCAGCAGTTGCTTCTGCTGACCTGCGGTGCAGCTGGGCTGCTGCCTCCAGGATGCAACTTGAGCGCAATGTGCCACCGCAGCAGCTGCATGCGTCTAGCATGCTGGTTGCACGGGTGACCGCAGCTGCCGCGTGCGCGGCTGCGCCCAGTGCGTGCCCCGGCTGCCCCCTCCCAACCTGTCACCAAATGTTTACACGTGGTTTCCTGTGGTATTATGCAGCCCGGAAGAGCAAGAGAAGTACCGGCAGCGGCAGAGCGTGTCCTTTCTGTACATGTGAGCTTGCAAGTAGGGCTGGGGATTGGGCAGTTTGTCGCTGCGGGTGGGCAGCAGGACAAGCGGCGGCCTCACTTGGTCTGCCCGTGGCTTTATTATATCGCTTCACAGCACAGCCTCTCTTGCTGTTGGCAGCACCTGTAGCAGCTGTCCAATACCAGCGATGCTTTATCCGCCGAGTGCCCTTCCCGACCAAATCCCCCCCTGCCTGCTCTTCATCCTGCCCCAGGAAGCCACCCGGATATGATGCAGCGCTGGAGCGTGCTGAGAAAGCTCAGCAGGCAGGGCAGGCAGTTGGTCCCGGCGGCGAAGCCCTTGCAGGCGGCGCCGCCGCCGGCAGCGGCGCGGCGGTACAGCAGCAGCAGGGCGGGCAGCAGCAGCAGGGGCAGGGGCGGGGGCGGGCGCCGCCGCCGGGCGGGCACATGAAGGCGGTCCTTGGTGGCATCAAGGCGGTGGCACAGCAGGCACAGCAGCGGTACGAGCTGAAGCACGTGTCTGGTACCGGCATGGGGCGCAGCCCGCCGCGCGGCGTTGTGGGTGCTGGCGGCGGCGAGCTGCAGCAGTTTGTTGTGGGAGACATGGACAGCGAGGAAGAGGAGGAGGCGCTCCGCCTGGCAGCCATTCCGCCAGACGAGCGCCGCCGCATGCAGCGGGCAGAAGCCAAAGCCAAGCGGCGGGCGGAGAAGGCGGCAGCCGCGGCACAGCTGGACCAAGCCAAGGCGTTTCTGAGGGCGGCGGGGCTGGCGCTGCCTTCAGACGATGAGGGAGGCAGCAGCAGCGGCAGTGAGGACAGCAGCAGCAGCGGCGGCAGCGACAGCGGCGGCGGCGGGGCCGAGGGCGGTAGCGGGCGCAAGCGGCGGCGGCGGCGCAGCGGCAGCCGGGAGCGCAAGCGAGGCAAGGAGCGGCGTGGCGGCAAGGAGCGGCGAAAAGAGAAGCGGCGGAAGGAGAAGAAGAAAGCGAGGCGGCGGGGGAGGGGCGACTGATAGGCCGTTGCAGTGCTGCCCTGTACCTGCTTGCAGCGTGCACATTTTGCACGCGCTTTGCTGTGGCTCCTTGTGTGAAGCACTTGTGCTGCCTGACTGGTGCAACTAGTGCCCAGAGGGGATGTAAACAACACGGTCCAGGCAGTGAATGCGGCGTGAGCGCGCACGCCAGCCACCGGGAGCTTATCATGGCGGCCAGTGTGTAAAACACGGCCTCCTCACATTCAACCAGCAGTTTTTAGAGCGCTGGCGAGTTGTGCAAGCTGCGGCAGGCAGGTGGGTGCTCGGGGAGAAGGGAGGCTCCAGCTGGCTAGCATCCAGGTGCAGCAACTTGCCTTGCCATAGTCTGTTCCATTGCTTATCTGCCAAGCTCTCGTTACATAAAAGCAATGCGCGGCTGTGTTGTACGACGGGATGAAATCACGGGCCGGGTGCGCCAGGGCAAAAGAGGCTGTCACGGATGGCGGGCGATGCCAGCGCAGTGCCCTGCACCAGCAGCGCTGCAAGCGCCCTCAGCCAGCAACCGTTCGTTGGGTGTGCTGCAGAAGCTGAAATTATGGGTGGCCAGGGTTGCCCTGCTCCAGCAGCGCTGCCAGCGCCGCCAGCAGAAACCAAACCGCGCCGCCCAGATCGCCATACCCACTGATCCACTGCTGCTGCGTCCAGCTGCGGGGTGGGTTCGGGGGGAGGAGGCGGGTGCTGAGCAGCAAAGTCACGGGCCCAGACGACAACGATTGCGGGGGGCTGGTGTTTCAGCACAATGCATTGCGTGGTGATGATTGCCCTAGCACCCACGGCCCCCACACGGTGCGGTGCCATATGAGCTGCGCTGCGCCGCGCTGTGGTGTGCTGTGGTGTGCTGTGCTGCGCTGCGCTGCGCACCTGAAGCTGTAGGCGTATGTGGCTGCGCCCCCAATGAGGAAGCCGATGGAGCCGTGCAGGTTCCAGAAGGCCACCTGCGGCAAGAGAACACCTCAGCTCCAATTATAAACGACAGAGCATGTCCCCCACAGCAGCTGGGCCCCCATCGGCGACTCAAGCACCACTTGGTGTGGCCTGGCCCAGCCACATCACCGCTTCAATTGGTCTCCCCGGCAGGCTTGCCAGTAATGCTCACCTGCCAGCTGATTGATTGCAGGTCGGAGAGGCGGGTGGGTGCCAGCCCCCTCCACCAGCTGCCGGTCGCCTCCCAGCAGCCCAGCAGGCTGGACACCGTGAACCCTGCGCCTCCAACTGTGCAACAGGCAGTGCAAAGACAGCGACAGGTAAGGCGCAGTGCGGGGCACAGACAAGGCGATAGCTCAGAGCAAGCAGTGTGATGAGCAGCGCAACTGGTCATGGCTGGGGCCCCGCTGGACTGAAACCCGCCCGCCATTCTCTCGCTCACACGTGAACCCAAAGTTGACGAGCCAACCCTGCACTGCACGTTTGGACGCAACCACGCCTCCCCCCCTGCCAACCCATCCCCGCAGCGGCCCCGCATCAATGCTGCTCTCACATCACTCACATGTGAACCCAAAGTTGATGAGCCACTTGGAAGCGGTGGCCTGCCCAGGAAGGACGCAGGGCGGCAGGTGCATGCAATGTATGGGTGTGGTGACGGGTGGGCATATCCGGCCAGTTACGCGGCAGAGGCGGCGGTAAGCACTGGGCGGCAGCTCGGGAGACGCCTCAGCACTGCATGCAGCTGCCCAACCCAAGCTGTGCAAGCCAGCCCAGCTTGCCTGGATGGGCATCATGTAGCTTATTAGGTCGGCCACTGTGGCCATGTTGAAGCCCTGGTGTGGAAGAGGAAACAGACAACATCATCCCTTCAAGTTGCGGCAGAGGCAGACACGCTGGCGGTCAAACAGCACAAGTGTATGACACGTTAAACTTCCCATTCGGTTGTTCCAAATCCTCACCAGCATGCCCGCCAGCTGGATGGCCACCACCCAAAAGGAGATGGTGCGCAGGTCGTGGCCGCTGGGCAGCAGGCGGCGGCGGGGTCGGCGGCCGCGCCGCCCGCCCGCCTCCCATGCCCGACGCCGCTTGGGCAGGTCCATGTTGACTGCCTCCACTAGCTGCAAAAATGGCAAAAGGACCAGATGAGACGGATCTGGCAGTCTGAAAGCCGCAGCCCAGCTGTAGGCAGGCCAAGCACGGCACAGTTTGAGTTGTAATTGCAGTTGTTCCACCCTCCCACCTGCAGCCATTGCCACCTATCCACCCACCCACTCCCCCTCACCTGGATCAGCCCCGCGGGAAAGAAGAACAAGTTCGCGGCAACGGCATTAGGCCAGCCAATGAGGCCAGCAGGCGCCGAGGCGCCACCGGGGGTTGGGTTTGTGGGGTTGCCGATGGGAGTGACCAGGCCGGCGACTCCGCTGACCACAAACAGGATGCTGCCGATGGTGAACAGGGCGGCCACCTGCCAGCCGGGCTTGCGCCAGAGCCTGCGCAGGACAGCGGGGCGGGCAGAGTAGCTGTGTTGCATTATTGCAGCACGTGGGGAGCTGGACAAGTGCGGCAGCCACCTGTGGCCTTGCTGCCGAGTGCGCCCAGCTTGCTGGCCTTCCTGTTGCGATGGGCAATTATACTCTGCTTCCCTTTGCAGATCACATTCTTATGTCAACTGGCCCGACCAGGCCTGTTCGACTAATATGGATCAACAGGCCACCCCAGCAAACATGGCTAATCAGACCTCCCGTTGCTCACCTCCTCGCATCCAAGCTGCCCAGCCAGTCAATGGGTGGTGGTGGCGTGCCGCACTCGTGGTAATGAGACACGCACTTGCGCTGCCGGCGGGCCACCCAGTGGAATGGCTGGCCCTTGTGGTCGGTGCCTGCGGAGTTTGGACAGGTTGAGGCCGCAAAGCAGTGCGTGGATTGGGGCGGCAGATAGCGCACAATGTATAGAGAGCAAGCCAGCATGCAAGGTGCAAGCGACAGCGCACGAGGCAGCCGCCAGGAGCCAGCTCAACAAACAAGCACAAAAACAATGCCAGCGCACCGCGCACTCCTGCCAGCAGCAGCAGCTGCTGCCCCGGCCCGCTGCGGCCCATCGGCAGCCCAGCAAAGCTCAGGTCTCGCCTGCAGCAGAAGTGTGGAAGAGGGCACTGAGTGGCTGCTGCCGTCGACCAGCTGTATGTATGCCATGGCTGCCGTTCTAGACGACCCTGAACTGCTGCTGTTTAATACAAGCTGGGGCTGGCCCACACTGGGTACAGCTAGGCAAGACGTGGGCGCGTAGGAACAGCACCGTCGGATGCCGGACGCAGTGCGGTGCAGCGCAGTGCAGCAAAGAAGCACACACCCCTGGAAGCCTGCCCACCTGACCGCCTTTCCAGGCTCCTCTCCCTTGAAAATATCATCCTCCCAGTAATGCCCGCTGCCTGCTGCCGCCTCCGCTGCCGCTGCCGATGGCGCAGCTGCGTCCGGCCCTGCCGCTGCCTCGGCTGCCCCACTGCCTGCAGCTCCGATGGGCGAGCCGCTGCTGCCTGCGCTGACGCTGATGCCGCAGCCCTCTTCAAGGTCGCTGCCAGCCTTCATGGCTGCTGCTCGCGGTGCACTGAGCCTGCTGCATGCAAAACTTGGGGCCGGCTTGGCGGCTTGGCGGCGGCGGCAGCGGCGGCACAAGGACGGGCGGCCGTTGGGGGCTCTTCGGTGTTCTGCTGTACTGATCAGGCTCACCCTTCTCGCCGCAGAGGGTAGCGCAGGACCTGGTGTCCGTCCCCTGCGTGCACGCTGAAGCAGCGGGTCCAGCCCGCTTCCACTGCACTCGCGGCCCTCTCCAACGCTAGCTGTAGGAGAGCAATGCACCTGTGCAGGCGGTGCTGGCGGGAAGCTGGAGGGCAGCGGCGGCAGCGGCGGCAGCGGCGGCAGCGGATTAAGTTTGGTACCAGTTGTGTGCTTCTGTTAGCAAGCACGCCTCAGCAAGCCTCTTGGGAAAAAACACATCATTGCAGCTAAGCCACAACCCTCGTCTAACTATGCCAAATGCTACAGCAGCTGCAAGGGGGCAGGACAAATGGGCGAGCAACAGTGCTAGCTGGGGCAAGGGGTTTGGTGCGCAGTGCAGTGCAGGGAAGAATCGGGGGTGGTGGTGCAGACAAAAAGCTCGCAACGCTCAATTGGCAGGTGGAAACGGGGGCTTCAAAGGTGCCGCCAGAATGGCGGCTGCCACTGCTTCAGCCGGTGGCTTGAAGCACGGCCAGCTGGGAGGCCGCATGCGCAGGCACTGTGCACCAGCGCTCAGGCGGCTTGCGCGTGCCTGACTCGGGCAAATTAAACCGAGCTTGCGCTTAGGCGATGGCGCGCTTGACTTGCTCCAAAACCAAAAACATAATTGTATTCCAGCTGCATATACCACAGGGGGGCAAGTAAAGGAGGTGGCTGTGAGCGAAAAACAATGGGACGCCCGTTTTTGCGAGGAGGCTGCTGTGCAGCACAGCACAGGGCGCTCACGCGCGCACACTTGGCCCGCTGCAACCCCAACCACTGCAGCTGCTGGCAACTGACTGACCTGCCGAGGCGGGCAAAGTTGGAGCTGAACCCGTTGTAGAAGGCCAGGGGGCCGTCTGCCTTGAAGGTCTTGACGAAGCAGTCGAGCACTCCCGAGTAGATGCCGGGAGCGGCGCCTGCATCAAGTGCATGGCAAGCAAAATCAGCGAATGGAATGGAAAGGAGAGTGTGTCCAGCAGTCGAGCACTCCAGAGTGGATGCCGGGAGCGGCGCCTGCACATGGTGCATGGGCATGGCACCAGCAGCAATTCAGTGGGGGATCCAGTGTGTGACTAGCAGCGGCAGCCAGCCACTGCAAAGGTGATTGCAAAGCAGTGTGTGCCGCGTAAGGCGCAGGACCGGCCGCGCCAGTGAGGGCGCGGCGGCGAAGACAGCGCACGGGCTGGGCTTTCAATGTGGCGTGGTGAGAAAGCACGGGGCTCATGCGCAGCGCGGCTGCATCGCCCAACGCAAAGTAGCACGCACTGGCGAGTTGCAGGCATGCCTCCCGCAGTGGGTGGCGCAGCAGCAGCAGCAGAGGCAGCAACAGCAGCAGCAGCAGCAGCGCAGCACAGCACAGCACAGCACAGCGGAGCACAGCGGAGCACAGCGGAGCACAGCGGAGCACAGCGCAGCAGAGCACAGCGCAGCGCGGCGCACCCATCATGCGGCTCTTCACCACGTCCACGGGGCTGCCGCAGATGACGGCAAACAGGCCGGCGCCCAGGCCCGAGGTGATGTGGCAGTACACGTTGTCCAAGAACATGCCGCTCCTGTAGAAGAGTGGGCAGCAAGTTTGGTTGTTATTAGGTGATTGACTGATGAGAAATGATCAAGTACTTGGTGCCACAACAGGTTTAGACACGCTGTCCTGAAGCACGCCGCTCTTGCGAATTTGGCAAGGGGCCAGGTGGGGAGCAGGAAGGAAATAAAAAACTCTTAGCATGAATGTAGGGTGGCGTGCACTCCTGCAATTGGTGAAGTGATGCGCTGCTTATGGCAAGCGAACCTGGGGCGGCACAAAGCAGCAACCCCTGCAGGCATGGCAGGCACGACAGGCAGGCCCACAGCTATGCGGGGACAGAGCGAAACTTGCGACAATGAGCATCAATCCGGACAGCATAGCATGATGTGTGGGGCCAGAGCAGAGCAAACCAAACTAGCCTCGCTCACTTGAGCAGGGACTCCTTGATCTGGTCGTAGCTGGCCAGCTCCGCAGCGTTGATGATGGCATTGCGGGCGATGTTGGGGCCCAGTCCCGTCCACAGCGCGCCCACGCCCTCTGCGACAGGAGTAAAGACAGCGAGGAAGGGCTGTTGAGTGGTGATGACATGGCATTGCGGGCGATGTTGGGGCCAGGCCCGTCCACAGCGCGCCCACGCCCTGTGCAGTAAAGCAAGCGCAGGCCGGTGAGGAGAAATGAGGGCCATAGCTGGAGAGTGGCGCAGTGTGAGCAATGTTGGGGCTCACGCCTTTCTATAATGCGCCCATGCGGGCGGAGGGCCCTCCGCAGGAAGAGCGGTAGGTAGCCAGGCTTCCGTCGTTCGCGCAGCCACATGCACTGGCAATGCAGCACGACCGTTGGTCAATGAACCTCATCCTAAATGCCTGTTGATACGCACCGCTGGAGATGATGGTGCGGTAGGCAGCCAGGCTGGAGGGGTACTTGCGGGGGTGGCCATCCGGCAGCCGCCCGGCTGACTGCATGCGCACCTGCAGCAATAAGCATTCAGTGGGAGCCAGCGGCAGCCATGTTAGGGGGCGGGGAGCCGTGGCATGGCACGGCATGGCATGGTGCGCCATGCTAGGAAGGTAACATGGCCTGGCATGGCACGGCATGGCGTGGTGCGCCATGCTAGGAATGCAAGGTAACATGGCATGGCATGGCATGGCACGGCATGCGCATGGCCAGTGCATGGCAGGGCAGCAATGGGTGGATTTTATTGGCATGGCATGGGCGTGGCATGGGGCTGACTGGCATCGGCATGCCAGGGGATTCAGGGCTTGAATGGCATGAGCACGGCATAGCATTGCATTGCATGGGCTGTGCATGGCGAGGCATGGCATGGCATGGTGTTGGGTTGCATGGCATGGCATGAAGCACGCATCCAGCATGCCAAATGATGATACGACAGCATGTCTGAGCCTTCCGAGCCCTCCTCACCTTGACCAGATCGGTGGGCGAGGCCACCGAAATGCCGATGGCGCCAGTCATCAGGCCCGCCGCAATCTTAATGCCCAGCCCGGGCTCGCCCTCATGCCCCTTGGGCACCTGCAGGAACATGTGAAACAGAGCATGCGTCAGGGGAGCCTGTTTCACACAGGGCGGCAAAGCTGAATGCCCAACCCTCATACCCCTTGGGCACCTGCGCAATTTGCATTGTAGCACCACAAGTTCATGTTTGCGGCATGCATGTGGGCTGGCCTCAACAACATGGGTGACCATGCACAAAACAGCAGCCAATGTGCGGCAACGATCAGCCAGAGCAATCAACGCACCATGGCATTGCGGATCGGCTCATAAAGACCGATGCGCAGCCCGCCATAGACCACTTGCCGCTGCAGGCCTGCACAGGGCAAGGGAGCAGGGCAAGCAGGGGCGTCATGATGCTCGCCAACAGCACGGGGTGGGCCCGTGACAAGCATGAGCGCAGGAGGCGTGCAGGAGCAGGCCTCCAGCCGTAGAAGCAGCACACCAACCCAGCAGCAGCAATGCAAGGCACAAAGGGAGCACAAAAAGGCTCACCTGGCGCCAGGCCCGCCCACAGCTTTGACGCGCCCTCCTCTCGCGCCACCGTCAGGCACGTGCCCAGCAGGCCGCGGTACTTCGGCGTCGCGCTCTTGGGCTGCAGCTGAAGCTTCACCTTGGCCGTATCTGCACACAGACATGAGGGCAGGGGGGGGCAGGCTGTCCTGGAGTGCTTGCTTTGGCATGCTGTCTTGGCATGCCATGTTTTCCGTCGGTTGAGCAGCGCAAGCAGCAAGGTTTTGTCAGCAGTAAGTCGGCACTGCAGCTCGTGCTTGGTTTCCATCAGCACGCCTCCAGACGCAGCCCGTCTGTATGCGCAGCAACCAGCAGGACCGCAAGCCATGAACACAGAACGCAGTTTGCCCAAGAGCGCACCCAGCGGCAGCGTCGTGATTTCCGCCGTGCATGCCGCGATGGCGCTGGCTGTGAACAGCTTGTGGAATGGCAGCGCCGGCCCGCTGCTAGAGCCCACCATGGTGACGCTGTGGCTGCCCGCTAGCTGCACAGCAGAGGACAACGAGGGTTTTGGGGGTGAGGCGGCGGCAGGCGGCGGCGAGCGGCGGCGGCAGCTTGGCGGGGAGGCCCATCGCCGCGGCCGGTGCAGTGCATTCGCTCATTGGCCGCAGCAGAGCACGATCCCGCCGCGGGCGCTGCAGCCGGGCCGCGGCGTGACCCCTGAACAGACCTTCGGGACTACCACAGCCGGTTGGGTCTGTCGCTCGATGCAAAGCAGCGATCACCAACTGCGGAAGGCAAGGCGCCGCTCGGGTGCTGCCTGAGCACATGGCACCCCGCCCACCATGTTGGCGCCGCCGCTGGATGGGGTTCTATCGAGCGGTGCCAACCCATCCCCTCTCAACTTTCCAGCCCTGCATTAGCCTGCCTCATTCCCTCTGGTCACTGGGAAACGACTTACAATCAGGCAGCCTCGCACTGCTGCTGGTTTCGAGTGTTCGTCTGGAGCTTCGGCAAAAGGGAAGGCCCAGGTACCAATCGGTGTTTTGGTTTGGGGGAGTGGGGGAGGGCCGGCGTAGATGGACGAAATGAGGGCAGGTTGCGGCACAGGCACGAGGGAGAGAAGCGGCAAAGCAGAAGCGCTTCGATGGAATGGCACAGCACCAAAATCGACTCACACGGCAGAGGCAGGGGGGCAGGGGTGGGTGAGGGTGAATCAAAGGGTGGGGCTGCAAGTGCGGCAGTGATGGTGGAACAAAAGAGAAAGGCGGAGTAGGCTGGGGCGGCTCAGGGGACACGCCTCAGCAGGCCGGCGCGAGGCTGGTCAGTGCAGCGAAGGCCGGGGTACAGGAGGGAGGCAGCAGGAAAAGGGCTGGGCGCCAGGGCAACAGGCACTAGAGGCGTTTTCGCAAGCGGGCTTGAGCAAAACAGGGTTGCAAAAGGGCTTTGGAAGGAGAGGCACACTTCTGAAGCTTGATCAGATGGGTGGGGTGCAAGGGCGGGCGGCGCAGCGCGAAAAGCGGGCCGCCCGCGGGCAGGGTTGAGGTTGGGGTGGCTGGCAGGCACAAGAGACGCGTTCGGAACACAGGGCAAAGGCACATGGGCGGGGAAAAGCGCGCAGGGCAGGGAAAGACGCTGGTTGGGGAGAAAACACACAGTCCCGGAAAGGGGGGAGGGATAGGGTTAGGAGAGGGTTGTTGGCAGTATGAGTGGCATCATTAGTTGAGGGAGCACAACAGGGTGGGTAGGTACGTGCACAACAGGCGGGCATAATATATCGCGTCCCCACGGCTGGTTGGGGGGACGGGCGGGCAGCTCGTAGCTCTGCCGCAAAACCAAACACACAAAAACTGCATCGGTTGACTGGCACAGATAATCAGGTGGATGAGGGGCCTTGCGGCCTGACGCTCTCGTTCGTTGGGCTCGGGTTTATGTAGCAAGGGGGTGGTGGGGTGTGTGGGGTGGACAGGCCCCGGCAGGGTTGGGAGGAGCGGCGGGATTTGGACGTGGCCGGCTCGGGCGGTCGCGGCCTGGGCGGTCATTAGGGCTGCGGGCAGCGCCAGCGCGGCGCTACGACGGCCATTTAGGCCGCCACTGTGCATGGCAGCCCAGGGCTGCGGCTGCTCCAAGGGAGCTCGCGCTCAGGAGCAGCAGCAGCTGCAGCAGTGCTGCTGGTGCACGCTGGCGCTGTTAGTGCATGGTGGGGCGCCATAGCATCAAATGAGCGCTGCGCACGCTCAGGCGCGCTGCTTGCCTGCCGCCTGGCGCACCAGCCCGGTGCCCAGCGGCACCGCGCCGTTGGCAGTCACACCCTGTGCAGCGGCGGCGGCGGCGGAAGTGCCGGCGGGGGCAGCCGCCTCGGCGCGCTGCTCCTGGCGCAGGCGCTGGCGCAGCTGAGTGTACCAGCAGTCCGCGGGCTCAGAGCGAGCATGCAGCTCCATTTGGATGTTGAGATCCACAGGCAGCAGCTTGTCAGCGTCCAGCAGGCGCTGCACCTGGCTGGAGCTGAGCGGGTGCTGCAGGGCGGCGCGCACGAGGCGCACCCACTTGCCGGCGACCTGCAGGGGAGGGTTGGGAGTGGGATGGGGTAAGGCAGGGTTGAACGCGGTGTGGGAGGGACATGAACGGGCGTGTGGGGCCGTGCCAAGGTGGGGTGAGGCAGGCGAGTGCCATGCCAGCAGGCAGCACAGGCACGCAAACGGTAGCAGCAGACGGGCAGTCTGCATGTGCAGTCATCCTGCGCCAGGCATGCTCCGCATCTCCCACAGAACACCTGCGCAAGAATCCGCTCCCATTTTGCGCACCTGAGTGTAGCGTCCAGAGCCGGCCAGCTGGGCATAGGCTTCGGTGAAGCGAACCGCCAGCTCGCCGTTTGACCAGCCTGCAAAAGGGCATTCGTACATCAAGGAGTAGTAATGGTCAGGGATGGGGTCGGGTTATGATGATCCAGTGCAACCCAGCCGCAGCACCATCCGGCAGGGCAGCAAGGGCGGCAGACATGTGCGCATGTGTTTCCTTCCAAACACGTGCTCACCGCTGGTGACGAAGTCGTCCACGACAGTGGCGCAGTGGTGGCCAAAGTACGGAGTCAGCCACAGCCAGGGCGAGGCGCGGGCGCACGCGCAGTGCAGCTCCACAATGTCCTGCATTCAGTAAAAATGGTTGGGATTGGGTTGATAAGACCGACCTTCAGATAGGACCAACAAAGTACAGCTCCACAATGTCCTGCAGCAGGGGTCAATCAAATGCAAGGTGCGTCGAGTCGCTAGATGGGTAGGGCAGGGGCGCACATTTGCATACCACAAATGCACCAATGGGGGCTAGCCGACAAAAAGACAACGCTGCAAGCTCTGCGGCATGGCACCTCGTTGTAGCAAGAGCAAAGAGCCGCAAGGTTAGCAAGCCGCAACCACTCGCCTGTTGGCTGATCGGCGCGCCGGCATCAAAGGCCGCCTTGAGCGCCTGCTTGCAGCGCGTGCCGATGTCGGCATAGGGCTCTGAGGACGCGCGGCTGCCAAAGCGCAGGCGGGACAGCAGGCGCAGCGTGGCGGCGGCGGTGGCGACCGCGCAGCGCGGGCGGCCGGAGGCCAGCGAGGCTTCACAGCAGGCCACAGCGTGCTCTGCACGAGGGAGTCCGGCGGGGAGGCAGGGAGGGGTTATGGGAGGCTGCAGGAGAGACTGCAAGAGGGCAGCAAAGCCGAGGGCAGCACATCCCAGAGTGCAAGCGAGAGGGAGGAGCCGCCGGTACAGTGCGTGCGTACCGGTCGCTTGCGCTCGGTGTGCGAGCCTGGGAGCCCAACCCTACGTTTCCGCTGCCACCGGCTGCGCGGCCCTTGCACCCTGCGCCCCAGGCTCACCCAGCAGGGGCAGCAGGCCGGGTACAATGGCCACGAGCACACAGTCGCCGCCGGGAGCTACATCAGTCAGCGTGGGCGGCAGCTCCGCTTCCAAATGAGCCAGCAGGGGAGCGGCGCTGGAGGGCGTCATCGCGGCTGCGGCGCTTGCAAGCCCCTCTAGCAGCCCTGGGTGCTCGCTGCGGAAGGCCTGCAGCAAGGGGTGGGTGTGTGGCACACAGCAGGACATTGGCATGTGGGGAGCAAGTCGGCGGGCGGACGCGCAGCTAGAAAAGAACCCTAACGCACCCGCCTCCCATTCAACTTCCCCGCCGGCTCCGCACTCACCGTCTCCAGCTCCCGCGGGGTCAGACCGCAGTAGCGGGCGGTCACATCAAAGTCACAGGCATCGGCAGCAGCACGGGCCACGGCCTGTGGTTGGAGCAGAGCGTTAGGCGGTGGGTGGAGCGCAGGCGCCGGGGCGAGACCTGGCCGGCGGCGGGAAAGCGGGTGCCGGCAGCTGCAGGCGCGGCGCCGCGGCTCTCAGCAGCTCCTGTCCAACGATCAACAGGACGCAGTCCTCCGGGGCCTCACCTGGCGGCGCTGGGGCCCTTGTGAAGCGCAGGCTCGGCCGGCGTGTACAAGGGAGTGGGCGGGCTGCGCCCCGCCCTGGCGGTGTGCATTGAGGGGTGCGCAGCCTGCTGCAGGGGCGGCCGAGGGGCAGGGGTGCGCAGGAGAGCCCTTCAAACCATGCTCGCCGCTGGGTGGCCAGGGGGTGCGCCCAGCAGGCCAGTTCGCAGCCCCTACAGCTCTGCAAGCACTCACCGCGGCTTGCAAGGCACGCTAGCGCCTGCACCATGGCGTGGGGACTGGGCTGGACTTCTACGCTCGCTGCCTAGCTACAAGCTCGCTGAAAATGCAGGTGAAATGAAAGAGGGAGCCCGCACGCCTCGGCGCAAAGACGCCCCGCCGATCGCAGAGTTGTGATTTGGGCGCAGGACTGGCGAGCATGGCCCCAGACCTTTGGGTTGCCCGCCCCAGCCCTCCTTCTGGCCGCCAGGCAGTGCCACATGAACAATGCAGGGCGGCGGGACGCTCCTGGGCGCCCTGCAGCAGCGGCGGCCCTGAGGTATCTGTCGCCGATGCCGCCCCGTACCCTTGGCGACGGTGCCTCGCACCGCTGCTGGGCACAGTCAGTGCGGCGCTGCGCGTCCCCATCGTGTGTGGACCACATGGAGGACCTGTGGACGGCTGTACATCAGACGCAAGCCAGCAGCGCAAGCGCACGGCGGCCCTGGAGCGTTGCGCCCCCTCTCCTGGCGGTTAAGCAGCCGTGGAGGACGCCATTGGGGGCATCGCAGCATTGCAGCTGGCATGATGTTAACCTGTACTGGGGACTTTACACATTGCTGGATGCGATGCATAATGCAGACACAGCACCAGGCAGGGAAGCAATGTGACGCGGGTGGCAGCGGTGGCGGCAGCGCTGGACTTGGGTACAGGACGGCGGCGGCGGCAACTGTGCAGGGAGCTTGCGCTAAGGCCTTCCCATGGTAGCACAAAAAGCGAGAAGCGCAAGGTAACTGACCGATAAGGGACCGATTGAACTGCTAGAAGTACAAACCAAATAGAGCCCCACAGCACTGGAGGGGAAGAGAGCGATGCGCGCACAGGACGGCGGCGGCAGCGGACAGGCGGTGCTGCGCAGCCAAGCACTTGGGCCGCAGCTTATTCTGATGCACAATGTGTGTGGCTCAAAACATGCAACAAAGTGTCACTGATTAAGGGTCTTGTAGCGCGGGTGAACGAGCACTTTGTGCGGCTGGGTACGAGCCACACCGACCTTACAAGCTGGTGTGGGCCTGTAAGGTCCGTCGTCAAAGGCTGCTTCGATTATTAGTTCATTTTTGGTTATTTGCTGCTCAGAAGCCGCCGCCCACATCCATGCCTCCCCCCATGTCTGCAGCGCAGTACAGCAGGGTGGGTTTGCAAGGGGTGAGCAGGGTGCGCAGCATGCACACAGCCATTGCAGCATGCAAGCCGGCCAGTGGCGCCGCAGCACGCAAGCAGGCTGGTGTCGCTGCAGCAAGGCACATCATTCAAAGCAAGCAAGCAAGCAGGCAGCTCACCGCAGCCTCCCATGCAGTCAGGCGTCATGGCATCAGCGATCAGAAGACCTCCCAGCAGGCCGGCACCAGCCCCCATCATGGCGGCTCCGCCTGCGCCCATGCCGCCGCCAAAGCGCCGCCCCTGCGGGCCGTACTGGCCTGCAGAAGGAGATGCAATTGAGGAGAATGACAGGAGTGCCATGTTGGGCATTTGGGGCTGCGCATATGTGTGACAGCACAGTCACAACGGCGCGCCTGCAGATAAACCCCCAACCCGAAAGCCTGCTGCCCTCTTTGAGTCACCTGGCTGCGGCGGCGGCAGCGCGCCAACCGGCGGCGGCATGCCAGGGTAGGGAGGCGGGTAGGCCCCGCCGCCGTAGCCTGGCTGGGGGTAGCTGTAGGCCGGTGGCATTGACCAGTAGCCGCTGTGCTGCGCTGCCGGCGGCAGCGGCTGGCTGTGCGATGCCGGCATGTAGGAGTGCTGCGGGTAGGGCGGTGCGGCAGGGTAGCCGGAAACTACGCCCGACGGCGCCTGCATGCCTGGTTGGTACGCAGCTGCCATTTTGTGCGGCGCCGGGTAGCCAGCACGGTCGTCGGCAGTGGCAGGAGCGGAGAAGCAAGCACCCTGCGCGGGGCGAGCAGGGCGGCGGCGGCGGCGCAAGGTCGGCGGTGGGCTTGCTGGCACTCGCAAGCTTGCGCAAGGTGCGCGGCGGCCGGTTTGCACAGTGATCATCCTCATCAGCAGCTGGACAGCACAGTCCACTGCCAGCGCTCAACGCGCCAGCAACCTCCCACTTCCCGCGCCTCAGGAGCTGCGCAGAGGCCCCACGCTCACCATGGTGGCCCCAAAATACGTGCAGGACGCGGTGGGGTTGTTATGAATGGCCGCCAGAAGGCGGCATTTGGCTAGCCGCCACGCTGAGTGCGCCGGCACGCGGCGGCAGCCACCGGATGAGCATGCAGCAGTGAGCAGGCGCCCAGCTTCAAATGCTGATATTTTAATCGCCACAGTGCCACCGCACTGCAACCTTGTGTTTGTTCATCCGGCCAGGCAGTCTCGTTGCGGCCCAACCCCTGCCCTATCCTGTGGCGCACATTGCCGGAAGCAGCCAGTCCTTGCCGCTCGGGGAGCTGCGCTCCCCCAGCTGGCTTGCTTGACCTGCTGCTCATCTCTACACACTGTCACCGTTGTGTGCCAAAGATCCAGCAGCACAGGGAATCGTTTTGCATTGCCTGCTGCAACTCGCATGCGTGCGTTTGTGGCTTGGCTGTTGGCACGCGGCGGCGGCTGTCGGCGCCGACGTGGCGGCCGCGCCTGGCAGCACAGCGCTTTGCATGCAGCACAGCGCGTTCGGCGCTTTCATTTCCGCAAGCTCACATTGCTTAGAACTGATCGCCGCCAGCCAACTGAGCATGGCCCAGCAACGAAGACTGCTCTACGCGGCCTGGCTGGCCCTCGCCCTGCTCCCGACATGGTGGGAAGCTGGGTTGAAGCGCTGCAGCCGCCTTCCGGGCCGCGCAGCGGTTCCGCCGCCGCCAGCCCGCCGCCGGCGCCCAAACCGGGCTCTTGCTCATGTGTGTCTGCCATACTACTGCCCTGCAATGCAGGGCGACGGCTGGTGACGTCAAGTGGGACCTGGAGAGCGAGCAGTGCCTGCAGCCAATCCAGCCGGGCCCCTGCCGCGGCGCCACCAAGCGGTCAGCTGGCTCTGTGGGCGGTTGGCTGGGTTGGCATGGCTTCACAGATGAAGCACTGCGTTGGCACCGCTCCCCCTGCCACAGCGTGTGGTGACCGGCACGCAAGCACATCTTGTCTGCTCTCACTGAACACTTGCAGGTGGGCCTACTGCCCCGAGCGCCGCCGCTGCGTGACCTTCTGGTACGGCGGCTGCCACCCAAACGCCAACAACTTCGCCACCAAGCGCGAGTGCAACGAGGCGTGCAGGTGGGAGGAGGATACGCGCTGGGAGACATGTGCCTTGTGGCTCTGCTCGTGCATGCCTTTGGTACAGCGCCGGGGCAGCGTGGCGCGGCCGCCTGCACCCATACCCCACGTTGGGTGGTTTGAACATCGGTTGCTGTTGCGTGATGTGCTGCTATGGACCCGTGGCTGCGCAGCGGTGGTGTTGTTCTCGACTTGACGCTGCAATATAACTGCTGCTGTGCAGGCACCTGAAGGCCCAGGATGAATCGCGGCTGCCACTCTCCCCCTGCTACCTCCCAAAGGCAAGCTGCTGGGTGCTAGCAAAGCTGCCTTTGTTTTGGCAAAAAATGGCTTAGCAGCTGCAGTATATCACAGCTGGGCCAGTGACGCACAGCTTCCCCTGCTCTGGCAGCTGGGCCTGCTGGGCCTGCTGGGCTGGAGCAGCACATGGTTGAAACAGCAGAGCGGGAGGTCGTGGCTGCCGCTCTCCTGGGCGTTGCTGCTGCTTCCATCCCCAGGTGGATTGTGCTCCCGTTTCACCTTGTCTGCCTGCTTGTTCAACCAGCCATGCACGCTGCCTCTGCCCCCTGCTCCCTGTTGCAGGAGGTGGGGCGCTGCCGCGGCTACATGCCTCGCTGGTTCTTCAACTCGGAAAAGAACGAGTGCCAGCGCTTCATCTACAGTGAGATGAGGGCACGCAATGGCAGCTTGCTGTCACGCCCAGCTGATCGCCATGAGGTGCACTTTCAAAAGATCTAGCAGTAGCCCCTGATATTTTGTCCTCGCCTGCTGCCGCCCCCTTGCCTGCAGCCGGCTGCGGGGCCAACGACAACAACTTCTCAACTAAAAAGCGCTGCGTGGCCAAGTGCATGTGAGGCGGTTTTCCGCGCGCATTGCTGCTGCGAGTGACATACCGCTGCCAAATTTGCAGCATTCCTGCTGTCTATGGGCCCACTCCTATTTTCGAAGCCCTTGCTGCCGGGCCTCGCCTGCCCTGCAGGCCGGAGGAAGCCTGCAAGCTGCCGGCGGCACCCGGCCCCTGCCTCGGATACTTCCCTTCGTTCTATTTCGACCCCGAGACGAAGCAGTGCAGGTGGGCATGAGATGGACAGCTGTTGACATGGCCAGCTGGTGTGGAAGCGCTCGGACGCGGCAGTGCCCGAAGCCCTGTGATGCTTCTGCTGCCAATGCACACTCCGCGCACCTCTGCTGTTGCACCTACCGCTGCACTCTGCTGCCCGTGCAGGGGTTTTGTGTATGGCGGCTGCAAGGGCAATGACAATCGGTTTGAGACCATGGCAGAGTGTGAGGACGCCTGTGGTGTGTGAGGCAGAGCCTCCACCACTGGGCAGAGAACTGCTTGCTATGTTTCCGTGTTCTTGTTGAGCGCACCATGTGTGTTTTAGCCAGTTGCAGCACTGCTTTCTTGAGAACCTTGCTGACCATTGATGCCGATAGTGGAGTTGTTTAGGCAGACAGCGAATTGCTAACAAACCGCTGATTGTCTGAGCGTGAAATAATGTCACACATGTGCAACCATAAATAGGTGAGCAGTCCACAGCAGTTTGCAATTTGGCAGCGTGCCCCTCAGGCCTGCCTCTCTCCCTCCATGTGCTGCTCCTGTGCCGCTGCAGATGCAGTCGCTGCCGCCGCCGCTGCCGCCGCTGCAGTCTGCCGGCAGGCCTGCTTGTGCATACGCCACTCGGCGCGGTTGCACACCTCGCTGCAAAAGCGCACGGCACGGCAGCCGGTGCACTTGCGTGGCCTGGCTGGCTGCTGGCTGGAGCCGGCGCCAGGGCCCAGCAGCAGCAGCACATTGGTGCAGCCGAGGTTGGCACACCTGCGGTTGCCCAGGGCGCGGCACCGCTCAAGCGCCAGCTCACGTGCAGCTGGTGTGCCCGCCGCAGTGTGCCGCTCAGCCGCCGGCTTGAGCTGGGCCAGCAGGTCGGCCGCCAGTGCCTGTGAGTGCTCCTCAGCCCAGCCCGCCCGGCTTTCAGGGCATCCCGGCGGTGCGCTATCACTCCAAGCTGGATGTTTTCAGGCAATGAGTTGCGGGTCGCAGCAGCCATTGCCAGCCTCCATGCTGCAACTTGCGCCGGCTCGCCGCTCATCCCCAGCTGCAACTGCACGTGCAGCAACGCCGCTGCAAGCAGCACGTCGGCGCTGGCTGGCGGGCTGAGCAGAGCTGGCATCGGCGCCAGCTCTACCACTGCCGCCAGCAGCGCCTTGTGAACGCCTGGCACAACAGGGTCATTGCGCAGGCGGACGCCAGCCAAAAGGGAGCCGCTCTGCAGGCGGGGCGCGGACGGGCAGAGGGCAGGAATGAGGTGAGGGAGGTTCAGTTGGCGGCCATCGGATGGAGCATGCTTGGACAAATGGACAAAACACCGCAAAGGGCTTGCTGGTGCAGCCTTGCAAGCACAACTGGTACGCGTAGCTGCTGCAACTGTCCAAGGGTCTCACGCACCAGTCAGACGTGGCTGATACTGAGGCAGGCACCTCACTCAACCCCACTCTCACCAGCAACCGTTGCGCCTCTGGCTGGGCAGCCCAGCTCAAAGCTGCATCCAGTGCGCCGCTTGCCACCAGCCAGCACCCAGTGTCGCTGCACAACGTGTATGAGGGAAGAGGGGGGTATGTTGGCAATCTTCAGCGGTCCTGCATGCTGCTGTTGCGCTTGCCTTGCCTGCACACAGCCCCCCGCGGGCCGAGCGCAGGAGAGCGCGAGCGCGATCCACCACCACAATGCACGCGTCCTGCCCACAGCGGTTGCACACGCTTGCTGCACTTCCAGAGGGGCCACTCACCGGCAAATGTCGGCCGTCAGCTTCCAAGCCTCCATAAAGGTCTGTCCTCCGTTAGGAAGCTCCTGCATCAGACGGAGAGGAGAATACACGTTGGTCTGGCACTCCCGGGCGCACAGCAGCTTGAGGTACACCCTCCGCAGTTTCGGAGGGGCAGCCTTCGGGCAGCCGTGCTGACCCTGGTCACAAGCTGCGGAGGTGCCAATCCATGCTCTTTCCATGCTCTCTTCCGCCCACTCCTCTTCCATGCCTCCTGCCAGTCACTCACCGCAAACAGTCGCAGCGCTCGCCCCAGCTCAGACTCTGCCGCTGCCGCAGCTGCCGCTTGGCTGGACGCCCTTGCCAGAGCGGTGGCAATAGACATGGCTCCAGCCACATCTGAGAGGACGACGACACGCGGCCCCGGGTCAAGGTCCCAACTGGCCTGGTCGGCGGCTGCCTCTGGCAGGGCGGGCAGGGCAGAACACAGGACCGCGCCGGCCGCCGCCGCCTCTAGCAACACAGGTGCCAGCAGCCTGCATGGGCAGGGTGCAACAGGGTGGCATAAACGTAGAGTGCTGCTTCGCATGCAACATGCACACGGAGCGATGTGTGTGTTGGTACAGAGGTGGTGGTCAACTTTGGTGGTCAACTTTGAGCTGTGATCTATTTCAGGCAACGCACATGCATACTCGCACATTCCAACGCTTACCCGCCAGCCTCCAGAGCCGCTGCCGTGGGCGAGCCACCACGCGGGCGGGGCAGCTGCCACGGCCCGCTGAAGCAGATGGACAGGCCCCTTAATGCAAAGTGCAGCTGGCGGGCCGCGCGCAAAGCAGGGGCTTCCCCCCATTCACAAGCCAGCAGCTCAGACTGTGCCCATTGTGCTTCCTCGTCTCCCGCCTGCACCATGCCGGCTGCAAGGTGCGCCGTGATGCTGGCGGCCGTGACCAGCTGCAGCATGGTGTGCAGCAGCGGGTGCTGCCCTGCTGTGCCTGCATCGCTGCCTGTGCTGCGGCAGAGCCCTTTCAGGCAGCCTGCCGCCACCGCTGCATCGCCGACCAGCGATGAGAGGCCGACGCTGCACTGAGCCAGACTGGCCTTGAAATGGTGCATGACGTCAGCACTATCGCTGCTGCCGCTCGTGCTGGTCGCGGCCCCACTGCTGTCCCTGCCACCGCTGCCGCTGTGATTGCCGCGTGCGCCTGGTGGGAACGCAGCATGCAGCTGCAGCAGCCGTGCCTGCACCACCAGCCAGGCCTCCGCCACGGGGGCGAGAGCAGCCGTTAAGCGCTGTGCAGCTGGTTGGACGGCGACTGCGGAGTGGCCCAGCCAGTGCAGGAAGTGAGCAAGGGTGCGCAGCTCTCGTGCGCGGCCCGCTTCTGCCTGGCTGCTTGGCCGGCCGTCCGTGCACGGCCACAGGCCCTGGCGCAGCACTGCGTCAGCAGTGGCCACCACCGCTCGCACCAGCTGCACCGTCTGCAAGACAAGTCGAGGCCGCACTGCTGCAGGCGCGCTGCCGCTCAGCTGCTGCAGCAGGTCTGGGGCCTGGGGTAGCGCTTCCTGCTGGCCTTGCGGCAAACCGTACGTCAGGCCGGCTGCTGCCCCCAAGCGCAGCATGCCGCCTGCGCTGAACGCCGCAAGGTGCAGCGCATGGCAGGCCGCGTCCGCCGACTGGGAAGGCAAACCCTGCGCCAGAGCTGCCTCCAATCTGCGCTGCACCGTGGCCATCAGCTGCCCAGTGTCGCTGCCGGCCCCTAGCACGCCCAGTAGCGGGAAGCTCTTGGGCAGCACGCACGGGCTGAACAGCACTTGAAACGCCTGCATGAGCTCGGTAGCCGTCATCTGCTTTGGCTGGCCGGGCTGCAGGTAACGCTCCACACACCCTGCGGGTCAGGAGACAAACAGGCCGGGTGTGAGCTTGCTTGCCCTGGGACTTTCTGGTTTGCTGCTGCCTGCACATTAACAACGATCGGGGCAACGCTGACTTTGCCCATTCACGTGAGGTTGACCAGCATGCGTAGCAAGTCTGGGAGAGCAGCCACATGCACTGGGCAGTGCAAGCGCAGGCACTGCGCTCACCAGCGGCCAGCCGAGCGGCTCGGCTCTGCAGGCCGGGCATGGCTTGGATGCGCTCGCTCTCCGCTTCAAACGGCTTGTACCAGGCAACTGCACTGGCTGGCATCATCCACGCGGTGGCGGCATCATCTGCGATCAATCAGGTGCACACATGTGATTGCCAGTGTCACCAAACAGCTAGGGGATCCTTTGGGGTGGCACGACAGCCCTGCTGCAGTGTCCCGAGGCATGGCAGGGCGCTGAAGCAAAACACGCTAAAGGGGGGGATGCATTTGGGGAAGGGCCTCACAATGGCAGCTACAGCCATCTGCCAGTACAAGCCCAGCCACGCACATGCACAGCAACATACCATGGCAGCTGCATTGCAGGCGCTGCATGCCGGCAGCCATGGGCAAGGGTGCTTTTGGACTCCCGCCCACCTGTGTCAACTACTGGAGCGGCCCACCCTTTGTCAGCCTTGGGCTCCACAACTTGGGCCAAGGCATCCAGAGCTGCCACCACAAGCTCTGGCCGCACTGTGCTGCTGCGTAGCAGCCGTGCCAGCGCCGAGGGTGCTTCACTGCCGCTGCTCAGCCCCTCTGCAACCATGCATAGCACGCCGTCCAGACCTGCGCTAGTGAACTTTGCTAGATTGCTGGCCGCTGGCGGCCAGGCCACCCGTCGCCCCGGCGCTTGCGCCCATTGCCGCCGCAGCGCCAGTGCCACCGCGGGCAGCCCTTCCGTGATGATCAGCAGCGCAGCGGTGAGCCTGTATGCCTCCTGGACAGGCAGCCGCTGCAGGCAGCCCTTCCAGACAGACTGTTTCAGCGCCAGGGCTGTTGTGCCGGCGTCATACCAGCGCTCCATCAGCCTGCAAACCACAGAGGGCAGCCAACACGGCATCAGCAATGCAGCAGGCTGGGATACAGGGCAAGTCATCAGCCCTCAGAACCTTCCTTTCCTCTACTGTATGAACCCCAGGCTCTTTGCTCACCGCAACAGCTGCGACTCATCGACTGGCAGCACCAGCGACCGGGCGCTCGCCGCAAGGGCCGCGACGCTGGCGGCAACGTCGGTCGCCTCCCTGCGGGTGGTCGGCAGAGCACATACACATGTCCTGACACGTTCGTGGTGCATATACTAGCGTGTTCGCCTGTCGGGAGAGCCTCACCGCAGGAAGCCGACTGTGGGCGCACTGGCCGGAAGGCCATCCAGCTCGCTCAGCGCTGCCCGCAGCTGCCTCACTGTCGCCACATCTAGAGCCGCGCCCGTGCGCAGTGCGGCGGCCAGCTGCGAGCAGGCGGTTTCAGCTGTGCCCCACAGCGCCTCCTGGGAGCCTGGCATGGTGCGCCCAGACAAGAACGAAGTGCATACATCGCAGCTGGCTCCGGTTTGCGCGCCCTTGGCATCAGGCCACAGCGGCACGCGGCGGGCCCAGCGTTGGGTGTCCACTCCGATCTTTACATCGCGGCCCTTGCCCTCACGACCTGGCTCCTGCTTGCGCCCTGCATCGTTTCATTTTCGCAGCATGCAACTCGTCCGTCACTCTTCTCCTTGCTGCCCGAGCCATGGACGAATGGCCTCCTCTCTTCTGCTTACGAGAGCGCACCGCCACAGCCCCCCACACTGCACAATACGATCCTTGTTCAACAGCCGCTCCAGGGCTGGACTGCACCAGACTCCCGCCTTGCTGTCACTCTCTGCTCATGCTCAACCAGGTGGAAGGAGTGCGTTACATGCGCCGCAGCTGCGACGGCAGCGAGACAAACACGCCGCTAGGCTGCCGCCGCCGCCGCCGCCACGCTACGCCGCACGAGCCGCAGGCGAGGGATCGGGCTGCCGCTGCAGCTGGGGCGGACCAGGCACTGGAGGGTGGCTGGCCGCGGCCGGCTGTGCGCTCAGTCGAACAGGGAGAAGCCCATGTCCTGCACAATTGGGGAGAAATGTAATACGAAAGCGGTCAGCCAATTGGAGTTCCAATACTTGATTTCAAACGCTCGGTCGAACAGGGAGAAGCCCATGTCCTGCACCATTGGGGAAAAATTTAATACGAAGGCAGTCAGCCAATTGAAAGAAGCGGTCAGCCAAATGGAGTTCAATGGTTGGAGGGTGCTCAGCTGCTGCCAAAGCCAAGCACGGGCGCACGGCGCCCTGCCACGCATGCTGCCTTTCATGCTGCTCCGCTTTAATGGGCCAAAGAGTCCAGGTACTGCTACTACTGCACTATAACCGCTGGAGCAACTGCCGCGACGAGGACACTGCTGCTGTGCACTGCTGCCCCGCTGCCCCTGCCTGACGGCTGCGCTGCTGCCCCGCTGCACGTCAGTCGCTGCCATGCCAGTGCTGCTGTCCGCTGAGATGCTGCTGGCTATGCACTGCACTGCCAAGCAGCGCGCAAGCGATCCCCAAGACGGCGACCACACAAGAAACTGCGCATGCCGGGTGACGCCACGGCGTAACCGACACCGATCGTACACATTGCCCTAATTGATTGTATTAAAAAACGCACCTCGTCCTCCTCCTCCTCAACCTTCTCCTCCTTCTTCTCCTCCGCGGCCGCGGCGCCGCCGGCGGCGGGCGCAGCAGCGGCCGCGGCGGGGGCACCGCCACCTGCGGCAGCGCGGTGTGAGCAGGCAGGTTCAGATACAGCGGGCAGCCTGGCAGATGCAGGGGACTGCATTGTCCGCATGCACACCAGCAGGCAGCAGGCTACTGCTGCGAGCCGGATCAAAGGCGACTCCGGCGCGGGCGGTGGCGGCGGCGGCGGCGGGCGTGCAGCACATTTGGCCCTGCAGCGCCTCACCAGCGCCAACGTTGACGATGAAGTCCTCCACGGACTTCTTCTCGATCAGCTTGGCGAACAGGGCGGGCCAGTAAGGCTCCACCTCGATGCCGGCGGCCTTGGTCAGGGTCACGATGTTCTCGGGCTGCGACCAGAGGGAAGGTGCGGGCTGGTGGGTCGGTGGGCCGCGGGCAGGCCGGCGCGGGTGGAGGGGCATGCCGCCGCCGCCCCTGGGCGGCATGGCCGCTCGCCGCCGCTGCTGGCGGCTCCCCTTCGCTGCCAGCGCCGCTCAGCGACTCACAGTGACCTCCAGGCCATCGTCGGCCAGGGCCAGCACGGCGTAAACGCACGCGAGCTCGGACTTAGACATCCTGAAGGAATTTAACCCCGAGGGACCAACAGGAGTGTCTACAAAGGAGGGCGGGGCCAGGCGGGGGCCGCCGCTTTGAGGCTCGGCCCGCATGGGCGGCCCATGCCCCCTGCTGCGCCCTGGACTCGCTGCAGCACGGCCTCCGGGCTCATCAATGAACGATGCGGCCATCGCCCTCGAGCGCGCTGCCTGCGCTTCAACACCCAGGCTGCCGCCGGCGCCGCCGCTGCCACCGTCTTCCCTGCTGCCTCCTGAGCCCTCCCCGCCCTGAAACCCCGCCCGTCGGCGTTCTGAGTATCTAACCGATGAAGCAGCGCTGCTGGGCGTGCGGCAGCGCCTGCGAGGCGCCGCAGGCCGCGACCGGCCCGAGCGGGCCCGCAGCTGCCGCGCCATTCAAAGTGGGTGTGGGAGCTCAGCTCACGATGGTTTATTGTTTGCTTCTGTTTCGACCCTTCCATGCTCTGTGTGTTGCACGTGTACACTCGGGTCGCCCCTTCATCATGCGCCCTTGCAGTGCGGCTGGTGCGGCGCACTCAACAGCGCGAGCAGCGCGGCACAGATTGGGCCCCACCCCAGCGCCCCCTGTCTGCTGCTGGACAAGGCAAGGAAGCGCCTGCCCACCACTGCCCTGCCGCCGCCTTGCTCGATGGCTGGCCTGCCCCACAGCCTTCCGGATGGATTGGGAAGCAATTTATTGTTCTATCATGTGTGGATCATGCCGCCCTGCAACTGCGGCCACTGCGCACTGGCCCCTCCCAATCAGACAGAGTCTGCCTCAAGCCTCAAGCTCAGACACCCTGCTGCCACTCCCGCCCGCCCTCCTGAGCAGCCACAGCCCGCCCGCCCCGCCCGGGTGCCCTACGCCGCCGGCTGCGCGCTGGTCTGCATCATCGCGGTCGTAATTGGATCAATCTTCACCCTGGGAGTGTCCCTCGTCCTCCCAGCCGTGGCCTCGCCCCCCGCCCTGGCTGCGTTCCATGTGCCGCTGGCGCTGTGGCTGGTGCTCAACATCTGCTAGTGAGCGGGTTTGCATTCTTTTTGCTCTATTGCACTGCTGGGCTGCGGAGGAGTGGCCTTGCTTGGACTCGACTGGTGCTCAACATCTGCTAGTGAGTGGCGGGTGCATTTCCCATCCTTATCTGCTGACTTTGGCTGTGCCAAGTCGCAAGGGAGTGATGCTGTTGGAAGTGCGGCCTGGTGCTCAACGTCTGCTAGTGAGCGGGGGGCATTCTTTTCGCTCTATTGCATTGCTGGATTGCAGGGGAGTGGCCGTGCTGCAAGCCGGCTGGTGATGGCAGGCAGGTCTGCTGAACTGTTCTGTGGTTCATTATTTCAAGTATCACCCTAGACGGCCGCTTCCAACTCGTGTCTCACAGAACACTTCTGCCGACAAACCCACACTTGCCTTGCCTTCTGCCTCCGTCTGGCTCACATACACACTTGCCACCGCCAATTCACACCCACCCTTGTAGTAACTACGCGGCCTGCGTTGCACGGCGCCCGGGCCCAGTGCAGCCGCACCTGCAGCATGCAGCGCTGGATTTGGCAGGGAGGGTGCAGCGAGGCGCGCTTGATGGCTGCCGCTACTGCGAAGTGTGAGCTGGCGGGGACATGCCTGCTGCCGCCGCTGCTGAGCTGCCGCCACTGCTGCGCTGCTGCTGCTGCTACTGCTGAACTGCTGCTCAGACGTTGCTGCAAGTGGTGCGCCACTGCTGCCAATGGCTGTCATTTCCAACAGCTGCCTGCCTGCCTGCATCCGGCCCGCAGGTGCCGCTACTACAAGCCAGCCGGAGCGCACCACTGCTCGTCATGCGTCACTAGCATGATCTTACCGCTTTGCCTGCCTTCCTCTGCCTTCCTCTGGCCCTGCAGCTGCCGCTACTACAAGCCGGCTGGAGCACACCACTGCTCGTCATGCGGCACTTGTGTGATGGGGCTGGACCACCACGTAAGACCGCTACAAAGCGGTTTTTGCTCACGGTGTGCAATTACGTGCTGCTCGTTGGAGCCAAGAAGAGGAGCTGCATTGCTTGCCCAAGCTGTTCCAACCCTTGCAATGCTTGGTATTTGCTGCCCCGCTTAACTCGCGAAAAACCGAGTGTTCCGCTGCTGCTCCTCTTACCCACGCAGTGCTGGTACATCAACAACTGCTGCGGGGCTGCCAACCTGCGCCACTTCCTGCTCTTCCTCTTCTACATACAGGCGGTGAGCAGGGCAGAAATGTGTCCACATAATTCAATTCAGTTGGGCGACAGTGAGCAGTCGATAGCAGCGGCGCACAGACCGCCGTGCAGCGCAGGTTTCCACATAGAGGCGGCTGCTGTTTCTGAGCCTGCGCCGGCCAGGCTAAAGGGCGCTCCCAGTGCCCTCAAACCTTTGACAGTCTAGTGTATGCCTGAGGCCATGACGCAATGCCCTCTCATTCAGGGCGTAACCTACGGCCTATCGGCCGCTTTGACGCTAGGGTGGCAGGACCGTCGCGCCATTGCACAGCACACGCAGCGTGTGACACAGGTACGCTACAGCAGGGTGCAGGCATGTACAGCAGACCTTCAGCTTGCTTGCTGCGAATGCTCGCCGTGACCTGGATGCGCTGATGCCTGCACCCCTTGGCGTGCCCCCACCTCCCACACCACAGGCATTGGTTCGTTTCCACCCGGCCACGAAGGCCCTGTCCTTCTGCCTCTACTGGCTGCTACGACATGCTTGTCACTTGCGGTCCATTCCAACGCAGGGGTTGGTCCGTTTCCACCCGGCCATGGAGGCCCTGTCCTGCTGCCTCTACTGGTGCTACGACATGCTTGTCGCGTGCCACCACCATTTCCAACACAGGGATTGGCCCGTTTTCATCCCATCATGAAGGCTCTGTCCTTCTGCCTCTACTGGGTGCTGTCGGCGCCTGCATGGATGGCTTGCTGGGCCTACTTCACGACAGGTGACCGACCACTTTGCCGAACAACGCCAAGGAATGGCGAAGGAATGCAGTGCTTGTTGGCATGTGGGAGTGCGTACAGATGCTGTTGGGCAGCTGGTGAACAGACTGCTGCCCTCCAGGCGGTGCCCAGGGGCTGCCACCTAGGCTGGCCTGCGCGCTTCCACCCGACCTTGTGAGCATCACTCCCTGCTCTTCAAGCGGTGATCAGGAACTGCCACCTACACTGAATGGCATGCTCCCATCCAAGCTTGCAACCGCCGCTCGCTGCTCATCCCCTCCCGCCCCTGCAGTGTGCCTGGCCGCCCTGGTGGGTGTGGGGCTGCTGTTCCTGCGGCAAGTGCGCCTGCTGCTGCGGGGAGAAAGCTATTTGGAGGCACTCGCCAGTGGGGAGCAGCACCCACAGCAGCACCCACAGCACCAGCAGCATGCAGCAGCGTCGGCCTGCCCAGCAGATGCAGCAGCGAGTCGCCTTGCGAATGTGCGACGGGTGTTTGGCGCCGGCCATCCGCTGACCTGGCTGCTGCCAGCATGGCGCATGCCGCCGCCCGCACCAAGTGCACGTGAAAAGGTCAGCTAGTGCGCTTTTAATGCTTTGAGAGGTAGCAGGATGGGTGCTACAAGTGTAAAAGATGCTGTTTTTTTGTGTGATGTCAGCCGGCCACTGGCCGGCCAAATAGCATTTCCATGCACACGCCTCCGCTCCCCTGAAATTACATTGAAATGTGTAGAGTGAACCAGAGTCATCGCAAGCACAGCATCAAAGCTGCGCTCTCGCTGCTCTCCAGCTCCCTGGCTGCGCCCACAAGACCGCTTGTGATGGCTGTGGCGACTTCAGCCTGAGCCCCGCATCAGCTGATCAACCAGCGGCTTGATGCACTGGGCAATGCCCCGCTCCATCCCCGCCGCACTGGGGTGCAGCGCGTCCGGCATGAGCGCTGGATCAATGGCGGTGCGGTTGGCGTTTAGAAAGCGGTAACCGCAGCCCACGTAATGCACGTTGGTTTGCGTTGCGACAAAGACCCTGTGGGCGGGGTAAGGATGCGGCGCCTAATAGAGGCAGGGGCGGGAGGCTGGCAGGGCGGCGACGGCAGCACAGCATGCCGTTGCAGCATGTGCAGTGCACGCTGCCCTGCCCGCAGTGCAGCCATGCTCAACGACAGTTGCATCCCTGCCCATCGCACCTCAGCTGCGTGTTGACGGCGGACAGTGCGCGTGAGAAGGAGGAGGGCCAGTGATACTGACCCCTTCCTGCGGGCAGCAGCCCCAGCAGCACGATGTGTGTGCGGGGCAGGCGGCGGCGCAGCAGCAGCACCGCGCTTTGCACCCTGCAGTGGGCAGGGCGGCGATGTGCAGTGATGCACACACAGCTTGCAAGGGTGGAGGCCGCGCAGGCATGTGAAGCATGCATAGCACGCATTGTGCCATCAAACCGTACTCGACAGATGGCAGGCAAGCTGCTCCTTAGTATAACATGCGCTCACCTGCGAGCCACCTCTGGCGCTGCACTGAACAGCCTTTGCTCAGCGGTCGCATTGCTGCGGTCCGTGATTGCAAGGTGCAACAGGTCGTTGATGCCGATGAGCAGGACATTTGAATTCTGTGCTGCCCATGAGGCATGTCTGGGCTGTGGGAGAGCGTCAGGCACCTAGCTTTAAACTTTCCAGTACCACCAGCGCCGCTGCCATTCGGACCCACGTGGCTGCACCCGGGTCACGGCTAGGACGTGATAGGCTGCCGCCGCCGTTTCGCGTGACACCGAGCCGTCAGGCTGACTGCAGCATTTCTCGGCTTCCTCATGGTTGGCAGACTGAACCTAGGAGCTCTGCCTGTTATTCAAGGTGCGTTGATAGCCCAGCGGGTTCACAGGAGGCTGGCATGCCACGGCGGCGCCCACACATGGGCGAGCGGCCGCTGGCGCCAGGGTTGACTAACCAGGCGGCAACCGAGAGGGGAAGCAAGACGCATGGAAGCAAGGACAGATGGAGCAGAGGAGATGAAAACAGAATCTAGAGGGCAAGACGGCCCATTTGGCTCCTGCCAGCGGCTGGCTTGGGACCAAGTGCCCCGCCGAAGCAGCGGTGGCGCCACCGCATGGCCGGCACAGCCGCAAAACCTCGCAGCAACCCTGCGCGCTGGCCTGCGGCCGCCTGTGCAGCTGCTGCGGCTGCCAGCCGCGCGCTGCGCAGGCAGCTATGCAGGCCCTGGGGGCCTCGCCAGCTGGCCAGAGAGAGAGCAGCTCAGACAGGTCCGCCTCAGCAATGAGAGCAGCTCAACAAGGTCTGGCTCAGAGGATTTGCTGCAGGTCTGCGTCCTGCCGCGCCAGCTCCAGCAGCATGGGGTCGTCAAAGTGCTTGTTGATGGACACCTGCATTGGCACGGAAGGGGGCACAAACGAAACCACGTCAAAGTGCCTGTTGGTCGACACCTGAAGGAAGGCAGGGGCGGCTACGGGCCATATGCTAGGCGAGATTGCACATGTACAGCGGCTGCACAGCGTCTGCACAGTGGCAGCAGCAGCAGCTGCGCGGCAGTGGCAGGCCACTCACGTCGTCCGTCATGCCCTTGCGCCGCCGCGTCTTGACCATGAAGTCGCGCGCCAGGGCCTGCAGTTTAGAGAGGTGGATTGGGGGGTGATTCAGAAGGCCTGTTGGTTTTGCAGCTGGGCTGTCTTGACCGTGACGTCGCGCGCCAGGGCCTGCGGTGCAGTGGGTGACAGAAAAGAGTTCAGCTAGGGCGCCACTATGTTTGCGTGCACTTTCCACGCGTCTCTAGTCTCTCTGCTAGTCCACAAAAATATGCACATCAAGTGTGCAGCAAAGTGCCACTTACCACCCGCCTGCATGGTCGCAGGCTCCAGCGGTCGCAGCCCGAGCAGCCGCCTCATGCACTCAGCATTCATTAGATGCAAACAGGTTCACACTAGACACTTGCCTGCATGGGCGCGGGCTCCAGCGGGCGCAGCACCAGCGATCGGTCCAGCGGGTCTCCCGGCACAATCTGCCAGTGGTCGAACACCGACAGGCAGAAGGCCTGGCCCTGTTGGGAGGAAGGAAGGGCAGGGGGGGGAGGGAAGCGAAGTGAAGCAGGGCCTGAAGGACGGGCGAGAGGATGGACCACCGGCCGGGTAAACGCCGTAGCAAATGCGACGCGACACGTCGGGTTAGCACAGAGGCACCTGCTAGGGCGTACATGCAGCACAACCCAATGCACAACAGTGCACCAACCCGCACCTGGGTGTGGTACCGCAGGTCTGTCTCAAACCCAAAGCTCTCCATCACCGGCAGGAAGGCCTTAAGGGAAGGAGGCAGGGCGGGGCAGGGCGGGGTGGTAAAAGTGAGGAACACAAGTGTGGCCAGGCGGGCAGGTGGTGGCGGGCCAGCCAGGCGCAGCAAGCATAGCGCACGCATGCAGTTATTCATTGCAAAGGCAGGCACAGCATCACTCATTGTGCACCGCTGCTGGTGTGTAGCAGCCGCTTTCTGCCTAGAAAATACAAAGTTTCAGGGCGCACCTTGACGATGAAGATGGGGGCGCACAGTACACCAAGTGCAGAGCACTCACTCAAAGAAAGGAAAGAACAGCGCACCTTGACGATGAAGATGGGGGTGCCGGGCTTGGGCACGTCTGCCGTCACGTGGCCGCGCCGCTTGGCCAGCACCGTGTAGATGGCGGAGATGCAGTCTGCAGGGTGACAAGGTTTGCAGAAGGAGCAGCAGTTGGCTATTCAGCTTGCAAGCAGCGGGCGATAGTTCAAGCACAACTGGACAGCACCGTAGATGGCAGACATGCAGTCTGAAGGCGAGCGGCAGGCCAGCGGTTAGCTGTCCGGCACGCAGCCTGCAAGGCTTGCCTGGCCGGCACACAGCGTGCAAGTTGTTGGGCCAGCGACTGGCCAGAAAGCTCACCTGCGGGCGTCTGGATCTTCACGCATGTAATACACCGGCTCCAGGAGGCGTCTTAGCCTTTCCAATAATAAACTCAACTACACCGAATAACCACCACAAAGAAAGGGGGCTCACCTGCGGGAGTCTGGATCTCCACATAGTACACGGGCTCCATCAGCCGAGGCGTGGCCATGAGGAAGGCCGAGTAGCAGACGCGGCGCGCGGTGGGGATCACCTGCCCGCCGCCGCGGTGCAGCGGCTCTGCAAACCAGCAGGTGGAGCGCAAGCAGGGCAATCAGTCGAGTGGAACCAACCGAGGTAAAAGTGGGGTGGGGATCACCTGCCCGCCGCTGCAGTGCAGCGGCTCTGCGCGGAGGGTGGGTGGGTGAGTGGGTTATACGAGGCCAAGGTGCGCGTGTGCAGGATGGTCTAAGTTCGGCACCAACTGCATGCACTGGGACAAGTCAACCGGGACACTCAAGCGGCAGCAGCAGCAGCAGCAGCAGCAGCAGCAGCAGCAGCAGCAGCAGCAGCAGCAGCCAGCGCACCCTTGGCGATGGTTGCGTCCAGGATCTTGAACTTGCAGTTGCGCATGGGCTCGTCGCACAGGGGGCCCTCGCGCGCGCCCCACTGGAAGCCCTGCGAAAAGCAACGACAAACAGACCAAACAATGGATGCAGGGCAGCAGCAAACCAACAGAGGAAATAGGGGAGAGTGGATGGCACCCACAGGCAGCCTTGCGAATAGAGATACGGCTGGCGGGTGGCGGGCAGTGGCACGGAGCTGGGATGCTGGGTCAGGTGTGTGCGAGCACAGCAGCCGGGTACATACCTGGACAATCGACTCGCGCACGGCCGCCAGCAGCGACTTGTCCACCTCCCGCAAACCAGCTCATTACGCATGCCTCAGTAGTGGAAGTTACTTAATAGATTGCACACCTGAACGATCGACTCGCGCACAGCAGCCAGCAGCGACTTGTCCACCTCTGAGGGCAGGGTGTCGTCCAGCAGGATGTTGGGGCCGTTGCGGTCGGGGCCAAACGCCCAGATGGAGCCTGCACGATTGGAAACGGAAAGCAGCGGTGGGTGGGTGGCTGGGGGATGTAGGCCCATGTACAGACGTGCTAGGAGAGATGGAAAGAAGGACAGCACAAACTCGGTCAGCTGGCCATTCGGTAGTGCCCGTGTGCCGCCAGCAGGCCCCACGCGGTATGTTAACAACCAAATCCATTGAAACAGCTGGGACTGATTGGGCCAAATGGTTACTCACGTGCCGCCAGCAGGTCCCAGTCGTACTTTTGCTGGAAGAAGGCGCCCAGCTCCTTGCGGCTCCACTCCATGGACACACGACCCGCCTCAATGTCCTCCGCCAGGCCTGGATAACAGTCAGGGAGAAAAAAGGGACAGGAGGAAGGTTTCCAAAATGGGTGTGCAGCAGACCAGGCTCGGTGTCCTTGGCCAGACATAATTTGGGGGTGGGCCTTCACCTCGTGCACAATTGCACCAATCCACGTGCACCAAAACCAGCAACAGGCTGAGCTAGAGCATCACTCAGCCCGCCTCACCCTTCTCCATGGGCTCAACAATCATGGTCAGCTTGTTGCGCTTGTTGGGCGTCTCCGCAAAGCACTTGAGGCTGCTCGTCTCCACCACCGTCTCGCAGAAGGACACAACTGGGTCGGCCACCTTGACCTCCACCTCGCTGTACAGCTCTCGCAGGTCCTGCAACAGCGGTACAAGGGTGGAGAGAACACAGCAATGGGTGAGAACCGGGTTGACTGGCAACAAGTGAGCAGCAGGACACCACTGGGTCGGCCACCTTGACCTCCACCTCTGAATAGAGCTCGCGCAGGTCCTGGGAAGGGTGGGGTGTGGGGCACATGACAGCCCACGGGTGGGTGAGCCGCGAGTTGGAAAGTATGGGGCGTGTTGAATAGTATGCGGCGAGTTGAATAGTATGCGGCGAGTTGGAAAGTATGGGGGAGCAGATGGACGCCACCCAGGTCCGCCACCTTCACCTCCACCTCAACAGGCACAGGCTCTGCGCTGCAGTCCAACAAAACGCAGCTGTGCCAGGTGTCGATCCAAACATCCAAACACACCTTCATGACCGAGTCCAAGTACAGCTCGCCGGTACCGTAGATGGTGTGCTCGCCGCTCTCCTCCACCTTGGTGACCAGCAGGGGGTACGACTTGTTGACCTTACGCAGACCCTCCACCTGCAATAAAGGGCATGTTCATTGCATTCGCTCAGCAGAGGGTAAGCTATTTCAAGATTTGGTGACCAGCAGGGGGTAGGATTTCTTCACCTTACGCAGACCCTCCACCTGCAATGATGAAGGTACAATGTTGGCAAGGTTTGCTGCAAAATTTGGTGACCAGCAGGTGGGTCGGCGGAGCCTCCACCTGCAATGAAGGGGTGCAGGTTTTGCAAGGTTTGCAGCTGGCTGCAACCTTTGGTCATCAGCAGACAGGCGGCGCAGACACGAAGCTGCCAAAGCTCGCCAACCCAGACCAACAGCCACCCACCATCTTGGGCAGCTCCCTGGGGTTGAGCGCTTGCTTGAAACATATCTAACGAACAGCAGCCCGCCAAGTAAAAAGCTGAGCCAACCCACCATCTTGGGCAGCTCGCTGGGATTGAGCGGCTCGGTGGCAATCTTGACCACCGCCTGGGTGAGCGCGGCCAGCGGCTTGAAGATGTGCACCTCCTCGTCCAGGAACTCGGGCACGATTGTCGCCGTCTTGGTGACTGCAGTTGAGGGGGAGAAGAAAGGCGTTGACCTTACAGCTGGCACTCCACACCACCCACAACGAATCGGCTGCCACCGCCATGCACACCCTGTTTCTGTTTGCAGAATCGCAACATAAGGCTCAGACTAAAACACTCACTGGTGGCATCAACACCCTCCAGCAGCACCCAGTCGCCCGCCACCGTCGCTGCACGATCACCCAACTTGCATTACAACAACAACAACATTATTACACTCACTGGTGGCATCAACGCCCTCCAGCAGCACCCAGTCGCCCGCCACCGCCTTGGACAGCGGGACGCGGTACCGCGCCTGGTAGGCCCACACCGCGCTGACCTGCAGGGCAGGACCACAGCATGCGCAGCGGGGCTCAGGAGCAAGGCAGCAGCCAAGGGGTTCGGCAGGGAGACGGTGCAAAGGGGGCGTGCCAGCCGCACTGGGTCCCACACCCGCCCGCATGAAACGAGGGAGGTGGGGCTGGCTTCAGGCAGCAGAGGTAATCCAGTGCACAACAGGCTGTAGACAATGGCCTCAAAGACACCCCTCATATACCCAGTGCAACCCACCGTGGCCGCTGCAGAGTCCTCCTCATCATCTGGCGTGTATGCCTCGCCCAGCACCCGGACCTGCAGCAGAACAGAAAGGTAGGCGAGGGCGAGATCGAAGGCATGGCCGGAAGGTCAGCAGGCATGGTTGCAAGGGCCTGCCGGCAAACCATGCTTGCCTCCACCTGCGTATCCCTGGCGCATGGGCTGATGTGCAAGCAGCTGCCTGCTGCTCTGGTGCCAGCCCTTCCGTCCCCTTTGCAACCATACACAGGCGGGCAAGGTAACTCTGCCTAAATGGCAAACACAGCAGAAGCAGTGTCACACCTTGTCCCCTGCCTTCACGGTTCCGCTCATGATGCGGCCAAAGGCGTCAAACCGCGAGCAGTCGGCCTTGGGGAACAGCTGCAGGGGAGCAAACGAGTGCTCAGGAGGGCGTTAGTGCTCACTGAGAGGCAAGAGGGGCATGGGTGGGCATCAGTGGCAGCCATGCCGCAGAAGCGCCTGCTGCAAGGGCTCAGGCGGCGGCAGCGGGCTGCGGTGGTCTGCCCAACCCACTTCTGGCACTGCCCGGCCACTGTGGTATTGAGCCTGAGCAGATATGGGCCGCACCTTGCACACGTAGATGACCAGGGGGCTGCAAGTTCTGTGCAACCCACTACCAAATACTGATATTCAAACAGCAGCCGGTCAGAAATCAAGCCCCACCTTGCACACGTAGATCACGAGCGGGCCGCGCGGGTTGCACGCCCGCATGTGCTCCACAAGCTGGCTGTCCTGGGGGCCTGCAGTTGATGGGGTGGTTGAAAGAACGGAGTGTGGGGTGAGCCTTAGCTACTATATGCATATCACAGGGCGCAGGCCACAAGGCGCAAGCCACAAGGCGCGCCCTGCAAGCTGCCTTGGGCACCTGTGCACAGCGCAGCGTAGCGTGGCACAGCACAGCACAGCACGGCGCAGCGCAGCACGCACCCGTGTAGCAGCGCTCGACCTTGGTGGCGGTGGCTGCCTTGGAGGAGGGCAGCCAGCGCACCAGCATGTCGACCAGGCCGGCGGCGCTGCCAAAGATTTTGCTGCAGGCCATTTGGGATGTGGGAGCAAGGAGGTGTGGGTAAGCGGCAGAAGCAGCGGCAGCGGTGGCAGCCACAGAAGCGGCAGCAGAGCCAATACGCCACGCCGGCTGGCATGGCAGCAGGTACAAGCCAGTTTTGAGTCCAAAGCGACACCTGCACGCCTCCTTGACCAGCGGTTTCACGTCCATGCCAGAGGCTACATCAAAACACGCATTCCATGGTCTAACATTTGCCAACAAACTAAAGCATACGCCCACCTGCACGCCTCCTTGACCAGCGGCTTGACATCCATGCCACAACTTTATCCCATACTTTCTAGTTCCAGTTGTTGCCAAAAGACCCTATGTAATTACCTGCACGCCTCCTTGACCAGCGGTTTCACATCCATGCCGTAGCTGCTGGGCTTGAGGTACACGCCAAATTCATCGGCCACGGCGCGCACGGTGCGGTCGTCCTCGCCAATGATCTGCGCAGAGGGCACAGCAGGCACAGCACAGCGGGGTCAGCAGGCGCAACCCAGCACAGATCCATGCAGCAGCTCAAGCGTGAACAGTGCATCCCCAACTCAGTGTAACTGACTCAGCCGCTCCAACCACAGACCTGCGCGTAGATCTTGTAGAGCGGCTCCAGGACGAACTGCTCCCATCTCGACAACCCCCAAAATCAAGTGATATTCAATCACCCCGGCACCCTTATAATACCTGCGCGTAGATCTTGTACAGAGGCTCCAGGATGAACTGCACAAACGTGCGCTCCCCGCCCCCGGGCAGCGCGCTGGCACGCTTGACAAACGTGCGCGTCTCTGCGGCGGCAGGGAGGTGTGTAGAGATGGCATGGGGGTTGGAGGCATGTGATGGGGGCTTTGATGAGGCAGAGCAGGGGGCGGGGGCAGCTGGGGGCGAGTCGACCGGGCTGGGGTGCGGGCAGTCAGTGAGGGCCTGCTTGCTTGGCAGGCTGGCAAGAGTGCGTGCGCGGCGGGGAGTGCTTACTGAGATGCACAATAACTGTGGCAGCTTACCCGACTCAAAACCAGCAGTCGCCCCAGAGGCGCCGGGCAAACCCACTGCACAATCATCACACATGCTGCATTACAACCATGAGTTGCTGGAATGCGGCACCTACCCGGGTTGAAGAAGCGGTCGCCCCAGAGGCGCTTGGCAAACTCCCGTGGGTCCATGGGGATGCCCTGCACCTGCAGGCATTCAAAAGGAGAGCAGCAGAAGACACGCTTGTTTTGAGTGAGAAGGCAGACCAAGAGGTAAGCTGCTGGCCACTCCCGGGGTCCACTGTTGCCCTGCACCTGAAAGGAGTGCGAGAAAACTGCATGGTTTTGAGCGAGTTAACAGGCCCACTGGCAACGTTGGTTTCCTACCAGCGGGCAGCAGTCAGCGGGCCCAGCCAGCATGGCACAGCCCGGCATCTCACCTCGCAAACAAGCTCAGCAGGAGGGCTAAAAGTGAACAATAAAGCTGGCCTTCTCACCTCGCAGTACAGCGTGGCGAACGACTCGAGCGCGAGCGTGCAAAGAAAGTGGCAGCAAGCTAAGCAGGAACTGGAAAGTTCAACCATGATTACAAGCAGCCCTTACCTCGCAGTAGAGCGTGGCGAACGACTCGAGCGTGAAGCTCCAGCCGTAGAGGGGGGCCGCAAAAGCCACGTTGCCCTTGGTGGGGTCCACCTGCGGTTGGGACAGATACCAAACAGTTGTGGGTGGAATTCAGGAAACAAATCCATGAACGGCAGCAGCTGCAAGCGCGGTGTCGCCCTTGGTGGGGTCCGCCTGCGGTTTGGAAGGTTTGGAAGGAGTAAGACATGGCACACAGAAATCGAACGACCTCACGAACCTGCCAAGGCCCCACCAACTGGCTCGCACCTGCCACTTGTCGGCGTCGCCATAGTAAGCCGCAATGTGCGTGTTGACCTCCTCAATCGCGTGCACTCACAAGTACGCCCCAAAAGCATCTCAAACGGCACATAGAGATTCGCACCTGCCACTTGTCGTCGTCGCCATAGAAAGTGGCAATGTGTGTGTTGACCTCCTCGATCGTGTGCCGCAGCTTGTGGTAGGCGTCGGGCGGCGGCAGCTTCAGCTCAAGCAGCAGCCTGCGAGCGGTGAATGTCATCATGCACGGTTGATGCAGGAAACAGAGCAACAGTTCAGTCAAACCGGGCAGCGGCAGCTCCAGCTCCAGCAGCAGCCTGCAGCACAGCGAGCTGTAACCATTCGAGACCAGTTACTGCAACAATCAACTATATTGGGTCGGATTGTTTATCCAGCGGCAGCTTCAGCTCCAGCAGCAGCCTGCACTTGGATGAATTTTTAGCAAAACAAATTGGCAGACGTAGACCACAGAAGCAATCCCCTCTCTCACCGATCCACTTTGCTGATGAGCAGGCAGATGGGCAGGCCCTCGGCTGCCGCCGCCTTGATTGCCCGCTCAGTGCCCACCATCACTCCCTCCACTGCAGAGGGGAGTACAGAGGGAGAGAAAAACGATGAGACTAGGACGAGTGATTGAACAAAGAAAACAGGCAGCAAGGCGCTTGACTGCCCACCATCACTCCCTCCACTGCAGGGAGGGGCACAGATGGACAGGATCCAACATTCGAAACCAAAACACAGCAGAACAGCATGCGCAGCACACTGCCGACGTCCACCAGCAGCACAGCTGGGGGCAGCGCAGCACGGGACAGCATGCACAGCACATCACAGTGCAGCGCACCTGCATCCACCACCAGCAGGACGCCATCGGCCAGGCGCAGCGCCGCGCTCAGCTCGTCCGCAAAGTTGACGTGGCCTGCAGGAAGGAGTAACAAAGCCATCCAACATTGCTGAATTAAACCAGGTGCTCTTGCCGCTGCAGCCTTCCATGACACCACCAGACACCCCAACCCCACAGCTCGGACCTAAACATGGCTTGAACACCCGGCGTGTCCATCAGGTTCAGCACGTAGCTCTTGCCGCTGCCTCCCACAGAACTCTCACTATAGACACCTACTAGAGACACCTGAGGCCTAACACATTGTGGTTAGCTCACCCGGCGTGTCCATCAAATTCAGCACGTAGCTCTTGCCGCTGCCGCCCTGCATGACCAGACTCATGGGAAGGGACTTGAGGGAGATGGCGCGCGCCTGGAGGGGGAAAGGGAGGGGGCCAGGGGGCAGGCAGGGTGGGGGTAAGGAGGCAGGAAGGAGGGAGGCAGGGACTTGAGGGAGATGGCGCGCGCCTACGGGGGGGGTAAGGAAAGGGGGGACACGTGAGGAAGAATGATGGGTGTGCACCCAACTGCACGAGCAATACAGAAATTTGCCCTCATTCCCCACCTGCTCGTCCATGCGGCTGTCGGCGCAGCACAAACAAACAAAGGTTGTGAAACTGGAACCTCAAAATATTGCTCAATCCAACCCACCTGCTCGTCCATGCGGCTGTCGGTGTAGCGCATGGGGCGGTCGTTGGAGCGCTGGTCGGCCGGCACCTCGTGCGTCTGCTCCACACACATGTCCATGAACTGCGGACAGCGCAGAAGCATTTAGTTCAATAGTCAGCACGATTGGGTCGTCCGCAAGCAAGCTACAGGAACGACGACAGCTGCTCAGCCATCAAGCATCTGCTTGCAAGCAGCAACAGGCTGAAAGTGCGCTACCAACCCAAGCTATGATACGGCACGCTAATCAACTGAACGACTAGCTCTTGGTTACTGGTCTCACCAGCGTCTTGCCGTGGTGCAGGTGCCCCACCACCGCCACGTTGCGAATCAGCTCCGGAGTGGCCAGCAGGCTGGCCAAGAATTCGGCAGAGTAGCGGGTGGGCAGCGCCTCCCGCTCCTCAACCTCAAACTTCTTGTGCTTGACCGGAGCAATGATGGGCACCTGCATGCGTAGAATTGAGAAGGGCATGTTGGTTCACGTCCTGTCCGCTTTGGAGAGCACACCAGCAGGCACTCAAGACGGGCTGCACGTCCTCCCCTGCACCTGCGCTTTTGTTCCATTCAGCAGCAAACCTTCCAGTCCCAAGAGCAAGCAACCAGTACACACCTCGATGGGCTGCACCGCCTCCCCCTGCGCCAGCACTTTTGCTGCCGCCAGCTAACAAGTAGACATAACAAATGGGTTCCAAGCAGCAGCAACTACTGACCTCGATGGGCTGCGCGTCCTCCTGCACCATCAGTGCCTACCCAGTGCAAGTACGTATTCAAATAGACGAAAAAATTAGCAGTACTCGCCTCGATGGGCTGCGCGTCCTCCTCCTGCACCAGCGCCTCGGTGCCCTCCCCAAACGTCTCCTCGGCGGTGGGGTAGTACTTCTTGTCTTCGTGCAGCACCACCTGCATCCCCGCCTCCTCGCCTGCATGCGAGAGGCAAATCCAGGATTTGCGGTCAGCATGCAGCAGCAGCAGCAGCAGCGAACCAGCAGCAACAGCAGCAGCAGCAGACGGCAACAGCGGCAACAAACCGTGACAGTGTCACATGGCTGCGGATCCCGCGGCAGAAACAGCCACGCAAAGCTTCACACAACAGCAGCATGGGATGCGATCACGCCTGCACCCTGGTAGCGAAGCAGGGCTTGATCGGCCGCAGGCGCCACTACCCACACACGGCAAGCAGTAACAGCACTGCCGGCTGGCCTACCGCACTCGGCACAGCTGCAGCCATAGCACTAACTCAGCATGCCAGCATGCACCGTGTACAGCCAGGTCTGTGCGGGGGATGCCGCCATGCTCCTCCATCCCTCGCACACAATACAAAATCACAATCAGCTGCATGTAAATCACGCACCGTACACAGCCAGGTCTGTGCCGGGCATGCCGCCGTCCTCCTCCATCGCTTCTGCGCCCTCCTCATCGCTGCCCAGCCCCTCGGCCTCCTCCCCCTGCTCCTGCTCCAGCTCCTCCTCGTCCTGCAGAGGTAACAGCATTACAAGAATGATTATTGCTCTGTAGGCAGCTACAGCAGGCCAGCACACACGACTCCATCTGGGTGGGGGCAACAGACGCGCATGCGGCTGGACATCAGAACAGCCACTCATGGCTGCCAACACGAAGCGAAACATCCGCATGTTGGCTGCCCATGCACGTGGTCGTGGCAGCGAGCCACCTTGCAACACGCAGCAGCTGCCAAGCATCATGCTCGGGCGCACTGGCCGGCGGCGGCGGCGGCGGCCAACAAGCGCGCACCTCCTCGCTCTCAGAGAGCTCGGGGCCTATGTAGTTGCCAAACTCATCGTACAGGTCTCCTGCGTCCGCCATGGCTGCGCCGCCTGCCGGCCCTCAGCCGCTGCTGCTGCTGCCGCCGCCGCTCGGGTTGCCGCCGCCGCTGCCGCGGGCGGTGATGATCGACTTGGGAGCGGGCGCTCAGCAGCTGCCGGCCATCCGCGCCGCGGTGCGGCTTCGGAGGGGTGCGCCGACCGCGCCTAGAGGCCTCTGGGCCGCTGTTGCAGGCGGCCGCTGGGCAATGCCGCGCTTGCAGCCGCTGGCGCGTCACCGATGGGCGCACCGAGTCTCGTTCAACTGTTTGGCAGCTGCCAAACCAGTGCGAGCGCGCCCAAGTGCGGGGGCCAAGCGCGAGGGTGGCTGCGTGGGGGAGCGCCAGCCGAAAATAACTTTGGATGTGTGATCTCGCAGCTGGGCAGCCAAACACGCCTCGATGCAGCCTTCGGCGCTGCATGGACGGTCGCGCCCACTTGGTTTGCCCGGCCCGCCTGCCGGCCGACGTTTGCAACTGAGAGTATACCGGTGATCTCTCTGGCACGTGGTTCCTGCCGCTAGAGAGCCCGCAGAGCGCACACACATCGGGCCAGGCGCCGGGAGGCAGCAGCAGCGAGCAGGCAAGTATTTATGCGCTTCCCATCCGCTTTTAGTTGCCATCGGGACGGCGCTAGCCCGCCCAGGGAGCACAGGGCGGGAGGCCGGCCCCACTGCGGGCTGATGCGCTGCTTGAGGGCCCCTGCCGTGCCGGATCTGGGTCGGTGGGAGTCTGCGATGCAAGTCTGCTTGCCCGTTTGGGGCACCCCGCGCTGGGCACGGTCTTTGCCGCTCGCCGCCGCCGCTGCCGCCGCTCCCGTCGCCTGTTTGCCTTCCGCTCTGCTCTCCGCTGCTGCCTTCTGTCGTGCTTGCTCTGAGTGCACTTGCTGGTGGCGCTTTAGATGATTACTGTTGCACGGCTGAGTTGCAATTTGGTAGTTGGCTGTTGCAGTTGCTGGCTCCGCCAGCAATTCGGTGCCCCTGAACCGGCCGCTGCCACCTGTTGCTGCTGCTTGTTGGCTTTGCAAGGGCAAGCCCTCCCATTTTAATTTGGCATTACGTTTCAGCAGCTGCTACCGTTGCCGCTCTGCCTTTGTCAGCGTTGAAAAGCATGGGGGCTCCGTCCCCCATGCGCCTGCCTTCTCTTTTCCGCCTATTCACTCATGCCAATGTCTCCAGCACTGGTCGCTGTCTCCCTGCGCTCACTTCCTGCTCTCCGTTTAATTCTTGCCAACAGGATGGCCGACGACTTCTATGTGCGCTACTATGTGGGCCACAAGGGCAAGTTCGGCCACGGTGAGCATTTGGAAAAGAACAGAAAAAACTGAGCAGGGATCGATGACCATGGCTGGGCTGGGTGGGAGATGGCAGGCAGGGCGGCAGTGGGGGTGAGCACTCGCTGAGCAGGGATTGAAAGCCGCGGCTGGGTGGGAGACGGCAGGCAGGGCGGCACCCTGCCGTGGGCCAGGCCTTCAGCGCAAGCAGCAGCAGCAGGCCAGCAGCCGGGGTTGCCTGCGCTCTCCTTCAAGCTCTGCGCACGCTGGCTTGCTTTCCTGCTGTTCTACCCGGTTGATTCCGCCTGTTTATTTCTGACTCCTGCAGAGTTCCTGGAGTTTGAGTTCCGGCCAGATGGCAAGGTGCGGCCAGGCTCAGTCAGCAAATCCTAGCCCAGCTGCTGCTGTGCCCTCTGGGGATCGAGGGCCGCCGCTGCCGTGGTGCCGCCGTGGCTGGGCTGACTGGTGCAGTGCATGGTTGCCGCAGCCCAGCCTGCGGCAAGTGCAGCTTTCCAGTCTGGTGCGGGATGGCAGAGTGGGGATGGCATAGCCAGAACGACACAAACTGATCCTTGTCCCTCCTCTCCGCAGCTGCGCTACGCCAACAACTCCAACTACAAGAACGACACCATGATCCGCAAGGAGTGCCACGTCAGCCAGGCGGTGCTGGACGAGCTGCGCCGCATCATCCAGGACTCGGAGGCAAGTTCTGGGTTTGGAGAGGACACCCCTGTATTGCTAGATTTGTGCTGCGCAATCGGAGCATGACTCAGCGAGGTTGCAGAGGGGCGTTTCCTGTGCTGGGAGGTCGGTGTGCTGTGGAGCTAAAGGTGGGTGCTGGACGAGATGCGCCGCATCATCGAGGACTCAGAAGTGCGGCTGTTGTTATGTTACCGCCATGCTCTATGCCGCACCCGTGTTCTTATCTGTGGTGTGGCGCGTGCGGCACACAGGCTTACTCCACTCTCATGCTTGCAGCAACCCTGTGCTGCTGCTTGCACGATTGGATGGCTCTGGTTTGACAGGTTCCTGCTGGCTTGTTGCTGTTCACTTGCTTGCAGGTGATGAAGGAGGACGACTCCAACTGGCCAGCGCCCGACCGCGTGGGGCGGCAGGAGCTGGAGGTGCGGCGGGCAGGGGATGGTGTCTAAGAGCACAGGAGACACCTTATAGCCTGTGTGAGCGACGCGCCAGTTGCTGCACTCTAAGTAGCCATGTTGAGCATGTCCTTACCTGATCGCATTTTGTTCAATGCACTCACTGCAGGTGGTGCTGGGCAACGAGCACATCTCGTTCGCCACCACCAAGCTGGGCAGCCTGCTGCAGGTGCAGAGCAGCAAGGACCCCGAGGGCCTGCGCGTCTTCTACTACCTCGTGCAGGTGGGGTGTTTATGTTGTGTGTACGTTTTTAGATTTTTTATTGACGGGCGGCCTGCCCTGCTTAGACTGCCTGCTGGCGTGGTGCCATGTGCGGCATTCTACTACCTCGTGCAGGTGTGGCTCTTGCAGCAATAGGCTTTTGCAGGAAGGGGTGGGGTTGTGTCTGAAGGCAGAGAGTTTCGCGTCTTCTACTGCCTCGTGCAGGTGGGTGGGAAACCCTATTCAGGGGTGGCATGCTGTACCGCTTGGTTAGCGTGCCTTGTATCTCTGCCGTGTATCGTGCGCCATGGCCTGCTCCATCAATGCCTCGCCTTCTTCCACCCCATCCTCTTCGCTTGCAGGACCTCAAATGCCTAGTCTTCTCCCTCATTTCGGCGCATTTCAAGATCCAGGCAAGGCCCGGTTGCGGGGAGTTGAACGGGAAAAAGTGTAAATAAAATCTCTGACGCCTGTCGTTTTCCCTATCTCATGTCCTGCAGCCTATCCAGCGGTAAATGAAATGCGCGTCTCTCCGGCGGCGCCACGCGCGGCGAGATTGCAGCTCACGACCGCTTCGGGTGTTGCCGTCGACACGCACCAACCCTTCGTTCCGCTTGCCTTTTCCTGTTTGACTCTCCCGACACATTCACATGAAACGCATCAACCTGAGCTTAACAACCATGCACTTGTAAACATGCACCAAAGTTTGCAACGGGCTGGGAGGCATGCAGGTGTGCCCTCACTCATGCTGCATGCCGCATTCGGCAGGCTCCAGCGCTGCCCATCCGCCTTCACCGTCAGCACCGCCGCACTGATCGGCGGTGCTCCGGGCCTTCTTCGGTACCAACGAGCGCTGCTGAGGGCTCGCAGACCTTCAAGACAGATGTCAGGGCCTCTCAGGCGCTAACAGCAGTTTTCAGGTCGGCTCCTCCAGCTGCAGCAACCTCTGGGACTGTCCGCCCTGCCCTGCGGCCTTGAGCAGTCTCGCCGGCGTCAAGGGCGCGGCCAGCCGGCCGGCAGCCCTCGCGAAGGGCTGCCGCCCCCACCGCCGCCCCCACCGCCAGCTTGCTGGCGGCCTTTGTCATGATCCATGCCCTTTTACCAACCCCATGTCAACCCCCACGCAGGTCTGCCGGCGCCATGATGCGCCGAGTGCCTCCCGGCCAGCCTACTGGCGACGGGAACCGCGTCAGCCAGCAGGTCAAGGCGCGGCAGGCGACTGACTTGGAGTTCGGGTGAGGGAAGAGGGTGCCCTGTTCCCAGGCTGGCTCCTGGGCGGTTTGTCGCAAGCTCTGTTGCGGATTTGCAGACTGTAAACCCGAAATGAAATTTATTATGGTGCTGCATCGCTCTTGAGCCCATGGGAGGCACACGCTGCAGGTGGAGGGGCACCAGCAGTTGCAGGCAGACAGCGGCAGGCCTGTGCCGACCAGGCCAACCGCAGGGATGCATGGCAGCACCCTCATGCCGCCCCTCATGCCATGCATCCCTCCACCGCCTGCAGGCCCGTGGCCAACGCCTTCCTGCTGGACGACCTGGCAGCCAGCGACCAATCCATCCTGGACAGCTCGGTGCTGTCCAAGAGCGACAACCGGCGCGTCAACACGCGGCGCTGCTTCGCCGCCTCCACCATCAGGTCTGGCCGCGTGGAGATGGCTGGCGAGGGCCTGGCCGCAGCCTTGCAGGCGCTGCTGAGCAGCGGCCAGCTGGCGCGCGAGCGCCCGCACCTGCTGAAGCTGGCCACCGATGCCGAGATCGTGCTCAAGTAAGTGGGCAGCGAGGAGTTGGTGGCGCCACTCTGCAGCTGTGTCTGCCGCGGCCAGCAAATAGTTTGACTGCAACGAACTGCTGCACATTGATCATTGTCCTCGCCCACTCTCCCTGCTGCCCACCATTGTGATCTTCTGGCCCATGCTCACCGCTCAACCCCGCAGACCGGTGCAGCACAATGAGGCGGACCTGTACCTGCGAGTGCAGCTCAGCCTGACTCCCACACATCTGGGTGTCTGTTCGTGGCACACTGGCCGCGTCCTTATGCATGCCTGCCATGCCGCCCACAGCACCACCGCCCTAGCACCCTCTGGTTTTGCTCTCCTGTCCCTGCTGCCTCTCTCCCACCGCTGACACACCGCTTCTGCTTTCGACTGATGACCAGACTGTAACAAACTCGCTCGCACGCTCGGTGTCGAAGTGGGCAGCATGCACAGCAGCGCATTTGCTGGGCGCAGAGTCAGGCATTGTGTCAGTGAAAAGCGGGGCAAAGCGCTGCTGTTGAGGGGACCTCTCACGCGCACTAAGTAGCAAGTGATTGAATGCAAGCGCAAAAGGACAAACCTGCATGCAAGGGACGAGAGCAGTCCACAGACGTAGGTGAGTGGGACACCGCAGCGCAACAAATGCCAGCCAGGTCCTGACGCCCAGGTGCGCCTTCGTGCTATGCGGGGAAACTACAGAAGACAACACTGTTTGCTGCTGCAACTGACAGGCAATGTGGTAAGAGCACGGCGCGCCCCGAGCGAGGCACCGTGGCGGCGTTGTCCGGCTGGAGGGTCCGCTGCCAGCGGTACCCGCTGTAGGCGCCGCCTCACATCTTACCCTTCTACAAATTATTCCTCTAGACATGAGGGCGATGGCATCTCCCATCGCGCAGGCCGGGCGAGCGAGCGCGCCTGCTGACCTGGCGGCGGCGGCGGCAGCAGCCCAGCAGACAGGCTGCGCGCACGGCTCGCGCCGTTCAGTACCCACTAAATTCTTCGTTGCAAGCCCCCTGGTATTGGTACCTGCGCCCCTGATCACATAGGAGGGGTGCCCGGTGCGGCACTTGCTCGGCGGCCCGGCATGGCACCCTCGGCGGCCCTGTACCTCGCCATCCTGCTCCTATCGGGTAATTGCGCTCATGCGGCCGGCGGCGAGCCGCCTGGGCAGGAGCTGGAGTGGATGCCCGGCTGCAAGGAGGCCGCCGAGGCGCAGCTCGCCGAAATGCAGGCGGGCGTCCCACAGGCAAGAGGCTTGTCTAGGGTGGGCTTGTATAGATGGCGTGCAGTGTGACACAAGGCCGAGGCTGCGGCTGGGCAGGCATGCCGCATATGTGTGCTGCTTGCAAAGGTTGGGCACCGGCGCCTGCGCCACCGCTGCAGCGCAAGGGCGGGCGCCGCCGCTCTTGCACCCGCCCCATCATACCTGTCGTTCCAAGCTGCTCTTGCAGAATGGCACGCAGCTGCTTTTCCTGGGCGACAGCATCACCGAAATCTGGCGGGGCACTCTGTGCGGCAAGCCGTGCCACCCCGCGGTGCAGCTGAACTGCCCAGAGTGAGTGCGTTGTGAATCCTGCTCCCCGAAGAAGCCGCAGGGCGACGACAGCCAGGGCCTGTCAATTACTCTGCGGCTCAGTAGCTGCGTTGTGCAGCGGTTGCATGCCAGCCGTAGGTTCTGTCGTGCTGCGCAGCCCAATGCAGCCGCAGTCCGCAACACCGGGGCAGCCATATATGCCACTGTGCGCCGCTGTGTGAAGTTGACACCCGCCCCGCCCCGCCCCATTCCACCTGATGCAACAGGTTTGCAGGGCTGATGCAGCGCTACTTTGGGCAGTACAGCCCTGCCGTACAAGCCATCGCTGGCGACCAGGTTGCCAACCTGATGTGGCGCATCCAGAACGGCGCGCTGCCCAACGCAAACCAAACCCAGGTTTGGGCGGGGCTCACGGTGCACTGCGGCTGCTGCACATGCCTTGCTCCGCTGTCCATGATGCATACGAATGCCGGGCTTCTGCACAGCGCATTCTTTGTCTCCAGAACCCAATGCCTGTGCCTGTGGGCAGCCGTGGGCTGCAAAGGAAAGCTGTTGGATGACGGATGGCAGTGTCCATTGCTCTCCCGCCTCGCTGCCCTGCCTCCCACTGGTCAGCGGCCGACAACCAACTCTGCCCTGCCTGCCACTGCCTTCGTCTCGCCCCTTGTGTGCAGCCCAAGGTGGCGGTGCTGCTGATCGGCATCAACGACCTGTCAAAGCTGGGACACAACGCTCCCGGCATAGCACCTACAGATCGGCAGCTCCTCAAAGCGGCGCCCACAGTCGCCACCAGGCAAGTTGCATCCTCTCCCTGAAACCGGGGCCTGCATGGCGGGAGCTGAAACAAGCTAGAGTGAGCAAGCAGGTGATGGGCCGCTTGCACACGCCGGCGCCGCCATCCTGCACATGCAGCTGCGTTCGCCCCTGCCGCCTGCATGTGCACCAGCCGGATGTGGCGGTCCGCCGTAACCTGCAAATCGTCAACCATGGCTGGCCGGATGCCCCGCCCACGCACTGCAGGATAGAGGAGGCGGTCGGCCTGCTGCAGGAGCGCCTGCCCCGCTCCCAAATCGTGCTGCTGGGCCTGCTGCCCGCCGGAGTGTGGGGCCTGCCAGGCCAGGCCAACTACAGCTGGCCTTCCAAGTACTCGAGGGCCCTGCCTGTCGTCAACACCCGGCTCAGGTTAGTGTGTATCGTGCTGTGCCTAGCCGTTGAGCCACGCGCTTTTACCAGTGCTGCTGCCATCTTGCTGAGCTCCCTCACCGGTCGTTGCTCCGCTGCCACCCGCCACCTGCAGGGCGTATGCGGCAGGCCAGCCCAGGGTGCAATACCTGGACTGCGGTGCTCGCTTCCTCGTGCCAAACGGCACCGCCATCGATCCGGCGCTGATGCCGGATGCGTTGCACCCCAGTGCGGCGGGCATGGAGCGGGGGATTGCACAGTGTATCAAGCCGCTGGTCGACCTGCTGATGCAAATTGCAACATAGCTGCTGTGTACTTGTGACTGAGATTTTGGACGGACATTTGTGACGGACGAGTACGTCTGACACCCGCAGTATTGTAACATAAGGCTGTGCTGCGGTGCTCTAGGCGGTCCGTACAGCAGCGGGCAAAGTGGGCGATTGTTGCCGGTGGGCCGCGTAGCGAGCAGCGGCAGGGCGGGCCGCTGGGGCAGGGAGGGTGCAGCAAGCGACGGTGACACACAGTGGCAGCAGTCTGCACAAGCTTGAAACGGAGTGTATGGGCGACAGTGTGTGAATAAGGAGCCACAACGTGTGGGACACATTGCAACGGCAGCAGCGCCAGCGCCGGGCGCCCGGGTGGCAGCACGGCGCGGCAGGCATTTTGCGCCAAGCGGCTGTGCGCCAATTCAGTTCTGCATCTACACCACCCTCACATCACTCCCGTGCCTGACGAGGCGGCCCAGCGCAAGCGCACCCCGTGGTGGCCCGCCGGAATGGCGCCTGCGCCCGTGGCCGCGCTGTACCTCGCCCTCCTGGTTTGGTGGGTCACTGCGCTGCCCAGCAAGGCGGCGGGCCTGCTGCGCAGCGTCCGGTGTGGTCCCCGCGCTGCGCCGCCGCCGCCGCAGCCCAGGCGCGGGAGATGCAGCAGACCGACCAGCAGGCAAGTGCATTCGGCTGGCTCAGATGCTTGATGCATTCTAGCTGAAGAGAATTGCGTTGTCAAGGCGACACTTCTGCAGCGCTGCTGTGACAACACATGGCGTGCTGCCGCCCGCGCCGGCAGTTGCAGCAGCGGTTGGGGCTCGCACTGCTGCCGCCACCCGCCCGGCCGCCCCAATTTCCAGCTGCATACCTTCCTCAACTGGCGCTCTTTGCAGGGCGGCACGCAGCTGCTGTTATTGGGGGACAGCATCACAGAGCTGTGGCTTGGCACGGTCTGCGGCAACCCTTGCATCCCCCAACTCAACTGCGGCAGGTCCGGCGGCGGGAGTGCTTGCCCACCTCTCTTGCCGCCCAGCTGGCACCCGCTGGGGCGGCACACACCATACGCCAGTACCGTGCATATGCGCTGTGCATACCGACCTGCTGCCTCAGCAGCGCTGACCAGCCTGTCACGTATGCTCCCCTGTGCTCAGCCCCCCCTGCCGCTGCCCCCCACCCCTGTCACACGCATGCAGCAACCCAGGCCTGATGCAGCGCTACTTTGGCCATTACCAGCCGGCAGTGCAGGCCGTTGCCGGTGACCAGGTCGAACAGCTGGTATGGCGCATGCAGCACGGAGTGCTGCCCACTCAGAACCAGGTTAGACTTTGTCATGACAGGGCTGCTGTGCGTGCTGCGCGAGCCAGCTGCTCTTGCTTGCTGCCCGGCCGGACATATGATCGCAGCAGCTCTCTGTTGCTCGCGGGAGTGCCATTGGCATGCAGTGCACCACCTGCCTGACGTGCGTCGCTGATACCGCCTCCCTCCCTCCCTCCCACTCAGCCACGAGTGGTTGTGCTGCTCATTGGCACAAACGACCTGTCATTCCTTGCAAAGGCGAAAGGCGGCAGTGCAACCCTGGAAGACAAGCTGGCCGGCGCAGCCCCCGAGGTGGCCCGCAGGCGAGCGCATGTTGCTGTTGCTGTTGCATGATGTTGCATGATGTTGCTGGGAAGGCAGGTGGAGCTGGCAGTCTGGCGCTTGCTATGCTGCTCCGTCTGCCTAGCGGAGTGCCCCTGCGCGGCAGTTGCTTGTGTGACCTCCAACCCAACCCACCCTCACCTGCCCGCTGCAGGGTGGAAGGCGCGGTGCGCCTGCTGCGCCAGCGCCTGCCGGACGCTCAGATCGTGCTGCTGGGCCTGCTGCCACGTGGCGTCTCGGCCATCCCGGTGCAATTCGCCGACCACCGCTGGCCCTCTCCGTCTACCCGGGCACTGGCCCTTGCGAATACGCAGCTGAAGTGAGGCTCAGGGGAGGTTGCAGGGCTTGCGGGAGCCTGCGCATGCAAATCAGCTTTTGGCATGCGGGTCCTGGCTTAGAGGCACACATTGCAGTCGCAGCAGAGTGCACCTAGCCCCGCCGCTCCTGGCGCGGCCACTCACTGTTTCAACCCCTGGGCACTCGCCACCACATGCAGGGAGTTTGCTGCCACCCAGGCCAGCGTGCACTACGCTGATTGTGGTGCACACTTCCTCAACGCTGACCGCACCGCCATCGATGCGGCACTTATGCCAGATGCGCTGCACCCCAGTGCGGCGGGCCTGGAAAAGCTGGCGCAGTGCATCAAGCCGCTGGTTGACTTGCTCATGCGGGGCAGACCCGGCTAAAGGCACAAGTGCCAGCAGGCAGACAGCGCTTTGATCTTGAAGCTTAGCTGGACCTGAAGCAATGCGGTAGTGCTTGCTGCGGCTGGCAGCCCCACACTATGCAGTTTGTAGCTCACTTGTAGGTTGGTCTGCGTCTTTCGCCAACATTCAAGCCGATTCTTCCGATCACCACATTCCTTCCCAATGTCTTGCTGGACTTGTCGCTATTCTTGATCCACTTCTCTTTGAAACGATTTTATCGTCCCTATACTCAAATCAAATGTATCAAGTATGGGTCCAGACAGACCGAAGGGCAAGGGCCGGGCCAGGGCAGTGGAGAGCCCATTTTGGCAGCACAAGTGTGGGGTGGCGGCCAGGTGCGCCGCGACATGCCGATGCCTGAAGGCCCCTCTTTTTGAAATTAGACCCACTTATTCTACCGACCGATGCGTTTCTCAAGCTGTGCCCAGTGTCGGACGGGGCCCAGCAGCGAGTGCCCGTGTGCGCCATGCGAGCACGCTGGGCGCCGCTGGGCGCCGCCGGGCGGCGACGCCCACACTGCGGACCGCGTGATACTGCGTCAATCTGCGTTGTACTAGTATTAATTTGCACCTCGACAGGTACCGGAGGGGCCGCGAAGCTCTCGGCGCAATGGCGACATTCGGGTCGCCGGTCCTGACTCCGGCCGCCGCCCTGTACCTCGCCATTCTGCTTCTAACGACTCCTAGCGCGGCTCGCAAGGCCGGTGAGCCGGCCACGAGCCCAGTGGCGCGCGCCGGCTGGTGGCCGCAGTTCGCCGCCACGCAGGCGCGGGAGCTGAAGCGTGCGGACGAGAAGGCAAGCCCCTTCCACTCCTGTGCTTGATACCAGCATAAGAGCCACTGTATGATGCGCTTTCCGATTTTTCACTGTCTTCTCTCAAACACAGCTGATGCTGCAGCTGCCGCCGCCGCCGCCACCGCCGCCACTCAGGACCATCCACAGACCGCCTGCCGCCACCCCCACCCACCATCTTCCAATGCAGGGCGGCGTGCAGCTGCTGTTCCTAGGAGACAGCATCACGGAGTCCTGGCGTGGCACGGACGGTGGCAAGCCCTGCAATGCACAGTATCGGACCAGCTGCGGCGGGTGAGGACTGGTCCTGTTGGCATGCAAAGCTGGTGGGGCAGAAGCAACAGTTTGTCAGCTGGCCGTGTGCAGCCAGTGCCAGCGCATCACGTGTTGACAGCTTAGGGCATCCCCAGCGGAGTGCAGTCTGGGTGCTGCCCCTTCCCACCCTGCTGCCGGCATTGCACCATCACCCTGACCGCTGCCGCCTCTGGGCACCCCTCACACCCTCCATGCAGCATGACCGATGTTTTCAGCCGCTATTTTGGGCAGTACCGCAGCTCGATTCAAGGCGTGGGCGGCGACCAAGTGATGCATCTGATGTATCGGCTGCAGCACGGCGCGCTGCCCACGAAGCAGCAGGTGCGGGTCGGTTTCGGCTGAGCGGCGGGGCTGCCGCGCATGCTGCGACAGGGAGGCAGGTGCAGCACAGTGCTTGCGGTGGGTGCTGTATCCGCTGCTCCTCCAGCCACCTGCCACTTCCTGACCAGCAGCTGCTGGGTCCAGGCTGGCGCCGAGCTTTGCTCAGCAAGCCCTGTGCCCTTTCCCTCTGTCCTGCAGCCCCGAGTGGTGGTGCTGCTCATCGGCACCAACGACCTGGGCACAATGGCATACAAGCGGGGCTGGACCGGCGGTGTTGAGAAGAAGCTGCGAGCGGCGGCGCCGGGCGTTGCCAGCCGGTGAGCAAACGAGGAGCTGCCGGGGGAGTGTTCTGATGTGGTCGAACGTTGAACAGCGGGTTGCAAGGCGACATGGCAGCATGGCGTTTAATGCCACCCAACCGTATCAATCCCACCTGACCCACTGCAGAGTGCAAGAGGTGGTGGGCCTGCTGCGCCAGCGGCTGCCGGCCGCCCAAATCGTGCTGCTGGGCCTGCTGCCACGCGGCACCGGTACCGCCGAGGGGCTGCCGGTGTGGGACAACGATCACAGCTGGCCCTCGGTGTATACGGAGGCGATGGCCGCTGTGAACGAGCAGCTCAGGTGAGGGGTCAGGAAGGAATTGTGGCGGCTGGGGGGCTGAGGTTTTGAGTTGCGGCGCAACCGTTTCTGTGCATGGCAGGTAGGTGGTGGTGCACTCATCAGTGGCTGACAAACCAGTTCTGCTTGACAGGCATCGGTTTTACCCTAACCAGTGCACATGCTGCCTGAGATCCTCCTCCTAACCACTCCCCACCCCTCAACCGCCCCGCGCAGATCCTTTGCGAACGGCCAGGCTGGCGTGCACTACTTGGATTGCGGCCCTCGCTTCCTCACTGCGGACGGCAGTGCAATCGATGCAGACCTCATGCCGGACGCGCTGCACCCAAGCAAGAAGGGGCAGGAGCAGGGGCTGGCGCAGTGCATCCAGCCGCTGGTGCAGCAGCTGATGCAGGGCAGCTGATGCAGGGCCCGCCAGTTGATTAGCACGCGGTTCTAGCGTAGCTTGATAGGCTAAGGCGCCCGATCCGCTGATTCATCATTCATGCACGTTGTGCACTGATCCGTCCCCCATCTGTCACTTGTTCCACTCTCCAATAACGCCGCAGCCGCACTGCATGCATTGGGCCTGGGTGCATTCAGTTCCTTTTGGTTGCACCCCACATGCTTTGCTGGCCATGCCAGCCACAATGATCAATCCGCTGTGTGCATTACTTACAAAACTGATAGTTCTCAGCAACTGGGAGGAGTGAGCCAGGGAAGGGAATCAAGGAGCGAGGAAGGGAGCAGTGAGCACAGTGTGGCAGCAGCAGCGGCCAGCAGCCAAGAGCCATCAAAGCTCACGAGGGGTGCACAGCACATGTGTCCTGCGACCAGCTGCTGCCGCCAGCTCTGCCGCTGCTGTTATCATGCCGCACGGCAGCTCAGCTGCAGCCGAATCGCAGTGCTGCAGGGGAGCTCAGCTTCAGCTGCGGCCGAATGCCCGCACCTCTGCCTCGTTGGGCTGCGGGTTGCAATGGGAGGTCAGGGGAAGGGTATGGTCAAGTGCTAGCAGATCAGCGGACGGCAGGGGGCGGCTAGGTAGACAGGCCACAGTCGTTCACGAGCAGCGCCACGCTACACTCAGCAGCATGCTGCATGCTTCTGGCAAAGCTACAGGCATGCTGCAGGCAAAGCTACCGACCTGCGGCAGCAACGTGTTGCGCAGATGCACGGCAGCCTGAGCAGTCAGCCACCAAGCGGCACAGTAACCCTGAAATCCCTGAACTCTGAAAATAAATAGTTAAAAACGAACCTTGAGGCCCATGAGGCGGCCGCACGAGTTCTGATAAGCCAGCATGAAGCCGGCGGTCGCACCCATGATTACCGCCGTCCACCTGCAGGAGGGCCACGTTGCCACAGCATAAGAAAAGTACTGCAGGACAGGTGAGGGCTTCCGTCCATCAGCACCTGCCGATGTGTGGACGGTCAGTTGTAAACGGCTCTGCTGCCAAGCGCACAGCAGTGTTGCAAGGCAAAGCAGGCACGCCTGGCATTCCCGCAGCAACAAGCAGCTCTCTGGGCCACGCCTGAACAGCTGCACACTTACAGGGTGGGCCGCGCCAGTGAGTTCTGCTGGGCTGCGCTGCGCACCTTTCCCTCAAACCAAGTCGTTCGAAAACTTGTCAATAAGCACACTCACATGGTGGGGCGCGCCATGGAGCCCGCCACCTTGGCGTACGCCGGGCTGCGCTGCGCGCCCGCCAGGTATCCCAGCGGCGCGCTCACGGCAGCCACCCCCGCGGCCAGGCCCCAGTCATCCAGGCTGAAGTTGCCCACTGCGGAATGGGCGGGAGGGGCGGCGGCGGTGGCGAGTTCTGCGTGGTATGCGCAGCATGGTGGCGGCCGGCAGCATGGCGAGAAGCATGGCCAGACCCAGTTGGCCGGGCCTGACCGTTGTCTGCTGCTGCTAACTCCAGCAGGTAATGGGAAGCTTGCAAGGCAGACGGGATGAAGCCCTTGAGAAGGTAGGAGGGGCAGAGGGCAGCGGAGCAAGCCCACACTTTCTTCAGCAGGAGCCACTCACCAGTCTTAGAGAAGCTAGGCGCGGCGTCCACCACCGGCCACTTGGGCTCGTCCAGTATCTGCAGCAAGCAACTAGCAAGCAGCATTCATGTCTGGCCAGGGCACGCAGCAGCAGCAGGCAGCGGCCAGCGGCCAGCGGCACGAGGAGCAGCGGCGGTGGCGGGGGCTGTGCCGCTGGTGGGCGGGCTGAGGCGCAGGGCGTCCAGCTGCATGCGGGGATGTGTGTGATCGCAGTGAGCCGGCCGCAGCGCCCGCAGGCCGCCCAGGCGCGCACCTTGCCCATAGCCCCTGCTGCTGCCCGCTGCCTGGCCTAGGCGCCTGGTGCTGGAACCCTGACTCTGCCCGCCCGGCCAAGCTGGATCGCGAGGCGCCAAGGGTGCAGGCCCTGCTGCGCGCCGGTGCTCAGACGGGTGCGCGGGAGGGGCTGGCAGCGAGGCAGCGTGCGCACTTAGGTACTGTGATGCTGCAGCAGGCGCGCCAGCCCGCGATGGCGCCATCGGCCGGCCCTGCATTGCCAGGTGGAAAGACTGCGGCGAGGGCCGGCTTGGACCGCTGCCTCGGACCGCATCTGGCCCTGCACAGCAGCCAGCCCGCTAGCTGTGGTGTTGATGGCACAGGCATGACTACTCACTGCTGTTAGCAGGGCCGGGCGAGCTGCAGGCTGGTCAACGTGCTGCAGAACGATGGACTCGGCCCAGGGAGTCGGGTGCCGTGCTGCAAGCCGTGCCTCCTGCCAAACGAATACCCAGCCATGGCAGGCCAGAACGGCAGATCTTTAGTAGGACGCATACAAGGCCAGGGTTGCTGCATAGGCAAGCTTGATGCGGTTCAGACTGTCTGCAGCGGCTTGGCCCAGGTGCCGTTGACCGACGAGCACGGCACTGCCGTTCCGGGCACCTTAATTCACCCTGTCTGCCAGAAAGCGCTGCAGGAAGCTCATTGTCAGAAAAGGGCAGCTGTCAGACTGCCCCGCAAAGTGCTTCACCTGCCGGGCTGCTGCTGGAGCTGCGCAACGATCGAACGAAAGCGGCGGCCAGCGCCGCGTCGCCAGTGGGGCGGCAACCATCAGGGGCTGCCAACTGGGCCTGCCGCCTTGCTTACCCGCCCTGCCTGCGATCTGGGCCCGCCTGCCATTGCCCTGGCACGCTCAAAGCCCGCGAGCAGCAAGTTGCACACCAGCCGGGCGTCAACCAGGCGCGGCAGCTGCTTTCTGTCGGAGGGGCTGCGATCTCGAGCAGATCTCACTGCCTCAGCCTGCCGGTTGGCCCCAGCAAGCGCTTCCTGAGGCGCCAGCCCTCGGCCCAGCCCCTTCTGGCCTCCCCTAGCGGCCTAGGTCGCCTCAGGCAAGCAGCAGCCGATTCAGATGAACTCTAGCGCCGCCGTGGGCCCTACAGCCCGCTGTGCCCTCCACCGCCGCCGCCACGCGCCGACTGTGCCCCCTGCCGCGCCGCCGCGTGCAGGCCCGGGCCGTCCAACTGCCGGCCATGGAGCGCGAGGAAGCGCTGGCGCTGTTTGAAAACCTGACGGGCGCCGCGCCGCACGTGGCCGAGCATGTGCTGGATGCGCACGGGTGGGTGCTGGCCAGCTGTCGGCCCGGCCAGCTTTCGGTGTTGCGTGCTGCAGCTGTTCCGACCGATGCTTTGTGCCGCTCGCGCCTCCGCTGCCTCGCTCAAGCGCTTGTTTGCTGGGTGCTGACTGCAAGAGCCTCTTGCCTCTCTTCTGCCCCCCAAGCAGGTGGGACGTGAACAGTGCGGTCGAGTGGTATTTGGAGAGCGGCGGTGTGGGGCACGGCATCGGCGCGGACGCGCCCCAGGCAGTGCCCGCCTCGCCTCCAGGTGGGTGCTGGCTGCTGAACAGTGCTGAGGGGCGCCGCTATGGTTTGGTGGTTGCCGTCGAGCAGCAGCTTGGCAGCCGGGCTACCCAAGCTCGCACTGGTGATGCCTGGAATCACGCCCTGCTGCTGCACAGTTGCTTGCCAGCTGCCGCCTAAGGCGGCTGCAGCGGGTCCTCCACCTCAACAGATCCGTCTTGTAATATTGCCATTGCCTAAGCAGACTACATCGAAGAGCCAGACGATGAACCCATCATTGAGGAGCCTCCCGAGGTCTCGGCGGCAGCCCGGGTCCGCGGCTTTGGGGCGCAGGGCCGGCCCGCCAGCCGGCCGCTGCCAGCGGCGGCGCGCCCGCGCAGCACCCCGATCGAGGTGAGCTGGCCGCCGCTCGCTTGTCAGCTGTGTTGTTTTCTGCCCTGCCAGCCAGCCGCTGCCGGCGACCGCGCGCCCCCACAGCACCCCAATCGAGGAGCTTTTCTGCTGCTTGTCAGCTGTGTTGTTTTCTGCCCGGCCAGCCGGCCGCTGCCGGCGGCGCGCCCCCGCAGCACCCCGATCGAGGTGAGCTGGCGGCTCACTTGTCAGCTGTGTCGTGCACGTACAAGTTGTGTGCTGCTGCTTGCGGCCTGTCGAACCTTTGCATCTTCCCAGTTGCTTCCCTGGCGGTTCGACCGATGCAAGCACCTGTGTGGCACACATTGTGGATTACTCACAACTGTTGCGCGTGTGGATTACCCACCTCTGTCTTCACTCCTTGCTTCAACTTATTTGTCTACAGATCCTGGACGACGACGACGATGACATTCAAGTGCTGGCCAGCAGCCTGGGGCGGCGGCGACCGGGGCGCGTGGAGGAGGTGGCAGACGGTGCGTGCTCGTTAGAGTTGATCATTTCTTGAGTGTGGTTTGACCGCAGCCTGGTTATCTGTTTCGCCCGCTGTTGCATCGGCACCTTCACTGCTCTTCCAATGCATTTGCTTCCTGCTGCAGACGAGCGCATGCACCCAGTTGCATGGGTCGAAGATGAGCTGGGTGGCACTGCTCTCCTGCTGGCTGGATCTTCATTCTGTCTCTCCTGCCTTCCACACCCTTAACCGCAGACGAGCACATGCACCCGGTTGGATCAGTGGAGGATGAACTGGGCGGCGCGGCCGCCATGGGGCGGCGCGTGCGCCGCAACCGGCGGCGGCTGGCGGGCGAGGTTGACCGCGATTTGGAGCTGCTGGGTGAGCTCGGCAGCCCTACCTGGACAGCTCGTTTGATGTCTTAGGAGGGGCAGTGATGCTACCACAACCCGACCTGCTGCGCTCACCCACTTGCACTTTGTACCCAGTTCAGGGGATCCACCGACACTTTGTTGCCCTAACTTTAATGTGTGCAGGCCAGCGGTTTGGCGTGATGGATGAGTTCCAGCCCGCCCCCACGGCGCAGCAGCACCAGGCGCAGCAGCAGCAGCAGCGGGACGACGGTGGGTGGCTTGTAAAGGAGGGCACGCATGGCTGTTGTGCTGAAGGCTGCACCTGCCCTGCAAGGGATAGTGTTGGCTTGTTGGGCTGCTTACACGGACGATGGATTGATCCTCTGTTGTGTGCTGACCTGGAGGAGCAGCGCATGCCGCACTCTTGCTAGTTGCCTCACAACATTCAATCCCTCTGTGTTGAACCCACCCACAGATGAGGACTTCGCCGACCTGCCAGCGGATGTGGACCTGGAGGAGCAGCGCATGCTGATGGCGGCCATCCAGGGCGGCGGCTACGAGGGGCACATCCCAGGTGAGGGGTTGCAAGTTTTTCCGCCAGGTTTTTGCTTGCAGCTTGATGTGTTGAGCAGGGGATCTGGTGCTTTCAGGCAGCTGATTCCAGGGCGGCGGCTACGAGGGGCACATCCCAGGTGGGGAGCTTGGCTGTTTTACAGGCTCATCTGCTGGCCACTCCTTGTTGGTAAGCTGGTGAATGCGAAACAGGGCGGCGGCTACGAGGGGCACATCCCAGGTGGCGGTTGGGCTCAGATTGATGTGCTGCCCCCTCGTTGTTCTGGCATTTCTGGCGGCCATCCAGGGCGGCGGCTACGAGGGGCACATCCCAGGTGGGCGACTGAATCAATGCTGCACAGCCCCAGTGCCGTCCTGGCTTCAGCTTGCAAATGGCTGCGCTATCCCAAGGGCCCCTTCTCTGCTGGCTGTGGCGCAGATGTGATGCACCCGCACATTGTGTCACTGCTCACCCTTTTATGCCCGACCTGCCTTGCTGCCCCGCCCCCTTCAGACTTTGCCGCCGACCCGCGGTACCAGCCGCGCGTGCTGTCGCCGGGCGCTCAGGCGCGGCAGAATCTGCGGGAGGAGCAGGTGAGGGCAGTCATTTGAAACAGCGATGCTGGACTTGGGACAGGGGGTAGGCGGGGTGGTTGACTTGGGCGGTGCTCTGCATGCGCTCATACCAACCTGCGCAAAAAAACTCCACCGTCGACAATGCCCTCAATCAATCCCACCATGGCGCAGGGCGCTGCTTACTACGAGTCGCTTCCAGCTGACCAGGAGAAGGCAGAGGCTTGACACCCGCCAACTTACATTATTCATGTGTGCTGCTCCCTTGCATCAGGATGCCGCTTACTACGAGTCGCTGCGAGCAGACCAAGAGAAGGCGGAGGCAGCTGAGCGCGAGCGACGAGAGGCGGAGCAGGCGGCAGCAGCGGCGGCAGCGGCGGCGGAAGCCGAGGAGCGACGGCAGCGGGAGGAGACACAACGGTGCGCTGCTGCTCCCTCTGTTTCTGTGCGTTGCTGGGTTTGATTCATCTGCTTGGCAGCAGCGGCGGCGGAAGCTGAGGAGCGGCGGCAGCGGGAGGAATGGAGCGATTTGCTGCAAGATAGCCATGCACTCTTCGGTGGGCGCCCAGATAAGCATAACGCAGCATATTAATCCCTTGAACACCTCGTTGTCTCGCAGCCTGGAGCGGCAGCTCACCAGCAAGGCGGCCTCGCTGCCCGCCGAGCCGCCGGCGGACGATGCCGAAGCAGTGAATTTGATGGTGAATTGATTTCAGGATGGCATTCGGGGCTTGCCGCCATCCAGCATTGCCAGCCGCCCCTATGCGCATCTGCAGTCGCCAATGCATTGGTCCATTTTGGCTGCGCCTGACGCGGTTGCGCTGCTGCCTGCCCCGTGCTGCTGCGCAGGTGCGCCTGCCGGCCGGCGGCCGCTCTGCTCAAGAGCTCCTCCAGGGCTTCATTCAATTTCTTGCACCTGAGCCCGCCCATTATTCCTTATTGCTGCTGCGCAGGTGCGCCTTCCGGCCGGCGGCCGCTACTCGCGCCGCTTCCGCCGCTCAGACCCGCTGCAGGTGAGCATAAAAAGGGCAGGCAAACTATGGCGGTTGTGCAATGATTCCGGCATTCGGTGCCACTGACGGCAGCACATCAAGCTGTTGCACACTTATTTCTTGCTGCTTTGCCGGCCGTGTTTTGCTATATGGACGTGCAGAGCGGGCTGGGCAGTTGCGCTCACATTTTGATCAGACAGTCATCCCCAAAACATCCATGTTGTTTCGCAGGCCGTGTTTGACTTTGTGGACGTGCAGAGCGGGCTGGGCGGCGACATTCAAAATGCGTCCCTTGTGCCTGGCATGCTAAAAGCAATCACATTCACTCCTTGCTACTCTGCAGGCCGTGTTTGACTTTGTGGACGTGCAGAGCGGGCTGGGCGGCGACATTGCGCCCGGCACCTACCACTTTGCCACCGCCTTCCCCCGCCGCGTGCTCGAGGTCAGTTGGTTGGCCTTGCTGATGTGGGCTGCCGCCTGTGGCTGTGGGGTCGCATGCCAACTCGCCACTGCATGGTTCTGCTGCATGCAAGATGAGTCGTGCCACTGGCTGCGCCGCCAGTCTAGGAGTGCGCTGGCTGTGACACCCAGCAAGCTAGTGCCCGCTGTGCCAATTAATCAAACAAGTCTATGGCTGCATATTCTTTGTTCTGCAGGACGGCGCCAGCGCACAGACGCTTGAGGAGGCGGGCCTCTCCGCCAAGCAGGAGGCGCTCTTTCTGGAGCTCAAATGAACTGGCATGAGCTGGCATGAGGGGTGCGCTGCTGCGGCCTCTGCTGGAGCGCACCTGAGCGGCATGGCATGTATGAGCGGCCGCGCACCCTGGTGCAGAGTAAGAGCAGCTAGCGGCGCTCACCGCACGGCTCCGATGCCTGCCCATCGCTGGTCGCACCGCAGGCCCCACGGACTAAAACGTTTGCCCCCGCCAGCCTGCGTTTCTTGCACATTGCCGTCACCTCAATGTAAAACTAGTTTTCCGATGGCAAAGCAATCTAATGCCAACCCAGCATTTTGCTCAGCGGCGCCGCGGCGGAGGGGCAGGAGGGACGCTCATGTTTCGCATCTACATATGTTACATGCGCACCTTTCATCGCGCAGAGCGCCGCATTCAGATTACCAGGCCTGCGAGGCGTGTGGCGCTTCCAGCGAGGGAGGGTTCAACTTGCGCACGTGCGGGCCTCAGCGCTCCGCCCGCCCTGCGCAGAGCGTTGCACACGTCGGTCAGGTGTGCGCCCCGCCTGCACACGCGCGATCGCGCCACCCTGCCGCCGCTGCCGCCGCTTGGCGCTGCCGCCGCTCAGCCCGTCGCAGCAATATCCCCTCTGCCATGCAGACTCCTCCTGAGCTAGGGTCGCCTTGAGACTCCCAGCCGGCACCATGCGGCTCAAATCCAAGCACAACATACCCGACCACTACCGCCGGGCTGTGCGGCTGGGAGTGGCGGTGTTTTGCCTGTCGTCCCTCGGCTTCACGTGGATTGGCGTGCCGGGTCGCGAGTCAGCCGTCCTTCTGCTCAAGTGGGCCTGCCTCACACTGCCCGTGGTGACCATGCCGCTGCTGGGCAAGGTCAGTTGGGGCGGGGGGTGGTTGTGGGGGTGCAGAAATGTAGAATGGTTGCAGTCGTGTGCCTCACGCTGTCGGTGGTGACCCTGCCGCTGCTGGGCAAGATTAGTTGGGGTGGGGGGTTGGAAGGGTGGAGGTCGGAGTGTGACGGGAGTGCACGGGTTGGGGGCAGGCTGGGGGTGCACCCGGGTTCCCGACAGCCCCAGCCCTGGCGGATGAATGCTGCAGGCTTTGATTTGGGAGGCATCAGATAGGTGTTCGTGC
>VFQQ010000499.1_pt1:0-27500 | contig 76148 bp, 74 predicted proteins | sample 3512341 | NCBI WGS metagenome assembly VFQQ01 (sample SAMN10412373, study PRJNA504923) | tailings metagenome | isolation source: Relicate 2 Philex TSF1 revegetated site | place: Philippines: Tuba, Benguet | collected 2017-08-29
ACAGCCGACAGGTTGGCCGCTCTCGGGCCGCCTGTCGGCTTCATGTCATCTACAATTTCGGTCTCGTCGCGCGCGCCGCGAGGGAGTTGCGCGCGAGCGCGCAACCGACGGTGTTGCCGCGCGGGGGCGCGGGGGCACGGGGCGAAAGTTTTTTTCAGCCGACTGACGTCGGCTGCTACGAAGGAGATTGCGGGGGGAACGCGCGACGCCGCGGCTTGCGGCCGCGGCGTCGGGGTGAAGCGGTTGATTATTTTCGCCGGGCTCAGCTCGCGGCGGCGAGGGCCGGGGCCGGCATCTTGCCGAGGCTGGCCTTGGCCTCGTCGAGGCTCTCGTGGAAGGACCACCCGCGCGTGTCCTCGAAGCCCTTGCACTCGGTGACGATCTGCGGGTTGCCGACGAGGGCGAACTGCATGCCGAGCTCGCGGCAGGTCTGCATCGCCTGCACGAGGAGCTTGATCACGCCCATGTGGAGCGACTTGAGGGCGTGGACGTCGATCACGGCCTTGTTGTGGCCGGCGTCGACGGCCTCGGCCATCTTGGGCTTCATGTAGGTGGAAATCTCGGCGATGACGGAGGGCGAGCAGTTCTCGGGCACGCGCATGATCATGCACTCGCCCTCGACGGCGAAGTAGCGCTGGGAGGTGTCGAGGTTCATCGCCTTGGCGATCTTCGTCTCGAGTTCGCCGAGGTCGATCGGCTTGGTGATGACGGTGGTGAAGCCGACGGTCTGGGCCTGCTGTTGCGGGGCGGTCTCGGTCTTCACGACGAGGCCGAAGACGGGCGTGTATTTCGTCTTCACGTTCGTGCGGATGAGGCGGAAGAGCGTGAACGCGGCCTCCTCGGGCAGCGAAAGGGAGATCATGATGAGGTCGGGCGGCGTCTTCGTGCAGAAGTCGATCGCCTCGCCCTGCGTGCTGACGCCGTGGATCTTCCAGGGGGTGTGCTTGAGGCCCTCCTGGATCTGCTGGACGATGGCGGGCTTGTCCTCGACGACGAGGAGCGTGGCGGGGTCGAAGATGGAGCGGGCCTTGGCGGGGCCGTCGGTGAGCGGCTTGAGCTCGATGATGCGGCCGGCCTTCTCGACGAGGACCTCCTCCTTGAAGGGCTTCACGATGTAGTCGCGCACGCCGATTTTGGCGATCTTGAGGACGTTGTCGCGGCCGCCCTCGGCGGTGAGCATCATGACGGGGATGCCCTTGAGCTGCGGGTCGGCCTTCAGCTTGGTGAGCATCTCCACGCCGTCCATGACGGGCATGGTGACGTCGAGGAGGATGAGGTCGGGCATGTCCTTCGCCGCGATGGCGAGGCCTTCGACGCCGTTCGCGGCCTCGAGGATTTCGCAATCGTAGGGCTTGAAGGCTTTCCGCACGATGATGCGGACGGTCTTGGAATCGTCGACAGTGAGGATCTTGTTGCGCATGGGGATCGGAAGTTGGGCTCAGTCGCCGGTCTTCATCAGGATGTCGGTGACGATCTTGTGGCCGGCGCACTCGAACGAGTAGATGTAGCGCTGGGCGGAGCTGATGGGCTCGACGCAGAAATTGCTGCCGCGGAGGATCGACGGGATGGTGAGCTTGCAGGGGTAGCCGGCGTCGCAGAGGCCGTTCTTGAAGCTGCCGGTGCTCATGTTGGTGAGTTCGCCGATGGCGTCGTTGATCACCTCGTCGCCGGCTTCGTCGACCTCGGCCTCGGTCATGCCGAGGAGCTGGCAGGTGCAGATCTTGGCGAAGTCGATCGGGAGGTAGAGGTAAATGAGCCCGTTGGCATCGCCGAGGAAGCCGACGGTGCCGACGACCTGGGGCGTGGGGGCGGAGCCCTCGACAGGCACCGGGGGCCAGCCGGGAGCATCGCCCTGCGTGGAGGAGCCGACGAGCGTGGAGGTCTGGCCGAGCATGGTCTTGAAGACGTCGGCGATGGCACGGGTGATGTTCTCCCGGATGAGGCTTTCGGAGATCTCTTGGGCAGCGGGCATAAAAGGAAAGGGGCTCGGCGGAAAAAGAGTGGCTCGCCGCCGTGTTATCGGCGCGTCCCGGCGCGGACTTTACGCAAAAGTTCACGCAAGTGGCGGTGGCAGCGCGGGCCGTGGGGCATGAGGTGGCATCGGCACACCCGGGCGCGAGTGAAGCGGAATGAAGACGAGCGAAGCGGAACAATGGTCCGCGGCGCAAAGCGCCGCGCGCACGCGGGCCGCTTCGCTCGCCGGGTAGCTGCCGTCGTGAGACGGCTGGGAGGATGTTCGGTGCGGGATTGATCCAGCCGTCTGACGACGGCTGCTACAATGGGACGGCCCGCGAGGCCGCGGGCCCTCCTTCCCCTGCCCTCCGGCGAGCGGGATCCCTGTGTCGAACTCAGTCGGCGGTGTCGGCGCCGACTTCGACGGAGTCGCCGGCGTCGCGGTATTCCTGCAGCTTGTTGCGGAGCGTGCGGATGGAGATGCCGAGGAGTTCGGCGGCCTTGGTGCGGTTGCCGGCGGTCTGCTGGAGCGCGGCCTTGATGGCCTGTTTCTCGAGCTCGGCGATGGTCAGGACCTTGCCGTCGGCGTCGACGAGTCCGGCGCCGGCGGCGTGGCCGTTCGGGGCGGCCGGCTGGCCGGGGGAAGCGGCGGCGGATTGCTCGAAATCGAAGGGGATCGAGGAATTCAGGAGCGCCTCGCCGGGGGAAATCGCGGCGCCCATGGTCGGCAGGCCGAGGGCGGCGGCGGAGACGGCGCGCCCCTGCTCGGTGAGGATGACGGCGCGCTCGATGGTGTTCTGCAGCTCGCGCACGTTGCCGGGCCAGCGGTAGGCGAGCATGGCGGCAAGGGCGGACTCGGAAAAGCCGGCGACCTTGATGCCGAGCTTGCGCGCGAAGCGCGCGAGGAAGTGCTCGGCGAGCGGGAGGATGTCGTCCGTGCGTTCGCGGAGCGCGGGCACGTGCACGGGGAAGACGTTGAGGCGGTAATACAGGTCCTGCCGGAACGCGCCTTTCTCGACGTAGCTGAGGAGGTCGCGGTTGGAGGTGGCGAGGATGCGGACGTTGACCTTGATGGTGCGGTTGCCGCCGACGCGCTCGAACTCGCGCTCCTGGAGCACGCGGAGGAGCTTGGCTTGGAGGTTGGCGGGGATCTCGCTGACCTCGTCGAGGAGGAGCGTGCCTTGGTTGGCGAGCTCGAAGCGGCCTTCGCGGCGCTCGGTGGCGCCGGTGAAGGCGCCGCGCTCGTGGCCGAAGAATTCGCTCTCGATCAGGTTTTCGGAAATGGCGGCGCAGTTGACCTTGATGAACGGGTGCTGGCGCCGCGGGCTGCGGCGGTAGAGCTCGCGGGCGACCATCTCCTTGCCGGTGCCGTTCTCGCCGGTGATGAGAACGGTGGCGTCCGTCGGCGCCACCCGCTCGATGAGCTGGCGGAGCCGGAGCATGACGGGGCTTTTGCCGACGATGGCGCCCTCTTCCTCGCCCTGCTGGTCGCTGAGCAGGCGGTTGACCTGGAGGAGCTGGCGGTAGCCCTGGGCCTTCTTGATGATGATGTCGATCTGCGAGGGCGTGAAGGGCTTGAGGACGTAGTCGAAGGCGCCGGCCCGCATGCAGGCGACGGCGGACTCGATGGAGCCGTAGCCGGTGACCATGACGACGAGCGGGCGTTCGGGCAGCGTGGCGAGGCGCTCGAGGAACTGCTGTCCGTCGCCGTCGGGCAGACGGATGTCGAGCATCACCAAGTCGAAGGACTCGCGGGCGAGGAGGGTCTCGGCCTGGGAGAGCGTCTCGGCGGTGGCGACGGTGAACTTGCGGCGGGTGAAGATCTCCGTCTGGAGATTTCGGACCACCGGTTCGTCTTCGACGATCAGGACTTTCTCAAAGGACATCAGCCAGGCTCAGGTTCGCGGGTGTGCAGTTGGGCAAGGCGCCATCGGTAGCTCCGGTCCCGCGGCGATTCAAACCAAACCGGCGGACGGGGCCGGCCCGCCGCCCGAGTGGGCCAGCAGGCGGCGGACGCGGGCGAGGACCTCGGAAGGCGCGTAGGGCTTCGGGAGATAATCGACGGAAACGCAGCGGGGCAGCGGCGCCACGCCGCGGCCGGAGACGCTGCCGCTCGTGACCAACACCGGCAGGTCGGGCTCGAGTTCGCGGAGCTTCACGCAGACTTCGCGGCCATCGCTGTCGGGCAGGCGGCAATCGGCGAGGACCAGGCGGATTTCGTGGCGATGCAGCTGGAAGAGCCGGAGCGCCTCGGCGCCCTCGGCACACCAGTAGACGCGCAGGCCGAGGCTGCGCATGAGGGCTTTGAGCAGGCCGGCGATGGTTTCGTTGTCTTCGATCAGCAACACGGCATCCTTGCGAACAGGGCCGGCGGGGGCGGTCGCAGCTGCTGAAAGGGGCGAGGAGGACACGTCGCTCATGCGCGGGATGGGAAGCCAAGCGATGCGCGCCGGAAGGGCGAGCCTTCTTTGTGCGGCAAGCGGCTGTTTTTTCGGGAAATTTTCCTCAAGTCGGGACTTTTCGTGCCGATGGCCGGACCACGGCATTCTCCGTCCCTTCCGCCCATGCATACCCGCCTCCTCTCCTTCCTCTCGGACATCGAACGGGCCCTCGCGGCCGACGATCCCAGCCCGGAGGACGGCACGTGGGAGACGTCCCGGAGCGTCAACTACCATCAGGGCCTCGCCCGGCTGACGCTGGGCGTGCGCACGGCGACCGGGCTCAAGCCCCGCGGCAGTGTGCTGCTCCAAGGTTATCAGCTCGCCGACGGCACGCCCTGCCTGAAGGCGGCGCTCTCCTGGCACGGCACGGAAACCGGCGCCGTGCGCGCGATTTTCTCGAAGCCCGATCTCGACTGGACGCGCGAGGCGCGCAAGGTCGCCGCCGAGTGGATGGCCGGACCGCCGGCCGACACGGCCGCGAGCGAAGTGGCCGAGCCCGCGGAATTGGCCGCGGCGGGTTGAGGGGTGAATCAACCGAACCTTGTTTTCGCCGCAGCCTTCCAGCGTAGCAGCCGTCGTAAGAAGGCTGTTTTCGTTTGGCCAGGAGGACGGGAGTGCGAGCGGGGATGCGTCAGCCGACTTACGTCGGCTGCTACGAGGAGCGAGGCCAGCGGCGGAGGTGCTTAGTTGCGCGCGAGCGCGCAACCTACAGGCTGGCGCTGCTACGAGGGTCGCGGCCTCGCGGGCGGGGATTGCCACGAGCCAATCATGACTCGTCCTTCAACCGCGGCCCGCGGGGACGCGGGCCCTCCCCTGCCCGACCGCTCAGGCGGCGGTGTTGAAGCGGGGCTCGAGGGCGGTGCCGAGGCCGCCGTTGTAGACGGGGGCGACGCGCGAGAGCCGGTTGCGGGCCTCGTCGATGCGGCGCAGCTCGGATTGCAGGCGCGCCAGGTGCGAGTCGAGGAGGACGGCGTTGCGCCGGCGTTGGGACACGAGTTCCTCGATGCGCGGCCGCAGGACGGCGAGATCGGGATCGACGGCGAGGGCGCAGAGTTTTTCCACCAGCGGCGCCGCGCGCTCCGAGATCTGCACGGCCTCGACGAGGTCGAGCGAGCGCAGGAGCACGGCTTCCTGGCTCGCGAAATCCTCGAGGGCGGCGAGCAGGCGGCAGGCGGTCTGGTAGGAATCGTTCATCACGCCACTCCGCGCATGGGGGAAGGTCCGGTGGTGTCGTGCTTGCGGAGCATTTCGGCCCAGGCATCACGCACTTCGCGGAGGAGGCGCTCGACCTCGACGACCGGCTCGACCTGCTTGCGCAGGTTGGCCTCGGTGAGGCGGCGGATGTAGTAATCGTAGAGGCGTTCCATCGTGCGGGAGAATTCCCCGCCGGCCTCGTGGTTGAGCGTGCTCTGCAGCTCGTGGAGAATGGACTGCGCCTTGATCAACTGCGCGTTGATGATCTCGTAGCGGCGGGGATCGTCGGCCGGGCGCTCGAAGCTCTCGCGGGCGACGTGCAGGGCCTTGAGGGCGCCGTCGTAGAGCATCAGCACGAGCTGGCCCGGGCTGGCCGTGAGGACGGAGTTGGCGCGGTAGGTGCGCGCGTAGTCTTGGGCGACCATGGGCGGCTCAGGACTCGTCGGCGGTGAGATCGGGCGAGGCGAGAATCAGGCCGGCAACCTTGGCGAGGACGTCGCGCGGCGGGTAGTTCGGGTCGGCGGCGAGGGCCTTGGCGCGCTCGACCACCTCGGGCCGGATCTCGGGCTGCGCGGCGAGCGCGGAGCGGAGGGCGGCGGACTGGCCGGCGCTGAACTGGTCCGCACCGGGACCGCGCACGACGGGCTTCGAGGGGGCCGGGGCGACGGCGTCCGTTCGCGCCGTCCGGTCGGAGGATGAAGTGGAAGGGATCATTTTCTCAGCGTTGGAGGGAACGGTCTGCCGCTGATGCGAGTTACAGGGAACGCCGTTGGTTGACAGGCTCATTTATCGTCCGCGGAGGCGGAAACTTTAGTTGGTTTGCGTAAAGGTTCGGTGAAGGCGGTCAGCGCGGAGGCAGCGTGGCGAACATGGCCTCGGCGGCGAAGGTGGCGAAGCGGCCGGGGCTCTGCAGCGCGGCGGGGCTGAGGTCGAGGGGCTGGGCGGCGCGGTCGGCCTTGAGGTAGCGGCGGCGGGCGCTGTTGGCCACGGCGGGATCGGCGGCGGAGATGACCTCGTCGAAGGTCCAGAGCAGCCGGACGTCGCGCACGGTGGCGAGTTTGGCGCGGAAACCGATGGCCTGGGGGCGGTAGGCTTGGTGCGCGGTGAGGTCGGTGAAGAGCACGGCGTCGGCCGCGTAGCGCGCGGCGATCTGCTCGAGGAACCCGTGGGGCAGCGCGCCGCTGGAGGAGAAATCGGATGCACCGAACCAGCGGCGCGCCTCCTCGCGGCTCATCGCCACCACCTCGAAGCGCTGCTGCGCGAGCAGGGCCTCGGCGACGATGCGGTCGAGCGTCTCGGCCGTCTCGGCGGGCACGAGCCCGCCGCCGCTGACGGGGAGGACGACGACGCGGCGCAGCTCGGCCGGCAGGACCGGCTCGGCGGCGTAATTGCGGGGCGCGTAGAACGGACCGATGAGGGCCGGGTCGACGGCGACGGTCTCGCAGCCGGCGAGCCAGAACGCGGTCGCGGCGAGCGGGAGGGCGAGAAGCGGGAGGCGGCGGCGCGTCATGAGTTGGAGTTCTTGAAGAAGGCGTTGGTCAGCGCCGTGCCCTGCTGCTGGATGCGGGACTGCGCCTCCTCCATCTTGATGAAGCTGGCGGTGAGGAGCTCGCGCTGCTGGGCGAGGCGGCGCTCGAGGTCGCCGATCTGCCGGTCGAGCGAGGAGTTGGTCTGCGTGAGGCGCGTCTGCTGGCCGCTGGTGGCGGTGGCGAGCGTGTCGAGCCGCTGGGTGAACTTCGCGGCGAAGCCGTGGGTCGAGGTTTGGAAGAACGACTCGACGTCGCCGGGCTTGTCGCGGAGCGCGGCGCTGAACTTGGCCTCGTCGCGGATGGAGAGCGTGGCGCCGGTGCCGGTGAAGCCGATGCCGAGGTCGTCGAGGCGCGCGAGCGTGCCGCTGACGTTCGAGAGCGCGCCGAAGGCGAGCGTGCGCAGGTCGCGCGCCCACTCCTGGACCTCGCGGTTGTTGGAGAGCACGGCGGCGGTGACCTTGCCGTCGGTGGAGGTGACGCGGGTGCGCTCGTCGATGAAGGTCTGGACGGCGTTGTAGGCGGTGAGGAAGGCATTGACCTTGGTGCGCATCGCGTCGGTGTCGGCGGCGATGGTGAAGGTCTGGGTGCCCTCGGAGTCGACGGTGAGGCTGAGGCCGGCGATGCCGTGCGCGGTGGCGTCGAGGGTGTTGGAGCCGCTGGTGAGCGTGGTGCCGTCGTTGAGGCGGAACTGGGCGTCGTTGCCGCGCTGGAGGGTGGCGCCGGTCGTGAGACCGAGGGCGCCGAGGAGGCCGCCGGCGCTTTCGCTCACACTGAGGCCGATGTCGCCGGTGGCGTTGTTGGCGAGCACGACACGGTCGTTGACGGCGTCGTAGCTGGCGGTGACGCCGGCGCCGGCCTGGTTGATGCGACGGAGGAGGCCGGAGAGGGTGTCGTTGTTGACGTTGTAGGCGATGGCGACGCCGTTGAGGGTGAACGAGCCGTTGCCGGATTCGTCGACGGCGGTGACGGCGGTGCGGAGGCCGGCGTTGGCGAGCTTCGCGGTGGTGTTCATCGCGCCGAGGGTGCCGGAGCTGGTGACCTCGTCGGTGCCGTTCTGCGCGAGCTTCAGCACGCGGAGAAGGTTGGAGGTGTCGTTGGCGGCGCCGAGGGTGATCGGGCTCTCGCTCGCGCTGCGGAGCGTGATGCGGTCTGTGGTGTGGTCGTAGCTCGCGGTGACGTCTCCGCCGGTGGCGGTCTCGATGGCGGCGAAGACGTCCTCCAGGGAATCGGTGAGCGCGACGGTGACCTTCTGGCCGTTGACGGAGAAGGTGCCGGCGGTGGGCGCGACGCCGGTGCGGAGATTGGCGAGCGTGAGACCGGAAACGTCGTCCGAAGCATGCAGGCCCTGCGCGATGTCGGCGGCGCCGAGGCGGCGGGCGGCCGTGGCGAGCTGCATGACCTGGACTTTGTAGGCGCCGGTGGCGGTGCCGGCACTCGCGGACGCGCTCCACGCTCCGGTGCTGGCGGAAGAGGCGACCTTGCGGCCGGAAAACAGCCCGACGTCCTTCAGACCGGCGGCGGCGGTGTTGAGGGCGCCGATGCGCGTGCCGAGTTCGCCGAGGGCGTTATTGCGCAAGGTGTTGGTGCGCTGCTCATTCTGGATGCGCGTGATCGGCACCCGCTCGAGATCCATCAATTGATCGACGAGCGACTTCCAATCGAAGCCGGAGGCGAGTCCTGAGAGTTGTAAGCCAGCCATGAGTTTTGGGGCGAGAATGCCCCACACCTTCATCGGCCGCTCCGGCAAAAAATTAAGCGAATCGGCGGGGACGAAAAAATTTTCAGGACCGTTCCGGGGCGGCGCGGCGAGGGCGTTTTTGCGAGCGAAATCCGGCCGCGGCGCGGCGGCACGCGGCGCGGGGCGAAAAAAATTTTCGCGCGCACTCGCGCTAAATTTTTTCGCGCCCTGCGCCGTTACTCCCCCTGCCGCGAATCAGAAACAAGGCCGGTCCGCTCCGGGGCCGCTAACCGGGAGCCGATTGCGACACGGACGTCGCACTCAAAATCAAGGAAGATACCATGTCAGTCGTCATCAACACCAACTTCGCCGCGACCGTCGCGTCGAACAACCTCGCCGCCTCCAACGAAAGTTTGCAGCGGAGCCTCAACCGGCTCTCCAGCGGCTCGAAAATCGTCAACCCCGCCGATGATGCGGGCGGTCTCGCCGTCTCGATGAAACTGTCCGCCGCCGCCAAGCGGTCCGGCGCGACGATCACGAACATCGCCAACTCCGTCTCGTTCCTCCAGGCGCAGGACGGCGTGCTCAAGGTCACCGGCAAGGTGCTCGAGCGCATCGGCGAGCTGAAGACCCTCTACGCCGACCCGACCAAGAACCAGGACGACAAGGACAACTACGACGCCGAGTTCCTCCAGCTCCAGGAGCAGCTCACCTCGCTCACCGGCGAGAAGTTCAACAGCGTCGACCTCTTCGGCTCCGCGTCGCTCACCGTGCCGGTCTCCGCCGACAGCACCCAGACCGTGAACATCACGGCGAAGGATCTCGCCGACTCGGCCTCGGGCGTCGGCTCCCTCACCGACTCGGGCGTCGCCAGCCTCGCCGACATCGACCTCAGCGACATCACCGACGCCATCCAGCGCGTCGCCACGATGCGCGCCAACAACGGCGCCGAGCAGAGCCGCCTCGGCTTCGCCTCCGAGGTCCTCACGGTCAACAAGGCCAACCTCGAATCCGCCAACAGTCGCATCGTCGACGTGGATGTGGCCGAGGAATCGACCCGGCTCGCCCGCTGGAACGTGCTCGTCCAGTCCGGCACCGCGATGCTCTCGCAGGCCAACCAGAGCTCGCAGATCGCGCTCCGCCTCCTCCAAGGCTAAGCGCCCCCACCCGCGCAGGGCCGGACTAGTCCCCCGGCCCGAGCGCTTCGCTAGAGCGGTTGTCTATATGATTTCCCGGCGCGCCTGCGGCGCCGGCCCCTTTGAAGCATCAGCCTCAAACGGCGCGACCCGGCGCCGCACTCCTCCGGGTCCGTGGCGACGACGGATGGTCGCAAGGATCAAGGATAGATACCATGTCAGTCGTGATTAATACCAACTACGCGGCGACGGTTGCCTCCAACAACCTGGCCGCCTCGAACAGCATGCTGCAGCGGAGCCTCAACCGGCTCTCCAGCGGTTCGAAAATCGTCAACCCTGCAGACGACGCCGGCGGTCTCGCCGTGTCGATGAAGCTGTCCGCCGCGGCCAAGCGCTCCGGTGCGGCCGCCACCAACATCGGCAACTCCGTCTCGTTCCTGCAGACCCAGGACGGCGTGCTCAAGGTCGCCGGCAAGGTTCTCGACCGCATCAGCGAGCTCAAGACCCTCTACGCCGACCCGACCAAGAACGCCGACGACAAGGCCAACTACGACGCCGAGTTCACCCAACTCCAGTCGCAGCTGACCTCGTTGACGGACGAGAAGTTCAACGACGTCGCTCTCTTCGGCAGCTCGGACCTCACGGTCCAGGTATCCGAGGACGGTTCGCAGACGGTCACCCTGAGCGGCAAGGACCTCGCTGACTCCGCCTCCGGCGTCGGCGCCCTCACCGACTCGGGCGTCACCAGCCTCGCCGACATCGACCTCTCCGACATCACCGGCGCCATCCAGAGCGTCGCGACGATGCGCGCCAACAACGGCGCCGAGCAGAGCCGCCTCGGCTTCGCGTCCGAAGTGTTGACGGTCAACAAGGCCAACCTCGAGGCCGCCAACAGCCGCATCACGGATGTGGACGTCGCCCAGGAATCCACGCAGCTCGCGCGGTGGAACATCCTGGTCCAGTCCGGCACCGCGATGCTCTCGCAGGCCAACCAGAGCGCCCAGGTCGCTCTGCGCCTCATCGGCTAAACCGGCTTGTTCTAGTGGTTGTTCTGATTCGCCCAACCCCCCGGCCGCCCGCAAGGGCGGCCGGGCAAGGGGGCGGCGAAAGCGGTCCACTGGGACAACGCCGGCGGCCAGGGGCCTCACCTCTATCCGCGAGAAGACCCCGGAGTTTCCCTCCGGGGTCTTTTTGTTTTCGCCCGCGGCCGTGGGAGTCGCTCCGCCTCATGCGCAGGCGCGCGCATCGTCCCCGGCGAACGGAATCCCGTCGATCGCACCGCCGTGCGCACCGCACGCGGCCCTGCCTCCGCCCGCCTCTCGCCTGACCGAGCCGTTGCGCGCGAGCCCCGGCGGCACGGCGCGCTTGAATGCCTCCCCCGGCGTCACCATCTCGAACGGACTCCTCGCAATCTAGCGCTGGTAGTCCTCGCCAAACCGCCGGCTGATGCTCGGGGCATGGCCGACGTTTCGGCGGCAGGCTTCCGCCGAACTCAAGCACGCGTCTGCCTCAGAAGCCCACCATTTTATCGGCCTCCGCCGCACTGGGGGCGAGCTCACGGCGCTCGGCCGCGACGTGCGGACCGTCTCGCGCGGTTCTCAGGCAACGTGGCGGGAACGCGCGTCGGCGGTCGCGGCGCGCATGCGGCTGACGAACGCCTCGGCTTGGGCGAGATCGCCTTCCGTATCGACTTCGCAGCACACCACCGCCTGCGCCGGCAGAGGCGCATGCAACGCCAGCCGCGAGAAGACGTCGCGCCCGTTCTCCTCGAGCATGCCGGGCGGCAGGCAAGCGACATTGGCCCATTCCCACGGCGATCGCTCGGTGCGGCTGAAGCTGGTGACGGTCAGATCGCCATTCGCTCCGACCTTGGCGGCGGCGAACACCGCCTGCTCGGTCTTCGCCTCCGTGACGCCGATCAACGGCGCCCGGCAGGCGGCGCTGGTCAGGAAGGCCGCGAAGCTCTGCGGCTCGAAGATGATGTCGCCATCGAGGTAAAGACAGGGCTCCGCGAGAAAACGCGCCCCGAGCCAGTAACTCTGCTGCGTGGTCGTGGTGCGATAAGCCGGGTTGCGCACGATCGTGAGGTCGCGCCGCAGCCGGAAGGCCGCCTCGATCACCTCGTGCTCGAGATAACCGACGACCAGGCGCACGTCCGGCACGTCGCGCAGCAGCTCCAGCTGCCACTCGAGAATCTTGCGGCCCGCGACTTCGACCAGGCACTTCGGTTTGCCGTGACCCAGGCGCGAACCGAGGCCGGCGACGGCGATTACAGCGTGTTTAACAGTCGGCATAGAGTGTCTCCTTCGCCCACGACGTAGGCGGCATTGTCGATCACCTCGCGCGCCGGCGCATGCACGCCGCCGTAGGCGACGCCGAGGTCCGCCTCCTCGAACATCGGCAGGTCGTTGAACCCCTCGCCGATGCACACGACGCGGTCGTAGTGGGTGCGCAGCTCGCGCACTGCGCTGCTCTTCCGCAGCACGTGCGTGAGGGCGCCGAGCCGGCCGTCGGGGCGGATGTCGGCGCGCGACGAATACATCCCGCACCCGAGGCTGCCGGCGAGGCGGCGCACCCACACGTCGAGATTGCCCGTGACGACATAGCACTGGTCGCGGTGGTCGCGGATGAAACCGGCGATGCTCTCCTCCAGCGGCACCTGCTCGACGATGCGCGCGACCGTGTCGACCTCGATCTCCGCCAGCAGGCGGCAGCGCAGCCGGAACGACATCTCGAAGGGAATCTGGCCGCGGATCGTCATCTGCGTGAGGAAGCCGATCTCCTCGGCGAGGCCGAGCTCGGCGGCGATGACGGGCAGCACCTCCAGGCGTGTGACGGTGCCGTCGAGGTCGAAACAGAAGGCGGTGTTCTTTCTCATGCGCGTCGGGTCCAAAGTTGGATCTGCTGCTCCGTTTCCTTGCGGTTGCAGAGTTCGCGGGGATAGAGGGGCCGCTCGACCTCGCAGACGAAGCCGGCCGCCCGCAACGGGCCGCCGAACAGGGCGTGGCACTGCTCCGGCGTGCGATAGATGGCGCTGTAGTCGCGCTGCAGCTCGCGCGACGGGAAGCGATCGAGCGTCAGGCGGCTGCCGGTGATCGCCATGGGCTCGCGCAGGTAGACCCGCGCCGCCGGGGCCGCGAGCAGCGCCACTGCCCGCGCCAGCCGGTCCACGTCCGCGTCGTTCAGGTAGATCAGGATGCCGGAGCAGATGAACAGGTCGAACGGGCCGCTGCGCTCCAGCGTCGCCGGGGAAATCTCCTGGGCGGCGAGCCGCTGGAAATGGGTGTGGGGCAGCTGTCGCGCCCGCGCCAGCCGGAGGAGTTCGCCGCTGAAGTCGACGCCCACATACTCGCCCACCTTGCCCGCCAGCTCCTCGGCCCAGCGGCCGTAACCGCAACCGATGTCGAGCACGCGATCGCCCGGCTGCGGATGCAGCAGGGGCAGCACGGTGTCGCGTTCGCACGCGTCGCGGCGCGCCGCCAGCTCCTTGTCCTGATACATCGTTGCGGTCTGCGGCGCCTCGGCGGTGGCGGTGCGCCCGCGGGACTCGAAGAAGTCGAGCGTGGCCGCGTAGCTGATTTCGTGGGGTTGTCCGGTGTAACGCATGGCGAATCAAACGGCAGTCAGGGAGGGCTGCGCGCACTCGGCCGCGAGGCGCGCGAGCAGGCAGGACTTGATCGCGGCGGCGACACCCTCGGCCGGGAAATGCATCACCTCCGGATACGCGGACATCCGCGCCGCCGCGCGGGGATCCTCTCCCCGGGCGACCAGCGTGAGGAAGGCCCGGATCTCGTCCGCCCGCTCCGCCGTGTAGCTGTGCGCGCGGACGAATTCGCCGTCCGCATTGAGCGACGGTCCGCGCGGATTGTGCAGGTAAAGCAGCGGCTTCCCCGTGGCGGCATACTCGAGCAGGAAGGTCGAGGCGTCGGAGAGCATCGCGGCGGACGCGGCGAACACCGGGAGATAGGACGGCCGCCGGTCGATCAGCACATTCCCGGCGCGTTCGACGCGCGCGAGGAAATCCTGCACCTGTGCCTGCGACCAGATGCGGCGCGCCTCGAGCGTGCCGAAGAACAGCGGGTGCGGCCGGATGACGAAGGCGAGGTCCGGCCGGCGCGCGAACTCCTCGAGCATGAACTCCTGCCAGAGCAGAAATGTCGAATACCCGGTGCCATCGGGCCGGATGTCGAATTGCGGGTTCCAGAAGACGATCTTCCGTCCGGCGGCGAAGCGCGTGAACTCCTCGTCCGCGGCCAGGTTCCCGAGATCCCGCAGGGCATCGAGACGCGGATGGCCGGTGACCGCGACATGGGCGGCGCCGACGGAGCAGTGGCGCTCGAACATCGCCCGGTGCCGCGGCGACCGGGCGAACACCGCCCAAGCGTGGCGCTGCAGCGGCAGATCGAACTGGTTGGTCGCATTCGTGTCGCCTCCGCCGATCTCCAACCCGTAGGGCACATACGCAAGCCGGGGCACGAGGCGGAGCAGATTGGCCGTCTGCAGCGCCGTCGGCCGCGTGCGGTCGTAGGGGTTTTGCACGAAGAGGACGTCGGCGAAATCGGCCTCGAGCGGACGTTCATCCCACCGCGTGAAGGGCACGCCCTGTTTCCGCAGGAAGGCGTAGATCGCCTCGGGGCCGCCCTCCGGCGGGTAGGGATGCTGATACGGCGCGGCCACCACCTGCGGCTGAAACGCCGGATCCTCCGCCATGGCGTGCCACACGCTTTCCAAGCTCGTCCAACCCTGCGGGTGCTGCGCGAGGAACGCCACGCGCACCGGGCGGACCGCGGGATCGACCAAAGGCAACTCGTGCGAACGCCCGGCCCTCCGGCACTGGACGGCGAGGCCGTCGAGCAAACGGCCGGAACGCCGCAGCGCCGTGCCGAGCCGATCGAGCAGGTCGGCCGAATCCGGCCTGAGCGCCACGGCGCGCTCGAGCACGCTCACCGCCGCCTCGTCGCGACCGGCCAGTTCGTGCAGCCGGGCGAGCGCACGCAGCGCGCGCTCATCCGCCTCGTCGAGGCGCAAGGCCTCCTGCACCACCTGGGCGGCCTCGGCGTCCCGCCGCTGCAGAATCAGCGCCTCCGCCAGCGCCGCGGCGATGGTGGCGTCCCGGGGTGCGGCCGTGCGGGCTTGGCGAAGCAGTTTCTCCGCCAGCGGACCGCCCTGCTTCAGCAGCGCGAGATCGGCGAGCAGCGTGAGGGCAGCGACGTTGCGCGGGTCGCGCTGCAGCGCGGCGCGGCCGAGTTCGAGCGCGCGGTTGTAGTCGCCGCGCTGGTAAAGCATGCGCGCCTCATTCGCCTGCTCCGTCGCCGTGGGCGGCGGCACGGCGTGGGCATCGCGGCAGAACACGGCGAGCTCCGCACTCGCGGCCGCGAACCCGGCCCGGGCGAAGATTTCGGCGAGCTCCGGGATCTGTGTCTCCGCGGCGTCGGCACACCAGATGCGGGTCGCCGCACTGTTCGCCGCGGCGGTGGCATCCACCGTCGTGGTGACGAGCAGGTCCGCCGGCGGCGGGCACGCCGCGGCGCGTGCGACCGTCACGCGGGGCAGCGTGGCGCAAAGCTGCGCGAAACTTTCCGGCGCACCGGTGGCGAGGGCGACCGTCACGTTCTCCTGTGTGCGGTGCAGTTCCTGCACGCCTTCATACACCATCGCGCTGGCGAGCAATTCGTGCGTGCCGCCGAACGCGATCGAGCGTGTGGTCGCGTCCTCGAGCGGGAACGGCCCGGGCGCGCGGCCGTCGACGGCGAGCGCCTGGAACATCGCGCGCCGCGCGGCCTCGCCACACGTGCGCAGGAACCACTCGCGCCCGGCCTCGGCCACCACGCGCGCCGCGCCGGGATGCGCGAGGTAGTGCCGCGCCCGGTCGATCAGCTCGGCTTCGTTCGCGTAGGTGACCATGCCGCAGCCTTGGCGGCCGAATTCCGCGAGACCGGAAAGTGGCGCGAGCTCGTCGGTGAGCAGCAGCCCGCCGGCGGCGAGGATTTCGAAGACGCGGAGGTTGAGGTCGCCGTTGAGGCTCGCATTGAAGCCGAGCAGGTTCGCGCCGTAGTGCGCGAGCGCCGCATCCTGCGCGATCACGCGCTGGTCGAGCGGCAGACCGGCAGCCGTGAGCGCCGACAAGAGACGCGTGCGGCGCGGGTGGTGTTTGCCCGCCTGACCGACAAAGGCGATGCGCGGAGCGCGTTCGCCGCCGCTCCAGCTCGCCCGCACCGCGGCATCGGGGTGCGGGAACGTCAGCCCCGGGAACCAGAAGAGATTCTTGAAGCCCGCCGCGCCGAAGAACGGGGCATGGTGCCGGTCGTAGAGGAACACGATCCGGTCGAACGGCTCCGCCGCGGCGTAGCGGATCATCGTCAGGAGCGGCGACTGCAGGTGATGCGTGTCGGCGAGCAGGAGGATTTTCGGACCGCGAAAGGCCCCGAGGTTGCGCGGCAGGTTGCGGCGGCTCGCGTCGACGAGGCAGACGAGCACGTCGGGCCATTGCTCCAGCGGGAGCTTGGCGAAGAGCGACGCGATCGAGTATTCGCCTGCCGGCGTCTGCAGCGAAACCCAGCGGCCGCCGGCGTCCTGCGCGTCGGCCCAGTCCGGCCCCGCGTTGATCTGCTCCTCACCGAGCTGCGGTGGAGCCATGTAGCGGGCGGACGAACCGGTCAGGAGGAGAACGCGCATGGGATTGGCCGCCGGTTGCAATGGGCATGCCAGCCGTAAAACCGGCTCGTTAACGCCCTGCCCATGATTGCGTTGCGGAGAACTTTCCGCGGACGTGATCGCAAAATCGGCGACCACGGCGCGCGGCCGACGCGGAGAAGGAAAATTTTGCCCTGCCGGCGCCGCGCCTCAACGCGCCGCGACGGCGGCGGTCTCGCACCACGCCGTCCAGCAGCGGCGCACGGCCTGCCCGAAACGCTCGGCTTGGCCGGCGTGATCCAGCAGCGGGCTCATGAGCATCTCGGTGCGGAGATGGGCGCGGAGATCGCGCAAGCGTTCGCGATCCGCCGCGAGCGCGGCGGCGATGCGCACGTAGTCGTCGGCGGACGTCGCGATCCATTCGGGATGACCGACGGCCTGCAACAGGCTCGCGCTCACCCGCGCGACGTGGCGGTCGCCGAGCCGGGTGACCACCGGCACGCCCATCCAGAGCGCCTCGCACGTCGTCGTCGTGCCGTGATACGGGAACGTGTCGAGGGCGACGTCGACGCGCCGATACAGCGCCAGGTGTTCCTCGGTCTGCGCCGTGCGCTCGAGCAACTCGACGCGATCGGCCGGAAGGCCCGCGGCGGCAAATCTCTGCCGGTAGCGCTGGCGGACGGAGTCGTCGCCGAGGCCGCGGCCTTTGAGGAGCAGGCGCGAGTGGGGCACCGCCGCGAGCAGGTCGGCCCACAGGCGCAGCGTGGCGTCGTTGACCTTGGCGAGGTTGTTGAAGCAGCCGAACGTGATCGGCGCCTCGGCACCCGCACGGCACGGCGGCTCGCCGGGCTCCGGTGCGCCCTCGGCCGGTTGATAGGACCAGGCGGTCGGCGCAAAGCGCACGAGTTGCTCGGTGGCAAAGGCGTCCGCGTCGCCGGCGGGATCGGCGATCGCGTCGGTGAAGCGATAGCCGATGGCGGGGACACCGGTGGTGTTCGGGTAGCCGAGGTAGGTGATCTGGACGGGCGCGAGGTGCCGGGCGAAGAGCGGCAGTCGGTTCGTCATGCCCGTGTGCCCCGCGAGATCGATCAGGATGTCGGGCTGATCGGCGCGGATGCGTTCCTCGACGACGCGCCCCGGTTGGCCGACGAAGTTGCGCCAGACGGCGGCGATCGACTTCAGGCGCTGCGAAACTGCATCCTCCCGGAAGTGGTCGTGATAGAGGTAGATTTCAAATGCGGCGGGGTCGAGGTGCCGGAGGATCGGCTCGATGAAATAAGCACAGGAGTGCGCGCGCAGGTCCGGCGAAAAGACGGCGAGGCGCAGGCGGCGCGTCGGCGCGGGTTCGTGCGGGAAATCGGGGCTCGGCGTCTCGCCCAGCAGGCGGCCAAATGCGGCGTGTTCCGCGAAAGCCTGCTCGCGCGTGAGGTCATCGAGGTAGTTGAGTGCGAAGAGGCGATAGCTGTGGGCGTCGAAGTTCTTCGGCTCGAGACGCAGGTAGCGGCCGTAAGCCTCGATCGCCTCGGGGATGCGGTGTCCCTGCTGCAACGCCTGGGCGCGGCCGAAGTGGGCCTTCGCGTAGTGCGGGTCGGCGGCGAGCGCGCGGTCGTGGCAGGCGAGCGCGTCGCCAACCCGGCCGTAGACGCTGAGCGTGAGGCCGTAGTTATACCAGCTGACGGCGTTCTGCGGATCGAGGGCGGTGGCGCGTTCGTGGCACTCGACGGCCTCCTTGAGCCGGTCCTGCGCCTTGAGACAGTAGGCGAGGTTGTTCCAGCCCTCCACAAAGTCGGGTTGCTGCGCCAGGGCGGCGCGAAAATGCGGCTCCGCCTCGCGGGCGCGGCCGGCGGCCATGCACGCAAGGCCAAGGCGCATGGCGCAGGGGGCGGAGGCGGGATTGAGCTGGCGCGCGCGGGTGAGGAGATCGATCGCCTCGGTGGCGCGGCCCTGCTGGAGCGCGACGACGCCGGCGAGGTGGACAGCGTCGAAGTTGCGCGGCGCCGCGACGCGCACGCGCTGGTAGAGCGCAAGCGCCTCGGGCAAGCGGCCGGCGCGATGATGCACGATGCCTTGCTGGAGGAGGCTTTGGAGCTGGGCCGGAGTCATGCGCGGGAAACGCGAAAACCCCGGACCGCAGGCGGGCCGGCTCGGGCGATTCGCTGCCGGTGCATTCGGCACGATTGCGCGCCGCTTGAGAAAAAAGATTCAAGTCGCTGGCGCGAGCGCCGATGGGCAAGGCGCGGCGGTGTGCGTCCAGCGTGCAGCGCCGTTGTGACCACACCTCCATGTCCCCTCCTCTCTCGACATCCGCGCCGGCGAGGGTCGCCTACGACGACCAGGAAATCCGCAAACGAATCAACGCCTGCCCGAAACTCGCCTCGCTCCAAGTCAACAACCGGGCGCTCCGCGACTTGGTCAAGTCCGAGCAGAGCCTCACTTCGCAGATCGCCGAGATCATCCGGCGCGACCCGTCGCTCTCCGCGCGACTGCTGCGGATGGTGAACTCGGTCTATTTCGGGCTCTCGGCCCGGGTGAACAACATCGAGGAGGCCGTGTTTTTCCTCGGCCTGCGCCAGATCCGCGAACTGTCGGTGGCGACGCCGGTGATCGAGGAGCTCGAACGGCTCGAGGGCGCCGTGTCCGCCCCCCTGCCTTGGAAGGACCTCTGGGCCCACAGCATCGGCTGCGCGATTCTCACGCGGGAAATCCTGCGCGCCACGCCGCTCGCGATCGACGACGACACCGACTACCTCGTCGGCCTGCTGCACAACGTGGGCAAGGTCGTCATGGCCTACGCGTTTCCGGACGAGCTGGTGCAAATCTGCCGGACGCGCGTCTCTTCGCCCGCCGACATCTGCGCGCTCGAGCGCAGGCTCATCGGCTGGGACCACGCGCAGATCGGCGCGCATTTTCTGCAGAAGCATCAGGTGTCGGAGGAGATCGCGTTCGCCGTGCGCTACCACTGCGAGCCGAACCGCGCGCCGCGCCACCGGCTCTTTGCCGCGGCGGTGCAGGTGGCCGATCATCTGGTGCGCCACGCCGGCGTGACCGGCGGCTTCGAGCAGGTCGATCCCGTCGCCCCGGACAGCTGGCTCGAACTCGAGGGCTGGAACGTGCTTTACGGGGCGGACGGTCCCGAGGCGATGCTGGCCCGCGCGGCCATCGAGAACGCGCTCCAGCGGTTGCCCGCCATGCTGAGCGGCTTGGTCTGACGCGGAAATCCGCGCCGCCGTCCTCAAGTCGCGCCCGCCCGCGCCGATGACGTGGGAGCATGTCTGTCGTGATCAGCGATGCCATGGCGGGAGCGGGTGCGCTGCCGCCGCCGGAGGATTTGCTCGGTGCGTGGGCTGCCAGCGCCGCGCTGGTATATTGCCGCGACTGGGAGGGCCGCATACTTGCCGGCAACCAGGCCTTCGCCCGGAAGTTCGGGTGCCTGACGAGCGAGTTGCCGGGCCGCCCGCTCGGCGCCCTCGTGCACCAGGACGATACGCCCGCGTTACGCGCCGCGGACGAGGAACTCCACCGCGAGCCCCATCGCACGGCCTGCGAGGCGCGCTGGCTGACGCCGCAGGGCTGGCGCTGGATCGCGTGGGAGGAAACGGCGCTCCTCGACGCCGCCGGCCGCAGCGTCGGCGCCCGCGCCGTCGGTCACGACATCACCCGTCAGCGAGTGGCGGAGGAGCAGTATTTCAAGCTGTCGCGCGCGGTCGAGCAGTCGCCCGTTGCCATCGTCATCACCGACGCCGAGGGCAACGTGCAGTATGTGAACGCCAAGTTCACCGAGGCCACGGGCTACACGCTGGAGGAGTTGCTCGACGACAACGTGCAGGTCCTGCGCGACGGGCACCCCGACGAGAATTCCTACCGGCAGTTCTGGGAGACGGTGCGCAGCGGCCGCGAGTGGCGGGGCGAGCTCGTGCGCGACCGACCCGACGGGAAGAAAATCTGGGAATCCGTGCAGGTCTCCTGCCTGCGCAACACCGGCGGCGAGATCACCCACCTCCTCTGCCTGCGCGAGGACGTGACGAGCCGCCGTGTGCTGGAGGATCAGCTCCGCCAGGCGCAGAAGATGGAAAGCCTCGGCACGCTCGCCGGCGGCATCGCGCACGACTTCAACAACATCATCGCCGTCATCAACGGCTACGCGGAATTCGCCCTGCTCAACCCGGGCGACGCCGCCTTGCTGCAGAAGTGCATGCGCGAAATCAAGAAGGCGTCGCAGCGCGCGAGCGGCCTCGTGCGGCAGATCCTGACCTTCAGCCGCAAGGCCGAGGTGAAGTTCGCGCCGCTCGACCTCAATCAGCTCACGCGCGAGCTGGTCGCGCTGTTGTCCGAGACGTTCCCTCGCAACCTCACCTTCACGTTTTCGCTCGAGGAGAACCTGCCCCCGCTCCTCGCCGACCAGAACCAGCTGCAACAGGTCATCCTCAACCTCTGCGTCAACGCGCGCGACGCGATGCCGTCGGGCGGCACCATCACGATCACGACCAGTCGCGTCGAGGGCGCCGCCGTGCCCGCCGCCGTCGTGGGCGGCCGGCCCTGCGCCTGCCTCGCGGTGACGGACACGGGCACGGGCATGACGCCCGAGGTGCGCGCGCGGATCTTCGAGCCGTTCTTCACCACGAAGGCGGTGAACAAGGGCACGGGACTCGGCCTTGCCGTCGTCTACGGCATCGTGGCCAGCCACGAAGGCACCATCGAGGTCGAGAGCGAGCTCGGCACCGGGAGCACATTCAAGGTCTTCCTGCCGCTGGCGGACTCGGCGGTGGCCGTCCCGGCCGTGGTGCGCGCGGGCGATTTTCCGGGCGGCAACGAGTCGCTCCTGGTCGTCGACGACGAGGCGCCGCTGCGGCTGCTGCTTGAGGCGGCGCTGGCCCGCAAGGGCTACCGCGTCACCTGCGCTTCCGACGGCCTCGAGGCGATCGAGAAGATCGCGTCGCCGGACAACCGGTTCGACGCCGTGCTGCTCGACCTGAACATGCCCGGAGCCAACGGCATCGAGGTGTTCAAGGTGATCAAGGCCACGCGGCCGGACATGCCGGTGCTGGTGCTCACCGGACACCTGACCAACGAGGCCCGCAGCGAGTTCGAGGCGATGGGCCAGAGCCGGTTCGTGAAGAAGCCCTACACGCTCGACGAGCTCGGGCGGGCCCTGCGCGGCGCGATCGACGGACGGAAGCACGACTGATCGGCGGCGCAGGCCGCGAAAGTTTCGGTCAGGCGCTTGCAAAAGCGCTACAGTCCGGGCGGGTCCGGCCGATGAACAAGGCCGGCGAATCAGACCGATCCATCCCCATGGACCGTTGCACAATACATGAATCAACGCGCATATCCGCCGCGACCGGCAGAGGCGCGCCGGGCGGGCATTCGTCTGGTGCTTTCCTTGCTGCCTGTCGTCGCCATCTCGGCCCCGTCTGTCGCCCCCGAAACCATCGGCCCCGCGCCGCGGCCCTACCTGGCCGCCGTGGGAGCACCGGCTCTCCGCTTCGGCGAAGCGCCGCCCCCGCCCCCGCTCTGGGTTCGTCCCGCCGCGGGAGCGCCCCCCACAAATCCGACGGCGGAATCCCCCGCGAACGCCGCGGGTCCGGAAGCCGTCGCACCGATCGCCACGGACCCGGCGCCGGTTGCCGCGACGGTGGCACCGGAGATTGTGCTTCCCGCCACGCCCGCCGCGCCCGCCAGGACGCCGGCGCCCATCCTGCCTGACGACACCCGTCCCAAAGTGCGCGCCGAAGATTTCCTCCCGTTTTTCCAATTTCCCGGCTCTGCCGCGTCGGCCGGCGACGTCACGGTCGTGACGCCCGTCGTCCCGGGCAATGCGCCCGCTCCGGCTCCGCAACCGCGCAGTTCCGCGACCTATCGCCAACAGTGAAATCCACGCCCGCCCCGTCCCCCACCCGCCGCGCGTTGCTGCTGCTCGCGCTCGGCTGTCTGTTCACCTGCCCCGGCCCGGTGGGCGCGCAGGGACCGGCGGCGCCCGCCGCGAGCGACGAGCCGGCGGAGTCCGCGATTTCGGCGGAGGCCCGCGGGCTGCTCAATCTCGGACAAACGCTGACGGACCGCGCGGACTATGCCGCCGCCGAGATCGCGTTTCGCCAGGTGCTGAACTCCGGCGCATTCACGAAGCCCGAGCATCAGGAGGCGCTCGTCGGGCTCGCACGGATGCACCGCCGGCAGGGATCGCTGACCAAGGCCGCGGCCATCTACGAGAAATTCATCAAGGAATACCCTGAGGACAGCCGGCTGCCCGACGTGCTCCTCGACCTCGGACGCACGCTCCGCGCGATGGGCGCGCACCGGCTCGCCATCAGCCGCTTCTACAGCGTGCTCAATTCGACGCTGAAGCTGCCCGCCCACGCGTTCGACCACTACCAGCTCCTGGCCAGGACGGCGCAGTTCGAGATCGCGGAGACCCACTTCGAGTCCGGCAATTATGCCGAAGCCGGGAAATTCTTCAGCCGCCTGCGTCTGCTCGACCTCGCACCGGTCGACCGGGCCCGCGCGCACTTCAAGTCCGCCTACGCCGCCAAGCTGGGCGGCGACAGCGAGGCGGCCGTGCGCACCTTGCGCGCCTACCTCGAGCAATGGCCCCTCGACGAAAACGTGCCCGAAGCCCGCCATCTGCTGGCCGCGACGCTGCGCGAGCTCGGCCGGCCGGAGGAGGCGCTGGCGGCGACGTTCGACCTGCTCCGCAGCGAGCAACAGAATTCCGACGCCGAACCGCGGCGCTGGTCGTATTGGCAGCGCCGCACGGGCAATCAGCTGGCCAACGAGTTCTTCCAGGGCGGGGACACGGCGAATGCCCTCGCCATCTACCAGGCGCTGGCGGCCCTGTCCCCCGATCCGCTCTGGCGCCTGCCGGTACTGTATCAGGTTGCCCTGTGCTACGAGCGGCTCCGCGCCCTCGATCGCGCGCGGGAGGCTTACGAGCAGATCACCCAGGGCGCGCGCCAGGTGCCGGACAACCGCGAGCTGAACGAACTCGCCAAAATGGCCGCGTGGCGCATAACCAACATGACCTGGCACGATTCGACCGAGCGCCAGCTCAACTCCTTCTTCGTCACCACCACGGGTGCCAAGCCCGCCGAAAAATCCCCCGCTCCCACTGGCCATGAACTCCCTGCAGGCGCTGCAACTCCATCAGCAGATCTGTGACGAGCTGCACGAACTGGCCCTCGAGGAAAATCGCTTTCTCCAGCAGCATCGGCGCGCCCCCGACGCCGCACTTCTGGACCGCAAACGCGCCCTCATGGGGCGGCTCGACGACGCCCTGAGCGCGCTGCGCGCGGCGACCAAGGACGATTCCGCCCAGCCGGCGGTGCGGCAGGCACTCGACAAGGCGCGGGCGCGCGTGCTGCAGATTCTCCAGCTCGACAAGGAGAACGAGCAATTGCTCCTGCGCTTCAGCCTCTCGGCCGGCCGCCCGGCCCCGGGACCGGGCGCGGTGCCGCCAAGCATGTTGCAGAAGATCTATCAGCGCCACAGCTGATCAACCGGCAAAGTCCGGGTAGCGCTCCCCCAGGTAGCAGAGGATGTCCTCGAGCTCGCCGCCGGTTTCCCAAGCCAGCGCCCGCGCGATCGAGTAGAGCGTTTCCTTCTCGCGCGCCGCCCCGAGAGCGAGCGCCATCGCCTCCACCGGCGAGATGAGCCGTCCCTCGTGCAGGGCGCGATCGGCGCGGGCAAAAGCGAGGTTGATCGCCGCGACGGTCGCGGCGTTCGGATGCGGGTTGCAGGTGCGGCCGGTGAATTTGCGGCGGTTGGAGGCGTGCAGTTCGTCCATGGGAGAGCCAGCCCTCCTCTCATCGGCACGAGCAAAGGGCGGGAGAGCGATTACCGTGCGGCCGGCGCAAAAGTTTTCGCGGCGCGCGCCGATAGGAGGGGGGTGACAACCTGCTCCGCCCCGCCGATTTCCCCGCCGCTCGCCCCGCGGGTCACGCCCGACGATGTCGTGCGCCAGCTGAAGCACCTGCCCTCGGCCCCCCGCGTGCTCCCGAAGCTGAAGCGACTGCTCAGCGACGGGAACTCATCCATCCACGAAATCGTGACGCTCGTGCGCCTCGATCCGGGCATCGCCGCCCGGGTGCTGCAGGTGGGCAACAGCGCCTATTTCAACGGGGGCATGCGCTGCTACACCGTGGAGGAGGCGGTGCACCGCGTCGGCTACGACCAGATCTACGAGTTGGTCTCGACGGCGGTCGCTTCGCAGGTGCTGGTGCGTCCGCTCGAGGCTTATGGCTTGGAGGCGGACCAACTCTGGGTCAGCTCGATCGCCGCGGCCCTGGCGGCCGAGGCGCTGGCCGAGCCGATCAATCTCGACCGCGACATCGCCTACACGATCGGGTTGCTGCACCGCGTCGGCATGGTGGCGATCAACGAGTGGGTCTCACGGGCGGCGCCCGAACTGCGGTTCACCCCGCGCGACCTGCCACTGGAGACCTGCGCCGACGAACGTAGCGCGCTCGGGTTCCATAATGGGGAGGCGGGGGCGGCGCTGCTGCGCCTGTGGGAGTTCCCGGCGGTGATGGCCGAGCCCGTGCGCTGGCAATATCTCCCGACCGCGACGGCGGCACACGGTCAGCTGGCCACGCTGCTCGCGCTCGCGAAGTTTGTCCGCAATGCGGTTCTGCAGCCGGCGGCGCGCGTCACGCCGGAACCGTCGCTCTTGCGGAAACTCGGCCTGAGCACCGGTCAGCTCGCCCGCATCGGCGAAACCGTCAGCGCACGCCTCGGCGAGGTGAGTTCCATGCTGGAGGCGGACGGAAGTGAGCGGGTGCGATTGCCGTTCCCGAACGGAGACCGGACGATCGGGGCAGGATAAGCGGCCGGACGTCACGCCGTCATTTGGGCATCGTCGGACGGCCGGAAATCGTCTGGCGCGGGATGCTCACCATTCTTCGTCCCAGTGCTGCAGACGAATACCGCCGCTCCAACCGCGGCGGTAGACGATCAAGCCCAATTGGAATCCGCTGGGTGGGAAACTCCGGGGCGTGTTCACCAAGATGAGTTCGGCGATGGCGAAGCCTGCGGCGCGGGCATCGCGCACCCGCGCGCGCGTCCACGCGTGGTTCACGGTCATGAGAAACGCGACGTTGTCGGCCAGCTCGAACGCATGGCGCAAGAACGCACGGATCTGGCGCCAAGGCGGGTTGGTGATGATCCAATCCACCCGTTGCCCGAACGCGAAGAAGTCGCGCCCTCGAGTGATCTCGCACCAGAGTGCATCCGGCGGGAGCGCGTCGAGAAACGCACCGTCGCCGGCGCATGGCTCCAGAATCACGCCTGTGGGCTGGACGGCTCGAACCAAGGCCAGCGCCAGCGGGCGCGGGGTCATCACCACGTCGTCACTGGCGTAGTTGCGATTGGGCTGAAGGCGCATGCGAGCAGGATGCGCCAGGCCGTACGGTCGAGAGGGGACGGTAAAATAAAAAGGCCCCGACGCTGCTTTCGCAACATCGGGGCCATAAACCTGGCAACGACCTACTCTCGCGGGACCTAACGTCCTACTACCATTGGCTGCTCGGGGCTTAACGGCCGTGTTCGGGATGGGAACGGGTGGAACCCCCGGCATCTGGTCACCAGGAAGGGAAACTCACGGCGGGGCCGGAGTAATTGGAAAAAGTTCAGACAGCAGAAGCTGAGTAAGGAGGTGAAATAAACGCCCAGAAACTGGGTCTACATAAACCGGCAAGGTCATTAGTAGCAGTAAACTGAACGCATTGCTGCGCTTGCATTTCTGCCCTATCAACCGGGTGGTCTACCCGGACCTTGCACCGTCTTGCGACGGATTGAGATCTTATCTTGGGATGAGCTTGGCGCTTAGATGCTTTCAGCGCTTATCTCTTCCGCACATAGCTACCCGGCGCTGCCACTGACGTGACAACCGGAACACCAGAGGTGCGTCATTCTCGGTCCTCTCGTACTAGAGAATGAACCCCTCAAATCTCAAACGCCCACAGCGGATAGAGGACCGAACTGTCTCACGACGTTCTGAACCCAGCTCGCGTACCACTTTAACCGGCGAACAGCCGGACCCTTGGGACCTTCTCCAGCCCCAGGATGTGATGAGCCGACATCGAGGTGCCAAACCGCGCCGTCGCTGTGAACGCTTGGGCGCGATCAGCCTGTTATCCCTAGCGTACCTTTTGTCCTATGAGCGATGGCGATTCCACATTCAACCACCGGATCACTTGAACCTGCTTTCGCAACTGCTCGACTTGTTGGTCTCACAGTAAAGCTCCCTTATACTCATGCGCTCTATAGCCCGATTACCGACCGGGCCGAGGGAACCTTCGTAATCCTCCGTTACTCTTTGGGAGGATTCCGCCCCAGAAAAACTGACCTGCTATCACTGTCCCACGCCCAGATAATGGGTCGAGGTTAGACGCCTAACAATAAAAAACTGGTATTTCATATTTTGACTCGGCCCTCCCCTGGAGGAGGGCTTCACAGTCTCCCAGCTATGCTACGTATTTAAAATCAAGCGACAATAACAGCTTACAGTAAAGGTGCATAGGGTCTTTCCGTCCTGCTGCGGGTAGGCGGCATCTTCACCGCCACTACAATTTCACTGGGCCTCTCTCCGAGACAGTTATCAACTCGTTACACGATTCGTGCGGGTCGGAACTTACCCGACAAGGAATTTCGCTACCTTAGGACCGTTATAGTTACGGCCGACATTCACGGGGGCTTAGACGCTGAGCTTGCACCCAACGCTTTCACCTTTCCGCATTGGTCACGTGTCACTCCCTATACGTCGTCTTGCGACTTAGCAGAGAGCTGTGTTTTTGCTAAACAGTCGGTTGATACTCTTATCTGCGGCCCCTCGCGGGGCATCCCTTATAGCTAACATACGGGATCAATTTGCCGAGTTCCTTAGAGAGATTTAACCCACGCGCCTTAGAATACTCATCTATTCCACCTGTGTCGGTTTACGGTACGG
>VFQQ010000499.1_pt1:32500-76148 | contig 76148 bp, 74 predicted proteins | sample 3512341 | NCBI WGS metagenome assembly VFQQ01 (sample SAMN10412373, study PRJNA504923) | tailings metagenome | isolation source: Relicate 2 Philex TSF1 revegetated site | place: Philippines: Tuba, Benguet | collected 2017-08-29
CTCCCGCCGCCCCGGCGGCTGCCTCCGCGGCCGCGCCGGCCAATCCCGCCAGCGACGACGCCGGCTTCGCCTACGTGAAGTCGCCGATGGTCGGCACCTTCTACCGCTCGCCCTCCCCGGACAGCCCGCCTTTCGCCGATGTCGGCACCAAGGTCGAAGACAAGTCGGTCGTCTGCATCATCGAAGCCATGAAGATCATGAACGAGATCCAGGCGGAAGTGAAGGGAACGATCGTGGAAATCCTGGTCGAAAACGGCCAACCCGTCGAATACGGCCAGCGCCTCTTCAAGGTGAAGGTCGGCTAAACCGCCCTCCCCTCTCCAATCCAGCCGGGCAGCCTCCTGTCCGGCTTAATTTTATCCGTTCCCATGATTCAAAAGGTCCTCATCGCCAACCGCGGTGAAATCGCCCTGCGCGTGATCCGCGCCTGCCGCGAACTCGGTATCAAGACCCTCGCCGTCTACTCGGAGGCCGACGTGCAGTCCCTGCACGTCCAGCTCGCCGATGAGGCCATTTGCATCGGCGGCCCGAAAAGCTCCGACAGCTACCTGCGCGCCGACCGCATCATCAGCGCTGCCGAGATCGCCGACGTGGACGCGATTCACCCGGGCTACGGTTTCCTCTCGGAAAACGCGAAGTTCGCCGAGCAATGCGAGTCGTGTAACATCAAGTTCATCGGCCCCAAGTCCAAGAGCATCCGCATCATGGGCGACAAGGCGGTCGCGAAGGACACCGTGCGGAAAGCCGGCGTCCCCACCGTCCCCGGTTCCGACGGTCCGGTCGAGTCCGAGACCGAGGCGGTCAAGATCGCCCGCAAGATCGGCTATCCGGTCATCATCAAGGCCGTCGCCGGCGGCGGCGGCCGCGGCATGCGCATCGCCCACAACGACGTGTCCTTCGCCAAGGAATACCACGTGGCCCGAGGCGAGGCGGAGAAGGCCTTCGGCAACGGCGCGGTCTACATCGAAAAATACATCCAGAGCCCGCGCCACATCGAGTTTCAGATCCTCGCCGACAGCCACGGCAAAGTGCTTCACCTCGGCGAGCGCGACTGCTCCGTCCAGCGCCGTCACCAGAAGCTGATCGAGGAGGCCCCCTCGCCCTTCCTGACCTCCGACCTCCGCAAAAAGATGGGCAAGGCCGCCGTCCGCGCCGCCGAGGCCGCCGAATACCAGAACGCCGGCACGATCGAGTTCCTTGTCGATCCGAAGGGTAATTTCTACTTCATCGAGATGAACACGCGCATTCAGGTCGAACACCCCGTGACCGAGGAAGTCACCGGCATCGACCTGATCAAGCAGCAGATCCGCGTCGCCAACGGCGAGAAACTCGACCTCGACCAGGGCGACATCACCTGGACCAAGCACGCCATCGAGTGCCGCATCAACGCCGAGGACCCCTCGCGCAACTTCGCCCCCTCGCCCGGCACGATCTCGCTCTACTACGCCCCGGGCGGCCATGGCGTCCGCGTCGACTCGCACGTCTACAGCGGCTACACGATCCCGCCCTACTACGACTCGATGATCGGCAAGCTCATCTGCTTCGGTTCGACGCGCAAAGTCGCCCTGCAGCGCTCCTATCGTGCCCTCAGCGAATACCTGGTGCGCGGCATCAAGACGACGATTCCCCTCCACAAGGCGATCATGAGCGACCCGACCTTCATCGAGGGCAAGGCCACCACCGCCTACATGGAAGACTTCATGTCGCGCACGCCGCCGGACCTCTTCTGATCGTCCTCGATCAACGAGCCAGCTTCCACCGCACCCTTGGGTGCGGTTTTTTATTTCCCGGGCCTCCGACCCTTCGCCGCGCCCCCGCCGTCACGCGGGTCGGACCAGCAACAAGTCGCTCCATTCCCCCATCGCGCGCGCCTCGGTCGTCCAGCCCGGCGCCGCCGCGGCGAACGCCGCCCGCACCGCCGGCAGCTCCCGCTCCAGAATCCCGCTCAACACCAGCCAGCCCCCCGGTGCCACCGCCCCGAGCAACTCGCCCGTGAACCGCACCAAGACGTCCGCCTGGATGTTCGCCAGCAACAGTTCGGCCTGCCGGCCGGCCAGCCCCGTGACCAAATCCCCCACAAAGAAGTCCACGGCGCCCGCCAACCCGTTCAGCACGGCGTTTTCCTCGCTCACGCGAATGGCCTCCGGGTCGTTGTCGAAACCCGCCACGCGGGCGTGCCCCAGCAAGGCGGCCGACAGCGCCAGGATTCCCGACCCGCACCCCGCGTCGATCACCCGTCCCGCCGTCCCGTGTTCCGCCGCAAACTTCACCAGCCGCTCCGCCACCAGACGCGTCGTCTCATGATTGCCGGTGCCGAACGCCATGCCCGGATCGAGCCACAGCACCTTGCCGCCCGCCGGCAGCGCAAAGGTTTCCCGCTCCCACACCGGCACCCAGTGCAACGGCCCGAAGGATGAAGCCTTGAAGTGCGCCTTGTAACTGTCCTTCCAGTCCGCATCGGGCAATTCCCGCACCGTCGGACCGCCCACGGCCCAGCTCGGATCGAGCGCGACCGCAAAGTCGGCCCAGCCCGTCTCCGCTTCGGCCCGCGTCTCGAAATACCCGATCACCCACGCGCGCGCCGCCGGTTTGTCCTCCAGCACCATCAGGTGCTGCTCCTCGCGCTCGGCGAGCAGTTCCTCGATCGCCGGCACGGCGCTGGGGACGACCTCGATCTTGAATTCGTGGATGGCCATAAATCAGTGCTTCAATTCCGCCAGGAGCGCGATCACCCGCGGCAGCAGCGCGTGCTCCGCCGCATGCACCTTCGCCGTCAGGGTCTCAAGGGTCTCGCCGGGCTCGATCGGCACGCGGGACTGCGCGAGGATTTCCCCGGCATCGACCTCCAGCGTCACCCGGTGCACGGTGCAACCCGTCTCCTTCACGCCGGCCCGGAAGGCCTGCCCGATCCCGTCCAAGCCGGGGAACGCCGGCAGCAGGCTCGGGTGCAGGTTGATGATCCTGCCTGAAAACGCGCCGAGAAACCCGGCCTTCAGCACGCGCATGAATCCCGCCAAGACCACCAGGTCCGGCGCGCAGGCCCGCACGGCCGCGATGAAGCGCTCCTCGCCGGCGCCCTCGAGCTTCGTCTTGAACGGCGCCGGATCCACAAACGTCGCCGGCACCCCGAAACGCGCCCCGAGCGCGAGGATGCCGGCGTCCGGCTTGTCGGAAATAATCTGCACCACCTGCGCACGACCGAGCCGGCCGGCCGCCTGGGCCTGCAGAATCGCCTCTGCGTTGCTGCCCCGGCCGGAGCCGAGGATGACCACGCGGTAGGGCGAACGGGACGAAGGGACGGAGGGCGACGCGACAGCGGACACGCCCACAGCTCACAGCCTGCACCGCCGCTTGTAAATGCTGGGATGCGCCTCCCCGCGCCGCGCGCGACCGGGCTCAACCGTTGGCCGGGTAAAGACAGTCGATCTCGATCCGCTCGCCGCAGGAGCAGGTGACGATGAGCCGCACCACCTTGTCGCCCTCCTTCACCGTCTCGACACTCGGACCGTTGGCCGCCGGTCGCACGGTGCCCTCGGTGCGCAACGGGTGATGGTGCTGGACCGGTGCCGCGCGCAGCGGCGGGGTTTCGACCGGCTTCTTGCCGAGCAGGAATGGTTTCATGGCGTAGGGTTGGCCGCGAGCGGCCGGGTGGGCGCGGCGCCACCGGTGATGACGCCGCGCTCGCGGGTCTTGGCGGTGAGCGTCAGGCTGAGCGTGATTCGCTGGTTCGATTCCGATTGCGCGGACTCGCCGGACAGCGGTCGCGTGTCCGCGTAACCGGTCACGCGCTCGATCTGCTCGGCGTCGACGGCATAGAACACCAGCGAGCGGCGCGCGGCGTTGGCGCGGTCCGACGAGAGCTCCCACGCCGAGTAATCCTCCCGCGCGAGTTGGATGCCGGTCCGCGTGTGGCCGTCGATCGTGACGCGGAAGTGATGACGGTCGATCATCCACGCCAGGCTCTGCAGCACGAAACGCCCCCACTCGGTCAGTTCCGTCGTGTCGCCCTCGAAGAGCGGGCGCTTCGCCCGGTCGAACACCGTCACCCGCAGGCCGTCGGACGTCACCTGGATGTCGATCGGCTTCTGGTCGAGATTCTGGTCGAGGTGGAGCAGGCGGTAGAAATCCGCCGCCACGGAATTGAGGAAGCTGAGTTGGATCTGCTTGTCCTGATCTGACGGCTTCTCCTTGCCGGAGGCGTCCTCGTCCTGCTTCGAGCTCGAGTCCTGGCTGTCCTTGTTGAACGGCATGATGCCCGAGTGGTCCTGCATCGGGGAGCTGAACGGGTTCTGGAAATACTTCGAGGTGGCGATGAGGATTTTTTTGTCCTGGGCCGAGATCCACAGGACCATGAACAGGGCCATCATCGCGGTGACGAAGTCCGCGTAGGCCACCTTCCAGGCTCCACCTCCGCCGCCGGCCATGGTCGTGCGTTATTTGCCCGAGCCGAGGCTCTTCACCGCGGCTTCGAGTTCGTCCGCGTTGGGTTGCACCGAGCTGTCGAGCGAGCGGCGGGCGATCTCGACGGCGGTGAGGGGCGCGAGGCCCTTGGCGAAGCCGGCCACGGCTTGCATGATGCACTTCAGGCAGAGCTGGTCGGCCGAATCGTTGAACTTGATGCGGTTCGCCAGCGGATTGACGAAGCCGTAGGCGACGAAGATGCCGAGCAGCGTCCCCGTCAGCGCCGCGGCGACCTTCTGGCCGACGGCCTCGGGGCCCTCGGCGATGGCGGCCATCGTGTTGATGATGCCCAGCACCGCGGCGACGATGCCGATGCCGGGCAGCGAATCGCCGACGAGCTGGAGCAGGTGCACCGGGTGCTCCGACTCCTGCTGCTTGGCGTGGAGCTCCGCGGCCATGAGATCCTCCAGCTGGTCGGGCTTGATCTTGCCGTCGATGACGGGCTTCAGGCCGTTGCAGAGGAACTGCAGCCGTTCCGGATGGTTGGCCAGCGACGGGTAGCGCTGGAAGATGCTGCTCTTGGCCGGGTCCATCACGTGCTCCTCCAGCGCGATGAGGCCGTTGCGGCGGCCGGTCATGAAAAGTTCGTAGAGCAGCTTCAGCAGGTCGAAATAGTCCTGCTTCCCCGGCGCCTTGCCGCTGATGGCGGCTTTGATCTTGTGCAGGATCTCCTTCAGGATGTGCGCCGGGCTGGCGATGATCAGCACGCCGGCGGCGACCCCGAGGATGACGACGAACTCGGACACATGGAGCAGCACCAACGGCTGTCCCCCCGCGATCATGAAACCGCCGAGCGTGGAGGCAAAGACGACGAGGGCTCCGATGAGAACGAGCATTGCGGCGGCGCGGGTCGGTCAGCGGTTGCGGGCCCGCCCGAGATAGGCGCGCAGACCGAGGATGGTTTGCGAGTGAATCTGGCAAATGCGCGATTCCGTCAGGCCAAAGACCGCGGCGATCTCGGCGAGACGCATGTTCTCAAAATAATACATGGCGAGGATCTTCCGGGGTATATCGGGCAATTCCGTCATCCTTTGAGTGAGAAGTTGCAGCAGCTCCTGCTTCTCGAGGCTCTCGCGGCCGGTCGTGTCGTGCTCGTCGGCGAGCAACTCGTGCAGCGAGGCGCCCTCCGACTCCTCGCCCTCGGCGTGCTGGTCGAGCGCGATGAACGTCACGGGGCGCGCCTCGTCGAGCCACTTGGCGTATTCCGCGTGGGTGAGCCCGAGCTCGGCGCAGATCTCGTCCTCGTTCGCCGTGCGGCCGAGGCGCTGCTCGAGGTCGTTGATCGCCTCCTTCAGCTTGCGCGCGCGGGCGCGGGTGCGGCGCGGGCACCAGTCCATGCGGCGCAGCTCGTCGAGCACGGCGCCGCGGATGCGCATGGCCGCGTAGCCGGCAAACGTGTTGCCCTGCTCCGGGTCGTATTTGCGCACGGCGGCGATCAGGCCGGTGACGCCCACGCTGTAGAGGTCGTCCGCGTCGATGTGCGGCGGCAGCGTGAGCTTGATGCGGTCCACGACATTGCGGACCAGGGGGAGGAAGCGCTCGATGAGTTCCTTCTCATCGACAGCGCCCGAGGTGCCCGCATACGCGCGCCAGGCGGCGGCGGCGGGCGGTGGGGTGGCGGCATCCGTGCCGTGTGCGAGGACAACGGCGGGTTTCATGATTTGAAGGGCATGGCGTCGGGCTTGGTTTTGGCGGCCTCGGCCGCCTCGGCGGCGCGCTGGCGCGCCACCATCGTCTCGCGCAGGCCGGCGAGCAGGACGTTCCACAGCCAGCGGAACAGCAGCGCGCCCGCGAGGCAGCCCAGCGAGCCGTCGAGGAAGATCCGATCCGGCCCGCGGCCGGCGAAAAACGCCGTGCCCGCGGCAAGCGCGAATCCGAGGAGTCCACCGAGCAGGAATACGTAGCGCATGGTCAGGCGGCGGTGTGGAAGGTGAAGGGCGCGGGCGTCGCCGCGGCCGGGATGGCCGGCGCACCCGCCGGCTCGGCCTCGGTGTCGGCCTCCGCATCGGCCGCGGGCGCAGGCGCGTCGGCCGTGACGAGGATCGGCTCGGACGCCGGCAGCGTGCGACGGGCGACGGCATCGGCCGCATCCGTCTCGAGGTCGCCGGTCAGCGACGGTCCGGTGGCGAGGAAGAGCGGCTCGAGCTCGCCCTCGATCAGGTAATCCCACAGGCGGCCCCATTGCGCGACCTCGTCGAGGTGGGTGAACACCACGTGCGTCGCGCCCATCTCGCGGCCGACGGCGTAGCCGGCGCGGAGCGTGGCGTGGTCGTAGGCCGCATTGAGCACGAGCACGCGCTGCTCGATCCGCTCCGCGTCGAGGAAGGCGCGGATCGGCGCGTTCTCGGCCGGCGTGCGCAGCGACAGGCCCGGCAGGTCGACGTAGACGAAACCGCCCGGCGTGGCGGGCTGCGTCGAGGCCGGAAAATGCGCCAGCGGCACGCCGAGCGCCTCGCAGAACACCGGCAGCTGCCCGGGACTGTTCGGACGGTCGAACTCGGCCGTCACCACGTGGCCGATCCGGGCGCGGCGAAACACGTCCGCCGCGAGCCACTTGCAGAGCGCCGTCGTCCGCCCCGCACCGGGCGTCCCGAGGAACGCTGCGCGTGTCAGCGGCACCGGCTCGCCGCGGCGCGCCGCGGCCAGTTCGCGCAGGTGCTGCCCCGTCTCCACCAGCGCCCGGTGCAGCGGCAGCGCGGCGAGGCCGTTCCACGCGGGCGATTGCTCGAGGCGGGCGAGCAGTGTCTCGGAGAAGCCCGAGCGGCGGAGCAATTCGGAGAGATTCGTGCGCGGCGCCTGCACCCGCGAGCGCGCAGCCCGGACGCGTCCCTCGGCCGGCGCCAGTTCGCTCGTAACGACGGCGCGGACCGGCTCGGGCGCCGGCGCGGCGGTCGGCGGCGCCGGCAGCTGGGCGATCACTTCCAGCCGCGGCGCGGAGAACAAGCCGCGGATGCCCGTGCGCTCCACATTGCGCACCGAGAGCACCCGCGCCTCCTCGCCGAGCTGCTCGCGGATGACGCGCGCCGCCTCCTCGGCGTTGGCGACGACGAAACGGTAGCAGGCACCGGGGGCGACAGGGCTGGGGAGTGCGTTCGACATGGGTAAATCAGGCGGCGGCCTTCACCTCCGCGGGACGCGCCAGCTGCGGCGGCGCCGTGATGATGCCGGCGTTCTCGATCTCGGTGGCCGAGGGCAGCTCCTGGAACGCGAGCACCGTGAGTCGCGGGAACGAGGGCTCGAGGAACCGCTTCAGCGGCAGGCGCGCCTCGGCGGAGACGACGAGCACGGCGGGCAGGCCGCGGGTGATCAGGTCGTTGGTGCGGCGGTTCAGCTCCTCCAGCAGGTGGCGGCCCGTGGCCGGATCGAGCGCGAGGCCGACCTCCGTGGCCGAGCGGTGCACCTTGGTGCCGAGGAACTGCTCGAGCCGCGGATCGAGCGTGATGGCCTTCAGCGAACCGGGCTTGTGCTCGAACTCCGGCACGAAATACAGGCCGAGCCGCCGGCGCACGAGCTCGCTCAGGTCGTCGGGATTCTTCGAGAGCGGCGCAAAATCCGCAATGCCCTCGAGGATGAGCGGCAGGTTGAGAATCGCGATGTTCTCGCGCAGGAGATTCTGCAGGACGCGCTGGATGATGCCGACGTTGACGAGGTCGGGCAGGAGCTCGGCGACGAGTGCGGCGTGCGTGCCCTTGAGGTGGTCGATCAGCGCCTGCACGTCCTGGCGGCCGAGGAGGTGGTGCGCGTGCTGCTTGAGCGTTTCCGAGAGGTGCGTGATGAGCACGGACGACGGGTCGACGACGGTGTAGTTGTTCAGCTCGGCGGTCTTCTTCTCGCCCTCGTCGATCCACACGGCGTCGAGGTTGAACACCGGTTCGCGCGTCGGCATGCCGCGGAGGCGCACCGTGCTGCCCGCGACGTTCATCGCCATGAAGCGACCGGGCACGAGCGAGCCGCGGGCGACCGGCTTGCCGCGCAGCAGGAAGCGGTAGTCGTTGGCCTCGAGCTCGAGGTTGTCGCGGACGGAGATCGGCGGGACGACGATGCCCTTCTCGCGCGCCAGCGTCTTGCGCACGCCGGTGATGCGGGCGAGCAGGTCGCCGCCCATTTTCGTGTCGGCCAGCGGCAGCAGCCCGTAGCCGATCTCGATCGCGAACACGTCGACATCGATGAGCTTGCGCACGTCCTCGCTCGCGCCGCCCGCGGCGGGCGTGGCCGGCGCGGGGGAAGCGGAGCCGGCGGCGGCGGGTTCGCCGGGCTTGCCGGCGCCGGCGGCGGCCTTGCCGCCCTTGGCGGGCGCGGCGGGTGCGTCGTCGTCCTCGAAGTTCTTTAGCGTCTTCGCCATCACGCCCGCGGCGAGCGCGAGGCCGAAGAACGGCAGCATCGGCATGCCCGGCATGAGGCCGAAGACCGCCATGCAGCCCGCCGCGATGCCGAGCGCGCGCGGGTAGCGGAAGAGCTGGCCGGTCACCTGCGTGCCCAGGTTGTTGTTGTCGGCCGCGCGCGTGACGAGCAGACCGGCGCCGATCGAGATGATGAGCGCGGGGATCTGCGAGACGAGGCCGTCGCCGATCGAGAGGAGCGTGAACTTCTGGAGCGACTCCCCGAGCGTCATGCCCATCTGGAAGACGCCGATGGCGAAGCCGCCGAGGACGTTGATCAGCGTGATGAGGATGCCGGCGATGGCGTCACCGCGGACGAACTTCGAGGCGCCGTCCATCGCGCCGTAGAAATCGGCTTCCTTCTGCACCTTCACGCGGCGCGCGGTGGCGGTGACCTCGTCGATGATGCCGGCGTTCAACTCGGCATCGATCGCCATCTGCTTGCCGGGCAGCGCATCGAGCGTGAAGCGCGCGCTCACCTCGGCGATGCGGCCCGCGCCCTTCGTGATGACCACGAAATTGATCACGACGAGGATGATGAACACCACCGCGCCGACGACGTAGTTCCCCTGGATGACGAAGTTGCCGAAGGAGTCGATGATCTCGCCCGCGTAGCCGTGCGCGAGGATCTGGCGCGTCGAGCTGATGTTGAGCGCCAGCCGGAACAGCGTCAGCACGAGCAGCATCGTCGGGAATCCGGAGAACTCCGGCGGATCCTTCACGTAGACGATGGCGAGCAGGACGAGCAGCGAGAGGCCGATGTTCAGCGCCAGCAGCGCGTCGATGACGAACGGCGGCACCGGCAGCACGAGCAGCAGCACCGTGCCGAACAGCGCGATGGTGAACAGCAGGTCGGCGCGCGCGAGCAGGCGGGTGATGGTGGCGTTGGAGGAGATGGGCATGGCCGGTTACGCCGCGGTCGCGACGCGGGCGCCCTCCAGGCGGCGCGTCTTGAGCTGGTGGAAGTAGTAACGGTGCGTGCGGTAGACCACCGCGAGGATCTCGGCCACGGCCTGGTAGAGCTCCGGCGGGATCACCTCGCCGACCTTGCCCATGGCGAAGAGCAGGCGCGCGACGGGCTTGTTCTCGACGGTCGGCACCCCGTGCTCCGCCGCGAGCGCCTTGATGCGCTGCGCGAAACGGTTCTCGCCCTTGGCGAGGATGACGGGCGCCTTGTCGATGCCGCGCTCGTATTTCAGCGCGACGGCGAAGTGGGTCGGGTTGGTGACGACGACGTCGGCCATCGGCACGGCATCGAGCATCTGCTTCTGCAGGAGGCGGCGGGCCATGCGGCGCATCGCCCCCTTCACGCGGCTGTCGCCTTCCGTGTTCTTGTGCTCATCCTTCACCTCCTGCCGCGTCATCATCTGCTCGCGCGAGGTCTTGAACTTCTCCCACGCGTAGCTGAGCGCGGCGATCAGCCCGAGGGAAAGCAGCAGGCGGCCGAAAAAAGCCGTCGACGCCTCGCGCAGGAACGTCCCGAGGTAGGCCGCCTCCACCGGCGCCGTGAACAACGGGTCCTCCAGCAAACCGCGCGCGCCGAGGTAGAGCGCGTAGGCGATGGCGACGACCTTGAGCACGTCGAGCCCGCTGCGGACGAGCGCGGCCTTCGAGAAGATGCGGCCGAAACCCGCGACCGGGTTGATCTGCTCGAGCTTGAAGCTGACCGCCTTCGGCGAGACCTGGAAGCCGCTCTGGATGCCGCCCGCCAGCATGGCCGCGCCGATGCATGCCAGCAGCACGGGCGTCACCGCCGCGCCGATCGTCAGGATCGCCTCGCCCAGCAGCAGCGGAATCGTGCCCCGGTCGACGCTCTGCAGCGGGAAATTCGTGAACATCATCACCGCATACTCCGCGAGATTCTGCGCGCTCTCCCGCAGCGTGAACGCCAGCGCGCCCAGCGCCGCCGCCAGCGTCAGCACGATCGTCAGCTCCTGGCTCTTCGCGAACTGCCCCTTCTCCGCCGCCTCGCGCAACCGCTTCTCGGTCGGCTGCTCGGTTTTTTGGTCTTGGTCAATTTCGGCCATCGTGGCGGTGGGTGGTGTCCGTCATCCCCTGAGCAACGCCGATGCCAAGCCGCCCGACACCGCCTTTACCTTCTGCACCTCAGCATTTTAAAATCTTTTCCTGCCGCCTCGCCCCGCCGCTCGCGCGCGCGGGTCGCCGCCTCGCCGCGCGACCGGCAAATTCTGCCCGCGCTCAGCGCGGCGGCAGCAGTTCGAGCATCTCCACCGGCAGCCGCGAGAACTCCACGAACAGGTAGCGGCCGATCAGTGCGCCGGCGCCGGCCAGCAGACCGATGCCCATCAGCGCGCGCACGGGAAAAGCGAGGATGAAGATCTGCATCTTCGGCACCGCGCGCCCGAGCACCGAGAACGCGAGCGTGATCAGGAAGTTCAACGCGATGAACGGCGCCGCCATGCGCAGCCCCAGCTCGATCACACGCGCCGTCATCGCCGTCACCGCCTCCCCCGCCCCGCCGGCCAGCGCCGGTGCGCCCGGCGCCGCGAACTGGAAACTCTTCGCGAAAGCCCCGAGCACCAGCGTGTGCGCGCCGAACAGGAAAAACAGCAGCACCGCCAGCGCCGACAGGAACGCCGCCACCGCCTCCGATCCCATCTCCGGCGCGCCGAAGCCCGGCGTCGCCGCCACGCCCATCTCCGACGAGATCAACCGCCCCGCCATCTCGATCGCCGCGAACGCCATCCGCGTCACGAAGCCCATCGCCAGCCCGAGCAACACCTCGCCCGCCGCCGCGAAGGTCAGCGCCCAATGATCGAGCGGCACCTGCGCCGGCGGCACCAGCCCCGCCAGCAGTGTCGCGATGCACAGTGCCAGCGCCAGCCGCATCATCACCGGCGGCGGACGCCCCGCCAGCGCCGGCAGCAGCAGCACCAGCCCCACGCCGCGCAGGAACACCATCATCCAGGTGACGAGATATTCCAGCGACACGGTCGGTTCCCTCGGCGGCGGGACGCGGCGTCAGTTCGCCAGCGTCGGCATCCGGGCAAAGATCGCCAGCGCGAACTCCGTCAGCGAACGCAGCAGCCACGGCGCCAGCACGACGGCCAGTCCCGAGAGCGCCACCAGCTTCGGCGCAAACGTCAGCGTGTTCTCCTGCATCGAGGTCACCGACTGGAAGAGGCTCGCGATCAGACCCACCACCAGCAGCCCGCCGAGGAACGGCGCGACGATGTAGAGCGCAAAAAGCACCGTGGTCTTGAACAGATCGATGGCGAGTTCGGGATTCATGGACGAAAGGCGTCGGGGAGTTTGCGCTTAATACGCAACAAAGGGTTGGAGAGCGGAAACGTCAGGCGGGCTCAGAAAGTGAAGCTCTGGACGAGCGACTTGACGATGAGGTGCCAGCCGTCGACGAGGACGAAGAGCAGCAGCTTGAATGGCAGCGACACGACGTTCGGCGGCATCATCATCATGCCGAGCGCCATCAGCACCGAGGAGACGAGGAAGTCGATGATGAGAAACGGCAGGAAGAGCAGGAATCCCATCTGAAACGCCGTCTGCAGCTCGCTGATGACGAAGGCCGGGATGACGACGCGCATCGGCAAATCCTTCACCGCCGTCGGCCCGAAGCCGCCGAGCTGGAGGAAATACTCGAGGTCGCGCGTGCGCGTCTGCTTCAGCATGAAATCCTTCAGCGGCACGGTGGCGCGGTCGATCGCCTCCTGCGACGTGATCTGCCCGTCGAAATACGGCCGCAGCGCCTCGCTGTTCACCCGCTCGAAGACGGGGCCCATGATGAAAAACGTCAGGAAGAGCGCGAGGCCGATGATGATCTGGTTCGACGGCGCGCTGGGCACGCCGAGGGCGGTGCGCACGAAGCCGAGCACGATGACGATGCGCGCGAAGCTCGTCATCAGCAGCACGAGCGACGGCGCGACGGAGAGCAGCGTCATCAGCAGCACGATCTGCACGCCGACGCTCAGCTGCGCCGGGCTGTTCGTGCCCTCGAAATTGATCGAGAGCCGCAGCGGATCGTTCGCCGCGGCCGGCGCCGACGCGGCCGGCGCCGCGGGATCGGGCTGGACTTGCGCCGCGAGATCCGGCGCGAAAGCGCACAGCATCACGACGCCGAGGACGGCGGCGAGGTGGCGCACGAAGCGAGGGCAGGACGCACGCATGTCAGACGTCCTCCGGATCCTCGTCGCGCCCGAGCGGCGAGAGCAGGTCGATGCGGCCGGGGCAGACGCCGAGGAGAAACTTCCGGCCGTCGTATTCCGCGACGACGAGGTGCTGGCGGTTGCCCAGCGAGCGGCTCTCGGCGATGACCAGCTTGCGCGGCGCACCGCCGGCGGCGGGGCCGGTGCGTTGGCGCCAGAGCAGCCAGCCGCCCGCGGCCGCGGCGACGAGGGCCGTGACGATCAGGAAGGCATTGGATCCGCCGTCGCGTCCGGCCGTGGCGGGCGCGTCGCCGGCGGCCGCCGAACGCGGGTAGATGACCTCGCTTTCCTTCGCCTTGTCCTGGGCGAACAGGGCGGTCGCGAGGCCGAGGAGGGCGAGAAGCAGCAGACCGCCACGGTGGAAAGCGCGGTGCGGACCGGGAGCGGCGGGGGAGAATTGTGCAGCGGCATCCATGCGCGGGCGGGGCGGGCGTCAGGCCTTGGGCGAGCCGACGAGTTCGGTGATCTTGATGCCGAAGTTGTCCTCCACCACGACGACCTCGCCGTAGGCGACGAGCTTGTCGTTGACGTAGAGGCCGACCGGATCGCTGGCGTGCTGCATGAGCTGCACGACGCTGCCGGGGGAAAGCTCGAGGACGTCGCGCATCGGCAGCAGGCAGGAGCCGAGTTGCACGGTGACCTTCACCTTCACGTCCAGGACGATATCAAGGGCTTTTTCTTCCATCAGGTTTGCCATGGGAAAGTTCCTCCGGGGAGACCGGGATCTTGCGGGTGAGTTGGACGGCGACGCGGTCGGAATCGAGTCCGACGGTGCCGAGGAATTTCGGGGTGCCGTTGAGGAGCACGCGCGTCTTCTGGAGCAAGTCGGCGGGCATCTCGATGATGTCGCCGACGCGCAGGCTGCTGACCTCGCGGAGTGTCAGCTCGAAGGCCTCCCACTCGGCGCGGACCGGCATGGTGATGTGGTCGTAGGCCTTGTGCCAGGAGGCGCGCTTCTCGACGGTGGTGATCGCGGTGTCCTTCTGGCGGCGCGCCTGCATCTTCTTCACCAGCGGCTCGATCGTGTAATACGGCACGCCGATCTGCATCTGCTCGGAGCAGTCGCCGAAGTTCACCTCGAGGGTGAGCGCGAGCACGATGGCGTCCTTGGGCGAGGTCTGGAGGAAGCGTCCGTTGTTCTCGTGGCCGATGATCAGAGGGCGGAGATCCTGCTCGGCCTTCCACTGGCCGCACCATTCCTCGAGGATGATGACGATCACGTCCTCGAGCAGGGCGATCTCGATCTCGGTGAGGTAGCGCTCGGCCTTGACGGAGTGGCCGCGACCGCCGAGGAGGCGGTCGGCGATGGTGAGGGCGAGGCGCGGGTTGATGTCGAGCACGCCGACGCCGACGAGCGGCTCGGCCTTGAAGAGGCAGATGTGCGTCGGGCTGGGCAGCGACTCGGTGAACTTCGAGTAGGTGACCGTGGTGAGCTTGGCCATCTTCAGGCCGAACTCCATGCGGAGAAAGAGCGAGAGCCGCGCGCTGAGGTAGCGGATGAAGTCCTCGTGCAGCAGGCGCAGGCGGCGCAGCTCGATCTCGGAGAGGAAGACGGGATTCCGGAAGTCGTAGGCCTCGACCTTGCTCGCCGCCTTGGCGTCGCCGCGCCGGCCGTCGGCGCGGATGAGCATCGTCTTCGGCGCGGCCTCGACGGAGGTCTGCGCGAGCAGCCGGTCGATCTCGGATTGATCGAGGAACTCGCTGGCGGGTTTCTGCGGGTCGTCGGCCATGGCGGCGCGGGCGCGGGGCGGTTACTGGATGACGAAGTCGGAGAAGTAGACCTGCTCGACGACGCGCTTGCCGAGCACCTGGTTGTAGGTGGCGACGAGTTTCTCGCGCAGGACGTTCTTGGCGCCGGGCTCCTCGAGGTCGGCGAGCGTGAGCGAGGAGAGGACGTTGAGGGTGACGTCGGTGAGCTTGGCCTTCTCCTGGTCGAAGGTGTTCTTCACGCCCTTGCCGCCGATGCCGGTGACGATGAACGACACCTTGAGGTAGCGGGTGCCCATGGTGCCGGCGAGGTTGACGACGACGTTGGTGAACTCGAAGTTGCCGCCGCCGTCGTCGCCCTTGCCGTCGCCCTTGCCCTTGGCGCCGGACTCGGGTTTCGCCTCGGCGGGTGCGACCTTCGCGGCGAGCTCGGCCGGCGTGGCGCCGAGGCGGGCCTGGAGGCGCGGGAGGAGCAGGAACTCGGCGACGGCGAAGCTGGCGGCCGGCGCGAGCAGCACGGTGGCGATGACGGGCAGCCAGGCCTTGACGAAGGAGGCCTTGCCGCCGGCGGACGCCGTCTCGAGCGCGGGAGCCGTGGCGGCGGTGGCCGGCGCGGTCTCGCGCGCATCCTTGTTTTCCTTGGCGTCGGGCTTGGCCATGGCGGGAAAGGTCGGGAGCGGATCAGCTGCGCTTCAGGTTGACGATGTCCTCGAGCACGGTGTCGGACACCGTGATGAGGCGGGAGCCGGCCTGAAAACTGCGCTGGGTGGTGATGAGTTCGGAGAACTGGGCGGTGAGGTCGACGTTCGAGGATTCGAGCACGCCGGCCTGGACCGCGCCGAGGCCGCCTTCGCCCGGGTTGTTGTTGCCGGCGAGGATGCCGCCGCCGAGCGGGCCCGCGGCGGTGAGGCCGGTGTAGAGGTTGTTGCCCTCGCGCATCAGCGCGGAGGTGTCGTTGAAATTCTGGAGCTGGATCCGGTTCGTCGTGGCGGACGTGCCGTCGGAGTAGAATTCGATCAGGTTGCCCTGCCGATCGATGGAGATGGACTGGAGCTCGGCGCCCGGGGGCAGGTTCTGGCCGACGCGGATGTCGCCCAGCGCGGACGGCGGCGTGCCGGTGAGGCCGCGGACGCGCAGGCCGCCCTGGGTGACGAGGTAGCCGTTGTCGTCGAGGCGGAACGAACCGTCGCGGGTGGCGTAGACGGCGCCGCTTGTCGGGTCTTCCACGATGAAGAAGCCGCGGCCGGAGATGCCGAGGTCGGTGGTGACGCCGGTGCTGGTAAGCGCGCCCTGGGAGAAATTGCTCGAGATGCCGGCGAGCTGCACACCCGTGCCGATCTGGAGGCCGGGAAGGCTGGAGGCGGAGCCGTTCGACGGCGCGGAGCCGCGCAGCGTGTTGCTGAAGCTCTCGGCGAAGCTGGCCTGCGAGGCCTTGTAGCCGGTGGTGTTGATGTTGGCGATGTTGTTGCCGATGACTTCGAGGCCCTTGCTGAAGGTGCGGAGGGCGCTGACGCCGGAGGTGAGGGTGCCGATGAGTGCCATGGTGGTGGGGAGTGAGGTTGAGGTTGATTCTGGGTTAGGCTGCGGGCGGAGCTTCTTCCGTTACCGCGGGGGCGGGTGGCAAGGGGGTGGGCTCGATCCGGCGGATCGAGGAGAGCGGGTAGTTTTTCCCGCCCAGGGTGATCTGGGTGCCGTCCTCCGTGTTCTCGAGGGCGGTGACGAGGCCGGTGACGGGCTTGCCCTTGTCGTCCTCGACGGTGACGGTGCGCCCGAGGTAGCTGTTGCCCATGAGCAACTGCTGGTCGGCGCGGAGGCGGGCCATCTCGGAGACGAGTGCGTTGCTCTGCTCAAGCGATGTGAACTGCGCCATCTGGGCAATGAACGCGGTGTCCTCCATCGGCTTCATCGGGTCCTGCGACTGGAACTGCACCGCGAGCAGTTTCATGAAATCGGTCGAATCGAGGCTCTTCTTCGCCGCGCGCGGCGGTGTGGCGCCGGTGGAGTTGTAGAGGTCGGAGAAGCCGGAAGTGCGGTTGGTGGTGACGTTCATGGTCAGGCGACGGCGGAAAGACGATGGGAGGCGGACGCGGCGAGCGGCGTGATCGGAGCGAGCTCGGCCGACGCGGACGCAGCGGGGAAGACGCGGCGGACGCTGCCGAACGACTCCGCCTGCGCGCGGAACTGCTGCGCCTGCTGCTGCGCGTGTTGCTGCTGGTGTTGCGAGGCGGTGCCGCCGTGGCCGGAGGAGCCGCCGGAATGCGCGGCGGAGTTTGTGCCGGTGATGACCGGTTCGAGGAAACGGAACGCGGCCTCGGGCTTCGCCGTGACGGCGCGCCATTCCTGGGTCAGCGCGGCGCGCAACTCGGCGTTGTCGGTGCGGAACTCCGTGTGCACTGCGCCATCGCGGAGGCGCACGCGGACCGCGAGGTCCTCGTGGCCGACCTTGAAACGCAGCTGCACGCTCGGCACCGGCTGGAGTTTGGCGACGGCCTGCGCGTGCACGATTTCGAGCACCGTCTCCACGGCGCGCTGCGCGGTGGCCTCCGGCGCGGGTGCGGCCGCCGGCTCCGCTCGCTGCGGCACTCCCGCCGAAGCGACGGGGGTCGCGGCGGCAGCGAGGGGCGAGTGGTGCGAAGCGGCAGGCATGGCCGGCGTCGATTGAGCAACGTCGATGCCAGCCTTCGGCGACGCCGTCGTAACTTCGCCCGCCGCAGGGGTTAGAAAGTTTTTTTCCGCCGCCGATTTTCCGTCGCGCGCCGGCCGGCCGAAGGCCGCCGTCGAAACGGCAGAATTTTCCTGTGCGGGCGAAGCCATCGGCTCCATTGCCCCGGGCGCGCGCAGCGAGGTCGCCGCAACCGTCGTCGCGCTCGGCAGCGCGGTCGTCAGGCTCGGCGCCGCGCCGGACGGCGTTGCGGAGGCAAGCTCAGCCGCGAGCTTCACCCCACCCTCCCACTCCACCTCCGCCTGCACCGCGCTCCATGCGGACGTCGCCGCGGACGGTGCCGTCACTGCGGACGCGGATGACGGCGCGCCGAGCCTGGTTCCGCCGATGACGGTGCTTTCCGTTGCCGTGGCCGCGATGGCCGGCGCGGAGGGCGGCACCGCGTTGGCGCGCGTCGAAGCGGAATCCGCGGTGCGCGTCGCGGGAGGCGGCAACGCCCCGCCCTCGCGGACTTCCGCCGCGGTCAACGTGCGTTCGCCCGCGACGGTCGTCACCGTCAGGCGCAGATGCTCGGCGCCACTTGCCGCCGAAGCCGGAACCGACGCCGCGCCGGGCGCGAGACCCGACCAGATTTCGCCCGCCGCCGCCGGCGCCGCGGAGTCGCCGGACGGTGTCGCCGCGACCGGCGTTGCCGGCACTTCCGGTGCCGGAGGCGGAAGGAAATTCAGCACCAGCGCGACCGCCGCCTCGAGCGTCGAGCGATCGAGCGGCAGCTCGCTCGCCGTCGACTCACTCGCCGGTTCGGTTGCGGCAAGCGGTGCGCGCAACGCGGCCAGCGGCTCCGAGACGGACGGACGTTGCGCCGCGGTCTCGTGTCGCCACGCGAGAGCCGGCCTCGCCGCCGTGTCGGCGGCAGCCGCCGCAGGCAGCGTGGCGCCGGCGGGCTTTCCCGGCGCCGTGGGCTCAAGGAGCGCCGCAAAATCGTCCGCCGGAGCGGCGGTCGTCGAGGGCGCGGCGCTGTCCGCCGCCGGGCCGGCGTTCGTCGCGGCCAGGAGGTCGAGCAGGCTCGGGGTGGCGGTGGCGCCGGCGGCCGAGCCGGCCAAGGCATCGGCCGCGGGAGAAGTGGGAAGGGAAGTCGTCATGCAGGGGCTTCCCTCCGTGGAAAAGGTGCGCGCCGTCCGTGGCGCACCGGGTGAAAGGGGATAGGATCAGGAAGCGCCGGGCTTCGTGCTCTTCATCAGGCGGAGCTTCTCGGACAACACCGCCACGCGGCGCGCGAGCGTGCCGTCAGTGCCGGCCGTGCGGCTCATCTCCTCGAAGATCGGGCTGATCGTGTCGGCCTTCATCAACGAGAGGATCTTCACGGCGGTGACGTCGTCGAGTTCGCGGATGATGGCGACGGCGGCGCGGGGCGTGAGATTCGCGTAGGTGGCGGCCAGCGCCTTCAAGTTCTTCATTTCGTCGGCGTTGATCTCGATCACGCGGTCGGCGATCTCCTTGCGCATGCGGTCGAGCTCGGCGCGGACCTTGTCGAGTTCCTGCTGCTCGGCGGCGAGACGCGCGGCACGGAGGTCGAGTTGCTCGGACAATTTGCGCAGGCGCTCCTTCTCGTCCTTCAGCTCGGAGGCGAGGTTGTCGATCTCGATGGTCCAGAAGTCCCAGCCTTGCGCCTTCTGCTGCTTGGCCGCGGCGGCGCGGACGGCCGCGACGTGGGCGACGAGCACGTCGCCGGCGCGCCAGAACCAGCCGATGCCGACAGCAAGACTGAGACAGAGGCCGAGCGCCGCGATGACGGCGGGATTTTGGGCGAGCTTGGTCATGTGAGGAGGGCGCGGCGGGCCGCGCGGTAGCCGGCGAAATCGTCGAGCGCGTTCTGCTCGGCGAGGTTGGCCTCGGCGCGGTGGCGCGTGCGGGCCTTCTCCTCGAGGCGCTGGACAACCTTCAACTGGCGGTTGGCGTCGAGATATTCCTGGCGGCGGCGGTTCATCGCGTCGCGCGCCTCGATCACTTGGCGCTCGACCTGCACCTGCTCCTCGCACTCGGCGCGGTAGGAGCGGAAGAGCGAGGCCGCCTCGGCGGCGAGGAACGTGCCGGTGCGGCCGTCGAAGAGGACCCCGGCCAGCTCCGCCACGCGCGCGCGTGTGGCGGCGAGGCGTTCCTCGGCTTGGACGTAGGCATGGACGGAGGCGGCGAACGCCTCGCGGGCGCGCAGTTCACGGTGCGCACGCAACACGGCCACGGGCCGCAGCGGAAAACGGAAACGTTTCATGGCGCGATGATCCTCTTGAGCAGTTTGAAGCTCTCCGCGCGGGGCGTGTGCTCATGCACGCCCTGCCGGAGGAAAGTCTTGAGCGGCTCGTGCAGCGCGATCGCCTGGTCGAGCGCGGCGTTGGCGCCCTTCTGGTAGGCGCCGATGGAGATGAGGTCCTCGTTCTTGCGGTAGAGCGCCAGCACCTCGCGCGCGCGGGCGGCAAGCTCGATCTCCTCGGCCGAACAGATGTCGCGCGTCAGACGGCTCACGCTCTCCAGCACGTCGACCGCCGGGTAGTGGTTGAAGTGCGCCAGCGAGCGCGAAAGCACGAGGTGTCCGTCGAGGATGCCGCGCACCGCGTCGGCCACGGGCTCGTTCATGTCGTCGCCCTCGACGAGCACGGTGTAGAGCGCCGTGATGGCACCGGTCTCGCCCGCGCCCGTGCGCTCGAGCAGGCGCGGGAGCAGGGCGAAGACAGAGGGCGTGTAGCCGCGCGTCGCCGGCGGCTCGCCGATCGCGAGGCCGATCTCGCGCTGCGCCATGGCGAACCGCGTGACCGAATCCATCATCAGCAGGACGTTCTTGCCCTGGTCGCGGTAAGCCTCGGCGATCGACGTCGCCGTGAAGGCCGCACGAAGCCGCAACGGCGCGGGCGTGTCGGAGGTCGCCACGACCACGACCGAGCGCTTCAGGCCCTCGGGGCCGAGGTCCTTCTCGAGAAACTCGCGGACTTCGCGACCGCGCTCGCCCACGAGCGCGACGACGACCACGTCGGCCGAGCAGCCGCGCGCGATCATGCCGAGCAGCGTCGATTTGCCGACGCCGGAGCCGGCGAACAGGCCAAGGCGCTGGCCGCGGCCGACGGGCGTGAAGGTGTCGAGCACGCGCACGCCGGTCGTCAGCGGCAGCTTGATGCGCTGGCGGCGGAGCGGATGCGGCGGCGTCGCATTGTGCTCGGTGCGGTCGACCGGGAGCAGGCCGAGCGCATCGAAGGGCCGGCCGAGGGCGTCGAGCACGCGCCCGAGCAGTTCCGGCCCGGGCCGCGGCAGCGGCGGCCGGTCCGCCGCGACGACCTCGCAGCCGACGTGCAGGCCGGCGGTGTCGCCCAGCGGCATGAGGAGGACGCGGTGTTCGCGGAAGCCGACGACCTCCGCGCGCACGGTGAAATCGGTGCGCGGCGAACGCACGTGGCAAAGTTCGCCGAGGCCGACGTTCGGGCCCTCGGACTCGATCACGAGCCCCGCGACGCCGGTCACGGTGCCCACGCGCTGCACGGCCGGCAGGTGCCGCACCTGCGACCGCAGCACATCGACCAATGGTGCCACGACCGCGCTCACGCCCGCACCTCCTGATTCAAAGTGTAACCTATTAGGTTACAGTTTCCGCAGCCGCTCCGTCGTGGGCCAAGCAAAGTGTAACCTAATAGGTTACACTTGCCTTTGCGTGTGCCTTGAAGGGCGCGGGGGGAATTGTCACCTAAGAGGTGACTTTGCGAGGGGACTGAAGGGCTCGGGGTCATGCGCCGGTGAGGCTGTGCTCGAGGGCGGCGAGCTTGGTGGATTGGCGGGCGTCGGTGAGGCCGAAGCGGGAACGCACGATGCAGTCCCCGGGTTTCAGCGCGGCGTCGGAGCGGATGCGCAGGCCGGGATAGCGCTGGAGCCAGTCGGGGTTGAGGCTGTGGAGGAGTTCCACGTCGCGCGGGCAGAGCGAGAGCTCGAGGCCCTCGCGCTCGGGGAAGAGTTGCTCCAGGGCGTCGGTGCAAAGGCGTTCGAGGGCCTCGGCGGGGGGCTCGTAGCCGGCGAGCAGACGGTGCGCGAGGTCGACGGCGAGCGCGGGCAGGGCGTCGCGGAGCTGCGTGACGAGCTGCGGCTCGAGTTCGGAGAGGCGGCGGAGCACGCCGTCGCTGAGCTGCTCCATGTCGGCGCGGAATTCGACCATCTGCTGGTCGGCGGCGGCGCGGGCGGCATCGACGCCCTGACGGTAGGCTTCCTGGACTTTCGCCGCGACCTCGGCCTCCGTGAACGTGCGGCCCTGGCCCGGGAGCACGGCTCCGGCAAGGGGACGGTCGAAGGCGACGAGTTTCAGGTAGGCCATGTCAGGATTTTCGATTTGGGATTTTCGATTTTCGATTGGCCAAGGGGCGGCGCGGCTGCATGCGCGCGAGCGGACGGGCGGCGCGCCGCGGCTCGCTCGCGCCGGTGAAGTCGAAGCTGCGCATGATGGCGGTGAGGGCTTCGTTCGGGGCGGGGAGCGTGAGCGGAGCGGACATGGGCGGCGGTCAGGCGACGAGGGCCTGCGATTCGGAATCGAGGGAAATCTGGCCTTCTTCTTCGAGGCGGCGGACGGCCTGGATGATGACGTCCTGCGCGGCCTCGACGTCCTTGAGGCGGACGGGGCCGAGCAGCTCGATCTCCTCCTTGAGCGATTCGGCGGCGCGCTTGGAGAGGCCGGCGTAGATTTTTTCGCGCAGCGTCTCGCTGGCGGACTTCATGGAGATGGCGAGGTTGCCGGAATCCACCTCACGCAGCACGCGCTGGAGGTCGGCGGCGGCGAGGCGGTTGAGATCCTCGAAGCTGAAGAGCTTCTTGCGGATCGCGGCGCCGAGGGTGGCGTTGCGCTCCTCGATGCGGGCGAGGAGGTTCTTCGACATGTCCTTGTCGAGCGAGTTGAGCAACCCGGCGACCGCGCGCACGCCGCCGCTGCGGTGGAAGGCGGGGCGGACCTTGCTGTCGAAGTGCTTGCCGAGCGAGCGGACGATCTTGCTCACGAGGTCGAGCGAGGTGGACTCGATCGTGCCGAGGCGCTCGACGACCTCCTCGCGCAGGTCGGGGCTGAGGAGCGCGAAGACCTCGGCGGCCTTGGCGGGCTCGAGGTAGGACAGGACGAAGGAGATCGTCTGCGGCTGCTCGTGCTTGATGAGGTTGAAAATCTGGCGGCCCTCCATCTCGGCGATGTCGCTGATGACCTCGACCGAATTGCCGACGGGGCCGACGCGGCCGATGATGGACGAGGCCTTATAATCGCCCTTGGCGATCTCGAGCGTGCGCTGGGCGAACGGCAACCCGCCGAGGGCGGAGCCGACGCTGGTGGCGATGACGCCGCTGAATTCCTCGAGCGCCTGGCGTTGCACGGCCTCGGGGATCATCGGGTAGGTGGACATCTCGCGGCAGAGCAGCTCGACCTCGGCGTCGTCGAAATGCTTGAGGACCTCGGCCGCGGCCTCCGGGCCGATGCAGATGAGGAAGACGGCGAGCTTCTGCTGGCGGCTGAGTTTGGTGAAGTCGATGTCAGGCATGGCGACGGCGGCGGTTCAGGCGGGCGTCAGTTCTTCGCGGAGGGCGTGGCGACCCATTCGCGGAGGGCGGTGCCGATGTTGGCCGGTTTCTGCCGGATCAGCTGGTTGAGCATGTCGGGCGTGATCTGGCTGCCGTTCTGGAGCGAGCGGGCGGCCATTTCGGGCGGGAGCTGGAAGACCTCCATCGGGACGGGCTCGGGCTTCTGCTTGGAGAGGAGGCGGAGGAAGAGCAGGAGCGCGATGGCGGCGCCGCCGACGGCGGCCCAGCGGGACGCGGCGTCGAGCCAGCCCTGCAGGCGCGTCTCGCTCTGGATCGCCTCGACGGTCTCGGCGATGGGCTCGATGGCGAAAGGCATTTCCTGGAGCGAAACGATGGAATCGAGGTCCTGGCCGGCGGGAACGCGGACGCCGAGGGCGTTGATCACCACCTGGCGCAGGGCGGCGAGTTCCTCCGGCGTGCGGCGCTGCTCGGTGGCCGGCGTGCCGGCCGGCGAACCGGCGGGCGGCGGCACGAGGCGCGGGGCGATGAGGACGGAGGCGGTGACCTGCTTGATCGTGCCGGGGTTGCGCGTGACGTTGGTGGTGGTGCGGTTGATCTCGTAGGAAGTGGTGCGGTTCTTCCGGTTCTGCTCGTTGGTCGAGACGGGATTGGCGGCGGTGGCGCCGACGGCTTTCTCGGGGACATTGGCACTGACACCGGTGGCGCCGCCGTTGGTGCGCGTCTCAGTGGACGAGGTGCTGTCCTCGTTGATCGTCTGCGAGCGGACGACCTGGCCGTCCGGGTCGAAGCGTTCCTGCAGCTGCGTCATGGCCTCGGTCTCGATCTCGGCCGAGACGCGGACGACGGCGGCACCGGGGCCGATGACCTGCGCGAGCATGGACTCGACCTTCTTGGAGAGGTAATCCTCGACCTGCTGGCGGTAGCGGATCTGCGAGGAGGCGTTGCCGAGGGTCGGGTCCTGCTTGAGCTCCTCGGAGAGGACGCGGCCGCGGTTGTCGACGACGGCGACCTGGTCGGGCGTGAGGCCTTGCACGGCGTTGGCGACGAGGTGGCGGATGGCGTTGACCTGCTCGGTGTCGAGGCGCGAGCCGCCCATGTCGACGAAGACGGAGGCGGTGGAGCGGATGCCTTGGTCGGTGAGGAGGAGGCGGTTTTCCGGCTGCACGATCATGACGCGCGCGGAGCGGACGCCCTGCAGCTGCGTGATGGTGCGGGCGAGTTCGCCCTGGATGGCGCGGAGGTAATTCGTGCGCTGGACGAAATCGGAGAGGCCGAACTGGCCCTTGTCGAAAATCTCGAAGCCGACGCCCTCGCCGCTCGGGAGGCCCTTGCCGGCGAGGTCCATGCGGAGCTTGTAGACTTGGTCGCTCGGCACCTGCACGGCGGTGCCGCCGGCGGTGATCTGGTAGGGGATGTTGCGCGTCTGGAGCTCGCTGATGATCGCGGTCGCGTCCTTTTCGCCGAGGCGCGAGTAGAGGAGCTGGTAATCCGGCCGGCGCGCCCAGAAGACGACGGCCAGCATGCCGCCGATGACGGCGACGGTGGCGACGAGGAGGGAGACGCGCTGGTTGAGGCCAAGCTGTTGCCAGAGGGCGAGCAGGGAGGCGGCGAAGTTTTTCATGCGGCGGGTGGCGCGGGAACGGGCGGGCGGGAAAGGCGGGGGAGATTACGATTAAGAGTAGGATGATGAGGATGCGGCGCGGCGGTGCGCAGCGGCGGGCTCAAACCTGCATGCGCATCAGTTCCTGGTAGGATTCGACGAGCTTGTTGCGCACCTCGACCATGAGCGTGAAGGCGACGGAGGCCTCCTGCATGGCGATGACGGATTGGTGGAGCTGGTCGGACTCGCCGAGGAGGACGCGCTGCGTGAGCGCGCTGGCCTCGGCCTGCTTGGTGCTGACGGTGTCCACGAGCCCCTCGAGCATGGTGCTGAAGCCGTTCGAGTCGGCGGCGCCGGGGGCGGCGCGGACGCCGTCGGGCAGCGGGACGCCGGCGGCGAGCGGATTTTTTTCGCGCAGCTCGGCGGCGCGGGCCATGGCCTGCGGGACGAGGGAGGAGTAGACGGAGCCGACCGGGGACATGGGGCGCGGGGATTACTTGCCGATCTCGAGGGTTTTCTGGGCCATCGTGCGGGCGTTCTTCACGACGGAGAGGTTGGCCTCGTAGGCGCGGGAGGCGGTGATGAGGTCGACCATCTCGTAGGAGAGATTGACGTTGGGCATCTTGACCATGCCGTCGGCCCCGGCGTCGGGGTGCTGCGGGTTGTAGACTTCCTGGCCGGGGGAACGGTCGTTGGTGACGCCGCCGATGCGGACGGTCTGGAGCGAGGCGCCGCCAGTGCGCTTGACGAGTTCGGTCTCGAAGGAGACGACCTGACGCTGGTAGGGGCCGCCCTCGGCGGTGCGCGTTGTCTGGGCGTTGGCGATGTTTTGTGCGACGATGTCGAGGCGCATCTTCTGCGCGGCGAGGGCGCCCGAGGTGATGTCGATGCCGGAGATGAGGTTCATGCGGGCGGGGCGGCGGGGGCTCAGACGCTGCGGCCGGTGATGGCGAGCTTGAGTTGCTTGATGTTCCGGGAGACGACCTCGGTGAGGAATTCGTATTCGACGGCGTTGCGGTTCATCGCGAGCAGCTCGTGCTCGATCTCGACCGTGTTGCCATCGGGGCGGACGGTGCGCGCGTGGGCGTCCTCGACGAGGCGCGGGCGCAGCTCGGCGGCGGCGCGGGAGACCTCGCCGGTCTGCGCGCTGGCGCGGAGCTGGGCGGCGAAGTCGGGATTGACGTCGAGACGGCGGTAACCGGGCGTCTCGGCGTTGGCGATGTTGGCGGCGATCGCCTCTTGGCGAAGGGCGGCGGCGTCGAGGAGTTTGCGGGCGATCTGGTAGTTCTGGGACTGAAAAATGGGATCGACCATGCCGCCCCTTAAACACGGCGCGTGCCATGTTGGCCGCTGCTCGCCGAAGCCGCGCTGGTTCAGAAAGATAAATTTTTCGGCCGCCAACCGGCCGCGCGCCCCGGCCCCCGGCGGCGGAGCGGCGGGCAATTTTTGCCGTGCGGATCGGTGGTGCGAAAAATTCCGGCGCGTCGGACTTCATTGGACGCGCGAGCGGCCGATGAATGGGGGCAATGCCTCATGAGGGACAGTGAGTTCGAATTCATCCGCACGCTCGTGTATGAGCACAGTCGCATCCACCTCGGCCCCGACAAACGGGAGCTGGTGGCGGCCCGGCTGGGCAAGCGCCTGCGCGCCACCCAAGCGCCCGACCTCACGGCGTATTGCCGGCTGCTGCAGGAGCCGGCCGGCGCGGGTGAGTTGTCGCACCTGATCGACGCCATCTCGACGAACCACACGTTCTTTTTCCGCGAGAGCAGCCATTTCGATTTCGTGCGCGCGCAACTCGTGCCCGAGATGCTGGCGCGCCAACGCGCCGAGCGCTGGCCGCGCCTCAACGCCTGGAGCGCGGCCTGTTCCTCGGGCGAGGAGCCCTACTCCCTCGCCATCACGCTGCACGACTGCCTGCCCGCGGGCGCCGGCTGGGACTGGCACATCGAGTGCACCGACATCTCGCACCGCATCCTCGACAAGGCCCGCGCCGGCATCTACCGCGGCGAAGCCGTCTCCGCGCTGCCCGCCGCGCAGGTGAAGACCTTCTTCCAAAAGGGCATCGGTCCGCAGGAGGGCAATTTCCGCGTGCGCGACTTCCTGCGCACGCACCTGACCTTCCGCCAACTCAACCTCCTCGACGGCGAGCCGCCCTTCCGCGACCCGTTCCACGTCATTTTCTGCCGCAACGTCATGATCTACTTCGACCGGCCGACGCAGGAGGAACTGGTCAACAAGCTCACGCGCCGCCTCGTCCCCGGCGGCTACCTGCTTGTCGGTCACTCCGAGAGCCTCACCGGCATCCGCCACTCGCTCCAGATGGTGCGTCCCGCCATCTACCGCCGCCCGCCCGTCTCCTGACATGAGCCCCCCGCGCAAGATCCGCGTCCTCATCGTCGACGACTCCGCCGTCGTCCGCAAACTCGCCAGCGACGCGCTGGCGGGTGACCCCGACATCGAGGTCGTGGGCACGGCCGTCGATCCCTACATGGCGCGCGACAAGCTCCGCGAGCTCTCGCCCGACGTGCTGACGCTCGACCTCGAGATGCCGCGCATGGACGGCCTGACGTTTCTCCGGCTCCTGATGGAACGCCGGCCGATGCCGGTCATCGTCATGAGCTCGCTCACGCAGCGCGGCTCGGAATACGCGCTCGAGGCGCTGCGCCTCGGCGCCGTCGACGTGCTCGGCAAACCGAGCGGCTCCTACTCGTTCGGCAACCTCGGCCCGCAGCTCATCGCCAAGGTCAAGACCGCCGCCGCCGCGCGCGTGCGCGCCCTTGCGCCCTCCCCCGCCCCGGCGCCCGCGGCCGGCGCGTCCGCGGCGGGCGCAACGCCGCGCGCCTTCGCTTCGCCCTTTCGCGCCGTGGCGCCGAAGGCCCCGATCGACCCCGCGCGCCTGCGCCAGCTCGATCCGCGCAGCGTCATCCTGCTCGGCGCCTCCACCGGCGGCACCGAGGCCCTCCGCGACGTGCTCACGCATTTGCCGGCCGACCTGCCCGGCATCGCCATCGTGCAGCACATCCCCGCGATGTTCTCCAAGGCCTTCGCCGACCGCCTCAACACGCTCTGCGCCCTCGAGGTGCGCGAGGCCGTCGACGGCGACCGCCTCGCGCCCGGCACCGCGCTCATCGCCCCGGGCAATTTCCACCTCATGCTCCAGTGGGCGGCCGACCACTACCGCGTGCGCGTCGTCGACGGCCCGCCCGTCTGGCACCAGCGCCCGGCCGTCGACCTGTTGTTCAAATCCGCCGCCGACTGCGGCGCCGCCCCGCATGCCATCGCCGGCATCCTCACCGGCATGGGCAAGGACGGCGCCGAGGGCCTGAAGCGACTCCGCGACAAGGGCGCCACGACCTTCGCGCAGGACGAGGCCTCGTGCGTCGTCTACGGCATGCCCAAGGCCGCGTGGGAGGCCGGCGCCGCCCAGATCCAGATTCCGCTCGAACGCATCGCCCCTTACCTTGCCGGCCGCTGCGAAGCCGCCCTCTCCTCCACCCCTGTATCCGCCACCAGCGGCTGAACCATGTCCGAAGCTGTCAACCAATCCCCCGCCATCCTCATCGTCGACGACGAGCCCATTGTCCTCGGCGCCCTGAAGGAAACGCTCGAGCGCGAGCGCTACCAAGTCGTCTCCTGCACCAGCCCGATCAAGGCCCTCGCCATCCTCGAGGAGCGCGATTTCGCCGTCATCATCTCCGATCAGAAGATGCCCGAGATGCTCGGGCTCGACTTCCTCATCGAGAGCCGCCGCCTGCGCCCGCACGCCTCGCGCGTGCTCATCACCGCCGTCCTCTCGCTGCCGACGATCGTCGACGCGATCAACAAGGGCGAAATCTTCCGCTTCGTCGCCAAGCCCTGGCTGCGCGAGGAACTCCTCGCCACCGTCCGCAACGCCATCCAGCGCCACGACCTCGTCACGCACAACGAGGTCCTCATGGCGCAGACCCAGCAGCTCAACGCCCAGCTCATGGTCGCCAACAGCGAGCTCGAGAAACAGCTCGCCGTCGTCGAGTCCAAGCGCGAGCGACTCGACGCCGCCAACCAGGAACTTTCCACGCGCTACGAGAGCTCCCTCGAGCTCTGCCGCCGCATCCTCACCGCCTACGACCCCACGCTCGGCGGCCAGGCAAAGGCGCTGGTGGAATTCGCCTCGAAGATGGCCGAGCAGGGCCCCTTCACCGAGGCCGAGGCGCACGCGCTCCGTTCCGCCGCCTGGCTCTGCGACCTCGGCCTCATCGGCGTCTCGCGCGAGCTGTTGCGCACGTTCCGCACGAACCCGACCCAGCTCACCGACCGCGAACGCGCGACGCTCCACAACCACCCGATCTACAGCCAGACCCTCGCCGCTCTCGTCGACCCGCGCCCCGAGGTCGGCGAAGTCATCCGCGCCCACCACGAGAACTTCGACGGCAGCGGCTACCCCGACGGCCTCGCCACCAAGTCCATCCCGTGGCCCGCGCGCTGTCTCGCCGTCGCCGTCGGCTTCGTCGAATCCTCCGCGCCGAAGCAGACCGCGATCGACACCATTCTCGCCAAGTCCGGCACGAAATACGACCCCGAGGCCGTCCGCCTCTTCCTCAAGGTCACGCAACTCGTCCACCTGCCCCGCCAAGTCCGCGAGATCCTCCTCGACGAACTCGAACCCGGCATGGTGCTCGCCACCGGCATCTACAGCCCGCACGGCCTGCTGCTCATCGGCGAGGGCCAGGCCCTCGGCCCGGCGACGATCGCGAAGATCCGCAATCACAACCAAATCGCCCCGATCTCGCAGCGGTTGCTGGTCTATTCCTGAGCGGGCGATTAAGCGGATCTCAGCCACGCAACGTGAATGTAGGGCGGGGTCGCCCGACCCCGCCGACGTTCGAAAATAGCAGTGGCAGTGAATGCGAATTTCACGGTCGCGGCGGGGTCAGGAGACCCCGCCCTACATCTGCATAACAATCCACGCCGCCCGCGAACGTCCCCGCGGCCTTTCTTCTCCCCCCGATAAGCCCGCTTAACGCCTGACCGAACGGACACCGGCGCCGTCTGCGCGTGCTTTGACTTATCCCCGCACCAGCGCAGGCTGCTCGGCGTCATGCCGACCACCGACCTGTCCGCGCCGCGTCGCCCGACCGCCGCCCCACGCCTCTTCGCCGTGCGCGGCCTGACCAAGGTCTACGGCACCGGCGACACCCAGGTGCGCGCCCTCGCCGGGGTCGACCTCGACCTCCACGCCGGCGAACTCGTCGTCCTTCTCGGCCCCTCCGGCTCGGGCAAGACCACGCTCCTCAACCAGCTCGGCGGCCTCGATGTGCCCACGGCGGGCACGTTGCACTACCGCGACATCGACCTCACGCACGCGAGCGAGGAGCAGCTGACGCATTACCGGCGCGAGTCGGTCGGCTTCATCTTCCAGTTCTACAACCTCATCCCGAGCCTCACGGCGCGCGAGAACGTCGCCCTCATCACCGAGATCGCGCCCCACCCGCTCGCCCCCGAGGCCGCGCTCGAGATGGTCGGCCTCGGCGCGCGCCTGGACCATTTCCCCGCCCAGCTCTCCGGCGGCGAACAACAGCGCGTCGCCATCGCCCGCGCCATCGCCAAGCGCCCCGAGGTCCTCCTCTGCGACGAACCCACCGGCGCCCTCGACGTGCGCACCGGCATCGTCGTCCTCGAAGCCATCGAGCGCGTGAACCGCGAGCTCGGCACGCTTACCGTCATCATCACCCACAACGCCGTCATGGCCGACATGGCCGACCGCGTCATCCACTTCATGGACGGCAAGGTCCTGAGCGAACGCCGCAACGCGACGCGCGTCGCCCCGAACACGCTGCGGTGGTGACTGACGCGCGCACAGCGCGCGCAAATCCCAAAATGCCAAACGCCAAACGCCAAAATCTGCTTCGTGCCTCACGCCGCGATTTCGCCTCGGTTCAGTTGGCGTTTGGACCTTTGGCGTTTGGCGTTTTTTCCCCGCCGTGATTTCCCAACTCGACCGCAAGCTGCTCCGCGACCTCACCCGCCTGAAGGGCCAGGCGGCGGCGGTGTCGCTGGTCATGGCCTGCGGTCTCGCCATGCTCATCATGGCGCGCAGCCTCATCGCCTCGCTCGAGGGCGCGAGCGCCGACTACTACCGCACCAACCGCTTCGCGGAGATCTTCGCCCCGCTCAAGCGCGCGCCCAACGCCCTGGCCGACCGCATCGCCGCCCTGCCCGGCGTCGCCGCCGTCGAGACGAACATCTCGGTCAACGTCACGCTCGACCTGCCCGGGCTCGACGAGCCCGCGAGCGGCCTCGTCCGCTCCGTGCCGGATTACGGGGAGGCGCAGCTCAACCGCCTGTTTCTCCGCCGCGGGCGCTGGCTCAGCCCCGGCGCGCGCGGCGAGGTGCTGGTCGGCGAAGCCTTCGCCGAGGCCAACCGGCTCGCGCCCGGTGACACGCTGGCGATGCTGCTCAACGGCCGCCGGCAGGAATTCCGCATCGCCGGCATCGTGCTCTCGCCGGAATACGTCTTCGAGTCGCGCCCCGGCGCCGCGCTGCCCGACAACCGCACCTATGGCATCTTCTGGATGCCTTACAAGGAGGTCGCCACCGCGTGGGACCTCTACGGCGCGTTCAACTTCGTTTCCGTCACCCTCGAACCGGGCGCCGAGGAGGCACCCGTCATCGCCGCGCTCGACGCGTTGCTGCGTCCCTACGGCGGACTCGGCGCCTACGGGCGCAAGGACCATCCCTCGCACATCCGCGTCACGGACGAGATCCGCGTCCTCGCGATCCTCTCGATCGGTTTCCCCACCGTGTTCCTGACCGTGGCGGCGTTCATGACGAACTCCGTGCTCTCGCGCCTGCTGGCCTTGCAGCGCGAGCAGATCGCGATCCTCAAGGCCTTCGGGTTCACCAACGCGAGCATCGTCACGCACTACCTCAAGTTCGCCGCCGTCATCGTCATCGCCGGCACGGCGCTCGGCACGGCCGGCGGCATCGCCCTCGGCGGCGTGCTGGTGGACATGTATACGCTGTTTTTCCGGTTTCCGGATTTGCAGTTCCGCACCGACGGGGCCGCGGTGGCCATCGCGCTGGCGGTCGGCCTCGGGGCGGTGTTCGCCGGTGTCTTCAGCGCGGTGCGCCGGGCGGCGCAGCTGCCGCCCGCGGAGGCGATGCGCCCCGAGCCGCCGGCCAACTACCGGCCGTCCGTCCTCGAACGCACGGGCGCGGGCCGGTGGTTCGGCATGTCGTTCCGCATCGCCGTGCGCAACATCGAGCGCCGCCCCGTGCAGGCGCTCTTCACCGTCGCCGGCCTCGCGCTGGCCACCGCGCTGCTCATCCTGCCCAACACCTTCAAGGCCGGCATCGCCGAGGTGCTCGACTTCCAGTGGGACGTCGTGCAGCGGCAGGATCTGAACCTCGGCTTCGCCGAGCCGTCGGGCGCGCGCATCCGGCACGAGCTGGAACGCCTGCCCGGCGTCCTGCACGTCGAGCCCGCGCGCGGCGCCGCCGTGCGCATCCACTTCCACGGCCGCAGCCGCCAGATCGGCCTGCGCAGCCTCGAGACCGAGTCGTGGCACAGCCGCGCCGTCGACGCCGGCGGCCGCGAGATCGTCCCGCCCGCCGAGGGCCTCATCGTCTCAGCCAAGCTGGCGCAGGTGCTCGGCGCCAAGCCGGGCGACCAACTCGTCGTCGAGGCGCTCGAGGGCCGCCGGCCCGTGCGCGCCGTGCCGCTCGTCGCGCTGGCGGAGGATTTCACCGGCATCGCCGCCTACATGGAGCGCACCGCGATCAACCGCTTCCTCGGCGAGGGCGATGTCATCACCGGCGCCAGCGTGACGCTCGACCCGGCGCACCGCGCGGACTTCCTGCGCGAGTTGAAGGGCATCCCGCGCGTCAGCTGGATCGCGATCAAGGAGACGATGCGCCAGAGCTTCCGCGAGACCACGGCGCAGAGCATGGGCCTCATCCAGACGATCTACCTGACCTTCGCCGTCATCGTCGCCTTCGGCGTCATCTACAACAACGCCCGCATCTCCCTCGCCGAGCGCGCGCGCGAACTGGCCACGCTGCGCGTCGTCGGCCTGACGCAGCGCGAAGTCGGCGCCATCATCGTGATCGAGCTGGTCCTCCTCGCCGTCGTCGCCCTGCCGGTCGGCCTGCTGATGGGCACGGGGCTCGCCACCGGCATCATCCAGTCCATCAACACCGAGACCGTGCGCCTGCCGCTCGTGTTCACGTCCTACACCTACACCTTCGCCATCGTCGTCGTCATCGCCGCCTCCGCCGTCTCCGCGCTCGTCGTGCTCCGCAAGCTCAAGCAACTCGACCTCATCGGCGCGCTGAAGGCGCCGGAATGACCTTAGCCTGCGCCAATCCCCAGTTTCACCCATGACTCTCCCTCTTCATCGTAATCGTAATCCTAATCCTGCTCCTACTCTCCTGCTGATCCGCCCGCTCGGCGCGGCGATCCGAGATTAAGATTAAGATTAAGATTACGAGTAAGATTTAGAAACGAAGCATCATCCGAATTTGCCATGAATCCCGCCTCCACCTCCTCCGCCCGCCAAAGTCCGCTGCGCCGCGCGCTGCCCTACCTCGTCGGCGCCGTCGTGCTCGCGCTGATCGTGCTCGGCCTGCGTCCGCGGCCGGCCGTCGTCGAGACGGCGCGCGTCGCCGTCGGCCCGTTGCGCGCCACCGTCAGCGAGGAGGGCAAGACGCGCATCCGCGACCGCTTCGTCGTCTCCGCGCCCGTCGCGGGGCAGTTGCGCCGCATCCCCTTCAAGCCCGGCGCGGAGATCACGGCGCGGGACACGGTCGTCGCCGTCATCGACCCGCTGCCCGCCACGCCGCTCGACGCGCGCAACCGCGCGCTGGCCGAGGCGCGGCGCGACGCCGCCGTGGCGCTGCTGGACAAGAGCCGGCTCGCGCACGAGCTGGCGCTCAGCGAGCTGCGGCGCATCGAGCAGATGTTCGCCGCCGGGACGGTGTCGCCGCAGGACCGCGAGAGCGCACAACTGCGCGAGACCGCGGCCGCCCGCGAGTTGATCTCGGCCGAGGCCGCCCTGCGCGCCGTGGCGGCCGAGCTGGCGGAGTTCCCGCCCGTCGCCGCCGCGCCGGGCACGCCCGCCGAGGTGCGCGCGCCCGTCGGCGGCCGGGTCCTGCGCGTTTTCCAGGAAAGCGCCCGCGTCGTCGTCTCCGGCACGCCGCTTGTGGAGCTGGGCGACCCGGCCGACCTCGAGGTCGTGGTGGAAATGCTGTCCCGCGACGGCGCGTCCATCGCGCCGGGCGCGCGCGTCGATCTCGAGCAATGGGGCGGTCCGGGCATCCTCGAGGGCCGCGTGCGCCTCGTCGAGCCGGCCGCCTTCACCAAGATCTCCGCCCTCGGCGTCGAGGAGCAGCGCGTCAACGTCGTGGTCGACATCGTCACGCCGCACGCCGGGCGGGCCGGCCTCGGCGACAATTTCCGCGTGGAGGCCCGGGTCATCGTCTGGGAGGACGCGCGGGCGCTGAAGGTGCCGACCTCGGGCGTGTTCCGGCGCGACGGCGCCTGGGCCGCGTTCGTCGTGCGCCATGGCCGCACCGCGCTGGTGCCGGTGCAGATCGGCCGGAGCAGCGGCGCCGAGGTCCAGGTGGTCGGCGGCCTGCAGGAGGGCGACGAGGTCATCCTCTACCCGGGCGACCGCATCACCGAAGGCCAGCGCGTGCAGCCGATGCAGGTTAACCGCTGAATCGCTTCCCACCATGAAGAAACTCCGTTTCCCCCTCCTCCTGCTCTCGCTGTCCGGCGCCCTGCTCGCGCAGCCGGCCGCTCCCGCGCCGGTCGAAGTGCCCACGCCGGGCGGCAAGGTCGTCTCGCCCTCCGCCCAGGCCCACGAGGCGCTCTACGGCGGCTGGCATTTCGCCCCGGCGCGCGTCGAGGGCGACCTCGTGTTCATCTCTGGCATCATCGGCGGCGCGCGCGACGGCCAGCCGGTCGACGTCGCCGGGCTCGAGGCCGTCTTTCGCCGCGCCTGGACCAGCGTGAAAACCACGCTCGAGGCGGCCGGCGCGTCCACCGACTCGATCGTGGACCTCACCACCTACCACGTCTTCGGCTCGCCGCTTTTCCGCGGCACGAAGCGCGAGCACATCGACGCGTTCCGCCGGGTGAAGGACGAGTTCGTGCCCGAGCCGTATCCGACGTGGACGGGCATCGGCATCGCCGAGCTGTTTCCCGACACGGGGCTGGTGGAGATCAAGGTCGTCGCCCGGCGCAAGCCGCAGTCCTGAGCCGGCGCGGGCGATTCACGGCGCGTTTACGCCTGCGCGCCGGGGAGCGGCGGCCGCCCGCCCACAATTGACTGGCGGCGCGCGGCGCGGCCTGTTGGAAACACGGCGATGAATCTCGCCGCCGCCCGCGACGCCGTCGCCTCCGCCCTGACGAAGATGAACCTCATCTACGGTCAGCCCGTGTTCAACGAATGGGTGCTCGTCTCGCTCCGCGCCGATCGCGGGGCGATCCTCGCCTACGACGGTCCCCGGGCGGAGAGCTACAAGCAGCAGTTCACCTTCGACGTCGCCTCGCTGCTGCACGAGCTGGCCAGCCAGAAGCTGAGCGTGGGCGACTTCGCCTTCGCCACCGCGGCGCAGGGCACGCACTACGACGCCTGCCTGCGCCTCGGTGACAACAGCTACCTCTTCTGCAACCACACCACGCGCACGATGGGGGAGATCCGCGCCAGCACGACCTGGCTCGCCGCGCAAAAGCCGTGGGTGGAGCTCAGCCAGAAATTCGCCGCCGACCCGCTGGAGTGAAGTCGCGCAGGCGTCCCGCCTGCATGCGCCCAGCAGGCGGCGACTCAGCCAGCCAGTCCCGCCCAGAGGAACCACGCGTAGACGCCGACGAACACCGCGCCGGACCAGCGCGGCAGACCGCCGAAGATCAGCAGCAACAGCAGGTGCGCCACGACGGCGCCGAGGATGGTCAGCAGCCCGGTGACGAAAAACGCCGGCACGGCGACGGGGGCGACGAGCGCGAGCAGGCCGATGCAGAGCGGGATGCAGATGTGGCCGTCGCCGACCTGCGAGCTGTAGACGACCTCCGCGCGGCGGCGAAAACCCCAGTAGAGCGCGAGCAACGCGTTCGGCAGCACCATCAGCCAGCCGCTGAGCCAGCCGAGGTTGTCGGCGCGGATGAACCCGTCCTGCTGCGTCGTGATCCACGCCACGAGCCAGTCGATGCTCTCGTAGAGCACCCACGCGCAGGCGAGCACGAGCACGACGTCCACGTAGAACATGAACCCGAACGAGACCTTCTGCCGGACGTTGTGCTTCAGGACGTCGAAGACGTGGAAGCATTGCCAGAAGAGGAAGAGCCCCACGAGCAGGAGGCCGTCCGCGCGCGAGAGTTCGCCGTCTTCGGCGAGCAGCCAGGTCGCGCCGGTGAAGAACAGCACGGCGATGAGCGTGAGGAGCAGCGAGAGCCGGTTGATCTCCGCGCCCGTGCCGGCGGCGAGCGCGCCCTTGCCGCGCGCCTTGCCCTTGGGCCCGGCGGTGCTGCTCGTCACCTGCAGGCCCCAGAACAACGCCGGCAGGCCGAGGAGGAGCGTGAGGTTGCTGACGTTGTTGACCAGCGCGTTGGTCAGCACCTCCTGCCCCGGCGCGCCCTGGCGCGTGACGATGGCAACGAAGAGAAGATTACCGAGGCCCGAGCAATACGGCATGACCAGCGTGCCGAGCGCAGTGCCCTCGAGGCCGTGGTCGAGCATCGCCTCGAGCCGCCAGATCATGAGCAACGACGCCCCGAGGAACACGGTGAGGTAGGACACCGGATCGGCGACGCCGAGCGACTCGAGGGCGGGTTGCAGCACGGCGCGGATTGAGCCGCGCGCCCCCGCGCCCTTCAATCACGAAGGCGGGCGGAGGCGCGGCCGGTGGGCGCGGCTTACTGCAGCTTTCCGGGCAGGCGGGACCAGCGGGACTGGAGGGCGCGGAAGAGGTTGGCGGTGTTCTCCTGCGCGACATCGTCGCCGATGCGCAGGGTCTGGGCGGCCGTGAAGTCGCCGAGGATCGCGCAATACTCATTGTTCACCAGCAGGCCGATCAGCTCGCCGGTCTGGGCGAAGACGAGGTCGCCGCGCCGGGGCGCGATCTCGCCGAAGAGACGGGTGGCGATCCGGTTGTCGATCCGCACGTAGCCGGGATGCGCGGCGTCGAGGCGGAAGGTCGTCTCGCCGTAGCGGCCGTCCTCGCCGCGGACGAGCACGACCTCGGGGAATTTGTAGGGCTCGGCGGCGAGGCGGTAGACCTTGGCGCCGAGGCGGGCGGCGAGCGCGTCGTCGACCGGGACGACGAGCAGACGCGGGTCGAGCCGGAGGAAATGCAGCTCGGGCACGGAGGCGGTCGCGGCGCCAAAGGAGAGGCGGCCGGTGATCTTCTGGTAGTTGGGCGGGTTCTCGTAGTTCCAGTTGAACGGCGTGTCGCTCACGTGCATGAGTGCGAAGGTGCGCGTGCCGTCGGAGACGAGCACGGTCTGCGCGTCGCGCTCGCGGAAGCTCGGGCTGAACAGGCCGGCGCGCTGCGTGGTGACCTGCAGCTGCACGCGGTTAGCGAGGAACTCGGCGAAGAGCGTGTTGGGATTCACCGGGCGGTTGTCGCGGATCTCCTTCGTCAGTTCGCTCGAGCGCTCGGCCAGCTGGCCGACGCCCTGGGCGAGGACGGTGGTCTGCTCCTGGACCTTGGCGCGCTCGGCGCGCTCGAGGAGGACCTGCTGGCGGGCTTCGGTGAGGTTCTCGGTGATGAGCTGCTTCTCCTGCTCGGCGACGCGGACGGCGACGTTGAGGTTCTCGATGCGCTGGCGGGCCTCGGCGTTCTGGCGTTCGAGGCGGGCGAGGTCGGCCTTCTGGCGCTCGGCCTCGGCGCGGCGCTCGTCGAGCTCGCGCTGGAGCTGGGCGAGCTGCTCCTTGGTGAGGAAGGCCTCGTTGGTGGCCTCGGAGTATTTTTTCTCCAGTTCCCGGACGTTGGCGGTGGTGGTGGTGAGCGCGCCGCTGAGCTGCTGTTTCTGCTGCTCGGCCTGGGCGAGCGCCTTCTCGCGCTCGGTGAGCGTGCCCTGCGTGTTGCTGAGCTGCGCGGCGAGGGCGTCGCGGGCGGCCTTCTCGTCCTCGAGCGAGACGCGCATGAGTTCGAGCATGTCGGCGTTGACGACGGGCGCGGCGGCGGCGGACGCGCTGGGCGCAGCGGCGGCCTCGATCGTGGCGCGCTGCGGCTCGGCCTTCTCCCAGCGCGTGAGCGCGAGGAGGTTGAGCAACAGGAAGTCGCAGATGATGAGGAGGAGCGTCTTGTTCATGACGGCGCGGGGGCGGCCGGGTCAGGCGGCGGCGGGCGTGGCCGGCTGGCTTTCCATGATGAGCTTGCGCTTGTAGGGGCGCACGTGGCGGATCTTCACGAGCGCGACGCAGATGATGCCGAAGAGATTCGAGGAGTAGGCCGCGAGGAGGTTGGCCTCGATCAGGCCGAGCACCTGGAGCACGAGCGCGGTGGCGGTGCCGGCGATGCCGAGGTAGAGGCCGCTGTCGAAGAGGTTTTCCTCGTTCTCGGCGAGCTTGAGCTTGGTCAGCGCATTCAGCGGCTGGCGGTCGATTTCGGAGATCTTGAGCAGGCAGATGACATAGACGGCGACCTGCAGCAGCGCGAAGATCGTGATCGAGAGCACGGTGGTGGTGTCCATAGAGGGAGCGGGGGTTGAAGCGGAGGTGGCGGCCGGCGCGGCGGTCTGGCCGAGGATCGGGATGGCGAGGCGGATCTGATACTCGGTGGCGGCGGCGGCCTTGAGCAGGAAGGGCTCGGAGAGGACGAAGAAGATGAAGGTGAGGATGCCGGCGAGGACGCCGCTGCCCATCTTGGGAAACGCACCGCGCAGGGTGAGTTCCGCGGAGCGGAACAGCCGCAGGTCGACCGAGCGCAGCAGGAGGAAGACGCCGGCGAGGAAGGCGGCGTATTTCAGGAACAGCGACAGCTCCTGGTGGCGCAGCACGAAGCCGGCCGCGAGTTCGGAGTCGGCGGCACCCGCCGGCGTGACGGGAGCCTGGCGGTTGACGAGCTGGCGCACGGCGCCCTCGCCCGCCGCGAGCGCGATGCGGAGGTTGTCCGCGCCGGGCTTGCCGAAGGCGATGAGGTAGCGCGCGACCGCGTCGGAGGAGCGCGTCATGAGCGCCGCCGTGTAGATCACCGGCAGATGCTCGGGCGCGACGCGGGCGAGGTGGGCGAACTGCGCGACCGTGTGCGGCGTGGTGGCGGTGCGGAGCAGTTCCGCGAGCTGCACCCAGTTCAGGCGTTTGCCGAGCGTGAGCACATCGAGATAAAATTCCTCGAGCGCGCCGAGGTTCCCGCTGGCGACGGCGGTCTCGGCCAGGGCCCGCACGTCGCGCTGGAGCGAGCCGGCGAGGTGCTCGCGTTGCCAGAGGTAGGCCGTGAGCAAAATGACCGCGTCCAGCGGCTGCCCGCCGGGGCGCGTCGCGGGGACGAAACGCTGCGTGCCCTCGAGTTTCGCGGTGGCGAGCAGCGTTTGCACGCCGGGCAGGCGCGAGGTGGCGAGGTAGCGGCGGAGATTTTCGCGGGCCTGCGTCGTGACGAGGAAGGTCAGCACCGGCGTCGATTCGGCGGGCGAGGCGGCGTTGCGGCCGGCGAGGAGCGGCTCGAGCGCGACGTCCCAGCCGCCCCACGGGATCATGTCGCGGTGCCGGCGCGCGTAGTCGTCGAAGATCACCTGCAACGCGCCCGCGCCCGGATCCTCGACGCGGCGGGCGGCCTCGAGGACGAGTGCGGCGGGGCCGGGTTTGTCCACGGCGAGCAACTCGCGCGCGTAGGCGGACGCCGTCGGGGTGCCGCGACCCGCCTCGCGCAGGAGCGCGGGGCTGAGCGACTTGACGTTGACCGGCAGCAGCCACGCCAGCGCCAGCAACACCGTCCCCAGCAGCAGACCGCCCACCCAGAGGGCGGACGCGGGGCCGGAAGCGGCGGGCGAATTCATGGAGGAACTCATAACGAGCGGCGGCGCAGCGGGAAAACAATTTATTTGCCCGGCGGTTGCGCGGACAAATACGCTGCACATCTTCCGACCCATGCCGCTGCGAATTGTTCACTTCAACGACCCCGTCCTCCGCCAGAAAGGCGCGAAGGTGACGACGTTCGACAAGGCGCTGCGCCAGCTCGCCGGCGACATGGTCGACACGATGCACGACGCGCACGGCATCGGCCTCGCCGCCCAGCAGATCGGGCAGGCGGTCCAGGTTTGCGTCATCGACCTGCGGGAGACCGACGCGGATTTCGACTGGGAACTCGACGGCGCCAAGCCGCCGCTCGATCTCTTCATGCCCATGACGCTGTGCAACCCCGAGGTCACCGCCGTGCCCGAGCCGACGGACATCGCCGAGGAGGGCTGCCTCTCGTTCCCCGAGCTCCGCGGCGACGTCGAGCGCCCGGACGAGATCGAGGTCAAATACCAGGACGAGCACGGCACGCCGCACACGCTGCGTTGCAACGGCCTCTTCTCCCGCTGCGTCCAGCACGAGGCCGACCACCTCAACGGCGTGCTCTTCATCGACCGCATGGACAAGGAGACGCTCAAGCGCCTCGACCCCGATTTGAAGGCGTTGAAGAAAGCCACGCGCGAGGCCGCCAAGGGACGCTGACATGGCCGACTCCCCTGCCCGCTCCGCCCGCTCCATCGCCACCCGCACCGGTGACGACGGCACCACGTCCCTGCTCTACGGCCAGCGCGTCCCGAAGCATCACCCGCAGATCGAGGCCGTCGGCGCGCTCGACGAGTTGAACGCCGCGCTCGGTTTCGCCAAAGCCACGCAACCGCAGGGCACCGACCGCGCCGAAATCGAACGCATCCAGCAGGAACTCGTCGCCTTCATGGGTGAGATCGCCTGCGCCGAGAGCGACGCGGCACGCTACGCCGACTCCAAGTTCGCCAAGATCGACGAGCCTGCGCTCACGCGGATCGACGCCGCGGTCGCCGCCATCGAGGCGCGCCAGCCCAAATTCGACGGCTGGGCGACGCCCGGCGCGACCTTGCACGCCGCCGCCCTCGACCTCGCCCGCACGGCCGCGCGCCGCGCCGAGCGCCGCGTCGTGGGTCTCGCCGACCACGGGCGCACCGTGCGCCCGTTGTTGGTGCGCTACCTGAATCGCGTGTCCGACATGCTCTGGCTCCTCGCCCGCGAGGCGGAAGCGGCGAAGGCGTGAAGCAGGGCCGGTCTCTGACCGGCCGCAGGATTCATTGCCCGCGGCAAGTTTTCCAAGCCGGCCAGTCAGAGACTGGCCCTACGGGATTGCGGGGCGGCGTAAGTCGGGGCGGCGCGGCGGTAGCCGCGCCCTCCAGGCTGGGGGTTGAATGTGGGGCTGAACCCGGTCTGGGAGCTTGTTAGCAGCCTCGTCCTGCTGCGGTCGAAGAACTCATAGCCGCGTCACGTGCCGAGCGCGCGCTTGTCATCGGGGGCGGAGTCCGCACAAGGTTGCCGTCATGCGCCTCGCCCTTGTCCTCCTCGTCTTCGCCGCGGCCTTCCGCGTGCTGCCGACTCTGGACTTTTCCTGGGCCAACGTCTCGCCGGTGATGGCGATCGCATTCTGCGGCGCGGTGTATTTCCGCGAACGCTGGATGTGGGCGGTGCCGTTCATCGCGCTGTGCGTGTCGGACCTCTACATCAACCATTTCTACGTGCGTGAATTCGGCTACCAGCTGCCGACGCTCGGCTACGTCGCGCGCTTCGCCTGCTTCGCGGCGGCGCTGGCGCTCGGCGCCTGGGTGGCGAAGCGCAAATCGTGGCTCTGGCTGCTCAACGGCAGCCTCGCCGGCGCGCTCCTGTTCTACCTCATCACGAACACGCAGTCGTGGTGGACGGACCCGTTCTACGCGAAGTCGCTCGCCGGCTGGTGGCAGGCGCTGACGGTCGGGCACCCGGAGTTTCCGCCGACGATCTATTTCTTCCGCAACACGCTTTTCGGCGACCTGATGTTCACCGGCTTCTTCGCCGGCGCGATGGAGTGGCTGGCGAAGCGCCGCGGCGAACCGAGCCTGCTCGATCCCGCGGAGGACGAGGCGGAGGAAGAAACCGCCGAAAAGCCCGCCGAGGAAACGGCGAAGGCGGAGTGAGGGGCGGGGCGCGGCGCGTCCTGGCGACCGCGCGACCATTATTGGTTCCCCGCTGAGCCAAGATTGTAGGGCGGGGTCTCCCGACCCCGCCGTGAACGTAATTACGCCCCCGAGACCCCTGCGCGTTCGAAAGCCGGCGGGGTCGGGAGACCCCGCCCTACATTTCCCGACCGCGACTCAGAGCAGGTCGGCGGCGAGTTCGGCGAGGCGGGAGCGTTCGCCTTTCGAGAGCTTCACGTGGGCGTGGAGCGATTGGCCGCGCATCCGGTTGTGGCAATACACGAGGCCGTTGCTGCGGGCGTCGACGTAAGGGTTGTCGATCTGCGCGGGATCGCCGATGAGGACGATCTTCGAGCTCTCGGAGATGCGCGTGATGACGGTCTTCACCTCGTGCGGCGTGAGCTGCTGGGCCTCGTCGAGGATGAAGAAGCGCCGCGCGATCGAGCGGCCGCGGATGAAGCAGAGGGCCTCGATCTCGACGATGCCGTTGCGGATGAGGCGCTCGTAGGGCTTCATCGGCGGGACGCCGCCTCCGCCGCCGGTGGCGTGCGCAGGCTGCGGCTGCGTCATGCTGGAGAGGATCTCGTCGTGCTTCTTCTTTTTCTTGCCGACCTTCTTCGCGGCGAACTGCGGCTCCTTCGGCAGCTTCGAGGGCATGAGCACCTCGAGGGCGTCGTGGTAGGGCTGGAGCCAAGGCTTCATCTTCTCCTCGAGCGAGCCGGGGAGGAAACCGATGTCCTTGCCGAGCGCGATGACGGGGCGCGAGATGGAGAGGCCGTCGTAGCGGGAGTTCTCGGCGTCGATGATTTGGTGGAGCGCGCAACCGGTGGAGAGGAGCGTCTTGCCGGTGCCGGCCTTGCCGAAGCAGGTGATGAGCGAGATGGAGTCGTCCATCAGCGCATCCATGAAGAACTGCTGCTCGAGGTTGCGCGGGCGGATGGGGATGCCGCCGGGGGCCTTGACGAACTCGGGGAAACGCAGACGGCGGACGAGGCCGTTGCCGTAGTAACGGCCGGGCATCGTCTTCCCCTCGGGCGTCATGAGGAGGACGTATTCGTTGAGGTAGAGCTTGCTGGCGACGTGCTCGGAGAGCTCGAACTGGCCCTCGGAGCAGAAGCGCTGCATCTCGTAGACGTCGAGCGAGAGCGTCGGGTAGGAATCGGTGTCGGGCGCCTCGGGGACCTTGTCGTTGAGGTAATCCTCGGCCTCGAGGCCGACGGCGCGGGCCTTGAGCTGCACGTTGACGTCCTTTGTGACGAGGATGGTCGGCGGCGGGAAGGTCTCCTGGACGAAGAGCGCGGCGGCGATGATGCGGTTGTCCTTCTTGGTGAAGTCGGACACCACGGCGCGGAGGCGCTGCATCGCGGGCGTGGACCAGTTGTTCTCCACGAGGTAGCGGTTGATGATGATCGAGAGCGTGCCTCCGCTCTCGAGCTTCACGCCCTCGTGCATCGAGCGCGAGTCCGGCAGGAGTTCCTGCAGGATGCGGTGCACGCGGCGGGCGTTGCGGCCGCGCTCGGTGGACTGCTCGCTCTTGATCGCATCAAGTTCCTCCAGGACCTCGACGGGGATCGCGAGGTTGTTCTCCTCGAACTTGAAGATCGATTGGGGATCGTGCAGCAGGACGTTCGTATCGAGAACGTAAGTCTTAACCTGGGCGCCGACGTGATGCTGCGTGGGATTTAGGACCGCGGCTCGGGTGTTTTCCATCGAGTGGATAACTTGTGAACAACACATGTATCCACTTGGTCGCTTTGTAAATGCGATAATGGCTCCGTTGTGAAAAAATCTGGTGACGCGAAAAACAGCGGAACGAGCGACCGGCGATGAGGGCGTGGAGGAGAGAGCACGGGTGCGGGTCTTTCGCCTCCATCGCGTGAAGTTGCGCGCGAGCGCGCAACCTACCGTTCGGGCGCGCCGAATTTTTCTGCGCCCGGCGAGGTCGTTGGAATCGCGCCGGATAATTCAACCTCGGCGCGTGCGACTTTTGTGCGAGGCTCC